>OIXG01000314.1_pt1 | contig 61898 bp, 58 predicted proteins | sample 1587731 | NCBI WGS metagenome assembly OIXG01 (sample SAMEA3888908, study PRJEB22519) | human gut metagenome | biome: human gut; feature: human-associated habitat; material: faeces | place: Denmark | collected 2010 | reverse complement strand
GGGCCATTCTCTCACGTGAGAGAATGGCCCCCTTTATTCGCACTCCCTGCGCGGCGCAGGGAACCTCTCGCACCCCTAAGGTGCGACAATATTAACCACCGCCGTGTACGTCTGATACCCCGACCCAAGGCTCGCGTAATACTGCACCGTCACGTCGGCGCTCTTGCCGTCGTCCGCGATCACGGCGTCCAGGACGTCTGCCTTTTCATCCACGCTGACCCAGCCGCGGCGATAGCGCGGCAGCGTGAGTCCCTCCGCGCCTGTGATCTCCGCGATGCGGGATGTGCCGTCCGACTGCTGTTCCAGCCGGTAGCTCACGCCGACCGTCGCCAGAAATGTCTCGTTCCCCTCGATCCCGACAGGGGCGAAGTACGTGCGCTCCGCGCCGTCGCCCTCCGTCCAGTCGGTGAGCGAGGTCTGCTGCGCGCTGCCCTCGCGCGTGACCGTCACCTTACGCTCGCCGCTCTTGCTGGAGACCGTCGCAATGATCGACACGCCGTCGGCCGCAAAGGCGAGGCCGCTGATCTCCTCGCCGCTTGCGAGCTCGAGCGCGGCGAGCTTCGTTCCGTTGAGCGCGTAGATGTCCGACCAGTAGGAGTAGACGGCGGTGGAAAGGTCATTCCCCTGCCAGATAAGGTTGTTGCCGGGGAAGGTCTTGAGCAGCGTGCCGTCTATGGCGTTGAACACCACATAGAGGTCGTTTTTCTTCCCCAGACGTCCCGTCACCACAAGGTAGTTGCCCACCGTCTCGCTGCCCTCGAAGCCGCTGAGCGACGGGTACTGCCCGGCAAAGTCCCAGCTCTTTTTGCCGAAACTGACCGTCGTGCTGTCCAGCGTCGCCGTGAGCTTTCTCGGCGATACGCAGTACCAGCGATACACCTCGCTCGTCAAAATGAGCTCGCCATCCTGCCAAGCGACAAGGAATTCGCTCTGGGCTATCAGCGCATTGACGCGCGCGGCGAACGCTTCCTCCGATTTGCCCCACTCGCCGTTCTGGCCATCGGTCGGATTCAGATAAATGCCCGCGTTGGCATTTTCCACAACGTGACAGCTGCCGCCGTCATAGGTGTAAAGTCCATAGTAATAGCCGTAATAGCTGCTTCTGCCCTGATATTTGCCCTCGATCAAGTGATACAGCAGTAGCATGTCGCGCCCGTTTTCACGGCAAAGGAAGTAGACGTCGCCCTCCTCCATGCGCTCGCGCATCAGCTCCTCGCCGTTGTCATCGATGATGCACAGCTCATAGACGCCGAACGTGTTCTTGCATACGATCCGCTCCGCTCTGCCGTCATTGTCGAGGTCGGCGGACATCAGCGTCCTGCTGCCGTCGCTCTCCGACGGATCTGTGCAGCGGATGACTGCGCCGTCGCCGTAACAGTGCAGCTCGCCGTTCAGCGTGGAGAACAGCAGCTCGCTCTTGTCTAAAAGCCTGTTGACCTCGTCCGCGAATTTCTGTGCCTCGGCGGGCCATGGGTCGGTAGAATCGGGATTTATGCTGAAGCTCACCGAATTCTCCGCCAGCGTGGTCGTCTCGCTTCCGCTGAGCAGAAAGAGCCTATAGGAATACGACGCCTCGCCCTGATACATCGTCGGCTCGTAGCACAGCAGCGCCGTCTTGACGCTGTCGCGATAGAGGAAATAGCTGCTCCAGCCCACGTGCGCCAGCCCCAGCTCCGCGCTCCAGAGCTCTTCGCCGCTCTGATCGCTCACCCGCAGCCGGTACGACTCCTGCGTGGAAGTGCCGGTATAGGAGATCACTTCCTCGATCCCGTCGCCGTTCAGGTCAGCGCGGGTCAGCTCGGTCGCGCCGCCGTTCAGGCGGACGATCCAGCGGTAGGGATACGCCCCGCTGCGATAGCCCATCACAAGGTAAAGACTGCCGTCCTTCTGCTGTAATAAGAGCCACTGGTCCATCGCCGCAAGCTCATCCCAGCGGAGATATCTCTCAAGCGGGGCCGTCGCATTGTCGTCCTCAGCCGTTCTCGTGCCGCGCCAGGCGCGCACATTTTCTCGGCGCAGCTTCGCAGCGCTCGTGCCGTTCCAATCTTCGCCGCTTCCGCTGCGGAACAGCCAGTCGAAGTTGCTCTTTTTCAGCGTGATCTCTTCCCATGTGGAAAAGCGGTAATAATACCCGCTGCTCGCCCCGTGCGGTCCGGCCAGAGAACATGCACCGCCGACCCGCAGGTCCGCCGGTCCCTCGTCAAAGGTCTCGGCATAGCTTGCTTCCCAAGCTGAGTCTTCGAACACGACCTCTCCCAACACATACTCCCCGAGCGGCATGTCGCAGAGCAGCTGGTCGATCTGATCAAAAAGGTCCTCCGGCACCGTAGGGTCCTTCCGATTTATGCACCACTTGACATAATTTTTCAGCACCGTGCCGCCGGAACGCAGCTCATACAGCTGCGCTTTTTTGCCGCCCTTGATGGGGTTTGCCAGTATGCCGTCTTCCGACAGCATCAGCTCGCAGTACTCCTCTTTTCTGTCTCCGAGGTACACCCTTGCATAGCAGCCCTGCATCACCGACGCAGAGCCGAGGCGCTCATATTCTATCGCGTCCAGCAGTGAAAGGAGATCCTTGATCTCCGGTGTCGACATGCGGTACTCTTCACCGCTGCTTGTCTCCTCCATCGCGACGCTGACGCGCGTGATCTCCCCGCGCGAGGTGCCGAGCAGCGTCTCCGCATTGATGTCCGACTTCGGGTTCGTCAAAAAGCACACGGCCACGATCACGACGGCCAGCACCGCCGCCGCAGCGACCCAAAACGCGGGCTTTTTGTAGTGCAGTGCGCTTTTCACGCGCGTTTTGATGTTCCCCTCGCCGAACGCCAGCGGGCAGGCCGCGACGGCTCTTTTCGGCGCGGCGCAGGACAATAGCGCCTGTGAATAGTCTGCGCGTGCCGCACCGTCCAGCCCCTTGACGACTTTTTCATCGCACGCGAGCTCGATGTCGCGGCAGAAGAGGATGTAGGCGACCCACACCAGCGGGTTGAACCAGTGCAGTGCAAGCACGAGGTAGCCGAGCACCTTCCACCAGTGGTCGCGGCGGGCGAGGTGCGCGTGCTCGTGCGCGATGACATACGCCGCCGTCCCCTCGTCCATGTGCATGGGAAGATAAATGTTCGGCTTCACCACGCCGAAGACAAACGGAGAATCGACGAATTCGCTCTCGTAGATGTTATCTCGCAGCAAAATCGCCGTTGCGAGCTTTCTTTTCAGCTTTTCCGCGCTCACGAGCGCGTGGACGAGCAGCGCCGCCATGCCGGCGAGCCAGAGGACGCTGTAGATGTTGAAGTCCACCTGCGCCTGCTGGCGGCTCACGCCGACGGGGACCTCCGCCGCCGAAGGCAGCGTCGGATTCGTGACGATGTCAAGCGTCGCCTGCTCGTAGAGCACCGGCTCGCGCGTTTCCGTCACGATCTCCGTCGGGATCGTCTCGGCACTCGGGATGAGCGAGAGCGCGCTTTCAATCGAAAACAGGCAGACAAGCCGCAGTGCGACCACACCCCAGAGAAGCGGCATGACCCACTTCGGCGCTTTTTTGAGGACAACCCGCAGCACGAGCACCGCCAGAATGAGCCAGCTTGCGCTGATGCTGAGGTTCACGAGCTTCAAAAAGACGTCATCCATGATGATTCTCCTTTCGGTAAAGGTCGATCATTTTCTGCACCTCGTCAAGCTCTTTGTCGCTCACGTGGCTCGACTTTGTAAACGCGGCGACGAACGCGGGCAGCGAGCCGTCGAAGCGCTTGTCGAGCAGCTCGTCGATCTCAGCGGTCTGCGCCTCGTCCTGTGAGATGAGCGACGTGACGACAGTATTCTCGTTTTTCAGCACCCCGCGCTCAGAGAGCCGTTTGATGACCGTGTAGGTCGTCGTCGGTTTCCAGCCCAGGTGCTCGGCGCAGAGCGCGACCAATTCACGGCTCTTGACCGGCTCGTGTGCCCACAGGATTTGACAGAAGCGGTATTCGCTCTCAAAAATTTTCGGCGTTTCCATCTTGTCCCCTCTCTCTAATCTGTTAGAGTATATTTGTACACTAACAGATTAGAGTCCTTCTGTCAAGCCCTTTTGCGCTCAATTTTGGGCAAATCTCACTTGACAAGGTCCTCCACGCTCCTTATAATAATTCATATCGCACAAAAAGCTCCGCGCAGGAGCTTTTTTTATGTTTGGAGAAAGAGAGTGTCATCCCATGTCAAAAAAAGCCAATCCCGCGGCGCTGCTGCCGATCTTAGTGTTCCTTGTCTTATATCTGGGCCTCGGCCTGCTCTTTGAGTACGTGCTCAAAATCCCGATGGGATTTTATTCCATCCCCATCGTCGTCATCTTTCTCATCGCGCTGCTCGTAGCCTGCTGCCAGAACCGCGCGCTGTCGTTCGACGAAAAGCTCACGCTGATGGGCCATGGCGTGGGCGATAAGAACATCATCACGATGCTGCTCATCTTCTTAGCCGCGGGTATGTTCGTCGGCGTCGTGGGCCGCTCGAGTGCGGAGAGCGTTGCGTACTTCATGCTCTCGATCATCCCGTCGAAATTCGCCGTGGCGGTGCTGTTCGTCGTAAGCTGCTTTGTCTCCACCGCGATGGGCACGAGCGTCGGCACCATCACGCTCATCGTCCCCATCGCCATCCCCATCGCCGCGGCGAGCGGCTATTCCCTGCCGCTGTGCGTCGCGTCCGTCATGGGCGGGGCAATGTTCGGTGACAATCTGAGCTTCATTTCCGACACAACCATCGCCGCCTGCAACGGGCAGGGCTGCGCGATGAAGGATAAATTCCGCGAAAATTTCCACATCGCCTTCCCCGCCGCGCTCGCGTCGCTCGCACTCATCCTCGTGCTGACGCTCCACGCCGACGTGACACCTGCGGAGATTCCGCCCTACAACCTCATTCAGATCATCCCCTATGTGCTCGTGCTCATCGGCGGCATCATCGGTATCAACGTCTTTGTCGTGCTGCTCATCGGTATCGTATCCGGCGCGGTCATCGCGCTCGCGACCGGCGCGACGGGGCAGACCGGCATCCTCGCAGTCAAGGCCCTGCTCGAAAACATGGGCAGCGGCGCGGCCGGGATGTTTGAAACCTCGATGGTCGCGATCTTAGTTTCCGCCATCTGTGCGCTGATCCGTGAGTACGGCGGCTTTGAGGCACTGCTCGGCTGGATCAGAAAGGCGTTTCGCGGCAAGCGCGGCGGCCAGATCGGCATGGGCCTTCTCGTCGGCGCGATGGACATTGCCACCGCGAACAACACCGTCGCCATCGTTATGGCGAACCCCATCGCCAAGGAGATGAGCGAGGAATACGGCATCACCCCGCGCAAGGCCGCGTCGATCCTTGACACGTTCTCCTGCATCTTTCAGGGCATCATCCCCTACGGCGCGCAGATGCTCGTCGCGATCTCCGCGGCGCATGAGCTCGGCTATCAGATCTCGGCGTTCGACATCATCCCAAACCTCTTCTACCCCTATCTTCTGGCGGTGAGCTCATTCTTCTTCATTGCGATCGACAGCAAGAAGAAGGCGTGACTGATGGTTGACCATAATCTGCTTCAGTGCAAAAAGCTCTTTCTTTTCGACCTCGACGGTACGCTGTACTTGGGCGACCGGCTTTTTCCCGGCGTCCGCGAGCTGCTCTCTGCCATCCGCGCACGCGGCGGGCAGTACCGCTTTCTGACAAACAACTCCTCGCGCAGCGTGGAGGCCTACGTCGAGAAGTTCACACGCCTCGGCGTCGTGACGGAGGCGGGCGATTTTCTCACCTCGGTCGACGCGCTGATTCACTATCTCCGCGAGCACGGCGGAGAAGACCGACGCTATTACGTCTGCGGTACGGAGTCGATGAAATCACAGCTCCGCGCGGCGGGCTTTACCGTCGCAGAACGACGTGAGGACGCGAACGCGCTCCTGATGGGCTTCGACACCGAGCTGACCTTTCAAAAATTAGAGGATGCCTGCATCCTGCTCGGTCAGGGCGTTCCCTACGTTGCGACAAATCCCGACTGGGTCTGCCCCACGGCCTACGGCTTCGTGCCCGATTGCGGCAGCGTGTGCGAAATGCTCTGGCGCGCGACATCCCGCCGCCCCATCGTCATCGGCAAGCCCGAACCACTGATGCCGCAGCTCGCGATGCTCGAGGCGGGCGTTTCCGCGCAGGAAACACTGCTCGTGGGCGACCGCATCTACACGGATATCGCCAGCGGCGCGAACGCGGGCATCGACACGCTGCTCGTCCTCTCTGGCGAGACGAAGGAAGAAGACCTCCCCACCGCTGACCCACAGCCGACATTCGTTCTGCCGGACGTCGCCGCACTGCTGAACATCTTAGAATCTTAAAAAGGAAGACCTATGGCAAACATCATCGAAATCCACGATTTTTCCAATCCCGCGCTCGATGTCTACGCGCGCCTGACCGAAAACCAACTGCTCAATCGCGCGGACCCCGACAACGCGCTCTTTGTCGCGGAAAGTCCGCTCGTCATCGGCCGTGCACTGGATGCGGGCTGTGAGCCGGTGTCGTTCCTGATGGAGCGGCAGCATACGCAGGGCAAGGGGCGCGAAATTCTCGCCCGCTGCTGTCAAGATATTCCGGTTTACACCGCTGATGAATCCGTGCTGACGCAGCTCACAGGCTTTCACCTGACGCGCGGCATGCTCTGCGCCATGCGGCGGCCGAAGCCCCAAAGCGTCGAGGACGTCTGCCGCGATGCGCGGCGCCTCGTCGTGCTCGAAAACGTGATGAATCCGACGAACATCGGCGCGATCTTCCGCTCCGCCGCCGCGCTCGGCATGGACGCGGTGCTGCTCACGACTGCGGGCAGCGATCCGCTCTATCGCCGCGCCTCGCGCGTCAGCATGGGAAATGTGTTCCTCATCCCGTGGACCTACCTGCCCGAAAGCGGCGACTGGACGCAGCTGCTGCGCGATCTCGGCTTCCGCACCGTCGCGATGGCACTGCGCAACGACTCCGTGCGGCTCGACGATCCGCGCCTTGCCGCCGAAGAAAAGCTTGCCATCGTCATGGGCACGGAGGGTGACGGGCTCGCGTCCTCGACCATCGCGAGCTGCGACTACACGGTCAGGATCCCGATGTACCACGGCGTCGACTCGCTCAATGTCGCCGCAGCGAGCGCCGTGGCGTTCTATGAGCTGGGACTTCTCCCGCTGAACGAAAAGGAGGACTGACATGCTGAACAATACCGGCTTCGACCTCTGGGCCGACGGCTATGACAAGAGCGTCGGCCTCTCCGACGAGAACGACCGCTACCCCTTTGCGGGCTACCGCGCCATGATGAACGCGCTCTATCAGCGCGTGCTCACGCAGAGCGGGCGTGATGTGCTGGACATTGGCTTCGGCACAGGCGTTTTGACCTCGCGGCTCTACGAGCAGGGCTGCCAAATCTATGGGCAGGACTTTTCCGCGCGCATGATCGAACTGGCGCAGGCCAAAATGCCGGACGCGCGGCTCTATCAGGGCGATTTTTCCAAAGGCCTTGTGCCCGAGCTTTGCGTACGGCAGTACGACGCCATCGTCGCGACCTACTCGCTCCACCACCTGACGGACGCGCAGAAAATCGACTTTCTGCGCGCGCTTCTGCCGCTTTTGAAGCAGGACGGCTGTCTTTTCATCGGCGACGTCGCCTTCCGCACGCGCGAAGAGCTCGAAGCGTGTCGAACTGCGGCAGGCGAGGATTGGGATTCAGATGAAATTTACTTCGTCTACGGCGAACTCCGTCCCCACTTCCCCACGCTGACGTTTGAATCCTTCTCCCACTGCACCGCGCTTTTGACGCTGCGCCGCTGATTCCCCGGGAAATACGATAAAAAGCCTCTGTATGGTCAACCCATACAGAGGCTTTTCTGTGAAGCATTATTTCTTTTCAGTCGTTCAAATGGTCGAGGATCGCCGCGATCAGCTGCTCCTTGCCCGTGCCCTTTTCGGCAGAGAACGGAATGACGAGCTCGTCGTCGCGCAAACTCAGCGTCTCGCGAATTTGGGCAAGATTCGGCTCGATCTCGCGCGCTTTGAGCTTGTCGAGCTTGTTCGCCACGATCACGACGGGACAGCCCGTCTGCACGAAGTAGTCGTGCATCGTCACGTCGTCCGCCGTCGGCTTGTGCCGCGCGTCGACGATCTGCACACCGAGGTGAATGAGTCCCGCAGACTGGAAATAGTTTTCCATCAGCTTGCCCCAGCGGTCGCGCTCGGTCTTGGAGACCTTGGCGTAGCCGTAGCCCGGCAGGTCGACGAGGTAGAGCTTGCCGTCGATCTTAAAGTAGTTGATCTGCGAGGTCTTGCCCGGGGACGCGCCCACGCGGGCAAAGTTCTTGCGGTTGACGAGCCGGTTGATGACGGACGATTTGCCGACGTTCGACCGCCCCGCAAACGCGAGCTGCGGCATCCCGTCGCGCACGAACTGCTTTTCCGACGCCGCCGAGAGGATGAATTCGACCTTGTTGAAGTTGATCGCCATGGTTTTCGTTTCCTTTCAGCTCATTTCGCCCGCACGCAGCGCGCTGTGCGCGCTCTCCTGCACGGAAGGAAGATAGCTCTCGTGCGCGGCAGCGGTGCATTTTTCGGGCAACACCAGCGCCTCGGCAAAGACGGCGTCCACCGTCTCGACTGGCACAAAACGCAGCTTTTCGCGCACCAGCGGGTCGATCTCGTCGAGGTCCTTTTCATTCTCCTTCGGGAGAATGACCGTATGTACGCCCGCGCGCAGCGCGCCCATTGTCTTTTCGCGCAAGCCCCCGATGGCGAGCACACGGCCGCGCAGCGTGATCTCGCCCGTCATGGCGACATCGCGGTGTACCGCCTGCCCCGTCAATGCGGAGAGCACCGCTGTCGCGATGGCGATACCGGCGCTGGGTCCGTCCTTGGGGATGGCCCCCTCAGGGAAGTGAATATGGATGTCCTTCGTCTTGTAGAAATCCGGCGCGATGCCGAGCTCCTGCGCCCGCTGGCGCAGGCACGAGAGTGCCGCGCGGCAGCTCTCCTGCATCACGTCGCCCAGGTTGCCCGTGAGCTCGACCTTGCCGCTGCCATCCATCACGCCGACCTCGACGGGCAGAATTTCGCCGCCCACCTCGGTCCACGCAAGGCCGTTCACCACGCCGACAAGGTCCTTTTCGGGAATCTTCTCCTGTGCAGCACGCGGCGCACCGAGGAAGTCCTTGATGTTCTTCTCTGTCACGGTGACTCGCTTTACATCGCTTGTAGCAAGCTGCATTGCCGCCTTGCGGCAGATCTTGCCGAGCTGACGCTCAAGCGAGCGCACGCCACTCTCGCGCGTGTAGAGCGCGATGGCCGCGCGGATGGCGCTCTCGTCCACGCGCAGGCTCGAGGCCGTCAGCCCGTGGGCCTGACGCTCCTTGGGCAGAAGGTGGCGCTGCGCGATCTGCACCTTCTCCTCGTCCGTGTAGCTGGGGATCTCAATGATCTCCATGCGGTCGAGCAGCGGGCGCGGAATGGTGTCGAGCGTGTTGGCCGTCATGATGAACATCACGCGGCTCAGATCGACGGGAATTTCAAGATAGTGGTCGCGGAAGGCGTAGTTCTGCTCGCTGTCGAGCACTTCGAGAAGTGCGCTCGCGGGGTCGCCGCGCCCGTCGCTGCCCATCTTGTCGACCTCGTCGAGCACGAGCAGCGGATTCATCGAGGCGCTGCGGGAGATAGCCTCGATGATGCGGCCTGGCATCGCGCCGATGTAGGTCTTGCGGTGGCCGCGGATATCCGCCTCGTCACGCACACCGCCGAGCGACAGCCGCGCGACCTTGCGGTTCATCGCCTTGGCGACCGACAGCGCGATCGACGTCTTGCCGACGCCCGGAGGGCCGACGAGACATAAAATCTGCCCCTTCGCCTCGGGGTTGAGCTGGCGCACGGCGATGAACTCTAAAATGCGCTCCTTGACCTTCTGCAAGCCGTAGTGGTCGCGGTCAAGAATCTTGCGCGCGGCGTCTACGCTGGCGCGCTCCTTCGTCTCCTCGCCCCAGGGCATTTCCATGCAGGTGTCGAGATAGTTGCGCAGCACACTCGCCTCGGCGCTGCCGAACGGCTGCTTGGCGAGCTTGTCCACATCTTTCAGCAGCTTGCGCTCCACTTCTTCGCTCAGGTGCGCCTTGCTGATCTTCTCGCGGTACTCGTCGAGTTCTTCGTCCTCCCCGCCCTCACCGATCTCGTTCTGTAAGACCTTGATCTGCTCGCGCAGGACAAAATCCTTCTGAATTTTTCCGACGCGGGAGCGGACCTTGCTTTCAATGTCCTGCTCCATGGCGGTAACTTCGATCTCGCGGCGCAGAATCTCGTTCATGCGCTGCAATCTCGGCAGCGGGCGCAGCTCGTCGAGGATATCCTGTTTGTCCTGATAGCGCAGGTTGAGCTGCTGGGCGATAAAATCGGCCAGATAGCCGGGATCGTTCGTTGATAAAATGGCGGCGTAGACATCGTCCGGCAATTTCTGCGCGAGCTCGGCGTATTCTGTCACGCTGGCGTAGGTCTGGCGCAGCATCGCTTCCGTCCGCTTGCTATGGCAGGAGGTGGCCGGCTCGTCGATGAGCTCGACCTGCGCCTGCAAAAACGGCTCGCGCTGCCACAGCCGCTTGAGGCGGGCGCGGCACGCGCCCTCCATCATCACGCGCAGCACGCGGTCAGACACGCGCAAGATCTGCGTCACGCGCGCGACCGTGCCGATCTCGTACAGGTCTTTTTCCTCCGGCTGCTCCACGCCGATCTCACGCTGGGTGACGAGAAAGATCTCCTCCCCGTTTTCCATGGCGCGCTCAAGCGCATGCACGGAGATCGGACGCTCGAGGTCAAAGCTCGTGTTCATGCGCGGGAACACATTGAGCCCGCGCATGGCAATGACCGGAAGATTTTTTGTTACAGGTTCCATGGGGTTTCTCCTTATGAAGCGGAGTCTGCCGGCAGCGACGGCTGCGGTTCCTCCCCTTCTTTCTCTGTGCGGTGGGAAATTTTCGGCTGTTCCGTCCCCTCCACGCAGCCCGGCGTGATGGTCACGCGGTCGATCGTGCGGTCGGACGGGATGTCGTACATCACGTTCATCAGCAGGCCCTCCATTACCGCGCGCAGGCCGCGCGCGCCGATCTTGCGCTCAATGGCCTTGTCGGCGATCGCTTCGAGCGCCTTGGGCTCGAACGTGAGCTCGGCGTCGTCGTAAGAAAACAGCTTTTGATACTGCTTGACGAGCGCGTTTTTCGGCTGGGTCAGGATCTTGACAAGGTCGTCGCGCGTCAGCGCGTCGAGCGCCGTGATGACCGGCAGTCTGCCGACCAGCTCGGGGATGATGCCGAACTTCAAGATATCGTGCGGCTGCACCTCGCGTAAAATCTTGCTTTCATCCACGTCGTTTTTGCTCTTGAGCTCCGCGCCGAAGCCCATCGACTTGCGGTCGAGACGGCTCTCGATGATCTTCTCGATGCCCTCGAACGCGCCGCCGCAGATGAAGAGGATGTTGTGCGTGTCGATCTGGATGAACTCCTGATGCGGGTGCTTGCGGCCGCCCTGCGGCGGGACGTTGGCAACCGTGCCCTCGACGATTTTCAGCAATGCCTGCTGCACGCCCTCGCCGGAGACGTCGCGCGTGATGGAGGTGTTCTCGCTCTTGCGGGCGATCTTGTCGATCTCGTCGACATAGATGATTCCGCGCTCGGCGAGCTCCACGTCGTAATCCGCCGCCTGAAGCAAACGGAGCAGAATGTTTTCCACATCGTCGCCGACGTAGCCCGCCTCGGTGAGGGTCGTCGCGTCCGCGATGGCGAACGGCACCTTCAGAATGCGGGCGAGCGTCTGGGCAAAGAGCGTCTTGCCGCTGCCGGTGGGGCCGAGGAGCAGGATGTTGCTCTTTTGCAGCTCCACCTCGTCGTCGCCGCCGAAGAAGATGCGTTTATAGTGGTTGTAGACGGACACGGACAGCGCGACCTTGGCCGCCTCCTGCCCGATGATATACTGGTCGAGCACCTCGCGAATTTCGCGCGGCGTGGGGATGGAGTCGGGCGCTTCCAGACCGTCGTGCGGCTCATAGCCGTCCTCCAGCACGTCCATGCACAGGCGGACGCACTCATCGCAGATGCGCACGCCCGGCCCCTGGATCATGCGGTGCACTTCGTGCTCGCTCTTGCCGCAGAACGAGCAGCGAAGCTCTTTTTTCCTATCTTCACTCATAAGTCAAACTGTCCTTATCTCTTGTAAATGACCTTGTCCACAAGGCCGTAGGCCTGCGCCTCATCCGCCGTCATCCAGTGGTCGCGCTCGGAGTCGAGCTTGACCTGCTCGGGCGTCTTGCCGGTGTTCTCGGCCAGGATCTTATTCAAGCGCTGCTTGATGCGCAGGAAGTGCTCCACGTCGCTCTCCATATCCGTGACCTTGCCCTGCGTACCGGCGGAGGGCTGGTGGATCATAATCTCCGCGTTCGGCAGCGCAATGCGCTTGCCCTTGGCGCCGGACGAGAGCAGGAACGCGCCCATGCTGGCGGCGAGGCCGACGCAGATGGTGGACACGTCGCACTTGATATACTGCATCGTGTCGTAAATCGCCATGCCGGCCGTCACACTGCCGCCGGGGGAGTTGATATAGAGCTGGATGTCCTTGTCGGGGTCCTTGGCCTCGAGGAATAAAAGCTGCGAAACGATCAGGCTCGCGGTCGCATCGTTGACCTCTTCGCCGAGGAAAATGATGCGGTCTTCCAGAAGGCGGGAGAAAATATCGTAAGAGCGCTCGCCGCGGTTGGTCTGTTCAATGACGTAAGGGACTAAACTCATCTTGGTAACCTCCTTGTTCATACCCTGTTCAAAAAATTGGTATGTACACAATCAACCACAAATGGCAGGCATTTGTGGTTGATCGTCGTTTCTATCTATTATGGCCACTTTGCCGATTATTCAGCCTTTTCTTCTTCCTTCTTGGCGGACTTTTTGGCAGCGGTCTTCTTGGCGGGCTTTTCCTCGCCTTCAGCGGCTTCGCCCTCGGCTTCCTTCTTGGGAGCCTTCTTCTTTTCGATCTTCGCGCTGTCCACGACGACGCTGATGGCCTTGTCGCGGATGATCTGCGTGCGGACGGACATGGCGTCAAGATACTTCTTGAGCTCGTTGACGTCCATGCTGTACTTCTCAGCAAGGTCGTTGTACTGCTTTTCGACCTCCTCGTCGGTGGCCTCGAGCTTCTCTTCCTTGATGATGGCATTCACGGCGAGGTCCATGCGCACCTGACGGGTCGCGGGCTCCTTGCCCTCCTCCAGGAACTTGGCTTCATCCATGTTGGTCATCTTGCAGTACTGGTCATAGGGGATGCCCTGAGACTGTAAGCGCTGCTTGAACTCCTCGAGGAAGCGGGCGCACTGCTCATCGATGAGCGCATCGGGGATGTCGCACTCGATGTTCGCGGCGACCTTCTCCATCAGCTCGTTCTCGACGGCATACTTGGCGGACTGCTCGCGCTGCTCGGTGATCTCGCGCTTGATGCTGTCCTTGAGCTCCTTGAGCGTGTCGTACTCGGACACGTCCTTGGCAAAGTCGTCATCAAGCTTGGGAAGCTCCTTGCACTTGATCTCCTTGGCCTTGACGTGGAAGACGACCTTCTTGCCGGCGAGGTCCTTGTGATAATCCTCGGGGAAGGTGATGTCGAGATCCTTCTCTTCGCCGGCCTTCATGCCGATGACCTGATCCTCAAAGCCGGGGACGAAGCTGCCGGAGCCGAGCTCGAGCTCGTAATTCTCGCCCTTACCGCCCTCGAACGCTTCGCCGTTGTCGAAGCCCTCGAAGTCGATGACGGCGATGTCGCCCTTCTTGGCCTTGCGGTCGACGGAGACGAGGCGGGCGTTGCGCTCGGCCATCTCATTGAGGCGCTCCTTGACATCGTCGGCGCTGACCTTGATCTCTTCCTTCTCAGCCGTCAGGCCCTTGTACTCACCGAGCTTGACCTCGGGATACACGGCAACGGTCGCCTTGAAGGTGAAGCCGTTCTCGTCGATCTTGTCGTCCACGATCTCGATCTCGGGATAGCCGACAACATCGAGGCCACTCTGGCCGATGGCCTGCGTATATGCCTCGGGCAGGGCGATGTCAACGGCATCGCTGTAGAAAACGCCCGCGCCGTAGAGCTTTTCGATCATCTTGCGGGGGGCCTTGCCGGGGCGGAAGCCGGGAATGCTGAGCTTGCCGCGGGCCTTGGCGTAGGCCTTGGCAACGGCGGCTTCAAATTCCTCCGCGCCGACCTCGACGGTCACCGCGACTCTGCTCTTTTCCAGCTTTTCAACATTTTTGACAGTCATGATTTCTTTTTCCTCCGTTTAACATCAGATAATGATGCTTTTGCAAAGTGGAATTATACCATAGCTTCCTCAAAATTTCCACCCTTTTTTGCATCAATTTATGTCTTAATTGCAAATTTTTACAGGCTGAAAGGCGACATAATCCGCCGCGATCAGCGCATATTCGGTTTTTTCGCGCATCCCCTCGAACGCGCGGCGGTGCGTGTAGCCGTGCAGATGCCCGTAATAGCAGCGCTCGACCTCGTATTTGTCGAGAAGCTCGAGCATCTCGGGACACTTGTAGCCCTGATAGATGGGCGGATAGTGCAGAAAGCAGTAGATGGGCTTCCCCTCCGCCGCCTTGAGCGACGCTTCAAGCCGCAGCGCCTCGCGCGCGAGCATCTTGCCCGTGTGCGTCCCCGCGGCGTCCTCTTCATAAAACCAGCCGCGCGTGCCGCAGATGGCGTGGTCGCCGTAGAAAAAGGCGTTGTTGTAGAGGATATCGAGCGTTGTGATGTCGTGCTCGGCGAAGAACTTCTTCATCTTCGACGCCGTGCCCCACCAATAGTCGTGATTGCCCTTTAAGAGAATTTTTCTCCCCGGCAGCGCGTCAATAAACTGAAAATCCGGCAGCGACTGCTCGAGCGACATGCCCCACGAGATATCCCCCGCGATGACGATGACGTCGTCATCGTTCAGCTTGGAAAAATTCTCCTGAATGCGCTCGACATAGTTCGCCCATTTGGGGCCGAACACATCCATCGGCTTGTTCGTACCGAGCGATAAGTGCAGGTCGCCGATCGCGTATAATGCCATCGCGTGCCTCCCTTCCAAAGTCAGATCAAAATGCGTTTTCGATGTAGGCGATGCGCGTTTTGCCCGCGCTATGGCGCACATCGGTGTAGACCTCCGCCACGTCGAAGCGGGCGGGCATATCCAGCTCGCGCTCGCTCAAGTACAAAAGCGCCGCGGCGCGCAGCTTCTCCTGCTTTTTCACCGTGACATACTCGCGCGGCGCGCCGTACTGCAAATTTGTGCGCAGCTTCACCTCGACGAACAGCAATATGCCGTCCTTCTCGGCGATGAGGTCGATCTCGCCGAAGCGGCAGCGCCACTCTCGTTCCACGATGCGGCAGCCGCGCTCGCTCAGATACTTTTCGACCAGCGCCTCGCCCCAGTCGCCGTCCTGCTTCGTGCTCATCGCCGCGCCTCCCACTTTTTGAGGAACGTCATGCGATGTACGGGGCTCGGCCCGTACCGATCAAGCATTTCGTAGTGGAGCTTTGTACCGTAGCCCTTGTGCCTGGCGAACTGATACTCGGGATACATCGGGTCGAGCACTTCGACCACATAATGGTCACGGCTGACCTTCGCCAGCACGCTCGCCGCGGCGATGGATAAGCTCGCGCCGTCCCCGCCGACGATGGTCTCGTGCGGCGTGGTGATCTTCGCCGATGCACCATGGTCGCGGTTGCCGTCGATGAGCGCGTAGTCCGCCGGAACCTCCAGCGCGTCGATGGCAAGCTGCATCGCCTTCATGCGCGCGCTGAGAATGTCCGTCGCATCGATCTCGCTTGCGTCGACAGACGCGATGGCGTAGGCGACGGCTTTTTCACAGATGACGGGAAACAGCGCCTCGCGCTTTTTCTCCGTCATCTTCTTGGAGTCATTCAGCCCCTCGATCTCACAGCCCTCCGGCAGGATGACGGCGGCGGCGTACACAGGGCCCATCAGCGGCCCCGCGCCCGCCTCGTCCACGCCGCAGACGGATGAAAAGCCCGCGGCGCGGGCTTTGTCCTCGTAGTGTAGGTTGACGCTCATGTGCGCTCGCCCTCCGGCGGGAATTCGAGCGTAAAGCGGCCGAGCTTGCCGCCGCGGAACTCGTCGAGCAGGATACGGCTCATGCGCTCGGTGTCGACCTCGCCGCCGGAGATCAGAAAGCCGCGCTTGCGCCCCGCCTTTTCGAGCAGTGCATAGCCGTCGTCCTCTTCCGAAACGGTGAGCTTGTAGCGCTCCTCGATGGCCTTGGGATAATTTTTGCCGAGGTAATCCATCAGGCGCATGGCGAGCTCTTCGATGTCGATGACCTCGTCGCGGATCGCGCCGGTGAAGGCTAAACGCACGCCGACGCTACTGTCCTCAAATTTCGGCCACAGGATGCCTGGCGTATCAAGGAGCTCGAGCGTCTTGTCGACCGGCACCCACTGCTTCGTGCGCGTGACGCCGGGGCGGTCCTCCGCCTTGGCGCTCTTGCGGCCGGAGACCTTGTTGATAAACGTCGACTTGCCAACGTTCGGGATGCCGAGTACCATCACGCGCAGCACGCGGCCGATCTGGCCCTTGGCCTCGTAAGAGGCGATCTTATCGCGCAGCAGCGTGCGCACGGCGGAAGAAAACTGCTTCACGCCCCCGCCCTGCTTCGCGTCCGTTTCGATGACGGCGCAGCCGAGCGAGCGGAAATACGCCGCCCACTTTTTCGTCATCTCAGGGTCGGCCTGATCGACGCGGTTCAAAACGATCAAACGGGGCTTGCCCGCCGTCAGTTCGTCCACATCGGGGTTGCGGCTGCTCATCGGGATGCGCGCGTCCAGAATTTCGCACACGGCGTCCACGTTGCCGAGCTCCGCCGTGATCATGCGGCGGGTCTTGGTCATGTGCCCCGGGAACCAGCTGAGAGAATCCAACTGCATTTGCTCGTCCCCCTTTACTGCAAAAGGCCGATGCGGCCAAACTCGCGCTGCTCGGTCAGATAGTCGCGTCCCGGGAAGACGAGGAACACCGCCTTGCCGATCAGAAGGCGCGTGTCCACCGTGCCGAGCGAGGAATCGCGGCTGTCGTTCGAATGGTTGCGGTTGTCACCCATGAGGAAGACTTCTCCCTCCGGCACGGTAAGCGGGAACACGGTGCCCTCTTCGCGATAGGTGTAGTCGTTGATGTAGTCCTCGTCCAGAAGCTCGCCGTCCACATAGACCTGACCCAAGTTAAAGTCGATGTCCACGGTCTGGCCCGCGGTGGCGATGACGCGCTTGACGATGGGCTTCGAGTCAAAGGTCTCCTTGCGCGCGATGACGATATCGCCGACCTGATAGTCGCCGCAGAGCAGCGAGTTGACGACGAGAAGCCGGTCGCCGTCCTGCAGCGTCGGGATCATTGACGGGCCGGAAACGCCCATCAGCCGCACAAGAAACGTAAACACCAGCACAACGACCAGCAGCGCCGAGACGAGAGACGAGACCGTCTCATACACGTCGCGTCCGGGGATCTTTTCCACGATCTCCTCCTGCGGCTGCTCGCTGATCTCCATTTTCTGATCAAATTCGTCCATTTCGGTCTCCTAAACCCAGCGCCGCGCAGCGGCGGACTAACAGTCTCCCTCTGCGGCAAAATGCGCCTGATTTTCTAATGTATTATTGTAGCACGCTTTTTGAAAAAGGCAACAAAAAAAGCATGGCGGAAACGCCATGCTTTTTTGTTCTCAAAGAATCTGCCTTACAGCTTCTCGCGGATCTTGGCAGCCTTACCGACGCGGCCGCGCAGGTAATACAGCTTGGCGCGGCGAACATAACCGCTGCGCACGGTCTCGACCTTCTCGATGAGGGGGGAGTGGATGGGGAACACCTTCTCGACGCCGACGCCGTAGGCAAGACGACGAACGGTGAAGGTCTCCTCAAGACCGCCGTGCTTCTTCGCGATGACGATGCCCTCGAAGACCTGGATACGCTCGCGGGAGCCTTCCTTGATCTTGACATGAACGCGGACGGTGTCGCCGACGTTGATGACGGGCATTTCCTTTTTCAGCTGCTGGGATTCGAGCTCTTTGATGAGATCCATGGATATTTTCCTCCTATTTATAGGCGTTCTTGACCGCTTTTCTTCGGCGCTGTCGGGACTCTTTCACCCGCGCACGGCAGAGGACCGCCCTTTTCAAGCTATGGTAGCATATCACATCCCCAACGGGAATGCAAGCATTATTTGCAAAAACACGGCAGAAATCAGCGGAAAACGTTCATTTCCGCGTCGTAGACCTCTTTTCGGCGCACGCGAACAAAGTCCGGCGCGATCTCCGGCAGGTGCCGCGCGACCGCCGCGCCGATCAGCGCGGGGTTGAGGCCCGGGTCCTGCGCGGCGACGACCGCATCGGCGAGGATCACGCCCTCCCCCTCCGTCAGCGTGAGCGAGCGGATGAGCGGCGCAATGTTGAGCTCGGTCATGCCCTTGTGCTTCGTGCGCTTTTCGACAAAGATCTCCTCCTGCGTAAAAAACTCGCGGATGCGCTCGCACGCACCCTCGGGCACGCCGTTGTCGTATTCCATTTCGAGCTGCGCGCGCAGGTTGACCATCTCGCGCACAGGGCGCGTCACGCTATAGCAGTCCAGCACGCGAAGGCCCGCGGGCATACCGGTGTTCAGTGCCTCGGCCACACCCTCGCCCGTGCTGTCCTCCACACTTTCAAAGTCCAGAATTTCGCAGTCGCTCGACTGCCCCACGGGCAGCGGCAGCACGATGGACAAAATGGGGTGCGGGTGGAAGCCGTTGGAGTGCTTGATAGAAAGGCCCGCGCGCGGGAACACGCGCTGGAACGTGCGCATCACGTCGAGATGTGAAATGTAGGACGCCTGATGCTCCTTGACAAAAACCAGCCGCAATTTAGACATCGCATTTCCCTCCCACCAGGCAGTTTGCGCCGCAGGCGTTGCAGTGCGTGCGGCAATCCGGCGTCGTCACGCCCTCATAGCTCAGCGCGTGCTCGCGCTTCAGATACCCCGGTGCAACGCCGCAGGAGATCATGCTCCACGGCAGAATTTCATCCTCGCTGCGGCGGCGGTTGGCGTAAAAGTGCGGGTCAAGACCGCACTCCTCAAAGGCCTCCATCCAGCGGTTCAGATCAAAATAGTCCTCCCACGCGCTGAGCGTCTCACCCTTGCGCCACGCGGTCTCGATGACCTTGCCGAGCCGGCGGTCGCCGCAGGAGATGACCGCCTCCATAAAGCTCGTGGGCGAGGGGTGCCAGTTGTACGTGACGGACTTGGTGTTCATCGCCTCGCGCAGGAGCTTGACGCGGCGCTCGTACTCTTCAATGGGGATCTGCGGCTCCCACTGGAACGCCGTATGCGGCTTTGGCACGAACCACGAGGTCGAAACCGTGATGCGCACGCCGCGCGTCTTGTTGAGTGCGCTTTCGCGCCAGGCGTGCATGACATGGGCCGCGATGTCGGCAATGCCGAGCACGTCCTCGTCCGTCTCGGTCGGAAGGCCGAGCATGAAGTAGAGCTTGACCGCGCTGTATCCGCCCGCAAACGCGCGGCGGCAGGATTCGAGCAGATCTTCCTCCGTCAGATTCTTGTTGATGGCGTCGCGCAGTCTCTGCGTGCCCGCCTCGGGTGCAAACGTGAGGCCGGTCTTTCTGCCCTTTTGCAAGCGCTCCATCAGTGCCATGGAGAAGTTGTCCGCGCGCAGCGACGGCAGCGCAAGCGTCACGTGCCGCTGGGCACAGAAGTCCTCTAAGTCGTCGCACAGCTCGACAAGGTGCGGATAGTCGGACGTCGAGAGCGACGAGAGCGTCATATCCTGATAGCCCGAGTCCTCGACGGCTTCAACGGCGTAGCCGCGCAGCAGCTCCTCCGAGCGGTTGCGCACGGGACGGTAGACATACCCCGCCTGACAGAAGCGGCAGCCGCGGATGCAGCCGCGAAACAGTTCGAGCGACACACGGTCCTGCACGATCTCGGTCGAGGGAACGATGGTCTTGGTCGGATAGTAGGCCTTGTCCATGTCCCGCATGATGCGCTTTAGGACGACCTTGGGCGCACCCTCGTTTGCCGTGATGGACTTGACCGTGCCGTCGTCGTTGTAGGCAACGTCGTAAAGGCTCGGCACATAGACGCCCGGGATCTGCGCGGCGCACACGAGAAACTCGTGCTTGCTCCAGCCCTCTCGCCGCGCCTGACGGTGCAGCTCGATGAGCTCGACATCCATCTCCTCGCCCTCGCCGATAAGAGCAAGATCGATAAAATCCGCGATGGGTTCGCAGTTGTACATCGCCGTGCCGCCCGCGACAACGAGCGGTGTGAGCGCCGTGCGTTCGCTCGCGTGCAGCGGCACGCCTGCTAAGTCCAGCATGTCGACCATCGCGGGGAACGCCATCTCATAGCCAATGGAAAAGGCGATGATGTCAAAATCCTTGATCGGGTCAAACGATTCGAGCGCGTAGAGCGGGATGTTCGCATTTCGCATCTCCTGCTCCATGTCGCCCCAGGGGGCGAAGCAGCGCTCGCACCACACGCCCTCAATATTGTTCATCACACCGTACAGAATGCGCATGCCGAGGTTCGACATGCCGATCTCATACGTGTCGGGAAAGCAGAAGGCGACGCGCGTGTCGACCTTGCTCTTGTCCTTCATGATCGCGTTGAATTCCCCGCCGACATAGCGTGCGGGCTTCTGCACGCGGGGCAAAATGCGTTCCAATCTCTTATCCACAAAAGTTCTCCTCTGAAGTAAGCAGAAATAAAAAGCCGAAAATGGGCACAAACATCCATTCTCGGCTATTCTACACTTTTATTGCGCGACGCGCAAGTCTCAGTTCTTTGAGCGCGCTTAAAAGCAGTGCCAGTGCGGCAAAAATAACGAGCGCGCCACCGCGCGTCTGCACATAGAGATACACTACCCCGCCCAGCAGCGCAAGTGAACAGAGAACGCCCGCAAGCGCCGCGACCGCGTCGCCCACGAGCGGGCCAAACAACGCCGAGACCGCAAGATTCATCGCGTGCGAGCCGTCGAGCGGCGGGATAGGCAGCAGGTTGAACGCGCAGAGCAGAATGTGCGCGCCAGCGAAGACGAAGCCCTCCACCCACACATAGTGCAGCGAAAACCACGCCGTCAGAACGCCGCAGACGAGGTTCATGCCGCAGCCCGCGAGCGTAACGACAAGCTCACGCCCGTAAGAGAGCCTTTGCGCTCCGCGCGCGTGCAGCACCGCGCCAAACGCGCTGAGACGCAGCCCCTCGATGGGCACGTGGAATGCCTGCAGCGCCAGAAGATGCCCGCACTCGTGCAGCGCGGCGGCCAGCAAAATCGAGAGCACGATCGTCAGCGGGCTCACGATGGCCGCGAGCAGAATGAGCAGCCAGAAGCTCCACGAAACGTAGAGCCCGCGTTCAGGGAACCGCATAGTAAACGGGGTTCAGATACTCTTCCCCGTCGTGCACCTCAAAGTGGAGGTGCGAGCCCGTGGCGTTGCCGGTCGAGCCAACTTTAGCGATCGCATCGCCCTTTTTGACACTCTGTCCCGCGCTCGCGGTGATGGCGCTACAATGGGCGTAGAGCGTTGAAAATCCGCCCTCGTGGTTGACCGTCACATAGTTGCCGAGGATATTGCTCTCCCCCACCGCGCCGACGGTGCCGTCGGCAAAGCAGGCGACGGAGGCGCCCTCCTCGCCCGCGATGTCCATGCCGTAATGGAAGCACTCGCCCGCGCCGTTCGGGTCGTCGCGCCAGCCGAACGGCGATGTCACCGTGCCGGACAGCGGCGTCGTGTATGAAAAGCCTAAAATGCGCTGCTCGCCCACGGCGAGTGCGGGCAGCTCCCGCGCGCTCGTGAGGTCGGAGACGTCCTGCTCCGAGACCGTCATGCCGATCAGATTGCCCGAGACCTCCTGCGCCTTGCTCTCGCCGCCAAACACCGCGACATAGGCCTCCGACAGCGAATCGCCCCAGTCCTGCTCGCCGGATGCCGCACGCCCGACCGCGGAAAACGCCGAGATGAAGTCCGCGTCGCGCACCAGCCACTGCCCCAGCGTCCCGCGCAGCGCGCTTAAGTTCCCCGGCATCAGCAGCTTGAGGCCAATGAGCGCCACAAACAGCGCCCCGCAGACGATGAGCTGCACCCAAAGCCGCGGCACTCCCATCTCCTTGCCGCGAGACACGCGCGATGTGCGCGTCCGCGGCGCAACGCGCTTCCCGCTCCCGCTGTATGTTGTCCACTGCCGCCGCTTCTTCATGCCGCCCGCCTCCCGTCCATTTCTGCCATAGCCTATGTGGACGAGGAGGAAAAAATACCTCCGCCATGTAGCGGAGGTACTTGAGGCCATTTTATTCTTCCATTTTATACGCCGCGTAGACGTTTCTTCTTGTAAAGTCAGTTGCCTTGTCGAACATGGTGTCCGGCAGTTTTGTGACGGCGTCCTCGGCCTTGGTGCTCGCGTCGATGAGACCGTTTTCGCGGCAGTAGGACATTGCGCCGTCGTAAGGACCGGCCTTGCCGGTCTTTCGCAGCTGGACGACGCGGCGGGAGATGGCCTCGTCGCGCGGCGCGAGCAGCATCGCGAGCTCGCCGACGGTCATTTTATCGTCGAGGCGCAGCTTGTTGTCCGTGAAGACGATGGCTCGCGTCTTTGCAAGCGCGACGAGCTTTTCAAACAGCGGATCGTCGCGCCCGACATCCGTAAACGGGCTCTCCTCCATCAGCTCGCCCACGCTGACAACGCGGTAGCCGTACTCCTTCAGCAGTGCGAGCTGCTTGCCCAGCGCGAACGCGACCGGCGTGCGCTTGGCCATGTTGTAGCCGTCCTTCTGGAAGATGATCTGACCGCAGAAGAAGTCCGGGTCCTTTTCGAGCGCCTTGCGCATCGGCTCGACCATCGCGTCGATCTCCGCCTGAAGCGCCGCCTCAGGGTCCTCATGCGTCGAGGGCAGCCAGCCCGCGCCGTCGAACGACGCGGCCATATACTGGTACCCCATGCGCTCGTAGACGTCGTAACTTGTGAAGCCGCCCGCCATCTTGTCGACATAGTGCGGCGGGCGCGCGAGCGTGAGCGTATAGCCGTAGCGCTCACGCATCAGCGTGTCGAGGCGCGTCAGGTCCGCGACCACGGCGTCAAAGCCAGGCAGGTACTCGCGCGCGCCGTAGACAAACGGCTTTTTGCCGAAGATGATGTGGCGGTAGCCGTGGTTTGTGATCTGATGGCCCTCGTCGAGCATGCGGCGGATCAGGTGGTCGTTGTGCACGGCTCCGCCCTTGTCGTCGCAGTGGATATCGGGGTAGTGGTCGAATTTGACGCCGCCCCACGCCGCGCTGCCGAGCTTGCCCGCCTCGTCGGGGTAGTTCTCGCTCGTGTCGCCGATGACGTCGAAGCTGCCCTTTGCGCCGTACTGCGCGAGCGTATCGAGCAGCACATCCGTCAGTGTTTTGCCTTCAAAGCGGTCGGGCGATGCGGGAAGGCCCATCGGGCCGTCGTCAAACGTCATCGCGCAGATGCGCTCGCCCGTCTTCACGCGCTCGATGCGGCGCGTGTAGCCGACGTAGTGCTTTTCCGCGGGCGTGATGATCTTCTTGACGATCTTCTTTCCCTTTTTGCCGAGTTTAACGATCCATGACATGCCATCCATCCTCCCTGGTGGTAAAGTCCTGCAAGGCGCATTTTACTGTAAAGAGCATTCCATTTACTCGTCTTTTTACGCCTGCGTTTGTCTTCTCTCTTTTGGTCTTCTGGCTTCTCGCTACGCACATTGCGCGGCCACGGCGGCCTTCGACCTGCTTCGCGCCCCGCAGGAGCGCTGCCTTGACGGCGGAAAGCGACAGCTCGTCCGCTTCCAGCACCGTCACGCCGCCGCCGACCTCTTCTGGCACATGCGCGTCGCTGCCCGCAGTGACGGGCTTTTTCCATTTTTGCGCCAGCTCGCGCGCCATGGCGTTGGCGCTTTTGTTCTTGCGGTCGGCACGGCTGTTCCAAATTTCGACGCCGTCAAGCCGGCTCATCACATCGTCGAGCCGGTTCGCGTCTGTGCTGTGCTCAAAGGGATGCGCGATGACCGCCAGCCCGCCCTGTGCGTGAATGGCCGTGACCGACTCGGAAAACTTCCTCGTTTCGATGGGTTCTCTCACAAAGAGACCCAGCAGATGCCCGCGCTCGGTCGAAACCTCGGTCGCGGGGATGACGAGAAAATCGTCGAATTCCGGAACCTCGTCCAGCACGCGGTCGTGGTCGCAGATGGCGACACCGTTCAGCCCGCGCTCGCGCGCAAGCGCAACGATCTCGCTCAGGCTCATGCAGCCGTCGAACGACCGCTCGGAATGAATGTGCAGATCGAGCCGCAGCTCCATGATCCTCTCCCCCTTCTCAGCGCTCAAACAGGCTCTTTTTAAGGTATGCGCGCATGACCTTGCCATCGCCCTTGGCGCTCAAGGCCTCTTTCGCCGTGAAGAAATCGCCGAGACCGCGCAGACCCTCCTTGACGCGGCCCGCCTTCAGATAACTCAGTGCAGCGACCGTGTCGTTGAGGAAAAAGCGCATTTTTACACCCGTCCGGTAGTCCTTCGCCGTGTAGGTGACTTGCCCGCCCTGCGCGGCCTGCGCGTAGTGCGCGACGATGGGGCTTTGCGCCGCCTCCGTCATCGGGAAACTGCCCCACACACGGGGATTGACCTCTAAAATGCAGTCGCCCTTAAATTCAACCATCGCAAGGCCTGTAAAGTGAAACGACTTGAGAAGTTTGTACGCCTCGTCGATCATTTTTTCATCATAAAAGCTCTCGCAGCAGGTCGACGGCCCGCCTGTGATCGGATACTCGCGCACGCGGCGGTGGCACAGCGCGCCGAGCAGCTCGCTCTCGCGGCCGAGCAGCAGGCTCACGCCCGCGCCCGCGCCCGTGATCTTCTGCTGCACGATGGGGCTTGGGTCGTAGCGCTGCATCTTTTCCATGATGGCGTCGAATTCCGCCTCGTTATTCGCCACGGCATAGCGGTCGGCGGCCTTGAGGCCGAACTTCTCCCCGCAGTGCGGCTTGACGACGACAGGATAGCTCTCCGGCGTGCCGTCGTACTCGCGCGGCACAGGAATGCCAAGCTCCAGCGCGCGCTGATGCACGCTCTCCTTGTCGTTGAGCGCATCGAGCGTCTCCTTCGGCGCGATGAGGAAGTTCGCCAGCGCGGCAAACTCCTCCCGACGGGCGGCGACGGTGTTGAGCGTCACCGCGCCGACGCAGAAGAGCACCGGATGCTCGTACTCTTTGAGTACGCTCAGCAGCTTTTCGGCGTAATCCGCATCCGCGCACGCGCCGTCGATCCAGCGGAAATCATCGCAGGACTTCGACACTGACACTGCGGGTGCGCTCTTGACGTCCGCCCTTGTCTGCGTCACGACCACGCGGTAGCCCGCGCGGTGCAGCGCACGCACCGCCGCGATGGACGAGCGGTATTTTCCGTCCGTCACAAGCGCTGTTTTCATCTTATCATCACCGCCGTTTTTCTTTTGATCTGCCTGCCATGATACCAAACTCCCCCGCAAATTGCAAGAGCGCGCGATCCATCGCCTGTATTTCATAAAATGCAGTTTATCATTGAAAAAAGCGATGAAACGCCTTGCTTTTTTCGTCCTCTCATATTATTCTTTTCAAAGTAGAACGACATTCCGGAGGAAACCCGTCTTATGAACGATATCAGCCTCAAGCAGCTTGAAATTTTTGTCGCCGTTGTGGAATACGGCGGCTTCACCCGTGCGGCGGAGGAGCTGTTCTTCAACCAGTCCACCGTGAGCGCGCACATTTCTCTTTTAGAGCAGGCGCTCGGCAAGGAGCTCTTCGTGCGCTCCAACCGCCGCCACGTGCGTCTGACGAAAGAAGGTGAGCAGGTCTACCCCATCGCAAGGCGTATTCTGAATGACTGCGCCGCGCTGCGCACGCTGTTCTCCGACGCGGACAGCGCCCTCGTGGTCGCGCTCGGCGCGTCCACCGTGCCGGGGCAATATCTGGTGCCGGGCTACCTCGCCGCGTTTTTGAAGCGCGAGCCGGAGTTCCGTTATTCCCTGCGCCGCGGCGACAGCGAGCAGGTGCACCGGATGCTTAAATCCCGCCAGATCGCCGTCGGCTTTGTCGGCGCGGTCAGTGAGCCGGAAAATGTGGACTACTTCCCTCTCTACGACGACAGGCTCGTGCTCGCCGCGCCGAACAACGAGCACTACCGCATGCTCAGAGAGAGCGGCGTCTACGGCCGCGAGCTGCTGCTCGAAGAGCCGTTCGTCTCGCGCGAAGAGGGCTCTGGCACGGACACGAGCCTGCAAAACTATCTGCGCACGCTCGGCCTCTCCCACGATATGCTGCATGTCGTGGCGCGCGTGGACGATCCCGAGGCCATCAAGCAGATGGTCTCCGGCGGCGTGGGCGTTGCCGTTCTCTCGGCGCTCGCCGTGGAGCAGGAGGTCCAAAACGGCACGCTGCTCGCCTTCGAGATGGACAAAAGCGCGCTCAAGCGCACGATCTATCTCATCACGCTCAAATCGCAGCAGCTCTCCCGCATGGAGCAAAAGCTCGTCGACTTTTTGAAAAGCCCGCACCGCAGGAAGCGCGCCGAAGTGCAGAACTAAGTCAAAAAAAAGGCACGGTTAAAGCCGTGCCTTTCATTTTGTCTTTTACTTCTTCAGAAAGCCGAACAGGCCGTGCTTTTCATACGGCTTGCTCGTCATGGAGACGAAGTCATAGCCGGTCTTGGTGATGGCCTCGCGCAGCTTCGCCTCGTCGATGGGCTCTTCGCTGATGATGTCCGCTTCGCCCTTGGATTGGGAGGCGGAGACTTTCTTCACGGAGAACGCGTTGCGGATGGCGTCGTTGATGTGCGATTCGCACATGCCGCACATCATGCCGTCGATCTTCACTTTGGTTTCGTACATGTTAAGATCATTTCCTTTCATACGGCGCAGGAGACGCGGGTGGATAAGTCCCGCGTCTCCTGTGCTATTTAATGCTGCTTACTGTGACAAGTGCCGTGCATAGCGCAGTGTGCACAGTTACAGCCACAGGAGTTTCTTCCCCTCTTTCTCTGCCGGATAAGATAGGTGGAGATAGCAATGATTATGGCAAGCAGGATAGCAGAGACGATAATCGTCGACAGGTTTGCGGTAACCCAGTTCAACATGGAAATCACTCCTTTCGCAGGGTATCGGTGTTAAGGGATCAGTGCTTGTCGCTCAGCTTGGTAGCTTCCTTGTAGGGCTTGAAGAGCATGTAGATCATACCGGCGAGGACAACGATGGCCGCGATCAGTCCGATGACGTTCAGGCTGCCGGTGAAGGCGTTGCCGAACTGGTTGATCATCAGGGCAATGAGGTAAGCAAAGCCGCACTGATAGCCGATGGCGAACCAGGTCCACTTCGCGTTGTTCATCTCGCGCTTGATTGCGCCGATGGCCGCGAAGCACGGAGCGCACAGCAGGTTGAACACCAGGAAGGAATAACCGGTGATGCCAGTGAAGGCCGCCGCGATGTTCTGGTACACGTTCAGGTCACCGCCGCCGTAGAGGATACCGAGCGTACCGACGATGTTCTCCTTGGCGACAAGGCCGGTGATGGAGGCGACAGTCGCCTGCCAGTTGCCCCAGCCGAGCGGGATGAAGATCCAGGCGATCAGGTTGCCGATCTTAGCAAGGATAGAGGAGTCGATCTGGTCCTCGGTGAGCATCTGGAACGTGCCGTCGACCCAGCCGAAGTAGGTGGTGAACCACACGAAGATGGTGGAAAGCAGGATGATGGTACCGGCCTTCTTGATAAAGGACCAGCCGCGCTCCCACATGCTGCGCAGCACATTGCCGAGGGTCGGCCAGTGGTAAGCGGGCAACTCCATAACGAACGGAGCGGGATCGCCGGAGAACATCTTGGTCTTCTTCAGCATGATACCGGAGATGATGATGGCAGCCATACCGACGAAGTAGGCGGAGGTAGCGACCCATGCGGCACCACCGAAGATCGCGCCGGCAACCATGGAGATGAAGGGCACTTTCGCACCGCAGGGGATGAACGTGGTGGTCATGATCGTCATACGGCGGTCACGCTCGTTTTCAATGGTACGGGAGGCCATGACGCCCGGAACGCCGCAGCCGACACCGACGAGCATCGGGATGAAGGACTTACCGGAAAGGCCGAACTTACGGAAGATACGGTCGAGCACGAAGGCGATACGGGCCATGTAGCCGCAGGCCTCGAGGAAGGCGAGCATCAGGAACAGGACCAGCATCTGAGGCACGAAGCCGAGCACCGCGCCGACACCGGCGACGATACCGTCGAGGATCAGGCCGTTGAGCCAGTCAGCCGTACCGGCAGCGTCAAGCGCATCGCCGATCAGAACGGGGACACCCGGGACCCAAACGCCGTAGTCAGCCGGGTCGGGCTCGTCAAAGCCGTTCTCTTCGAAGTAGCTGACAGCGTCCACATAGGTCATCTGGACAACATCGTCCATCTTGTCCGCGCCCTCGGGCAGCGCGTCGTAGTAGGCGGTCATCTCATTGATGGCGAGGGTCTCTTCATCCTCAACATCAACGGTTGCCGTGTCTTCGGTGGGCTGGAAGGCCTTGAGCTCTTCGAGCGCCGTGTCGGCGTCGAACTCTTCGTCGCCCGTGTCAATGCCAGCAAAGGCGTTGATCGCTTCGGAAGCGGCGGTGTAATCATCGCTCGCTTCGCCATAGGCGGCGGAGCCGATGCCCAGCAGATGCCAGCCGTCGCCGAACAGGCCGTCGTTTGCCCAGTCGGTCGCGGGCGCGCCCACGCCGACCATAGCGACCCAGTACACAAGGAACATCACGACCGCGAAGATGGGCAGGCCCAGCCAGCGGTTGGTGACAACCTTATCGATCTTATCGGAGGTGGAGAGCTTTTCCGTGCTCTTTTTCTTGTAGCAGCCCTTGATGAGCTGTGCGATGTAGATGTAGCGCTCGTTGGTGATGATGCTCTCGGCGTCGTCGTCGAGCTCGGTCTCCGCCGCCTTGATGTCCTCTTCGATGTGGTTCATCGTCTCGGTGGGGATGCTGAGCTTTTCAAGCACCTTGTCGTCGCGCTCAAAGATCTTGATCGCGTACCAGCGCTGCTGCTCTTCCGGCATGGAGTGCACGGCCGCCTCTTCGATGTGGGCGATGGCGTGCTCGACAGGGCCGGAGAAGGTGTGCATCGGGACGGTCTTGGTGCCCTTGGCGGCGCGGATAGCAGCCTCGGCAGCATCCATGACGCCGTCGCCCTTGAGTGCGGAGATCTCGATGATCTCGCAGCCAAGCTCACGGGAGAGCTCCTTGACGTTGATCTCATCACCGTTCTTGCGGACGATATCCATCATGTTGATGGCGATGACCACGGGGATGCCGAGCTCAGTGAGCTGGGTGGTGAGATACAGGTTACGCTCGAGGTTCGTGCCGTCGATGATGTTCAGGATCGCGTCGGGACGCTCGGTGATGAGGTAGTTACGGGCGACGACTTCCTCCAGCGTGTAGGGGGACAGGGAGTAAATGCCGGGAAGGTCCATGATGACCACGTCATCGTGCTTCTTGAGCTTACCTTCCTTCTTTTCCACGGTGACGCCGGGCCAGTTACCGACGAACTGGTTCGAACCGGTCAGCGCATTAAACAGCGTCGTCTTACCGCAGTTGGGGTTGCCCGCGAGGGCAATTTTGATCTGCTTTTCCATGTTTCTTACTGCTCCTTCTTGTTAAGTTTCCTTAACTTATGTAGAAATAAATTATTCAACTTCGATCATTTCGGTGTCCGCCTTACGCAGCGACAGCTCGTAGCCGCGCACGGTGACCTCCATCGGGTCGCCCAGGGGAGCTACCTTGCGCACGAACACCTCAGTGCCCTTGGTGATGCCCATATCCATGATACGGCGCTTGACGGGGCCCTCGCCATGGAGCTTGACGACTTTGACGGTCTCGCCGATCTTGACTTCACGCAGTGTTTTCATAATCTCTCTCCTTTTATTTGAAAAATTGCTCAAACCATGATTTTTCTTGCCATTTCTTCACTAATGGCAACGCGGGCTTCCTTGACCTTGACGATCACGTTCCCGCCGAGTGACGACACGATGCTCACCGTGCCCCCGGCCACAAAGCCGAGATCTTCGAGATGCTTTTTGACTTCAGCGCTCCCGCCGACTTTGAGGATGGTATTTTCTTCTCCGGCATTCGCCAGTGTAAGCGGCATCATTATTTATCCCTCCGCATGCTGTTGGTCTGGCACTTTTCTCATCGCGGCGATCCGCAATTCGCCATCTCAAAGTTAGTGCCGTTTAACTTTCGCCCGTTAGTTTAATCTCTCTAACCTATTTTGTCAAGAGGTTTTGTGAACATTTTTTTAATGCTTGCATTTTTTGTTAGAGCATGTTAACCTATTATCGTACTTTATTGCGAAGTTGGTGAAACCGCACATGAAAATCCAAAAGGCATCTGAAGATTATCTCGAATCCATGCTGATGATGAAAGAACAGCACGGCTATATCCGTTCGATCGATGTGGCCGACCATCTGGGCGTGACGAAGCCCAGCGTCACCTACGCGACCAAGCGACTGCGCGAAAATGGATATATCGAGATGGACCGCGACGGCCTCATCACACTGACAGACCGCGGCATGGCGATCGCAGCAAAGATGCTCGACCGCCACCACACGCTCACAAAATTTTTCATCGCCCTCGGCGTGGACGAAAAGACCGCTGAGGAGGATGCGTGCAAGATCGAGCACGACATCAGCCAGCAGACATACGACGCGATCTGCGAGCACGCAAGGCTGCACCTTTAAATGCAGGATCAACGGCCCCATGCTTTCGGCATGGGGCCGTTTTCTTATCTATTAGGTAAAATTTTGTCGATATCTTCCCTTTTTCTCCCGCCGCGCAGGAACAAATCCTCCGGTTTTTCCGTCAAAAAGGAAAAATAAAAAAATTTTACGGTTTCGTGAAGCATTTTGCCGGAAATTGCGTCTATTCAAGTAGAAGCACTTTTTCACGAGGAAAGGAGGCGCTGCACGATGGAAGACGCGCAGATCATCGAGCTGTTCTTTGCGCGCTCGGAGGATGCCATCAGCGAGCTGGACAAGAAATACGGCAAGCTCTGCCACAAGCTCGCGGACAACATCCTTGCAAGCGCGCAGGATGCGGAGGAGTGCGTGAACGATGCGTACTTAAGCACCTGAAACGCGATCCCGCCGCAGCGTCCGGAATCGCTTCCGGCGTTTGTCGGCACGCTCGTCCGCCGCTGTTCGATCACGCGCTATCGTGCCAACACGGCAATGAAACGAAACAGCCATTACGATATGTGCATGGAGGAGCTTGAAACATTCCTCGCTTCGCCCCAGCAGGCGATGGAGGAGCACTATGCGGCCAGAGAGCTCGCCGCCGCGATCGAGCGCTTTCTTGACACGCAGAGCAAGGAGAACCGTGTGCTCTTCATGCGCCGCTACTGGTACGCCGACAGCTTTGCCGAGATTGGCAAGCTCCTCGGCATCACCGAGGGCAACGCCCGCCTGCGCCTGACGCGTATGCGCAAGCAGCTCAAGACCTATCTGACCGAACAGGAGGTGCTGGTATGACGCCCGAGCTTTTTTCCGACGCCATGAACGAGATCGGCGCGAAATACGTCGAAGAGGCCCTGACCTACAAGCGCCCCGCGCAGCGGAGCTTCTGGAGCAAGCTCGCCAAGCGCGCGGCCATGGTCGCTCTGGTCGCTCTGCTCGCGCTCAGCGGCTTTGCCGCCGCCAGTCCCGCCGCGCGGGCCGCTATGATCCACTGGGTGGAAACGTGGACGGGCTCGCAGGTCTCCTATGAATACGCGGGCGACGCCCCCACCGGCGAGCTGCCGTTCTACGCGATCACCGCCCTGCCGGACGGTTACACGCTGGACGAAGATATGAGCTACGAGGACTCCGGCTTCCGTCAGCTCTGCTATCGGAGCGGCGACGACCTCATCCTTTTCAGCTATATCTACATGCAGGACGATTCGTTCAGCTATTACGACATGGGTGAGGACACCCAAATCTCCGAGATCACCGTCAACGGCTGCAAGGGCAAGTTCTTCCTTGCGAGTGATCCGTCGCTGTGGAGCACGCTCGAGTGGATCGACGAGGAGAGCAATCTCCACTTCTCACTCGATGCCAGCGGCGATGAAGCCGTCCTGCGCGCTCTGGCCGAGAGCGTGGCGGTCACGGAGAAGACCGTCGATCTTTCCGACGGCGATGAAGACGAGAATATTCTCACCTTTGATGACATAGAGGGGGAAAAGCTCCCCGACGAGGAGGCGAAACCGTGAACGATTATCTTGTGTGGGTGGATACCTCCACTAAAATCGCCTCGTTCCATGAGGTCGAGGCAAGCGACCTGCTGCACTTTGAGCAGTACGAAAACTTTATGAACTACCTTGCCTCCCTTACCGCGCAGGGATACCGCTTCCAGTGAGCGTGACCGTATTTCAAATTGAGAGAGAAATAAAAAGCGAGAGAACAAGAGAGGAGAACCGCCATGATGGAAAATAATTCGACACCAAGCCCTGACCCCGTCCCCGAAGCCTCCCCCATTGCCGTTCCCGTCCCCGCAGAAAGCGCTGTCACTCCCCCGCCCGCGCCGCCGGTCATCCCCCTGCGCGAGAGGCCAAACGCGCCGCTGCTGCACAAGGGGTTCCAGAACCTCTTCCGCCTCGGCATCGCCAATACCGTCATCAATCTTTTGAACAACACCTTTAAGCTCGGCGACAAGATCCCGTCGCTCGGCGTTGTACTGAGTGTGGTGTCGCTCGCGGTCAGCATTCTCACGCTCATCGTACTCTGGAAGCTGAGCGCATCCGTGCCGCGCTTCCGCAGCGTCGTGTACCTCAACCTTTTTCCGCTGGTTCTGTTTCCCTTTGCCGCGCTTGTCGGTCTTTCCAGCTTGCAGGAGCGGATCGACGAATCCAATTCCACCGGCCTGCTCGTCTTTTTGGTGATTCTGCTGGGACTGCTGCTTGTTCTTTCCGCGCTCTCGGCGTATCACCAGCTCACCGCCTGCGCCGAAGCATTCGACGGCGCGGATGACGAGATGGCCGCCAAATGGCGCAAGCTCTGCACCTGGCAGGTCGTGATCATCGGCTGCTTCGGTGCATTCCTTACCCTGCTCCTGCTTTTGGGTCTGTCGTCGGCTTCCTTCTTCTATTTTTACAACGGCAGCCTGATCGTCCTGCTGCTGCTCATTCTCGCCATTGCCATCGCTCTGGGCGTGGTCGAGATCATAGAGCTCGTGTATCTCAACCGCAGCGCCAAGCTGTACGAGTAAGCGTCAACATCACAAAACGGAAAGGAGTATGTTATGTCTACCATCAACAAGACTTTTCTGCGCGTCCTGCTTGCCATCGCCTGCTGCATCGCCCTCGCGTTCAGTCTGCTGCCGCAGGCCGAGGCCGCGATGCGCGCCGACGTCGTCACCGGCAAGGTGACGCTCAACGGTCAGGTCATCGACAACAAGAACGCCAAGTACCCCCTGCTGACCTATAGCAACATCACTTACTTTCCCATGACGTATCAATTAAGCCGTTTCATGGGCGTGGAGACCGACTGGAACAATGCCGCCAAGTCGCTCAATATCACCGCAGGCGGCGCGCAGAGCGCCTATGTTGCCGAGACTGGCAAGGCGCAGCGCGGCAGTGTCGCCGTCACACCGGCAAGCTACAAGATCAGCGTCAACGGCGCACAGATCAATAACAAGGAAGAAAAGTATCCCATTTTCAATTACAACGGAATCACCTATTTCCCGCTCACATGGGCTTATGCGGTCGACTCTTTCGGCTGGAGCTATCAGTGGGACGCTGAAAACGGTCTGCGTATTGACACGACCACCGCCCCCGCCCGCGTGCCGACCGCTCCGGACACTGGCAACGCCGCGCTCGACAAGGCACTCACGATCCTCAACAACAAATACGCCACGGGCGGCAAATACCGCGGCATGCTTGAAGGCGGCGGCAAGAAAACGAGCTTTGACGCCGCGCTCGACGTCAGCAGCACACCGGATGTCACCACCGTGAAATTTACTGCCGAGCCGTTCCCGTTCTTTGATAACGGTGTCAGTTATTTTGCAAATTATTATGCTGTCAAGGGCGGCCTTGCAAGCGATGAACAGATTGGCATCTCTGGCAACAGCCCGGAACTAGGTGATGTTGGCTATCCGATTTATGCCGAGGTGGCTGTATGGGCGGAGAATAGCTACATCGGCAAATGCTTCCTTGACTGCCAGTTCACAGGTGCGCGCAGCAAACACATCACGGACTTCAAGCGCACCGCCGCTGCGGGCAGTGCGGAGACCTGGACACTGCACGTCTCCTATGCGGAGGACAGCTTCACCGGCTACACCGCCGAGCTCAGCGTCGACACAGCGAAGAGCGTCGTAACGCAGATCGTGATCCGCACGGCGAACTATACCCTGACGATGACGCCCGCATAACGGGGTTCCCCTCCCCGCCGCGGCGCAAAAAAGAAGGACTTCACGCAATGCGTGAAGTCCTTCTTTTTATCTCTTTTCAGTTTGCGAGGTACATCTCGCGTTCGCCTTCCGGCACGAGCGCGCCGCCCGTCGCCCAGACGATGTGCGCGGCATTCTCCCAGTGCGCGCCAAGGCCGCTGCTTTCGAGATAATCCGTCATCTTGGACAGCTCCACCGCACCGGCAAAGCCCGCGCAGGCGGACGGCTCGACAAAAAGTCCCTCCATCTCGCGCAGGGCGTGAAGGTCGGCGAACAGATGCTCGTCCGACACCGTGAAACCGCCGCTAACGATCTCCTTGACCGTCTCCCCCACAAAACCCGAAGGGCGGCTGACGGCGAGGCCGTCCGCCGCGGTGCGGCCCGTCAGGCCAATATCCTGCACGCAGATCGCATTCTGCAAGCCACTGGCGAGGCCGAGCAGCATGCACGGCGCTTCCACCGGCTCAGTGAAGTAGACGTGTGCCGCGTCGCCGAACTCCTGCTTTAAGCCGAAGCAGATACCGCCCGGCGCGCCGCCGACGCCGCAGGGAATGTAAACGAGCAGCGGGTGCTCGTCGTCGACCGCGATGTTCTGCTCGGCGAGCTGCGCCTTGAGCCGCCGCGCGGCCACAGCGTAGCCGAGGAAGAGGTCGACAGAGTTTTCATCGTCGATAAAATAGCTTCTCGGGTCCTCCGCCGCGCGCTCGCGGCCCTTCTGCACGGCGTAGGAGTAGTCCGCGCCGTATTCGAGCACCGTTACGCCCTTTGCGCGCAGCAGGTCCTTTTTCCACTGCCGCGCGTCCGCGCTCATGTGGACCGTGACCCTGTAGCCGAGCGCCGCGCCCATGATGCCGATGCTCAAGCCCAAATTGCCCGTCGAACCGACGTGCAGCTCATACTGCGAGAAAAAGTTGCGGAACGCGCGCGTGGCAAACACGCTGTAATCATCGCGCATCTCGACCAGCCGGTTCGCAAGCGCTAAGTCCTCCGTGTGCTTGAGCACCGCGTAGCATCCGCCGCGCGCCTTGACGCTGCCCGCGACGGGCAGGTCGCTGTCGCGCTTTAAAAAGAGCTTACCTGCGAGCTGCGCATCTTCATTTTCGTTGAGCCATGCGCGCATATGCTCGATCTCCGTCAGCGGCGATTCGATGAGGCCGCGATCAGCCGCGGTCTCGGGAAATACCTTCTTGATAAACGGAGCGAAACGCTCCAGCCGCGCCTCGGCATCGTCGACGTCCGTGCGCGTGAGCGGCAGCGCAGCGAGTGCGGCGTCCGCGCTCCCGACATTCGGGTTCATCCAGGCGCTCTCATGGCGCAGCTGCAATTCCCTGACAAATTCCTTACTGTTGAGCATTATTTCCACTCCTGTTCTTCCGTAATGTACTGCTGGGTGCCGCGGTAGATGCGCACCGTGCGCTCGCGATACAGCTCCATGACCGCCCGCGCCAGAAGCTCAGGGTCATGGCGGGCGTAGCCGCCCTGCGCCGAAAGCAGCGGGTATTCCGCCAGCGCAATACCCAGCTCCGCGATGCGCTCGCGGTCGACGCGCAGCAGCTCCGCGTCCTCTTCACTGTATCGCGCGGCGAGCTCGCGCGGGATGGGCGCGTTGTTTGCAAGGCAGAGATCGACGATCCCCTCCCGCCCGTGACGCTGCAGGGCTTCCAGATGATCGGCGGCGGTGTAGCCCTCGGTCTCGCCGTCCTGTGTCATGATATTGCAGATGTAAAACTTCTGCGCGTGCGACGCGCGGATCGTGTCGGCCACACCGTCGACGAGCAGATTCGGGATCACGCTTGTATAAAGGCTTCCCGGGCCGAGCAGGATGAGGTCGGCCTCCGAAATAGCGCGGAGCGCGTCGGGCAGCGCCTTCGGGTGCTCCGGCACAAGCGAAACGTGGTGGATGCGGCAGTCCTGCTGCTTTTTCGCGTTGAAGATGTGCGATTCGCCCACAACGCGCGCGCCGTTTTCAAACACGGCCTCGAGCTGTACATCCGCGTTCGTCACCGGCAGCACGCGGCCCGAGATCGCCAATACCTGTCCCATCATGGCGACGGCCTCTTCAAAGCTCCCCGCCATGCCGTTGAGCGCCGCAAGCAGCAGGTTTCCGAACGACTGCCCCTTGAGCTGTCCCTCGGGAAAGCGATAGCCGAGAAGCTGCTCCATCACAGGCTCGGTGTTCGCGAGCGCCTGCATACATTGCCGCACGTCACCCGGCGGCAGAATACCCATTTCACGGCGCAGCACGCCGCTCCCGCCGCCGTCGTCCGCCACCGTGACGATGGCCGTTAAGCGGTCTGTATATTTTTTCAATCCCCGCAGCATCGTCGACAGGCCCGTGCCGCCGCCGATGGCGGCGATCTTCGGCCCCGCGGCGCAGCGGGAGGATGCACTACTCTCATATACCATAGGGATTTCCCCTTCAAGCGCATATTTTTCTATGGTAAAGGTAGTATAGCAGGCTTTCAATCAAAATGGAAGTGGTTAAGCAATATAAGTTTTTTCATTTTTTGCACTCAAAATGATAATGTTATACAAAGTTCGTATTCTTCTGTCGATTTTTACTGATTCGATGTTTTCACCGCATTGTTGCTTTTATCGCCGCACTGTGGTAGGATACGACAGTAACAATGTCAAAGGAGCACTTTCATGGAACAGCTCACAGCCGCCCAGCAGGCGGCGGAATTGAACAAGAAGAATCTTTTTGCCACCTATAATCACATTGAAGCGGAATTTGTCGAGCCCGACCACGCGATCTTCAAGCTTGAGATCCGCCCCGAGAGCAAGAATCCCTACGGTATCGTACACGGCGGCGCGATCTACACGATGGCCGACAACGCCACGGGCTACGCCGCCCACACGGATGGTCGATCCTACGTGACGCAGGGCAGCTCGATGCATTTTCTCCGCAACCAGTCGGAGGGCGTCGTGCGCGCGGACGCCAAAGTCCGCCACCGCGGCAGAACGACCTGCCTTGTCAATGTGGACATTTTAGGCGAGGGCGGCAAGCTCCTCGCCACGGGCGAGTTCACCTATTTCTGCATCGACCCCGATATCATGGCGCAGAAGGCCGCGCAGCACCGCTGAGGAGGGTTTGACCATGGCATGTGCACTGCTTTACAATTTTAAGGACGCCGCACGGCTGCAAAAGGTCCGCTTCGCGCTCTTCAAGCTCGGTGTGAGCGGGCGCGTCGTCGCGCCGGAGGAGCTTTCGCAGCCGATCGGCTATCTCTGCGATCTTGAGGGCTTCTCCCCTGTCGAGGAAACCGGCGAGGGCGGCTTTTCCGACGAGATGCTCGTGCTCTGCGGTCTTTCCGGTCCGCAGCTCGACGCGCTGCTCTCGTCTCTTCGCCGTAGCCGCGTGGTCGTCTCGCTCAAGGCCGTCGTCACCGAGGACAATGCCGCGTGGAGTTCGCTCCAGCTGCACGACGAGCTCCGTCAGGAACACGAGGCGATGAAGGGCACGCGCCCCAAGGATGCCGAAAAACGCTCCGCACACCGCAAATAACCCTTGCAACCGCGCAGAGCAGGCGGTATAATAATAGGGCTTCGAATCGAAGCCCTATTCAAGTATCGATAGTATCCAGGTATAGCGAAGTTGGTATCGCGCCTGGTTTGGGAGTGCCGTGGCAGTATCCGGGACGGGGCAAGGCGAAACGCCGGAAAGCCTTGTGACATCTGCGTTTGCGGGATCTCCCCTGATTGCCGAAAGCGGCACAAAAACGGCTTTGACCACAGTAATGACCACAGACAGAAAAATCTTTGATTTTCTTCCCCGCCGTGGTATAATGGCAGAAATTGAATATCCGGGTATAGCGAAGTTGGTATCGCGCCTGGTTTGGGAGTGCCGTGGTTGTATCCGGGACGGGGCAAGGCGAAACGCCGCAAAGCCTTGCGACACCTGCATTTGCGGGACTTTCCCCGGTTGCTGAAAGCGGCACAAAAGTGGCTTTGACCACATGAATGACCACAGACAGAAAAAGCTTTATTTTTACCGCTCGCCGTGGTATCATGGAAAAAACTGAATATCCGGGTATAGCGAAGTTGGTATCGCGCCTGGTTTGGGACCAGGAGACCGTGCGTTCGAGCCGCACTACTCGGACCAAAATCCCTCTGAAATTGCTAATTTCAGAGGGGTTTTTCTTATTCTTTGTCTATTGCGGCGTAAACGGTGAAATCTGTATTTTACTTTTTCCCCATAATATGATATAATTTATATTGTCAGTACGAGCAGTCAGATCAGACTTCGTTTGGCTCGTGAGCAAACACGGGCGGCATCGTACCTATGGTATGAATGCATCCTTTTCCGGCAAAAGCGCTATCAACATCCCATCACCACAACACCATGACACACGGACACACCACATGGTAACTGCACCCGTAGTTAGTATGTAGATATGTCTCGTTGTAACTGTGTTAGTGATGTGGTGTTAGGTAAAACAGAACAAGCTGTTTGGGAAGTCGGATTTGTGCTGGTGCGAATATAGGGTATGTGGCTGCAATATCTCCTTGTTATTGGCGGACGGGAAGTCCCCTCAGTTTTGGGGGCCAATAATAACAAGGAGGTGATTCCGTGAAGAAAGCGGACAAGCCTAATATTGTCATCAACATCAATGTTTATGGTGACAATAACAAGGTTTCCATGAATGAGACTCGTTCTCACTTTTCTGCTGTCGTAATCGTCATCGTACTGATTATGGTAGCCGTACTGGCTGTATCCTTTTGCTGCCCTGAACTACTTTCTGATTTTGTCCGTTGGATAATCGGCAAAGTAGTCAACAGCTAACACCAGCACATTTTAAGAATTGAGGTGTACAACCTTTTGAAATATACTGCTTGTCCGTTATATGGAATTCAATCCAAAAAAATGTTGAAATACATTCTACATATAAAAAACGAGGACTTATTGAAGCAAGAAAGAGTTGCTTCAATGATTAGTCCTTATGTAGATAGGTCGAAAAAGCCACGTCTTATAGAACCGCCGCAGGCCGAATTAAAAGTTGCGCAAAAACGTATAAAAACATTATTGGGGAAAATCGAAGTGCCCAATAATGTTTTTTCTGGTATTAAGGGAAGATCTTACTCAGATAATGCCCTCATGCATTTGGGAGATTGTGCTCGAAATCTATATAAAATTGATTTAACTGCGTTCTTTCCATCAATCCGTCGAGAAACTGTCTATCGTTTTTTCTTTGAAGAATTGTGTTGTTCCCCAGATGTCGCTGCGATATTGACAAATTTAACGACAGTGGATCTAACAAAACTGGATCAACGAAACCTTGCTGATGTTTATGATTTTCTGGCCAACAAAGGCATAAATTGTTATAATCATTTGATTTCTGGTGCTCCAACAAGTCAAATTCTTTCATATCTGGTTAACCACAAAATGTTTGATGAGTTACAGTTGTTGTCAGAAAAAAATAATATGACGATGACCGTTTATGTAGATGATGTAGTGTTTTCAAGTAAATGCAAGATATCCTCAGAATTCAGAAAATCGGTGCTGGCTCTTATAAAAAAATATGATTATCAAATTTCCCGCAAAAAGGTTAAAGGTTATTCTAAAACATACCCCAAATTAGTGACAGGCGTTATCATCGACAGCGAAGGAAAGGCTACAATTAAAAATTCACTTAGGAAGAAAATTGTAACTGAGTACGAATTTCTCCGCAATAATCCTGATGATATAAAAAGTCGTCAGCGATTACGAGGTCTTATTACTGCCGCAAGGCAAGTTGATAAATCAGCTTTCCCAAACATTTCAAAATTTGCATTCGACAGTTTCCATTCCCAATAAACCCTTTGCAGATGTAAGAAATTCACCCTCACATCTGCAAAGGGTTTTCTATTTATCCGTTCTTCGTCCGCTCGCCTTTCTTCCCCTCCAGTGGGCTTCCATCACCCTCACCCAAATCCATCAGCCGCTGCGCTTCCGCAATTTCTGCCTTCATCTCCACGATCAGCACTTTCAGCTTCTCCTCACACTCCTCGCGGGTGTGGGCGTAGACATTACGGGCGTGCTTTTTGCCGTCGGGCCATTTGGGCGAGTAGCGGCCTTCGAAGAGATGGTCGTTGATCTCACTGACGCAGCCGGTACCGGATCTGCGCTTGCGGCCCACGTAGGGCTTGAAATCGGTCATACTCGGCTTTTCCGCCTGGGCCGGGGCAGTTTCCTGCCCCGGCTCTGAAGCGTCCTCCTGCGGCGCTGCTTTGCCGATGCCACGGTCGATGTTAGCGGCGGCTGTGAGCCGCATATCGTCGGTGATGTGAGTGTAGATGTCCAGCGTGGTGGCCGCCGACACATGGCCCAGCATAGCGGAGAGTGTTTTTACATCCATGCCGTTTTCCAGCGCCAAGGTTGCGAATGTATGGCGCAGATCATGAAATCTAACATGCTTGCAGCCTGCGTGTTCCAGGATGAGCTGCAATCTACGGCGCACCACGCCGGGCGTAATGGGACAGTCCTCCTTCACCGGTGACGGGAACATCCAGCGGGAGTCCACCGTCTTTTTGTACTCCCGCAGCACCGCCACCACGGCGGGCGGCAGGACGATCTTGCGGACGGAGTTCTTCGTCTTGGGCGTGCTGATCTGGAGCTGGCCGCGCACATCATAGACCTGCTTGTTCACATTCAGCACACCTGTTTTGAAGTTCAGGTCATCCCATTGCAGCGCCATGAGCTCGCCTCGGCGCAGGCCGGTGGCCAAGTCCAGAAGGAAGATTTCGTAGTACCCCTCGAACTTCGCCTGGATGAGAAACCGCTGCAGCTCCTCCCGCGTCAGCACCTGCATCTCCCGCGCCTTCTTGGGCGGCAGCTTACAGCCGATGGCCGGGTTCACACGAATCAGCCCATCCTGCACCGCCTTCTCCAATGCGGAGCGGCAGGTGGCGTGACACATGCGCACCATTCGGTCGGACAGCCCTTCGCCGTACTTGTCGGTGAAGCGCTTCCGGCCGCTTTTCTTGAGTCGGCCGTAGAACTGCTGCAGGTCATTCTGCGTCAGCTTGTTCAGTGGAATGTCCCCAATCTCTGGGATAATGTGCAAGCGGATGCGGCTCTCGTAGGTTTCTTGCGTGGTGGGGCGGATCTTTGGCTTGGAGTGATTCTCATACCAGTATGTCAGCCAATCCCCGAAGGGCATCTCGGGCCGCACCTTCTCCGGTTTCAGCCCGCCGCACGCTTCTTTGAGCTTTTGAAGTTTTTCGACGCACTCCTTCTTGGTTTTGGCAAGGACATTTTTCGTCTTGGGATAACCGTTGTCATCGTAGCCGATGACGATGCGACCTTCCCACCGTCCGTCCTTGCGCTGCCTTACCGTTCCGTCTCCGGCTTTTCGCTTTCTTGCCACGGTTTCAACTCCTTTCCGAAGATATCTTCCATGAAGCCGCCTACGATGCCGCAAGCCTGCTTTTGCATATCTGATGTGACATGGGTGTAGGTGTCCAGCGTGAACGACGCATTGGTGTGACCCAGGATGCCGGACAGCGTTTTGGCATCTACGCCGCTGGTGAGAGCGTGGGTGGCGAAGGTGTGACGCAGATCGTGGAAGCGGATACTGGGCAGACCCGCCCGCTGGAGCAGCGTCTTCATGTGGCGATAGGCCGCATTGGGGTCAACAGGGTCTTCCGGCTTCACCGGATCCGGGAATATCCATTGGCTGATAGTATCCGCTTTTCGCCGCCGCAGGATGTCAGTCACGCTGTGCGGCAGGATGATGGTGCGCATGCCTTGATTGGTCTTCGTCTCACCGACGGTGTACTCGCCCTTCCTCTGGCTGTGGAGGGTGCGGCACACTTTCAGCGTCCCGGCATCCCCATCGAAGTCGTTCCATTGCAGACCGCAGATCTCACCGCGGCGCAGGCCGGTCATCAGCTCCGTTTGGAAGAAGTCCCGCCACACCTCGTCCTGTTCCACCACTGCGAGGAAGGCATCCAGCTCCGAACGGGTGAGGATGCGCTTGGGCTTGTAGTTAGGCTTGGGCGCAGTCGTACCCTCGGTGGGATTCCTGGGAATAATGTGCGCATGCACCGCATCTTTCAGCGCAGCGTGGAGCGTGGAGTGGATGTGGCGAACCATAGAGTCCGAGAGCTGATGATCCATCTCGGGATGCTCGTGGATACGCCCCTCCGTTTTCAGGCGGCGGTACATCCGCTGGATGTCCTGTTGGGAGATGAGGGATATCTGTTTATCGCCCAGCTGCGGCTTGATGTAGTATTCGATGTAGCAGCGATAGCTTTGGAGCGTGCCGGGGCGCACCGTGCCCGCCTTGTACTCCGTGAGCCAGCGGTCCAGCCACTCGCCCAGCGTCATGAGGCTGTCCTCGGTCAGCTCCACATCACGATAGCACTCGATGTTCTGGTGGAGTTTGTCCAGCAGCGCCTTTTGCGTCTTGGCGTAGACGTGACGGAACAGTGGTTCGCCGTTTTCCTTGTGGCCGATGACGATGCGGCCCTCCCAGCGTCCGTCCTCCCGCTTTCGCACCATGCCGTCACCGGCCGGTCTTCGTTTTGCCATGTATTTCACTTCCTTTGGATTCAATTTCTTTTTGCAACACAAACAACTACCATGTATGTTGTTAGAAGTCCAGGGGAATATATCCCGCGCTCAGAAAGTGGGATATACTCAAACTACGGCTGAGAACAGGCTAAACATTACCATGGGTCTATGAATCCGCAAGCTGTGAGTAGCCGTTCATCTGCTCGTCTAAGGCTTAGTTATAGATAGTTGGGTCATTGAATCCATATAAGCCGCATGAATCAGCTTGGGCCAGACAGATGACAGCCATATCATTGATACGGGAGGGGATATTTTGCGTTATTGTTTAGGAGTAGATGTTGCCGCAGTCGACTCCATGTATTGCCTTGTAGCGGAAACAGGAGAGATCATATTCATGCCGGCAAAAAGTCCGCACACAAAATCCGGGTTTCAGTGGATTCTTGAAAAACTGAATGGAATCGAACAGAAAGACATTGCCGTTATCATGGAATCAACCTCTACATACCACCTCAAGGTAGAGCGGTTCTTCCGCGAAAACACCGACTGTGAGGTTATCATTCTGAACCCGATGATTTCAAAAAATCACAAGCGCAATCTTCGGAAAACCAAAACCGACAAGGAGGACTGCCTAAACCTGGTTGATATTTTCTTCAAGGGAGAATATAACTGCCAGGTGCGTCATGAAGAGATTTATGCTGAAATGCAGTTCTTATCCCGGCAGATCCAGCACCTTCAGGAGGGCGCCACCCGAACCAGAAACCGCCTTCGCCAGCTGTTGTCCATGCTCAATCCGGCTTACTTCGATGCCTTTAGAAACGATTTCATGTACAGCGAAACGGGATTGCGGTTCATTGCTGCTTGGCCACACTGCGATTTGTTAAATGCCGCTACTGCTGAAGACATCGCAATATCTTTGGCTTCTACACATCAGCGAAGTCCTGGTTATTACCGCAGAAAAGCGGAGAGGCTGAAAACGTTTGCCGCAAACTGCTACCCGGCTGTCAGTAAGGAAAGTGTGATGACAGACTGCCTTGCAGAAACTGCGCTTCGCCTTTTAGCACAGCAGCAAGAGATAGAGGTTTTGAAGTCCCGCCTGGTTGCCTTGGGGAGTTCAACAGAACTTTATGATTTATTTATCTCGGTTCCTGGTATCGGGCCATATCTGGCATCTTCCCTGATTGCTGAGCTGAAGGATATCCGCCGGTTTGAAAACCACAAGAAATTAATTGCATACTGCGGATTCGATCCAACCATCATTCAGTCAGGGAAGAGCATTCACTACAATGGGCCGATTTCAAAACGAGGAAACAGCACGGCCAGAAAGATTCTCTTTTACACGGTTTCCATCATATTGGTTGTTGCCAGAAAAACGAACCGACAGATGCCACTGTTGCTCTATTACGAAAAGAAGCGTGGTGAAGGTAAACATCACCACGCTTGCTTAGTAGCCTGTTGCACCAAGCTACTGCGCATTTTGCTTGCTATGAGCAAGCAAAACACCCCATACTCGTAAATATATAGCCTAACAACGGGTTTTTCAAGAGCCGTCTTTGGAGGGCTCTGTTTTACTATGCCCTTTTGTGGTCATCTGGGGATTTTCATTTTTCTCTTGACAAATCTTAGATAGTCACACTTTTGTGGAAATAGCTACTGTATTCTTCTATCAGCTTTAACCGCAAATTGGCCTGAAATCGGGGTAAAATGGGGATTGGGGCCGGTATGACGTCGGTAGAAACCCTTGCAAACACTGACTTTTTCGGATTTTCAGCGTCAGAGTGGGTCCATTAGCCCGGAAAGAGCGTCGCATTGTCCCCGGTCACAAACCCTTGAAAATGCCCGCACTGCGGGCATTTGTGGGGGTGCCCCGGCGCGAATAGGCGTCGGGGCTTTCTCCTGCTTTTCTTTCGTCGGCTGCAAATCGGTCTGATTTTCGGTCATCCCGCCCGGTCAAGCATCCATGGCGCACCACCTCCCTCCGGGCAGAACACGCTGCGGTAGGTACTGCTGTCCGGCACCATGCCATGCTCCAGCATGATCTCACTTTGCAGCAAGCGCAGGCACATCTCCGCATAGACACTCCGCATCTTGTCTTGGCACCGACGGGCGAAAGCTTTTTGCTCATCGGTCAGATTGCCGTAGTGTTCATCGCAGAGGAACAGGCGAAGCTCCTCTGCGTCGATGGGTTCGGCATGATCCTTGTTCCACACCCACCGGATGTAGAGCACCGTGTCATGTGTGCGCCGTAGGACCATCATCGGGTCATGGTCTACGATAAAGTTTGCAATCTGCTGCATCATGCGCTTTCTTCCTCCTTCTTTTTGTTCTGCCGATTCAACTCGGCCAGCCGCTTTTCTGCCTTTGCTCGCTCCATGTCACGCTCCGCCTGCAGGAACTGCCGCTGGTAATTCAGCTCCAGCGCTTCCTGAATGGGGCAGATGGTGTAGATGAGACTTCCGTTGCGCACGCGGCCATCCTTCGTGGTGATAGTACTGGGCTCGGTGCGGATGAGCCCCTTCTCCTCCAGACCGGCCACATACTTCCGCACGGTGTTTTCGCTCAGCTGCACCGCCTTTCCGATGGTGCGGTAGCTGGGATGGCACTGGTAGGTTCTGCGATCCTCGCAGCGCAGAAGATAATTGTAGACGGCGATCTCGTGAGAGCTGAGGCCGAGGTTGAACACCTCATTTGGAACAAGGTAGTAGTGCTTGTTCGGATCCCGCTTCGGCCAGCGCTGGAACATCAGGCATCACCTCCTGTCTGCGCGTCTACCCACTGACGGAACTTTTCTTTTGGCACCACGATGCGGTTACCGATCCGCAGTGCTGGAAAGTCCGTTTCGTGCATGAGCTCATAGGCACTGGAGATGGATACGCCCAGCACCTGCGCCACCGTGTTCGCATTGAGGAACAGCGGCAGCTGGTCATAGTTGGTAAATGTGGATTCCTGCATTGGATTCCTCCTTTATAATTTTTTGTTGAGAGCTGCAAGCAAAAAGCTCCCACTGAAAAAGTGGGAGCAGTATCCATATTGCAAATTTGGAACCTCATGATAGAATAGAAGCATCAGGAGGTGAGCCGATGCCGCTGGTGAAATACAGAATCTACGAACTGTCTGCCAGAGCCGTGATCAGTTACAGCAGAGAGCAGGACAGGACATATACTTTCCATCTCAGCGCCGCTGAGACAGAGAAATGTAAATCACGTTCCGCACCTCACGAGCAGGACGATAACGCACTGTTCTATCAGATCATGTGCGTGCTGCACGGCGATGCTTTCACCGGAGCACCTGAAGGACAGCTGGTGACCGACCTTTCGGATGTCATTTTCTATATGGACTTCTCCGGCATCTTCGACCGGAGCGGCACCAGAAAGAAACACCTGATCCGGCAGGAGAAGGCCAAGGCCCTGTTCCGTCCCGAAGGTATCAGCCTGGATTTTGGCTCCGGCCCGCATCGCTACCTCGCCTTTGAGCGTTCGGGCAGCATGAGCCGTCAAGCGCGGCTGTCCTTCATCCGTGAGGATTCTTACGATGCCGTGCGCCGCCGCATTATGATGGATATGACCATCGGTGACTGCCAGCTCAGCAAGCTCTACGCCTACAACGGCCTGATGCTGTCCAGCGGTATCCGCATTGACGGCATCGGCATTGACCGGCCCCACCGGGTGGTGGTCGTTGATAATCCGGTACGAACGCCCCCGCCCACAGAGGTGATCACGGTGGAGGACGACGGTACGCAGAACAGCACCCGCAAATATCATCGGGTGGAGACGATGGCCGATGTCGAGGTCACCTGCTTTGACGGCGAGGGGCTGATCTCCAAACAATATGCCCGCTTTGTTGACGAGAAGCTTTGTGGCAAGAAAGTCCACACCTCATTTCAGATCCGTTTGCCGTATGTGAAGGGTATGCTGCACGAGGTGGACTTCAAAGATTATCTTGACCGCGGCGGCGCGGACACCATCACCGATCTGTGGGGCGTGCAGCATCCAATTCAGAAGGTTGATATCATCCTCACCAAGAGTATGTTCAAGGGCTGCGGCTGGCTGAATGAGAGCGGCATGAGCTGGGAGGACTATTGGGCGGTGTTCCGCAAGTACCGCCACGCGCTGTACATCACAAATGTCAGCAAGGAAAGGCCGGAGAAAACGACGGAACTGAACTATCAGTTTTTGAATACGGTGTCACTCAAGGCGGATGAGTTCCGCCCCGCTGACCTGCCGGACGGCTGGGATCACAGCCCGGAGACGGACGAGCGAAATTGGCTCACCAAGCAGACAGAGCTGGCGTATTACAACTTCTGTGCCAACGAATCGTTTCGGCAGAATTACTTTCTGGAGAAGTTTGAGCGGGTCAGCTGGTGGGAACGGCATCAGGGCAAAGACCAGATCCTTGCTGCCGTGCTGAAAAAGAATCCTCGTTTCATCAACGAACCGATTTATGCCAAGCGGCTGGAGGCCGAAGCCGACAAAATCGTAGAGCAGTACGCCGTCGGACGGCTGATCGTGGCGGGAGACAACCGTTATCTTTCCGGGGATCTGCTGGATTTTCTGAACTGCCTGCCTGTTACAAGAACTGGGACAAACAAAAAGACGAGCAATTTTATCGATTTTCGTTGGGTGCAGGAGTTGAACCATCAGAATTTCTTTGCTCCGGGTGCGGCTTATGAGTCCGGTCATGTCTGCACGCTGCTGCGCAATCCGCACATTGCCCGGAATGAAGAGATGCAGCTTTATCCTCTCGAAGAGCGGGGACATCTATACGATCAATATCTCAGCCATCTGACGGATGTTGTTATGGTTGGCTACACTTCACTCGCCGCGGAGCGTTTGGGCGGTGCCGACTACGACGGCGACATGATCAAGACGATCAGCGATCCCATTTTGAACGAATGCGTGAAACGAAATATCCATCACGATCCTCCACGGCCGCGGAGCATATTTTCCCGGTCGCACAACCTGCCGCTGCTGATGATCCCCACAGCCAAGCCCCAGATTCGCAGCGCCGATGACTGGGAGGCCCGGTTTGAAACCGTTCGTAGTACTTTCTCCTCCCGTGTCGGTCAGATCTGCAACGCCGCGCTGGACCGCAGCATCATTGCCTACAACGAAAACTCCGACGCCGAGGAACGGGAGCGCTGCCGGAAGGAGACGGAAACCTTGGCCATCCTCACCGGGCTGGAGATCGACTCGGCCAAGAGCGGCATCCGCCCGGACCTGGATGAGTACCTGACCCATAAGACCGTCAAGCGCAGCGACTTCCTCAAATATAAAACACTGGTAGAAGAGATGGAGACCCGGCGTGCCTGGTATGAGCCCACCCATGCGGCCAGGGTGAAGGCGTTTTTCAAGAAAGTGGATTGGAGCAAGGTGAACTCCAACGTGGAGCGTCTGCCGTATCTGGCACAGCAGCTGAAAAAGAACACGCCGCGCATCAAGGCGAGGCCCGCCAAGGACGAGGAACTGTTTTCCTTCGCCCAACAGCCGGACTGGAAGGAGCAACTGAATTCCGATAAGCTGGCGATGGTGGATGCGCTGCTGCGGGATTATGATGCCTGTCTCTCCCGCATCCGGGCCTGCCGCGTTCCGGTGAAAGAGAAAAAGCGGAAGAGCGATGTGGAGCGCATTCTGTATGCCAGAGGGCAGGAAGATGCATACGATCCCGACGAACTGTACGCCCTGCTCGGCAGTCTGCCGCCGGAAAGGGTATCCGCTCTGCGGCAGGCCATGCGGAAGCAAGCCTGGCACCTCATGGACGAGGATGCACGGGAGCGCTTTCTGCGGGAATGGCTGCCGGAACCAGAGTTTGAAGATGTTTACGATCTGCTGACCGATTTCCGCTTCGGCGGCTACCGCATCCTCGGAGACATTGTCTGTGATATGGAGGATGAGAACACCGGCAGGGAGAAAAAGCAGCTGTTCCGTGAGAGCGACTCGAAAGCCTTCACCGCCATGATGAGGGCCTTTGCGGACAAGTCCGTCTCTCGGAGCTATCGTGATGCCGTGACGACCAAGTGCCGGGAGCTTCTGACCGCCATTGTAAGACCGACTTTGGCTGTGCGCTATGTGGTAGCCCTCGGCAGACGTGACCTGCTGTGGGATCTGCTGCCGGAGTACATCGAGAAAAATGTTCTGGAGGTGCGGGATGATTAACGAATGGGAGGAATTCTGCGCATATACCGGAACGCTTTCCTATACCGCCAGCAAGAAGAGCGATACAACATGGCTGGGCCGGTTCACCTTTGCCACGATTTTGGAGTTTGAAGGGATGGCTCGGATCTTGACCGTTCTTGCCCGCGGGTATCTGTTCCACAGTAAGGACGAATCGGTCATTTCGGGGGATCCGCATGATCGGATCGACTATGCCCGCCGTGCGCTCTGCGCCTGGTGCAGTGTACCGGAGGATGGGAAGCGTGCGCCGGACAAGGAATGGCAATTCCAGACGGATTTTTCGGAGCTGCACACGGAGTTCCCGGAGCTGGTGGATGCGGACGGGACCGGCTGGTTTCTCCGCCATGTCCTCCGCGCTGCTGACTTCATGCTGACGCACCCGGAAAAGGTGCGCAGCACCTCACTCAAGTATGCGGAGGTCATTCAGTCCAAGTTTGCCGCCGCATGGCGAAGCAAGGTGCTGCAGTATCAGATCCCGATTTTTGCGTCCCAAACCAAGGGCGCCTGGATGCTGCGTTTTGATGGTGTCCTTGCCGATGCGCTGGAGCTTGGTCCGCTGCGCAGAGAGGGACCGGAGCTGCCGCCTGAACTGACAGAAAAAGTGAAAGCGGCACTTCCGAAGGAAATTCCATCCGAGGTTGTCTGTATTCTGATCCGCTATTATCTCGCCAACCGGCAGGATGATTGCGAGTGGGTCGTCCTGCCAGTGGCAAGCTTTGACGCCTACTTTGGGGAGACCAGCTTCAGCAAGAAATATCTGCCCAAGATCCCGGCAGAGATCGTGGAGCGGAGCAGCGCCTTCGGCATCAGCCGGTATCGAATCACGGAAGAATATCTGCCATAAGACACAAACAGCGAGACAAGCCGTAAAGGCCTGTCCCGCTGCTTTTCTGTCTGGATTTTGAAAGTGTTTTCCTTGTCTATGGCGGTGCAATCTTTGCACTGCTGCGCAATAGCACTGACTATGAAATAATTACTATTGCATACAGATGTGCTTTCCATTATTAGTTATCTCTTTTATTAAATCGTCAAACGCCACCTGAGGATTGCCATGTCGTATTTCACATTCCCAAATAATGATTACTTTCCACCCCAAAGCTCGGAGTTTCGAATAGTTCTCCTTGTCTCGTGATCTGTTATATTGAAATTTCTTTTCCCAAAATTCCGTATTGCTCTTTGGCGGCACAAACCATTTACAGCCCTCATGTGCATGCCAAAAGCATCCGTTAACAAAAACTACTGTTTTGTATTTAGGAAGAACAATATCCGGTTTTCCAGGTAGATTAGCAACATTTTTTCTATAACGAAACCCTTGAGAAAACAGGTACTTCCGAACCATTTCCTCCGGCTTTGTATCTTTGCTCGGAATATGCGACATGTTTTTACTCCGCGCTTCTTTTGATCTATTATCCATAATGATATTACCGAATGAATTATTCAATGCCGTTTTCTTTCAGTTTATTTAGAACATTAATTATTTCCTTGACTTGCTTGGGATAAAGAGATGTGTAAACAAACTCGCAGTATTTGACTGCATTATCAATAATACTCAAGTCTTTGCTGCTTAAAACATTTTGACTTTTCCCCTTTTCTGCAAGGCTTTTCCAATAGTCACTTCCCTTTCTGAATATTCCCAGTTCATCTTCAATCCCTGAGGCAATTCTTTGATCCTTTTTTGCTCGCACAGATTCTTCCTGTTTTTCCGCAGGAGTTATCAGGACACCATAACCATCTTCGCTGAGCGTATAATTCTGCTTAGCAACATTTGTCCAACATTCTTCTCGCTTGCAATAGCTCTCGATATTCGCAGTAGGACGGCTCTCATCATACATAACGTCAAATGCGATTTTTGAGATCGCAGCAATATCCTCATCAATACATGACGGAACTTCTTGCAAGTCCCAAATTAGTCTATAGTTTATTTGCTTATTTACTTTTTGGGCCACAAAAACAAGTTTTGCAAATGTATAAGCAATCAGCTGAGGACGGTAGGCTCTGTTCTCCTGATACCAAACTTGATTAGAAACAATATTTCCAATATGCTCAAACAGAATCTTCTTTCCAATCAGTTCCTTGTAAAACAGCTCGTTATATACGCTATTATCCTTGTCCCACTGTTTCAACATGTTATTATGAAAATGTGCTGCATTGACCTCACCGCCCCATGAAACATAGTGTGGAAGTATATCTGCGGCATTCATATACTTGGCAAGATCTGCAAGCGTATACTTTTTTGACTTAGGGCGTACAAGTTTATAATCCTCGCGCTGGGCTTTTGTCATTTGCATAAGCGGTTGCTCATACTGTCCTCTCGTGCGTTCAAAGAACCAAAGCGTCTGCACGATTTGACCTTCAGCCGCTGGCGCATAAACTTTTCTTGAGTATTCTTCAACACGGACATAGAAAGGATGGCTGGAATTAAGATCTGCGGTTTTTACCTTGTTTTGGCTATTAGCATATGTTGCAATGCAGCGAATCAAATCAGGATCAGATTCTTTGAGCACTGTAAGTTTCATTTGGACATAGATACCAGAGAGATCTGCATTGTTCTTTATACTGGTCGCCGCTAAAGTAGCTGTAGTTTGACCTCCATTTATTATCTGTAAGTTAGTGAAGGCTGTGATTATTAGCTCACCATTCTTTCTGCGATCAACCTCTATTGCAGATGCTGTAGTTGAAATTCCATTATTGTATGTAAAAAATCTGGATTTTTGATTGAGAATTGTTCCACGTATGCCTTTATTAACCCCGCCGTTAAATTTCAAAAATGATCTGACATTTGACTCAAGAAGCGAGGAACTATATTTTTTATAAATATCCGATAGAAACTCGCCGGGAACAATCGCAAGGTAGGAATCATACTGTTGGGTATCGATATTAGCTTTGATGCACGGGATACCATCGATTCCATAGTCTTTACAACAGATAACAATGTCTTCTTTCTTAAATCCAACCATTTTTGATCGGTAGATTTTCTCGATATCTAAGACATCTAATACAACCTCAACCATGCGGCCATTCCAAGATAATGGCTCGACAGAAAGCTTCTTAACGGTAGAACTTAGCTTATCTGTGCTTATAATAAATAGATGGATCTTCCCTATATAGTCGAAGTTTGCCTTAATGTTCCTTGCTAATTGAACAGCCGGATCCGACAGCTCTGCGTTTGCAAAATGACCTTTCAGAGAATTTACGAGGAAATTAAGTAGAAGCCGACTTTTGGCCGCAATGAAAGTGTTTGTAATACTCTTAACTGCTCCGCTATTATAATCAGCATAAAGGAGGTTCAATGTGTTGGCCGGCAAATCCAGATAAGCAGCATCAATTCGCATACTCTTCGAACCCCTGCTGTATTCATAGTAACATTGCTCCATGCCGCCAACCAATAAATAGTCATTCTGAAGAATATCGACGGCGTTTTCAATAAACACTTCGATAGGATATCTTGAAGTGTTCACGGCTTGTGCATTAATATCTTCATTAATATAGCTTTCTCTGAATTCGTCGACCGAAATCATAGTTATTCCTCCGCAAACCGTTTAATGGCAGCTATTGAAATATCATAAGATATATTGCTTATTTCAGGGTAAGGGATTTCGTTGATAGTTATGCGCGGGAAGCCATCTGTAACGCAATACACTTTCAGATCCTTCACATCAAACTTGGTTGAAAAGGCAGAATCTGAAATGGTAATTCCATATGACGCCACTTTTGAGCTAAAAATATTTTCAATTGCTTCATCTGATATAGACTGTAAAATACTTTCGAACAACTCTAAGATACTTGATTCCCCATTGGAAAATTCGCTTGCCATTCGTTCAACACGAATAACCGCAAGATGGCCCGGGACATCAGAAGACAATTGTGCTACAGAGCTGATATGTATATATGAAGAATTTGCACCGGCAGTTTTAACTTCATACCATTCTCTTCCTATTGCGTAGTCTTTGCTTAATGTTTCTGGACCACTCCACGCTCGAACCGAAGCAGGAATGCCGTGTTTCTCGAACATATACTTCTTCATAAAATACAGTTCGCCAAACAATCCTTGTATTGTCTCAAAGGGGACATTTCCTGTCGGCTCATTTTTAAAGAGAGACTTCCAAATGATATATCGTATTTTTAGCCTATTAAGTGCATCGTGCTCGTCTGATGCCCCTTCAATCGCCTCCAGCAAATTCGAGCAAAACGAATAAAAAACGGGCTCAGCTTCTTTATTTAAGAGATCAAAGCATGTCCAATAAGTCCCACGGCACTCCTCTCCCTGCGTTACCCTCAGTTGTCTTGTAGACTCCATTTTGGGCCCGCTGCATAATGACAGGATAGAAAGGCGCAAATGACCCTCGTCACTCAATCCATAAAAGACTCCAACCGGGGCATTTACCGGAATTTTCCTCTGATTTCCAAAGGACTGTTGCGATAATGAATTATAGTATTCTTCAAAATTAATCGTCATAGTCCTCTTCCCCTTCGCCATCATCATCAATTTCCATATTGGCATTGATTTCGTCGAGTTTTATACGGTTTGCCCGGTAGGTTACCATAACGCCGGATTCTTTTTTCGGAAATCCAATTGCGAATGCAAGGAGAGGTTCTCGGTTATTCCCAACATCCTGCTTAATTTGTGCTTTCAGTGCGGCAATTTTTTCCTGCTCATACAAAGACAGTTGTTTCTTCTCTGACGCAGTGTTATCACAGCTCAAATCAATCGGATATATTACGAGGATTGGATTTACTCTATATCTCAAATAGTCATTGGCCCCAAGTGATGTATACTGCTTGCCGTTTTTTGACTGAGCATTTTTTTCTTTAAGAATATGCTCGCGGTCACCCTCGGTAAGCCATAAACCGGCATTTAGGATCCCGGGTTCCATAACACGGTTATTCGATCCACCAATTCGAATGTATGTGTCTCCTGCATTCTTAACATGAAAACTACGGATTGCAGGTTTCAATTGCATATGCCCCACACTGAATGGGAGATTTGTTGAGTCACCTGTAGCAATCACAACATCCCATTCCTGAAAAACTTCGCTGTTTTCAATGTATGCTGAAAGCCCTTCTGTATCAAATTTTCGGTTCACATAGGAAATTTTCAAATTTCTTATAAATTCTGCCACATAAAATTTTGAAACTGAGCTCGCAATATATCGTCCATTTGTTTCTTTAATGTCGAGCTTAGCAGCAAAACTGTTAAAGGCATCCCTGTTATGACGATTAACTGCAGCATCTCGTAAGAGCTTAGAGGTGTCTGCATAAACGCCTCCATAATTAAGATGGTATTCAATCACTTCGGATGCTCTCATTTTGTTTCGTGCGGTAACAAGTAAAGTAGTATCCAGAGTATCTGGCGATTCCTTGACCATCAAGCCAAAGTCTTTGGGCTTTTTGTCTTGCCGCTCCATTTCTTCAAACTGCTGGCGCAAATCGTCGACTGCATCTAAAACAGCATCGAAACGGTCAATATTCTCCTGCGTTAAATATACACGGCACAAGTCTTCATATTTTGGACGATATCCAAACCAACGGCACATCTGCAATAATGTATCGTATGCTCCAGCATTTCTGCTATAATAGCTGATCATTAGTCCCTCTAATGTCAAGCCTCTGGAAAGAACCATCCCTCCGATTGCAATAACACGGGCACCGGTAGTATCGTAATCCTCATAGTCAAACCGTTTGCTTTTCCCTCCGTCTTTTACGCTCATTTTACCGTTTTTTGAGTTTATTACGACAACTGAAACTTGCTTTATCTCACTATAAAGTCCATTCTGGATTTGTTCCCAAGTGATAGGTAAATATCCTTTCGAATTATCCCCCTCTCTAATTGCAGTATAAAAACTATCTTTGGTAAAAAGATCAAAGATTGCTTTCATATTTTTATTTGCAATAAAACATTCAACAGGCCCACTACTCAACTGTTCAATTTCATTTGTCAGAATCTCTATGTAAGTTGAAACATACTCTTGAATTTGAGCTTGGACATCGTTGTATCGAGTAATGTTTATCATCATTGAGCGGTGCTTAATTTTTTGACCGCGTAAAGTACGGATTACATTGTTAATAAGGAAGCTATGGATTGCTTCTTTCATCGAGTCAGCCAATCCCAAATATTCCACATACTTGTCATGTATAACAGGAAGAAAATACGGCTCGTCCTCTTTAATTTCACGCAAGCACAGAGGCAATGTCTCTGAATTTCCGGGAAACACTACCCGTCCGCCCCAATATGTACTCGGAGCATTTAGCTGTACAATAAAATCTGATGGAAATAGGTCTAAGTTCGCAGGATCTTTGTCATCAGGGTTGATAAAAATGTTAGCAAACGGTGTTGCGGTGTAGCCAACATAAGAGGCTATTGGGAACTTATTAAATATAGCACGGATACACCTGTTAATTGCAGTTGGATCTTTCTCCGGTTTGTTTGTGTTCAGAGAAGCGTTATCTGCTTCGTCATCAATAATTAAAATACTTTTAGAATCCAGCCCCTGTTCGCTTAGCTCTGATTGCAGCCGTTCGCTCACGCTTTCTAATATGCTTTTATTCTTTTTTACTACCAGAACAACTGGCTTATTGTAATCTGCAATGGTGGCATTCAAATTCTTTTGTATAAATTTTGCGAAGTCATTATTCTGATTCGTAAACGGCACTGCATAATGCTCATGAGCGGAAAACCCAACTCCAATATACTCTATCAAATTTCCAATCGAATCACTTTTCGCGCCGATAACTCCCTTATCTGTTCTCTTCTGCGTTTGAACACGGAGAGAATTTGTCGTTCCGGCCAAAAGTACAACGATTTTGTATCCATAGTCGTAGGCTAAGTTAATAAGGCCGAGATAGTTGGCTGTTTTGCCGGATTGAACATCACCAACCACTAAGCCTCTCTTTTTATCCGCCTGAGATCTGGGATTTGCACAGTATGCCAAGACCTCCTCGCAGGAAGCTTCAATGTTGTCGATAGTCTTCCTATCAAATCCGTCTTGCCGCAAATAAAGCTTATATCTATCGAAAAAAGGCCGTGGTGTAGTGCCCTTCAATTTATAGAGCCAATACTTCGACTGCCTGTCAGCCGCCAAAACATTCGGAGCGTATGTCTTAATGCCAACCTCAATTTCGTACAAATCTATAATGCTCTTTAATATATCATTATACTCCGGTAATTGATTGACATCTTGTGTTCCTGCAGTAATGGGAAGAAGAAGCTGTGCTTGCTTTATCAAATCAGAATGTGTTTTCTTCTGTCCTTCGCAAAGGCTGTACAGCATATCAAATGTTTTTTTAACAAGGGCATTATATCTGTTTGTTGCATCAGTCATCACTCAAAACCCTCTTTCTAATTTCTTCTTTGTGTTTAAGTAAACGCTGATATGCTTCTGCCATAAACACATCTTCGAACATTTTCTTCCTTTTGCCGGGATCACAAAACGCAAGAATGGCTTCTATTTCTTGGATAAGTTGTTCATCTTCGTAATCAGCTCCTGAATTAATAATTGTTAATGCGTCCATGCTATCGTTCGTAATAGAGTATTTAGGGAGATAGCATTCGATTTGAGATAGCGCAATGTCTAACAATTTCTTTTCAGCCTGCCCAAGTGCTTCATTAAGCGCTACAATTGACGGTGTGTCTCGATTAATCTGATATCGAATTTTTCCATCGTGTTCATTTATTCGATCCCATACTTTAAACGCAACAGACTGCTCTTTGGTACCGGGAAATCTCGTGGTTCGTTTACTTCGAATAACGGAATCATCGACAGCCATTTTTATCATGTCTTTTATCTTATCAGGAATTTTGGCTGACGACTTTTTTACATCCAGCATCCAAACAGAATCCAGTGCGGACGGAATATCTACTTGGATCCGGGCAAGTTTATTAAGCTCGCTTCGAATCCCCATATGCATCCAACTGCCCCATGAAATCAGCCTTCTATTACGATACAAATAGAATCCCTGTTCATCATAAATGCTCTTTGGATTGCCGAGCAGCGCCTTTTCTTCCGGGGTAAGCGTATTCGCAAACGGCAAAGTATACGGAATTACAGTGATTATAGCTCCGTCGACGTTTATCTCTGATTTGCGCCCAGTTTGCTGCCGTCCAATTGAATCCACCAAAAAGGGATCTCGCTTTTCAATACGCTTGCCATGATAATAAATTTGAATTGTCTTATAATAACGATGAAATACCAATTCTGTATGCTTCTTTGATTCTGCAACTAACCTTCTAAAACTATCTTCAAAGTTTTTCGCAAGATTCTCTATCTTGTCAAACTTAGTCCAAACTACTAATGTACCAGTCTCGTACTCTGCAAGATTATGTATTGAGGGAAGTGCATTAATCTCTTCAGAGTTTAATACTTTTAAAAGCAACCGGTTTTCTTTATCAATAACATCTAAATCAAATGACATTGCACGGATTTTTCCAAACTTCTTGCTCGCAACTGTAAATTCTCTACATTGAGAAAGCGACGCAGATTTTAGGCCGAGGCCAAATCGCCCTAATTCTTGCTCACATTCAGCTTTTCCAGAACGGTCAGAACCTGGAAGCATTGCATTGTCGAGTTCTTTTGCGGACATTCCGCAGCCATTGTCCAAAACGCAAAAGTAAGGCATATCGGATAAGGGATCAGAGAAAATGTTTATCTCACTGGCATTGGCTGAAATACTGTTGTCAATTATATCAGCAACTGCAGATGAAAAGCTGTATCCAATTGCCCGCAGCCCAGTCATTAATGCTTTTGCAGGAAATTGCCGTTCAACCAAATCACTCATAAGGCCCTCTCTTGTCTCTTGATCTAATTAATCTTCTTCTGCCTCTTTTTTCATGTAAGTGTCCCCAAACATAGCCTCAAAAATCGCTTGTAGAACATTCACAACTATAGAATTCCCGATAAGCTTATTTAATTTTCTGTAGCTAAAATTTAGAGACGAAGCTTTGACATACTCTTTTTCAGTAAACCCCATTAGCAAGAATGCCTCTCGCATTGTTAATCTGCGATATGTATCACCCTTTGGCCCGTTGTACTTAAATAAGGCCGCAGTGTGTGTACGATCCATGTTACATGTAATTGTCCGGACAATCATGTGATTTGAGATTGTCTTGCCGTTAATATCCCACATTACGTCCCTTGAGGGCGTCTTATTCAGCTGTGCAATGTCGGCTTCAAGTTTATATATTGGATTTTTATAGTTACTTTTAATGAATTTGCGGATTTTAAATTTCCTTTCCCTTTTTGCTGCTTCAATCTTATTTACAACATCGAGAGAATCTCCTAAGTGGCTTATAATAAATGCGCGTTCTCTATCTTGTGGCACACCGAAATCTAAAGAATTCAGTATCATACATTTTGTGTTGGCGTATCCCATTGATTCCAGGAAATCTAACCATTGATTCAAATCTTTAATATGTTTGTCTGCCTTTATTGTCTTGACATTTTCGAGTAAAAGGTATTCCGGAAGGTGATCAAGATCTTTCAGTTCCGTCAAGATTCTTTCAATTTCCCATAAGAGCCCTGATCTGGTGCCGGATCCTTTTTTCATTCCCTTTCCGAGGCCGCCGGTAGACAGATCTTGGCACGGGAAACTATATACGAGCAAGTCAATCTCCGGTAAGTCTGCTCCTTTAATGTCAGTTATTGATCCAAAGTTATTTGCCTGCTTATTTGCTCGATATAAATCTCTGCGTTGATCTTCCGTAAGCCGTTTAATGTTGGTCGGTTTAACAGAGGTTGCGCTAAATGTAAACTTGGAGAGATACTCATCGATTGTCTGAATGTCCGTAGGCATTTCTACTTCAACATTATCGCAGTGAATTGCGGCATAGCATTCGATTGCGTCAATAAACCACTCGCTAATCCCGACAATTTTGTAATTGATACCCATACGATCAAGTGCAGAAGCTTGTGCACCTATTCCTGCAAAGGCTTCAAACACTCTTAATGTGTGATTGTCTTTATTTTCTTTGTCCATTTTATATACACACTCTCGATCATCCCGTTCATTTATAACGGTACCATATTAGTTGCTCGCAAATCAGGCATTATCGTGTAATTTCTACTACATCTCCAATATCGCAATCTAATACCATGCAAATACGAACAAGAACATCCATAGCAACAAACTCATTTTTATTGAGTTTAGTAAAGGTTGAAGGTGAAATATTGGCAGCTTTGCGCAGTTGAGGTTTGGATATATTTTTCTCAATCAACAAAATCCAGAGTTTCTTGTAATCTACCGGCATCTTTACACCTCTAATTCTTTCTTGTGACATACAGCCATAGATAGTGTATCATTATTCGACGGTTTTTTCAAGCGAACATTTTGAGAAGTCAGCATTTTATACAGCGATTTCAGAACAAAACCGCTACAGTTGAAGTTCCAAATATTCTGAGCTACAATGCAAACACCTTTCGGAAAAATAAATGAACGGAGGACAATGATGAACTATACCGCACCCCAATTTCAAAACTATGAATCAATCACCGTTGATGAGCTGAAGGATCAAGCTAACGGTCTACTGAATCTGGTAACGGAAGAACAGCGACCGCTGCGCGTATGTATGAATAATGGCAAGGAGTTTCTGCTGTTCCCTCAGGATCTGCTCGCCCCAATCTGTGACTCTGACTTTCGCTTGATTCTGCTGTCGGCAATGCGATATGCGATGGGCAGGAATACTTGTATGCCCATGGTAGTCGCTGATTATATCAAGCGTCACATTCAGCTTCTGGATGATAAGTTTCTCGTACTGGCTGCCGATGATATCAGTCGGCACCTTGAAGACTACGCAGATCATGAGCCGAATCCGAATCTTTGGCAAAGTCTTTTAGATGCACTTAAAACAGAGCAGGGAGCACGTGTCACTCGTAAGGCAAGAAAAATCAGACTGTGCCCAGCCTGCGGGAAGCCCTTGGAGGTCATGAGCATTGCCGACAACAGGCATTCACCCGGTGGGTTCGATGTGATTGCTCATTGCCGAAACTGTCTCGCTGATTACGAATGGTTCTGTGATAAAGATGGCAGTGTCTCAGATATGAAGCAGTATTTCTTCGGCTAAGGCGAGTGTACGTTGCGGTAGGAGACTTTGAGTGTATTCCCTGTCTATAGCGGCTCAACCGTTGAACTATACGCTAACTTCCGTAAAGCGACCAAAAGGGGCGCACCTGCTTGTATGAACAGGTGCGCCCCTCTAAAAAGTCGCTCGTATTGAAAGGAACCTAATTCAGCCTGAAATAGTAGGTATTCTTCCCACGACCTTCTTTTTTCAGTTCTCCGGCTGCAACCAGTTTCCGCAGAGCACCCTCAATGGAACTGTCGCTAAGCGTCGGGCAAAGCTCCCGGATGTCCTGCTTATTGAACCGTCCGATTCTATTCTTGCTTGCCCTGCGAACCATTTCCAATGCGGGCAGCTTGGTTTCCACAAGCGCTACACGATCCTCGAAGTCCTTATATGCCGCAAGGATCGTTCCGAGCAGGTACTTGATGAAGGGCACTACATCCTCAGCACCTTCGTGCCAGCCGGTTTGAGCCTGTGCAAGCGCATCGTAGTACAGATCCTTGTTTTTGGCGATTTTAGCTTCAAGGGAGATGTACTTTCCAACATAAAAACCGTTTCGGTACAAAAGCAGCGTCGTGAGCAAGCGGCTCATTCTTCCGTTGCCGTCATTGAAGGGGTGGATGCACAGAAAGTCATGGATGAATACCGGGATTGCAATCAACGGCTCCAGTTCCATGTTTCCAATCACTCGGTTGTATTCCTCGCAGATCCTGTCCAGTGCCTCCGGCGTTTCATACGGAGCAAGCGGCGTGAACAGCGTTTCCACATGACCGTCCGGATAGGTGGCAGTGATATAATTCTGCACGCTTTTTGTGCGGCCTGCAAGCGGATTATTCATGTGGCTGTACAGGATTTTATGAAGCTGTAGGATATAGTTCTGCGTGATTGGAATCGCATCAAAGCTCTCGTGAATGATACTCAGCACATCGCGATATCCGGCAATTTCCTGCTCGTCACGGTTTCTCGGCGTGGTTTTCTCCTCGACAAGCTGCCGGATTCGGGTACTCGTGGTGACGATACCCTCGATGGCATTCGATGCCTCGGTGCTCTGTATCTTGGCAATTTCCACGAGCTTTTCGAGTTCCTCCGGACGCTGCTTCAAATACAGTTCCTGCTTGCCGGCTTCCTTGTATATGGCCGCAATCAGGCCAAGAACATCCGAGTCCCACTTCTGCTCCCTGATCGCGGAATAATTGAAGGTTCTCATTCCTGTACCCCCTTTCACTTTCCCTTAAATAATAATATAAAATAAGGGAATAGTCAATGGGCTGTGCCATAAATCCCTTACTATTATGCCAGTATTAAGGGATTTATACTCAGGGAGTAAGAAAAATACCTCTGCCTATCCTTCCTGCCTATTCTTTGTCTATTGCGGCTCAACATTTGAGCTGCTGTCTACGCAGAAACCTCTTGCATAACTGCCTGTCCAGAGTTACAATACAGACCACACAGCAACGCAAAACGCTTCCCATCCGGCACCGGTGAAAGTTCACCGGAAACCGGGCGGGAAGCGTTTTTGACCACATAGATTACCACAGACGGATCTGGAACACCCGGAAACAGCGGAGATAAGAGCGTCAAAGAGTAAGTGAAACAAATTAAAAAGCACTAAAAACCGCTATAAACGAGCGGAAAAAGTATTCCCGATAAGTTTGGGACCAGGATGTCGAATGTTCGAACCATGTGCTTGCCCTAAGATCTTT
>OIXG01000311.1_pt1 | contig 62061 bp, 43 predicted proteins | sample 1587731 | NCBI WGS metagenome assembly OIXG01 (sample SAMEA3888908, study PRJEB22519) | human gut metagenome | biome: human gut; feature: human-associated habitat; material: faeces | place: Denmark | collected 2010 | reverse complement strand
ACTATCGGTAGCCTATTATCATAGTCAGGGCTGAATGATATAACAGAAGTATATCCCAATGAAAGACTTTTTCGACAAACTAAAGCACCCCGACACAGCGGGGTGCTTTTTATTTATCATAGCATCGTTATGCAAATCGCCGGCAGACACACCATAGATCAGAGCGTGTATTTATCACCGTTATTCTTGATTTTGCCGCCTGATACCGCCTTATCGACTGCGAACTCGACTGTAGAGGTCATCACCGTACCGAGCCTTGTGTAGCCGAATTTCTTTGCGGTCTCACGAATAAGGTCGGCTCTTGAAAGTCCTATCTGCTCTGAAAGCACCTCCGTCATAGCGGAGATTATTTCTTCCGACGGGATTTCCGTAAGCTCCCTTCTGTTGCCCTGAATATCGGCAGGGCGATAAATGTCATAAGTATCGGGGTTTTGCTTGCCGAGCCAGAAGAACGCATTGTTCTCATCAATCGTTATACGCTTGTCGATCATTCTGAACACATCGGCAAGCACCTTGTCTGTGCGGTCGCCGCTTCTTGTTATGCCCCACGCACCTATCAGCTTATGCACAAGAGCATTACGGCTTATCGGCGCTTCTGCCGACAAAATAAGCACTGCAAGCGACTGTATAACAGGAACCGTTTCGGGAAGATAAAACTGTTCAGGCGTTCCGACAGGCGCTATATCTGCCGTTTCATACAGCGTTGCCTTATTTGGCACAGGTGTTTTCTCGATCGTTTCAAATACCGGCGCCTGCTTTGTCTTTACTTCCCCGACAGGCTTTTCCTGCGGATGCTGTGCATTTTCAACAGCCTGCTTTATGTGCTGTAAAACTCCGTTGCTGTCGTCAAGCCAGTCGAGCGTCCATACACGCATAACGCTCCAGCCAAGCCCCTCAAGCACACCCGGCTGAACCGCAAATCTGTCCCTTGCGGTTGCGCTTCTGTGGCAGTTTTCACCGTCAAGCATAATACCGAGAATATATGTTTCGGGGTTTTCGGGATCAATTATACCTATATCCATTCTGAACTGCGAACAGCCTATGTTGCACCTCGTCTTATATCCAAGCGTTTCAATGCCATTCGCTATCTCGCTTACAAGGCTGTCATCCGCTTTTGCGAACATATCCGTGCGTCCTGCGATAACATTCGTACCTCTCGTTGCAAACTCAAGGAAGCCCTTAAGCCCCGCAACACCCTCCGAGCGTGTTCTCGTAAGGTCTATCTGCTCAGGACGCAGAACGGAATAAACTATCATTTCCTTCCTTGCCCTTGAGATTGCAACATTAAGCCTTCTCCATCCGCCGTCACGGTTAAGCGGACCGAAGTTCATCGAAACCTTGCCGTTCTCGTCAGGCCCGTAACCCACCGAGAACAGTATAACGTCACGCTCGTCACCCTGTACATTTTCAAGGTTCTTGATAAACACAGGCTCGTCACACTTTGCGTCAAAATCAGCTATATCCGGGTTCTTCGCAAATGCGTCAACCAGCATATCGTCGATAAGATTCTGCTGAACAGAGCTGAACGTTACCACGCCTATGCTGTCATTCCTCAGCTTTTCATCGCTCAGCCTGCGGATGATTTCATTGACTATAGCCTCCGCTTCAGCCTTGTTCTGCTTTGTCTTGCCCTTGTCATAGAAGCCTTCCGGACGTATAAGCCTTACCTGCGATACAAGGTCGTTCGGTGACGGGAACGTATACAGCTTATTGTCATAATACTTCATATTGCTGTATGCGATAAGGCTCTCGTGCCGTGAGCGGTAGTGCCACTTGAGATACATCTGCGGCATAGAGATTGCAAGGCAGTCGTCAAGCAGGCTCTCCAGATCCTCAAGCTCGCTGTTGTCCTCGTCAATACGGTTGCTTGTAAAGAATGACGTAGGCGGAAGCTGCTTCGGGTCGCCTACTATAACAACATTCTCGCCCCTTGCTATAGTGCCGACAGCCTCGCTTGTCGGAAGCTGTGACGCTTCATCAAATATCACAAGGTCGAACTTCGGGAATGACGGGTCGATATACTGTGCCACTGAGATAGGGCTCATAAGCATACACGGGCAGAGCCTTCTGAGCAGTGTCGGTATCTGATCGAACAGCTTTCTGAGCGGCATCATTCTGCCGTTGTTTTTGATAGCCTTCTTCAGTATTCCCATCTCGGAGGATGCAGCACTCGTACCGTCTGATACGGGTATATTTGCCGACAGCCTTGCCGCAAGTTCCTGCATAGTGAGCCTCTGATATTCCTTTATTGTTCTTCTGTATTCGTCAATCAGAGCATCATACTGCTTTCCGTTGAAGGAGGCAAGACGCTTGTCAGCGGCGATAGTCATAAGCGCCAGCTGATAATAAAGTTCGCAGTGATAAGCCGCTCTTATATTATCTGCCGATACAGTGCCGTTTTTATAGGCAAGGCTCACAGCCGCAAGCCCTGCGTCACAAAGCCGCTTATCCGCTAAGTTGAACGCCGCCTTGCTCTTTACAAGCGAAATATTGTCCGAAATCGCCTTAAATACCGAGTTGACGCTTGTAAGCCAATCGGCGCTTTCTTCAAATTCCGTGTTCACCGAATAAAGTTCTGCCAGTCTGTCGGATTTTTCCGTATAGCTTCTTACCGCCTCAAGATTTTTCGCACATCCGGCAATTTCCTGCGGTGAACGTTTCACGAACACATTCATAATGTGCTGTTTTTCGCTGTCGCTGAATCTGTCTGAAGCCGCCGCCCCATAAACAGCCTCTGTCTTATGCACCGCCCTTGAAAGCATATCCCAGTCGGTAGCCGTACCGGACAATATTCCGCCCGTTATATTCAGCGTCGGGATTATCTGCCCGATCTGCTCCGATTTTTCCGACAGTTCAATCAACCTTTCATACAAAGGGCATACATCGCTCTTTTTAAATGCGGCAGGATTTTTACTGTAGACTTTAAGTTCCTTATACAGCCTGTTCTGACCTATCAGCTTCGGTAAAAACCACTTAGCCTCTGCCTGTTTCCATTTCACCCTTGCGCTTTGTGCAGGATATGAAAGCACAGCCTTGTCAAAGCCGTTTTCGATTTCGGCGCAAAGCGCATTGTATGCTTTTCCCGTTTCGCACAGCGTTTTCAGCTTTGAAACGACAGCGTCAAAATCCGCCGTACCCAATATCTCGTTTATTACAGGTGCGTCCTCGCCGCAGGCGTCTATTAGACCCGATACGGCGTTCAGCTTTTCACGGCTGATATTTCCGTCAAGACCGACAGCAGTTGCTATAAAGTTCAGTGCCTCGTCCGCCCCGCCGTATTCCTCCGCAAGTCTGTCAAGGCCGTTTTTAAGGCTGTCACGCATTTCTGTGGAATATTCACATCCGCCGTATCTTATAAGCGGATGCTGTGCATAAACACCTATCTCGGATATTGCGACAACATATTCCGATATAATTTCCTCAAATCGTGCAATAGTACCTTCGTCGGCATTTTGCAAAGCATCTCTGCCGATAGATATTTTCCCCTTTTCAGCCATACACTGCTCATAGCGTTCAATAGCCGTATACAGCGATTCACCGAAATTGCGCTTTTCGTGCAGAGCCTCTATCACAAAGTTCAGCTTTGCCTTTTCCTGTGCCAGCTTCTGTGCAACTGCGGCGTGTTGTTCGGGAGATTTTACCCTTGCCGTTTCAAGCGACTTGTTAAGTTCCGCTAAAACAGCGGATTTACTTGTCTTGTTGGAGTGAAGTTCAAGGCAGAACGGGTCAAGCCCGATATTAGCAAGACGCTTCTGTACAACGCTCAGCGCCGCCATTTTCTCCGCCACAAACAGAACGCTTTTTCCGTGATAAAGCGCATTCGCTATCATATTGGTGATAGTCTGCGATTTACCAGTTCCGGGAGGACCGTGTAGTACAAAGCTCCTTCCTGCCGATGCCGCAACCACCGCACTCAGCTGTGAAGAATCTGCGTCAACGGGGACAGCAATATCCGTAAGCGATATTTTGCTGTCAATATCGGTATACGCAATAAAGTCACCCGTCAGTGCTTCGCTTGTCGCACCTTCCATAAGGCAGGATACCACCTTGTTGCTTTTAAGTTCGTCACTGCGGTTTCTTATATCGTTCCACATTACAAACTGACCGAAGCTGAACAGCCCGATAAAACTGTGTTCGATAATATTCCACGTTTTTTTGCCCATTATCGCCTGTCTTACGGTATTGAAAACAAGCGGCAGGTCAATTCCATGCTCGTCTTCGGGCAGAGGGTCAAGACCGTTTATCTCAATGCCGTGATCCTGCCTTAAATATTCTATCATCGTTACGTTTATCTGAGCGTCTTCCTGACGGCTTCTGATTATATAACCTTTGTCACGGACATTTCTGACTATATCTATCGGTATAAGCACAAGAGGCGCATATCTCGCCTTTTCCGACATTTCACTTTCAAACCACCTAAGCATTCCGAGCGACAGGAACAGCGTGTTCGAGCCGTTCTCCTCCATACTCACCTTGGCCGCACGGTACAGCTTCTTAAGACTCTCCTCAAGCTCTGCCGCATCCATGAACGTCCTTATCCTCTTGCTTTTCAGTTCCTGCTCGGCTATATTCCTTACAAGGTCCTTATCGGTTTCTATCTCAAACGTTTTAGCATCACGCATAGAAACCGTCCACTCGGACGGTGCCTCAAGGATGCGGAAATCCGTTCCGTCAGACAGCTTATCTTCAAGAAGCGACAGATCCGACACCATAATTTCGACCGTGCTTTTATTTATTCTGAAATTCAGCAGAGAATTTCTCAGCGAAAAATCAAGCAGCTTTCTTTCCCATATTTTCTGCTTTGTCATAGGCTCGTTACTGCCCTGCGCCACTTTTCCGTACAGCGACATATCAAGCTCGCTCGGTGCACTCATTCTTATGCGCCTTGCGCCGTCGCTCTCTGTGCTTTCAGCCGTCAGAGCCTGTTCGAGTCTCAGCGGTATCGGACGGATGCCGCTTCCTCTTGTACGGGCAATATCGACCGCACATATAAAGCTGCCCGGTGTATTCATATGATCCCTGCCGTGCTTCAGCGACTTGTCAAAGTCAACATTCTCCTTTGTCATATCCGTACATTCCACGAGCAGAAGCTCCTCCGCCCCTGCCGCAATACGCTTTTCTATAGCCGACACATCATCGGTAGCACAGTCCGCAAAGGTTTCCTCCTCAAGATGACAGCCGCAGAAAGCGTGACCCTCTATGAATATAATGATAGGATTAAGACCTACAGCCTCAAGGCAGGACGCATACAGCACTGCAAGATCAAGACAAGTGCCTTGTTTCTGCTCCAGCACGGTACTTGCAAGACGTATCTTCTGCCCTATATATTCAAAGCTGGCAGGCGGCATATTGTACGCTATCCTTCTTGCACACAACGCCGCATATAAAGCCGCCATCTGCTGTTTTACGAAGTTCGGATTCTGCCGCTGATATGCGCTGAAGGCAGTCGTATCCGCCCACTTTTTAAGATAGACTGATGCTTCTGAAATGACTTTCGCTATCTCCGGGTGATTCGGTGTCACAAATGCCGCAATAAGCTCCGGATCAAACGCAAGACCGCTCCATTCGTTGAACGCAAGCAGCTGAACGGGAACATCCTTTTGATAAAGCTCTTTTTCGTCTTTTGAAAGCGAAAAACTCACGGTACCCGACACCGCCTCCGTCAGTGAAAACAGCATTTCCGTGCTGAGAATTATCCTCAGCGGCGAAATTTCAACCGACTTTCCCGACGGTACACAGCTTATATCGTATGTGAAGGTCTTTGCAAAAGCCGGGTCAAAAGCGATAGTAAGCCTTACATCGCTTATATCCTCATCGCCCTCGTTGCCGACAGTAAGGTTTCTTATGAAAGGTATGTAATTCTGTTGCATTGCGAAATTGATTTTCGGTATCATATCGCAGCCCAGTGTCAGTACAGCGCCCATGTAACACCATCCTTGATTCAAAATAGTTTCCGCTGTTAACGGTATCAGTTAAATTATACTACTATATTCAATACCTGTCAATAAAACATCGACCCCGACAGAAAACTCTGTCGGGGTCGTGCTATGCCAAAAAAACAATTATTATTAAAGTTGAACATCTAAACGTACCGCCAACACCGCTTAAAACATTTTCCGTACCGACAAGGCATTTATATTTTCGTGAGTGTATCAGTGCAACTGCACTGACATTGACCCTTCGAAAAACGCACTATCCCTCGAAAAACACCATATTCTTGCCTCCCTTGTCAAAGGGAGGTGGATTGACGGCAAGGCACAAACTGTTGCTTTGTTGCTTTCTGCTTGCGATATGCCCACTCTTTTTATATTGTAAACTTTTCTGCCGTCAAGACGGAGGGATTGCTTTACACCACTGACCCTTCCAAAACCGCACTATCCCTCGAAAAAGGGGAGGTTCTGTTGCTCGGTCAAGCCGAGCCAACTACGGTGGGGATTGTAGTTGCTTAGAAGTTGTTTCCCTGATCCCTTTGGTTGTCTCCCTCTTTCATATTGACAGGTGCATTGATTTGAATAGCGAACCCGAGAAGTGCTATCTTGCAAAAAGAACTATCGGTAGCTTGCTATCATAGTCAGAGCTGAACGATGCAACAAGAAGCACATCAATCAAAAGACTTTTTATATAAAACATCGACCCCGACAGAAAACTCTGTCGGGGTCGCTTGTTCGTTTATTTACCCGAGAATCTTATCTCATTTATAAGTGCCGTACCGTTCTTCTCCTTAAGAAGCCAGTAGAAATCCTTCGTCAGCTCAAATTCCTTATCAGGCACCGTAGTTTGCGGATAGGAAACTACCTTGTTTTCCCCTCCCTCAAAGTCAAACGCCTGAATTGCCGAATTTCCTGCCGATACCGTAAACAGTACGGAGCATCCCTTGTCAAGTGCCACCGTCAGCAGTCCGCTTGCCGTTTCCGACCAGCCCTTTGTCTTGCACTTTACCATAACCGCCCCACCATATCCGGAGGTAACTATTCCGTCTGTAGCACCCGAAATATCGATCGTTTCACCGAATATTCCGGTTCTTATGTCTAAGCTGCAGTCAACGATCGAAAGGTCGTTGCTGTATATGCCGGTTGACGATTCTATGTTCGTTCCCGCAAGCCCTGTTGTTGTTATACTGCATCTGTCGAAGCGGATTGTTTCTGCGTGTACGCCGTAATATTCAGCTGCTGCGGTAAATATCATATCGCTGAAATCAACACTGCCAATACTCTGTATAGCGTATGTATTTCCCGTTACTGTGAGATTCGGGCTGTCACCGCCGATAAACTCCATACTCATAGGAGTTACATCGTCGTAGTCAAGGTGCGCCTGATATATCGCAAGCAGGTTTTCTGTAGTCGCCGTGTTACGTTTAGAAAGCGTAACATTTCCGTTTATGTTCACCTTAAGGCTGTTCGAGCTTACATACATCAGATATGTGTCAGCCGAGCCGCTTCCGTCGCCTACGCCTATGCTGCTGAAATCGTCGGGCTTCACGCCGTTCATATCTCCTGCCATAAGCGTAAGATTTTCAAACGTAATATCCGAAACGCTTTGCTTAATATACAGCATTATATTCTTTCCGACACCCGACAGCTTAAGACCGTTTCCGGTCACTGTCAGTATACCGGTAGCTGTATCATACTCAAAGCCGCTTGCCTTGCCACTGATAAACGTCTTGCTTTCGGTATCTATTATCGTGCTTGAACTGCCGTTTGAAACTGTCAGATAACCGCTCATATCCTTTTCACCTGTGAACGATACATTCTTCGACGGCATCGTGAACTTTCCGCCTTCAACCGTCACATCGTCCGTTGTCCACTCAAGATAACCGTCGGCTTTATCCTTTACTGTGACCTCAGCACCGATTTTAGCCTTTTCCCTTGAGCTTTCAACACCGTCAAGCGAGTAGATGACATAAACAGGAGTGATAGTACCCGTCAGCGTCATATCGGACTTGATTTCTTTTCCGATGACTGAATAGCCGTTTTCGCCAAGCCAGCCGCCGAACAGACAGCCGTCTGTATCAGGAGATGCCTCAAGCATATCAGCCGTCAACACCGTTCCGTAGTCAAATTCGGCTGTTTTATAGCTTTCGTAAACCTTGTTGGTATCAAGATTTACAAGACGGTAGGTTATTGTCATCTTTTTCAGCTTGTATGTCGCTTTGATTTCGGTCTTTATAATACCGTCATCATTACCGAACGTTGTCGGTACAGCTTTATCCCAGCCTGCAAACTCATAGCCCTCTGTACCTGTCGGTACAGGAATATCCGACAGTGAGATTGCGTCGCCGTATTTACCCGTTATCTCATAACGCACTGTACCGTCGTCAAACTCACCGCTCATAGCATAGAACACCACGCTGTAGATTTTGTCGGTAGCTTTCCATACTGCCTTCAGCGTCATATCGCCCGTTACCCTGAACGATTCACCCGGCATCACATCTGCTGTGCCGTTACCGTCAAGGTCAAATCCGACAAGCTCATAATCGTTGTACTTATCATCCTTTAAAGCACCTACCGTTGCACGATACAGATAGCCGTACTTTACCTTTACCGTTTCGTTTTCCGTGCCGTTGTCATAGTCAAACGTTACATCGAACTCCTTCGGCGTTCTGTTCCACCTTACAATTATAGTCTTGTAGGTCTTGCCGTCAATCGTTGTGTTTTCTTCGTTTATCGGCTCTTCCTTAAGAGTATATGTGTAATACTCGTCATCATACTGTGCAAGCGCCTCAATTTCGGCATCATACTTTTTACAAAGCTCATCATATTCGGGTCTGTAGCCGTCAAACTCGGACTTTACCTCGTGTGAAACCTCCGCTCCGTGCTCGTTGTAAATATAAACGTCATAGTTTATATAACAGCGTCTGTCGTTGGTGTTCCACTTCATATAGTAGGTACCGGGCTTCTTCACATTATCGTTACTGCCGATTCTGTTTCCGTCTGCGTCCACAAAATACGACAGCAGATATTCGGTAGTATATGTGTCATCAGGTGCGAATGCGGAATATCCGTAAAGCGCCGTTGCAAAACGGTAACCGTCCTGTACAACCGTCCTTATCCTGTCAGTTTCTATTTCAGCGCCGTTTTCATCAGTATATCTGAATCCGCCGCCATCGTTTGCGATAAGCGTTATGTAGTGATACAGCTTCGCAGGAACTATCTCAAAGTACACATTGCTTTCCGGCATTATGCTTATATCGCCGTTGTACCTTACAGTTTCGCCTGCCGTATAACCGCCTACCGTAACATCGCTCTTAATAAGCACATATGACGGCTCGTAGAACGAATCCTCGCTGTCAGGCTTCGGACTGTCGGGAATGCTGTTTATAAGCCGGTCAAGTTCCTGCGGCAAAGGCTTGCCGTAAATAACGTCAAACTTTCTTTCGGTATAATCCGCAAGTCTTACCGTTACCGTGTACAGCTTTCGCTTCATCACAGGCTTCAGCCTCATATCGCCCTTGACGGTTATCTTTTCATCGGGAGCAAGATCCGCCTTGCCGTCACCGTCAATATCCCAGCCGATAAGCTCGTTTTCCTTACTGCTGTTGATGTTGTCGATAAATGTATCCGGCACTCTGAACTCAGTGCCGTATTCAACATATCTTGCACCCGCATAACCACTCTCGTTATAAATATCGACTATGCATCTTCTTACAAGATAGTTTGCTTTGAGCATAATGCTGTAGGCCGTCGGGTACAGCTTTTCATATTCTGCCCTGAATGCCTGCAGATCTTCTTCACTGCCGTAGTTCACCGCAAGCGGCTTAGTCGTATCAAGACCGTGTACACTGCCGCTGTAACTGCTGTCATAGTATCTGTATGCCAGAGCGTCCTTCATATACATCTGGTATCTCATACCGTCCGCTCTGTCGATACCGAAGCTTGCAAAATGAGTAACGCTGTTCACAGACTGTTTATATCTGTCGAACATTTTTATATCGTCAAGATAATCTACCGCCCACAGTTCGCTTACCCATCTGTCATTTTCTGTGTCAAAGTATTCCACCGAGTACAGCTTCTGTGCAGTGTATGTGTTAAGCGTGATGGTCATATCATCGCTGAGCCAGTAGTACGGCTGTATCTCTGTATCAAACAGCGACTTATCATAGATATAGCCGTTTTTATCGCAGTAAGTCGAAACCGCAAGCGAATAGCCGCTTACATATCCACCCTTGCCTACAGTTACCGTATCGACAATTTCCGTCCTGCCGTCAGCCGATACCGCAAACTGAAGCGTTGCGGTCTTATCCTTGTCTTCAAGAGGGAAGTCAACTCCCTTGCGGTAATAGTATACACCAATGTCACCGATATGCTTTCTGCTGATATAAGCGCCCTTGTCTGCATCATAGTACAGATTTTCCGTATCGGATGTGAACAGCAGATTCTGTCCTCCCGTATAGTAAAGGCGCAGTATACAGCTAAGCAAGCCGCTTGTATATCTGCTCGGAGCGTCGGGAGATACCGTGAGCGTTATCTTGCCGTTGTCGCTCTTGCTCACCTTGAAATACTTGCTGTAGCAGGCAGCCTTGAACTCACTGCTGCTCATCTGCCGTGTTACAATATCTCCTGTTGTTATATCAAGATATGTGCCTTGCGCAGGGATAAGTCCGTCTATCTCATAGACATTCGTATCCGTTTCCCGCAGTATTATGTCGGTATTGCCCTCAAGCGTCGGCTTATCCGCATAGATATATTTGTCGCCTACGCTGAATATCGGGAATTTGAACTGCTTTGCAAGCTCCGCCTTTTTCTTAAACAGCTTGCTTTCCGCAAATATCGAGATTTTTATATACACGCCCATTTCGAAGTATATTCCGCCTTGCAGCTCATGGTAATGTTCCTTCGGAGAAGCGTAGTATTTATTGTGTCGCATATCCTGCGAATGATAGTGCAGATAACCGTACAGGTCGGCATAAGCACCTATTTCAAGTGCCGCACCGACACTTCCGAGATCATTAAGACCAAGAAGCGATACCGATACCTTACCCTCGATGCCCGCCTCAACGCCAAGATAGCCGTAAGCGTACATATCGAATATGTAACGGTCGTCGCCCGCCATTATAAATCTGTATACGTTTATAGATGACGGTTCCTTGATATTTCCTCTTATGCCAAGACCCTTTGCCTGAAGCACAGATGCTTCCATACTGATACCCGCCGCAAACGAAACATTAACCACAAAGTTAAGTTCCGTCTTTATAGACAGCGGCAGTATAGGCATAAACGTTGCGCTGAAAAGGTTCACCTCGCATAGCCTTATGGCTCCGCCCTTGTTTTCGAGCATTTCACGCACGTCTTTTATGATATTTCCGCTTTCCTTATCCTCGCCGTTCATTATGGCTTCTATCTCAACGGAAACATCTCTCTTTTCTTCTTTATCCTGCTGCTTATCGTCCTCTTCCTCATCTGCCGAGCAGACCAGTATCTTGAATGTTACATCCGTCTGCGACAAGGGCAGGAACTTCACGTTGAAGTCACGCTTTAAGCTGAGAGTGCCGCCTACGCCTATGATAAGGTATTCGCTGATGCTTACCTCAGCCTCCAGCTTTACCTTGTTCTTAAGCGTCATCTCATAGCTGAATGTGATGTTGAGTGCCGTCCAGTCCTGCTCATTTGGGAAACCGTTTATACATTTGAAATTAGTATTCTTCGCCGTACCGACCTTAGCGCTGATTGTAAGCCCTTCGAGAAGCTCCTTTACATTCAGCTTTATCTGCTTGTCGTTCCAGTTTACCCCGTCCATATATGTGTTGGACATAAGTTCAAACGGCGCATTGCCGTCACCAAGCTCCCTTACCGTCTTGCTGTCATATACAGCGGCGGCAAGCATATATGTAAGCTGCTGTGTTCCTTCGCTTGCATAAAGCTGTTCTACCAGCTTTTCGGTATCTATCGCCTCGGCAAGCACATCGTTTTCGACATACTTTTCCTTGAAGTAAATATCAAGTTCTTCGTATATATCATCAACATCACTGCCGACCGTGAGAATCCTGTATTCATCACCGAAAAGTTCATACGACACAACGTTCAGATAGCTTGGCTCTTCGGCATCGTCAGCGAATATTACCGTACCCTCGTGTATCGAGAGCGCCTCAAATTCACTGCGTGACATATAGATATGCTCGTTGTCGTCATCTTCTCTTATCCGGCTTTTCGGGATAGTAACTATGCCGTCTTTAAGCTTTACGTTGTTTGTTTCTTCCCTGTAAATGAATAGCGTAATAGTTCTTATCTTCTCGTCAGGCATAATGTCGGAATTGATGCCGTCAAACCGTACCCCGTTATCTATAAGGCTCAGCACATATGCGCCGCCTTCCGTCCAGTTGATAACAGGCTTTACAGTGTATACTCCGCTGCCTGTATTTTCAACTTTGAGCAGCGGCATTTCTCCGAACTGATTTTCGATACTGATAACGTCCTGCAAATTATCGTCCGTTATGCTCTGTGATGAGATAAGCGAGAATGAAAAATCCTCAGGTGCGTCCGATATGGTTATCTCGTTGTATTCAGGCGTTTCCGGCTTTATCTTATCCTCATCATATCCCGCATAAAGCGTTATATCACGATTTACAGGCTCGTCCTCATAAAACTGTGTCGAGCACTGCTTGTCAAGATACCAGCCGTTATTGACAGCGTTTTTCTTTATTGCTTCGGGGAGCCTGCCTATTGTTTCTCCGGCGGCAAGCGTAACGCTGTCTATCTTATTTCCGCCCAGCGTATCATATGTAACAGTTACGCTGTCGGCGGTTTTACCTGCCGTTACCCGTGCGGTAAACGTCTTTTTCGCACCGCCTGCGGTAATATCCTTTGTAACCGTCACATCTGCGGTATCAGCCGAAGCTTTGCCGATTTCCTCTGCGGCAACATCAAGCGGCAGTGCCGTCAAAAGCAAAGATACGCACAGCAGCGAGGCGAGCATTTTCTTTGCTTTCTTCCTGTTAAGTGCAAAAAGTGCCGCAGCGCATATTACCGCCGATATAAGCGGCACGGTCGGGTTTATCCTTCCGTCTGTCACAGGATTATCCGGAGTCGCTTTTACCGCAGAATACACGCTGTCATACTTCAGCGTTCCTCCCGCAAGAAGCTCCGTTTCACCGCCGCTTGCACTTCCGCTTTTAAGCTCATAGCCGTCCGGTGCCGTAATATCGTAAGCAATATCGACAAGCCTGCCCGTACTGCCGTTTCTGATCTCAAGCGTTAATGCTATATCCTCATCCGCCGTATATTCCTCCTTGTCGGTTTTCAGCTGTACCGACAGCGCCGCCGCTTCTGCGGCGGATACCGCAAAGGTGACCGCCGACATTATCAGCGTCAGCGCAAAGAATAACGACAGGATGGTTTTGCATCGTTGCTTTGTTTTCTTCTTCATAAATGCCATATAAATACCACCCTTCCTCTGATTGCCGCTATAACCGCCATAATAAGCGGTTAAACCGACAGTTCTTCATACTATGATTATACAGCAAATTATTTCCTTATTTCGCTAACTTGCAAAATTGTAAGAAAAAAGATTTTTACTGTCTGAAAGCAAAACCGTTGCAACAACCGCACGGCTTTTCTTTTCTCAAAAATGTACAAAATCGACCTGATAATTTGTCTATTTTGTGCATTTTGCTTAAATCAGATTGACTTTTGTGGTAAAAACTTGTATAATGAACTTGGTAATCTGTGTAATTCGGAGGACTTTATATGAGCTTTTTTGATAAAGACGGAAACAGCCGACACGACTGGAATATATTTCTCGACAACTTCCCCACTATAGGTGTTTTCAAGCTGCCGCACGATTCGAATAAGGCGTATTACGATAAAAACGTTGCCTCTATGCTCCATATAGAAGGCGATAATATGAACAAGGACAGCTTCTACGCACTGCTTGACAGCCTTAACGAAAATCAGATAGAAGGCTATAAGAACATATATATGTATACCGCCGGCGGCGAAACAAGCTATATAAAAATCAAGATTGTATATGACACGGATTATATGCTCGGCTTTGTGCAGGACGTAACACAGATAATGGAGGCTCGTTCACACAAGGATAACGCTAAGGAATATGATATGCTCACAGGTATGTATACCCGTGACTACTTCATAAAACGTGTACGCAGTATGCTCTCAGAAATTAGCGGTACCGCCCAGTGCTGTATGGCGGCGATACACATCAACGGCATAGAGCGTGTAGACAGCGAGCTGAACTACGATAAGACCGCACTGTGCGTTGCAACTGCGGCAAATGCGATAAAACGCTTTGCTTCTGATAACGTTATAATCGGCGTAAAAAGCTATAAGGATTTTCTCGTATTTTTCAGGCAGATGACAAAGTCGGAAATTTCCGACATTATGAAAAAGATGTACGATGCCGTTGCACGTTGCAAGCTGACCGATGAATTCGGCAACACCATCGAAACACGGAGCGAAGCATATACGATAACCGCAGGCTACTGCTGGTATCCCTCGCAGGCGGCTACTATAGATATGATGATAAACTATGCCGATTTTGCCCTTTTCAGAGCAAAGGCACTCGGCAGTATAAAAAGAGAGTTCTCAGCAGAGGAATATGTAGCCGAATGCAACAGCTATTCGGATTCAAAGCTCCTGACAGGACTTATTGACGATAACGATTTCAGCTACTGCTTCCAGCCGATAGTGTCTACCGTTGACGGCTCCGTTTACGCTTACGAGGCGCTTATGCGCCCGAAAAATTCGTCACCTCTTGAGATACTCAGGATAGCAAGAGAACACGGCAGGCTTTATGATATTGAACGGCTCACATTCGAAAACGTTCTGGAGATAATCTCCGCAAACCGTGCCCGTTTCGGCGAAAAGAAGATATTCATAAACTCAATACCCGATAGTATGATTACGGAGTACGATTTCAACAGGCTCTGCGAAAAATACGGAAATATCATGCCACAGCTTGTTATCGAGTTTACCGAGCAGGCAGACCTTACAGGTGACAAGATAGCAAGCCTGCGTCATCTTTTCAAGTCGAAGGGCTGTATGATAGCCATTGACGATTACGGAAGCGGATACTCCAACACTGCCGCTGTGCTGAGCCTTCAGCCCGATGTCATAAAAGTTGACCGCTCCCTTATAACCGACATCAACACAAACGTAAAGAAACAGCACTTTCTCACAGGCATCATTGATTTTGCAAGGCTGAACAATATAAAGGTGCTTGCGGAGGGTGTCGAAACCTATGACGAAATGAGCGTCACCATCCGCAGAGGTGTAGATTACATTCAGGGCTTCTATACCGCAAAGCCGCAGAAGGAGATCGTTCCCGATATACCCGACGCTGTCGCCGAGCAGATGCGTATGCTCAATATGTGCCGCCCCGAAATAAAAAAGGCTCGTGATTACATCGTCCACGACGGTTGCGAGGAGCATCTCGACATAGAAAAAATGCTTTCAGACAGATACACAGGAGTTATAGTTGAAAGTGCCGTTGCACACCTTTACGCAAACGGCTGTGATGTTATGTCGTTTGTTATCAAGACCGCAGACGGCTCAAAGTCGCACATAATACTCGAAAATGCCAACATAAAAGGCGCTCTGCGCCAGTGCATACGTCTTGGTGAAAATTCTGACACCACGCTCGAAATAAAAGGGACCGATTCGCTGAGCTATGACGGAATATCCGTTCCCGACTCATCAAAGCTTCTTATAACCGGCAACGGCAATCTCTACATTGATTCCTACCGTAATGACGGTTGCTGTATCGGCAGCAGCTATAACGATACCTTCGGCGAGATTACGATAGATATTAGCGGAAATGTTGAACTGCAAGCAAACGGCGACCACGGTATATGTATCGGCGGCGGCGTTTCCTCCTGCGAAACACCCATAAAGCTGCTCGGCGGCAATATCAAAATATCCTGCACCGGAAAAGATTGCATCGGTGCAGGCTCCTATGACGGAAGCTGTGGCGTAGAAACCGGCAACGCTACGATAGATATAAGCTGTTCGGGCGATAACGCACTCGCTGTCGGCTCTCTTTGCGGATATACCGATATAAAAGCAGACGGCACAACGTTCCTTATCCGCTCGCTCGGAGAACGTGCAGGCTGTATAGGTTCGCTGGCGGCGCTTGACGGTAGCACTCCGTCAAGGATAAATATCAAAAACTCCACCCTTAATCTGTTGCTCAAGGCGCCGTGCGGCTCGGCTGTAGGCTGCCGCAAAACAGCGTGCGACACCGTTATATCCGACTCGGACATCACCGTGCACGTTGAAGGCGACGCTGTCGCAGGCATAGGAAGCGCAGAAGGAAAAGGCTCTCTGCTTATAAAGAACAGCGATATAAAATCAAGTTCATCCTCAGGCATTTACTCGCTCGATATAGGCTTTATGAACAAAGGCTGTATCATAAACAACTCCACCATAAATTCTCATCTTATCAATGACCCGGATTATCACGAGCCGTCAAAACTTATGCAACAAAATTAACATTATCATTCTGTAAAAAACCCCCTCCCCTAAGCGCAACGTGCTTAAGGGAGGGCTTTTTCGCATTTCAATATTAATATCCCCCACATTCACGCACTTATTTTTCGTATTTCCGCCCGTAAATGTCAAAATTGTTATACTTTTAAGAAGATTTTGTGAAATTTAGCACTCTCCTATTGACATTGCTAAAAAGTGTGCTATAATGTAGTTGTACAAAGAAAGAGAGAGGATCTCCGGAAGGTACAAGGGCAGCAAATGATCGGCACTGCGTTTAAAAGCACAGACCGCTTAGTAATGAATGGAGGAATGACATATGTTACCCGCAATTTTCAATGAAAACTTATTTGACAATTTCTTTAATGATGACTTCTATATGCCATCGGTATTCGGCGGTAAGAACGATCCGCTTTACGGCAAGCACGCAAAGAACGTGATGAAGACCGATGTCCGTGAAACAGACAACAGCTACGAGCTTGACATTGACCTGCCGGGCTTTAAGAAAGAAGATGTATCGCTGAAGCTCGACAGCGGCTATCTTACCATCAGTGCCTCCAAGGGTCTTGAAAAGGACGAAAAAGAGAAGAAGGACGGCAAGTACATCAGACGTGAGCGTTACGAGGGTCAGTGTAGCAGGAGCTTCTATGTAGGCGAAAGCGTACAGGCAAAGGACGTAAACGCAAAGTTTGAAGACGGTATCCTGAAGATATCTGTTCCTAAAGCCGCACCTCAGATCGAAACGGATAATGTTATCGCTATCGAATAAACGACAGCAGGCACACACATAGCAGTTACACGGTCGGATAATAAACCGACCGTCCGATATATGGAAGGAGAAATGACTTATGTTACCCGCAATTTTCAATGAAAACTTATTTGACAATTTCTTCGACGATGATTTTATGATGCCGTCAATGTTCGGCAAGAACGATCCGCTTTACGGCAAGCACGCAAAGAACGTGATGAAGACCGATGTCCGTGAAACAGACAACAGCTACGAGCTTGACATTGACCTGCCGGGCTTTAAGAAAGAAGATGTATCGCTGAAACTTGACGGCGGTTATCTTACGATCAGCGCCTCCAAGGGTCTTGAAAAGGACGAAAAGGAGAAGAAGGACGGCAAGTACATCAGACGTGAGCGTTACGAGGGTCAGTGCAGCAGGAGCTTCTATGTAGGCGACGGCGTACAGGCAAAGGACGTAAACGCAAAGTTTGAAGACGGTATCTTAAAGGTATCCGTTCCGAAAGCCGCACCTCAGGTCGAAGGCAATAACGTGATTGCAATCGAATAATCCGACCTTTGCATTTGCAGATAACCTCATAATATAAAGTCCCCCGGGGCAAGCGTTCAACCGCTCGCTTCGGGGGATTTTTCTGCATTTATTCACAGTATAAAACCACAGCGGTGCAAATTTTCTTCGGGCTGAATGTCCTTTTCATCATTACTGTCGCTGTCATTGTGAAGTGTCGCAGTGCATAACGCTTCTATCGACATATCTATAGCCTTTTTTACATCACTGCGAAACACAAAAGTAAAATCATCCTCAAGAGCCGCATTCGTATCTACTCTTTCGGCCATGACACGCTTCACATTGTCAAAGAGATTTCTCGCCTCTCTTGCGTTTCCGAAATTACATCCCTGTCGGTTTCTCATTTCATCAAAGCAACTGTATAAAATATCATCGCAGTTTTCGCTGAGGACGTATTTTTCCTGTTCCAAAAAACTGCCGAATATATTGCAAAGCGTTGAGTTGTCGTATCCGTCAAATTTTACCCTGATACCTATTCTTGATGCCATGCCCGGATTTGACTCAAAGAACATCTCCATCTTGTCCTCATATCCCGCAAATATGCAGTATACCGATGAGCGATAATTCTCGATATTCTGAACTATACAGTTGATAGCCTCTATATCAAACTGCGTCTGTGCGTCCTTTTCCGACAGGGTATATATTTCATCAAACAACAGCACTCCTCCGCCCTTTTCCGCAAGGTCGCTGAACAGACTATCGCATTTGCGTGCGGTATGCCCGACATATCCGCCTACTATATCCGACTTTCTGCACTCGGTAAAATTGCCTGCCGAAATAAAGCCCTCTTTTGCAAGCATATCCGCAAACATTCTTGCAACTGTGGTCTTGGCCGTTCCCGGAGGTCCTGTAAAAGCCATATTGTACGCAGTACCGACAGGCGAAAACCTTATCTTGTTCATACGCATCTTGTCATACTTCATACATCTTACCTGACTGCGCACTGTATCAAGCTGCTTTTTCACGCCGATTAATTTCTGTGCGGATGCACAGCACGGAAGATTCGTTTTATCGTGTATTATCAGATTCGGAAAATCCTCCGCTTTAAGCGTGCAGTCCGTCGGCGGCGAATTTTCGTAATGCTTTGATATTACATATCTTGCCGCTTTGTATGCGGTGTATTCATCATAAACGTTTTCGGCGGCGGCATACTTTTCTATGTACGGCTTTACCGAAGCATACGAAAGATGGTTTTCCTCAAACTGCTTCTCTATCACATCTGCCAGATACTCTGTGCTGTCGGCAGGAATGTCTATATGGTCAAAGAACATAGATTCTGCTGTCACTCTGCAACCATCGGCCTGCATATTATCCTGCCGCATATGGTCCGGATCCTTCTTTACCAGCACAAATATTATTCTTTTGCCATTCCGATCGATTGTGTCTACGTTATTCTTCACCGAAGAAGCATTTTCGGACATCATTACGAAATACATTATATCAATCGGCAGTTTTTCATCACAGTGAATATCCGCTTCGTCATCCGCTTCATCATCCGCCTGACACACTTCTTCGCACTCCGGCTTTTCATACTGCTCATATTCCGGCAGACAACATTCAAAATCCTCAAAGCCGTATTTGTCATCGAAACCATCATCGTAATATTCTTCGGCTTCTTCGTATTCTTCGTATTCTTCGTATTCTTCGTATTCTTCAGCTTCATCGCCGAAATACTTATCGTATTCATCATCCGACACACCGCCGGATTCGTTTTCAGACTTTGAAAAACCGTTCAGACCAAAAAAGACAGATTCAGAAATAACATAATCTTCATTCTCTGCATTTTCTATCCTTCGTGTAAGCGGAATATCAAAATTGTCCGACAGTGCCTTTGAAATAACCGTCACAGACGCCAGCATATCAATCATGTCATAACCGCTTATAAGGATATGGTTTACACGCTTATACGTCTGTTCAAAGCTCCTTACATTACAGCGGATATTGTTCGCATAACAGCTTACATTTTTAAAACGCTCCCTGCTCTCAAGTTCTTTCGCAAGGCTGTCAAACTCAGCTTTGCCAAAATTTATGTGTGCATCTCTCAGCGAGGGAAAGCTATCTTTCAGAAACATATAGTCGCCTCCGTCAATGGAAAATATTATCATCCGTAACCTCTGACCGCAGAGCATCGGGCAACGGCAAAACGCTCTGCCGGTCGGACGGTTACGTTTTCGGCTTCAGAGAACCGACAGACTGCCGGCTATCAGTCGCTTACGTCGCACAGTCTGCGGAATAAGTTGTGATTACCGGCATTAGCATAGCTGAAACCGTCTGCTTGTCCGATAAAACTTAAAAAGTCTGTATCCGGAGAATTATCCCTGCCGTGATAGAAATCAACGAATGATGCAAAACTACCCTCGTCCCTTGCATACCTTGCGTTTTCGCCGAGCAAGGATACCACGCTCTCAATAATTTCATCATCGCTGAGCAGTACCGACGACACACTGCATCTTCTGTAGTAAGCAGTCATTTCATCCGGATTTCCGCTTCTTGAATATCTGACATACATACAGTACATAAGCGGCATGAAGTAGCGTTTATTCTTGCCGAAATCGGTAATAATGTCAAAATAGTCCCATGCCTTGATTTTTATGATACGGCTGAAAAGCCTTACAAGTCTGCGTAAAGGAGCGGTTCTTATGTATCCGCCGAAATAGCTGTCCTTGTTTTCGGCTGTGACGGCAAACATCTCCATAGGATAATTCTGCGTTTCATCGTCATTTGCAATAAGCATAATCGACCTGCTCTCCACTGCGCATATCCTCTTTGTTATTGCCGCCGCTATCACAGGCTGTCCTGCCTTGATCATAGCGATTACAGAGTCCTCTGCGTCATCCGAGCGGAACATCATATCATCGGGCATGCAGGCTATATGTCCTGCCACTGTTTCGGCTGTCATTCCGGCCGACAAGCTGTCCGCTATACCCAGCTGGTACGCTGTAATCAAAAGCTGTAATCCTTCAGCCGACAAACGTTCTCCGTATAATTCTGCGGATGTGATGCTTGCCATAGCCGATGCTTTTCCGCCGCTATTCGAGAGACTGCTTTCCGCAACTTTGCAGAATCTTCTGTCCGGCTTGAACTCTCCTGTCTGCGTATCGGTGAAGCTGTCGGTATCATCACCGAAGAAATCATTCAGCTCCTGTTCGTTCATTTCATCCATATTATTCACCTCGTTATTCATCTCATCGCTCATCTTATCATTCATCTCATCGTTCATCTGCTCTTTTTCCTCGCACTTCTTGATTTCTTCAAGCGCCTTGTCAAGCGCTTCAGATGTTTCTATCGGTTTTGATTTCATATCGCACCTCCGAAAGTCAACTCCGCATCGTTGTTATACTTTATCAGATAATAATCGCTCAGTTCCTCCTCTATTTTCTCGCTGACCTCTGAGTACGGCATATCAAGAACAAGGCACAGCCTTACCTTTGCCGCATCCGCAAGCACCTTCAGGAATGCAATGTAATCAAGCATCTTTATACCGCCGAAGCTGTTTACGGGCATCATATTGCAAGGAAGTGCATTACAATCCGACAATACGATTACCGAGTACGGCTCTGCGTTTCTTGCGTATACATTTACATACTTATACGGATCGCTCAGCTTCAGTATTGATGAAAGATCGTTCAGAGGGAGATTCATTCTCTCAAGGCACATAGCTTTCAGCATCGCACTGTCGCTTGCCGCATAATTGTCATGTGCAACGATTATCTTTCCGTCACGGATGTTTCTGTAATCATTATCGTATGAGAAAAAGTCGGTGTTTCTCAGCAGGAACGTTTTTGTGTCGATGCCATAATAGCCTGCAATGTTGTATATTGCCGTCATCGCCATCTCGGCATACCTGATACTGTTTGCATCCGCCGTATAAGGTGTCGGGATTATATTATAGGTGGCTATGTCAAACGTTCCGTCATCGGTATCACGGGTGATATAACGAACAGCTCCCATAATATCCTTCAGCACGAGCGGGTCTTTTTCACGGGTGAAAGCCTCACCGCAATCAGTGATATGATCAAGCACGTTCTTGCTACAGGTAAGACCGGCAATAACAGCGGCGTGAGAAGCGGAAACTCTCTTTATATAATGAGGGTTCTCCAGTGTATCCTCACCGTAATCCGCAGTGGTGTCATCCTTGAAGCTTTCCTGCTCAGTGATATAACGGACAACCTCACTGTAATCTCTTTCGGCGGCAGTCATCAACACACGGTAGAGTTCTACCTGCGATACCCCACAAAAACGGAGTATTCTCAGGCACGACATTATAGTATTCTGACCGGTGAATGTTCTCATACGGGAACACATGACATCGACAAGCTGATTTACCGTGTTTTCGTGGTCGCAATCGTCAGTGTTATCGTCATCGGCACGAGGTACATCCGGCTTTCTGACAAAGAATGCCTCTGCATTATCTGTCATGTCAGCCATCTGATCAATACGCTTATCGTCGAACCTGATGAGAAAAACCATCAGAATCGTCATAAGTATGTCGGCGGATTCCGTTCCCGCAACCACACCGTGAACTACATCGGCAAGCTCATTGCTTGTCTGTTCGTTTTCTGAATTGGCGATAAACCTATCAATTGCCAAAGCTGCATTATGGATTATAATCATATCCATTACCTCCATGAGATTTTAAATTCAAGAACGTTTTTGTCCTTGTGAGGCTTATTATATCACACCTCATTTGGCTTTGCAATTGACTTTATGCTCAAAAATTTTTCTATAAAAATTTCATATTCGCCAATTTGAAATTTTTGTAAATTCACTGAGAGCAGGACAATTTTCACCTAAGCCACAATTTTTTCATCTAAACGGTAAAGTATTCCGTCTAAGCCGGAATGTTTTTCATCTGAAAAATCGGTTCCCTTTGTGCAATATGCACAATGGCCATTCCCGACCTCCCCCCAAAAAATTTTTTAATCTCTAAAAAAATACATTTTGTTATTTATTCTATATATACAGATTGTAGAAAAAGTCTGTTTTTATAAAAAATAGAGCAAATTTGCTAACCCTAACCCCAAACCCCTTCCCCGTGGGAAGGGGCTATATTATTGGGGCTACCGCCCCTAGTCCCTGTCGGGGGCTTCGCCCCTGCGACCCCATTTTCAAAAAAATATAGGTTTATCGACAGTCTGTATAAATTTGTTCTTTTTAAGTTTAAAAAAATTTTATTAAACCTATTGATTTTGTAGGCTATCAGGTGTATAATATAAATCGGACTAAATCTGTCGTCTTTACCGCATCCCTTTACAGTGCGTTAAACGGCATTTAGCATAAAGCAGGAAGAAAGGAACGATAGTATAAATGCTTAAAACAACGATATACCTTGACAATGCGGCTACCACAAAGATAAGCGATAACGTTCTCAACGCTATGCTGCCCTATCTTACGGAGGAATACGGCAACCCCTCCTCTATCTACACTCTCGGAAGAAATTCCGCAATAGCCGTAAACAAGGCAAGACATCAGGTCGCACAGGCGCTCGGCTGTGAGGACAGCGAGGTTTATTTCACAAGCTGCGGCAGTGAGAGCGACAACTGGGCGATAAAAAGCACCGCAAAAATGATGGCGCTAAAAGGCAAGAAGCACATAATCACTTCTGTATTCGAGCATCATGCGGTTCTGCACACAATGGATTCTCTGAAGAAGGAGGGCTTTGAAATAACCTACCTTCCCGTTTATTCAAACGGTATAGTTAAAGTCGAGGACGTAGCAAACGCAATCCATCCCGATACAGCCCTTGTCACGATAATGTATGCCAACAACGAGATAGGCACGATACAGCCCATTGCCGAGATCGGCGAGCTGTGTAAGCAAAAGGGTGTCATCTTCCACACAGACGCAGTACAGGCTATCGGCAACGTCCACATCAACGTAAAAGAGCAGAATATAGATATGCTCTCCCTCAGCGGTCATAAGATACACGCACAGAAAGGTTGCGGTGTTCTTTATGTAAACAAGAAATACCGCCTTCCTCCCCTTATTGACGGAGGCGCTCAGGAAAGAGGCAGACGTGCCGGCACAGAAAACGTTCCTGCTATAGTAGGACTCGGCGTAGCTATAACAGATGCCGTAAACGGTATAGATTCCAAAAACGCAAAGCTGAAAAAATTCAGCGACAGGATATATAACGAGATAATGAAGATTGACCGTGTCCATTTAAACGGCGACAGAGAAAAGCGTATGCCGAGCAACCTGAACTTCTCGTTTGAGGGCGTAGAGGGCGAGAGCTTACTGCTCCAGCTTGACCTTCAGGGCATTGCCGCATCGAGCGGTTCCGCCTGCACATCAGGCTCACTTGACCCCTCGCACGTTCTTCTGAGTATAGGACTTCCCCACGAGGTAGCGCACGGCTCACTGCGTATCTCAATGTCAGAGTACACGACTGAGGAGGAGATAGACAAACTGCTCGAGGTTCTCCCCGTTATCGTAAACAAGCTCAGAAGTATGTCGCCCCTGTGGGATCACATCGTCAAGGGCGAAACATTCAAAATAAAGTAAACATTGATTTATTCGAAAGGAAGTATTACTGATGATTTATTCTGAAAAGGTAATGGATCACTACGCCAACCCCAGAAATGTAGGCGAGATTGAAGATGCAAACGGTGTCGGCGAGGTCGGCAACGCAAAGTGCGGCGATATAATGAAAATGTACCTTAAGATTGAGGACAACACAATAAAGGATGTCAAGTTCAAGACCTTCGGTTGCGGTGCGGCAATCGCCACAAGTTCCATCGCTACCGAGATGATAAAAGGCAAGCCCTTATCCGAAGCACTGAAGCTGACCAATAAAGCGGTCGTAGAAGCACTTGACGGTCTGCCGCCGGCAAAGCTACACTGCTCCGTACTTGCAGAGCAGGCTATCAAGGCGGCTATTGCCGACTACTACACAAGACAGGGAATCGACCCCACCCCCTTTGTAGGCGAGATAAAGGACGACCACTGCGACAGCTGTTGCGGTATATGACCCTATTCTTATATTATAACAAACAGCCTTGCGAAACCCGCAAGGCTGTTTCAGACTGTCGGAAAACCGGTTATTATTAAATCCGTACCATTAAACATATCGCCAACACCGCTGAAAACATTTTCCGTACCGACAAGGCGTTAATAATTTCGTGACCTTATCAATGCAACTGCTCTGACATCGACTCTTCAAAAAACGCACTATCCCTCGAAAATCGCCAACACCCTTGCCTTTAAATGAACGCTCTGTTTGTTTCGCACTATCCCTCGCCTCGCACTATGTCCTTGCCTCCCTTGTCAAAGGGAGGTGGCTTGACGGCAAGGCACAAGCCTTAACATTATTGCATTTACTTGCGATATGCCCACTTTTTTATATTGCATACTTTTCTGCCGTCAAGACGAAGGGATTGTCACGCCACCATCTCTCGCCCCGCACCAACCCTTTCCAAAACCGCACTACCCCACTAACTTTTCTTAATGCCAACATCTATATGCACTTATATGCTTTTACATTCGCACTATCACACGCCCTTTTCGTAGGGCGAGGGGCTCGCCCCTCCCGTTGCACCAAACCTCTCCATTCCCACAACCTTCTCAAAAGCACATCCACCGCCACGCCTCGCACTAAAATTGCTTTCCTTGCCAAAGGTGAGCTTCTTTTACTCGGCTTGACCGAGCCAACTATGGTATGGATTGTAATTGTTTAGCAGATGTTTTCCTGATTGCTTTGGTTCTTTCCCTCGTTAATATTGACAAGTGTACCCACTTGAATAGCGAACCCGAGAAGTGCTGTCCGATAAACAGAGCTATCGGTAGCTTATTATCATAGTCAAAGATGAATGATATAGCAGAAGCACATTAAACAAAAGACTTTTTCTGAAATCTTACAGCCTTGCGAAACCCGCAAGGCTGTTTTGCATACCGTGAACACATCGCCCACTACCCTATAATCTTCTCCATCCACACCATATCATACTCCCTGCCGAATTTTTCGGCACATTTATGAAACTTTCCAACAAGCGTATACCCCTGCTTTTCGTGGAAGCTGATGCTGTCGTGGTTCAGATACTCATCGTCTTTATCCGTGCTTGCTATGCAGGCATACGCATTCATTACCCCCATATCCGCAAGCCGTTTTTCAAGTTCCCTATATAACGCTGTTCCCGTACCGTGACGCTTTTCATTCACATCAACATATATCGACGTTTCGGCAGAACGCTCATAGGCCGCCCTGTCCTTGAACACTCCGGCATAGGCATATCCTGTTATCCTTCCGTCACGCTCAGCTACTATGTAAGGATATTTCTTCAGAGTTTTTTCTATCCTCCGCCTGAAATCCTCTGCAGACGGCACATCAATCTCATACGTTACCGCCGTATTTTCTATATAGTAAGAATAGATACCGAGCAGTTCTTCTGCGTCAAAGGGCGTTGCCGTCCTTATTTCTATATCTGCCATCACTCCGCACTTCCTTAAAAACATATTAAAAGCAAAAGTGCCACAGCAATACCGCCGTGACACTTCATTGTGCTTTATCGGATTTTATAATGCCTCCGAGCCTTCTTCGGGAGATTCGATTATCTCATCCTCCACTCCGTCCTCGGTAAAGGAAAAACTCTTCTTGTCCGCATCATCGTCAACATCGGAAATATCAACATCAACTCCGCTGTTTATCGACACTACCATATCCTTGAGATTGTTTATCTCGTTTTTGAAAGCCGTACCTGTTGTAGCCGCCTTCTTCATAAGCTCTGCGCTCTTTTCCCTGCCTGCCGATACAATCTCGTTCACGCTCTTTGTGAGCTTTTCACTGCCCGTCTTTACTGCGCCTGTGCAGTAGACCGAAGCCTTGTGGAGCTTATCACTGCAGTTTTCCTTCATAGCCGCTACAGCCTCAGGATTTTTATCTATATATTTCTTAGCTAAAATATACCCCGTACCGACAGCCGCCGCAATACCGAAAAATATCATTGCTTTATTCATACTAAACATCCTTTCCGGGTAAAACCCCGTTTGCTTATACTCAGTATATACCATTTTTTACGAAAAGTAAAGCTTATTTTGTCGGATTTACTGCCTCAAGGCGATATATCGGAAATCCCTGCTCGGAAAATCTCTTCTCATACTCCGTCACAATATTTCCTTCAAATCCGCTGTTATGCAGATCAAGGCTGACATTCTTCAGCTTGAAGCCGCACTGTGACAGATTCTCTACCGAAAACTCGAACAGCTTCATATTGTCGGTTTTCTGATGTATCTCACCGCCCGGTATAAGTATGTGCTTATATATCTCAAGAAATACAGGATGGGTAAGACGGTGCTTTTTATATGTTTCCTTAGGATAAGGACAGCTGAAATTAAGATAAATGCGTTCTACCGAATTTTCGGGGAAGAATTTTTCAAGATACTCCGCTTTACCCATAAGAAATTTCAGGTTAGGCAGATTTTCCTTTACCGCAAGTTCCATAGCGCTGACTATTACGTTTCTTGCCATCTCCACCGCAATAAAATTAATATCCGGGTTACGCCTTGCCGCTTCAACCGCAAAGCCGCCCTTTCCACAGCCTACCTCAAGATGAACAGGATTATCATTGCCGAATATCTCACGCACATCAAGCGTTCTCTGCTGTGTTTCACCTCTTTGCTCTGCGGCATAATCCACAAGCCAGCCGAGATTCACGTTGCCGCAAGCGTCAAGACGTTCATCAAGGTATTTTTTTCTTCTCATTCTCATAAGTGTTACCGCCCTTATCTTGTTGCCGACAGCATAACGTAATACGTCTTGAAACGCACCTTGTCAACAATATTTCTCGTTGTGTTGTCAAGCACCACGATATTCATTCCACGCTCGTTGAGCGAGTAGTTCTTGTTGCCCATTTTGATTGTCGATTCATCTGCGTCACTGATTATCTGCGTCTTATAGCCCAGCACATCAATAACGCCTGTATCGATCCTGTCATCCGACAGTTCCTCACGGACTACCTTGCCGCCTTCTATTATCGCAATATAACGCTGGTTTTTCTGAGCCGTAAGCAGCTTTTCAAGCCCCAGATCCTTTACAGCCGATAAAGCGCCGTCGTTATATCCGCCCGTCACATCTCCTCTTGCCGAGATTATGGCAGTGAAATTCTCGCCCTCTTTCAGCCTGTACATATAGTTAAGGAAATTATCCTCGCTCCTGAGGTTAGTGTTCTTTTCGTCCTTGCTTTCTTTTGAAAGCACGAATTCCGTATACTGCGGAGCAATGCTCTTGTACGGCATAACTCCGTGGAAGCCCTTCTTCGATACCGTAAGGCCGAAATAGTTGTACCACAGGTTAGCACCCACCACTACAACAAGGAAAGCCGCAAATATCGTAACAGGACGTGTAACAAAGTTTACAAAACCGTTCCTTCTCTTTTTGAACACTCTGTTCTTCGGCATATATCTTTCGTCAGCATTAAACTGCTCTCCGAATACAGACGAATACTTCTTCTGCTTTTCGGGCTTTTTGTTTTCCACAGCTTCAGCCGGCTTTGTCACTATATCGCTGTCGCCGCCGTCCTCAGCCATGATTTCGGCTAAAATTCTCTGCTTTTCCTTTTCTATATCGCTCAGTTCAGGCTCCGCCTTTTCGGGTACGGGCTGTGAAACCGCTTTTTCCTTTTTGGGTTCGGCGGCATACTTCTTTGCATATTTTTCAGGATGCTTGGAACGTATGACCTCATCCACCGTTTTATCAAATTCAACCACAGCTTCGGGATTTTTCCTGCGTGCAAGATAAACCTTTGCACAGTTCATATAGTACCTTGCTATTGACGGTATGAACATTATCATCATAATGTACAGATACATTGAGAAACGCTCGATAACAAAGTGCTTTGTCGCTATAAACCATATTATGAAGTTGAATATCGCAAAGTTCGTGAACAGTGCCGACTCTTTCGGATATGCCTTTCCGTATCCCGTGAAATGTGCGATAAGCGCAAGTGCCGTGATTATCGCAGGCACTATAATATAAACAGGTGAATAGCCCTGCGTGATAAAGTTAAGTTCAAGATAGCCCTTGTACTGCGGAAGAAGCACAACCGCAAGCCGCAATATCGGCCACGAAAGCAGATATACAAGCGCTGTCAATATCGCATATATCGGTACGGTTATCTTTGTGGGCTTTATGAACGCCGCAATCAGATACAGCGGTATCAGCACTATTACTGTACTGTGGAACAGACACGCTAAGAAAATAAACAACAGCACCATGAAATGATTGCGTTCCTTCATAAATCTGTAAGCGCAGAGTATGATCGCAAACGCTATCGACTGACGGATAAAGCTCAGCGAGCAGTAGAAGAACGTCAGCGATATGAACATCATCGTTGACATCCATATATTTTCACTGTAACGGAATATCGCATACGCCGTAGGTATAAGTATCAGCAGTGCGTACACCGCATACATTATATTCACATCTGCAGTAAACATCGAGATCAGCTTTGTGACGATCGTAAAGCCCGGTTCATACCCGTAGTTGAATATCGAAAGTCCGGGCGCATTCTTGATATTCCAGAAAATATAGATATACGAATAATAATCGTTTCCCAGTCCGTATCTGAATACGCTTATAAGATACATTGCTCCGAATGTCACGATAACATAACAGAGCTTCTTCACCACATTCGGCTTATGCTCGATGAGCGGATAAGCAAGCACAAGCACAAGTGCCATAAGTATAAGATATACTGCCATAGTTTTTCCTTTCGCAATAAAAAAATAAAGCACCGCACAACTGCAAAGTTACCACCAAGCAGAAAATGCAGTGCTTATTCATCAGATAATTATGTATTTTCCCTGTGTCACAACAGGCGCAACATCAAGCGTAAAATCAACTCCGCATGACATTCCTGCGGTTTTCAGCGTTTTCTCCACCGCCTCATACGCCATTTTCGGAGAATTGTTCTCCTGACTTAAGTGACCGAGTATCAGACGGCTTGCACCTTTTGCGACAAGCTCCCTACAAAACTCAGCCGAACAGCCGTTAGAAAGATGTCCGTGATCCCCCGAAATCCTCGTTTTGAGATACGGCGGATATTTCGGATTTCCCTTTAACAGCACAGGATCGTAATTTGCCTCTATATACACCGTGTCGCTTCCGAGCAGATTATCCCTCACCTCATCGGTAACATAGCCTAAATCGGTACAGCAGGCGACCTTATGTTCGCCGAACTTCAGGGTGTACCCTACGCTTTCCGCAGCATCATGCGGTGTATGAAAAAAATCAATATCCATATCGACAGGTACGCTCTTTATTTCCGACAGCGGATGAATAACCGCCGTCTGCTCTACCAGCTTGTCAGAAAACAGCTTTCTTGCAGTGCCGTCCGATGCGTACACAGGAACAGACGTTCTTTTCGTTATCTGTCCGAGTGCTTTTGTGTGGTCTATATGCTCGTGCGTCACAAGCACAGCCTTCACCGCCTCAAACGGTATACCGCAGAGTGCCAGACCTTCCCTCAGCGCCTTGAAACTGCATCCTGCGTCAACAAGTACGCCGGAGGTGCTGTCACCGACAAAAACGCTGTTGCCCTTGCTTGAAGAGCATACAGGAACAACCTTTGCCATCAGAGTGCCTTTCTCATCTTTTCGTCGTCGGGATAATAACGCTTTACTATATCAGCGCCAAGTGCCCTCAGCTTTATTTCCATATTTTCATATCCACGCTCAATATGGTGAATATCTTCGATTTCCGTAGTGCCCTGCGCCGCAAGACCTGCAATAATAAGCGCCGCACCTGCTCTGAGGTCGCTCGCCTTTACCGGAGCGCCCGTAAGATGATCCACGCCTCTTACTACCGCTACCCTGCTGTCAACGGTAATATCCGCACCCATTCTGCGAAGCTCGTCAACATACTTGAAACGTGTATCAAATATGCTCTCCGTTACCATACTTGTACCGTTCGACATTGCCAGGAGCGTTGTCATCTGCGGCTGCATATCTGTAGGAAATCCGGGATGCGGAGAAGTCTTTATATCCGTACCCTCATAATGAGGTCTGCCGACTACCCTTACATTATCCGTATCGTCCTCTATCTCAACATAAACGCCTATCTTGCGCAGCTTTGCCGTAATAGGCTCAAGGTGCTTCGGTATGACGTTCTTCAGCGTAATATCACCGCAGGTAGCCGCCGCAGCCACCATAAACGTTCCCGCTTCTATCTGGTCGGGGATGACCGAATACTCTGTGCCGTGAAGCTGTGAAACGCCCTTCACCTTGATAACGTCCGTACCTGCGCCCATAATATCCGCACCCATAGAGTTGAGGAAATTCGCAAGGTCCACTATATGAGGCTCCTTGGCGGCATTTTCAATTATAGTAAGCCCCTCTGCCTTTGCACAGGCAAGAAGCGCATTTATCGTTCCTCCGACAGTCACCTTGTCGAAATATATCTGCGTACCGATAAGCCTGTCAGCCGAAAGGTCAACGATACCGTGCTTTATATCAGTCTTTGCACCAAGCGCCTCAAAGCACTTGATATGCTGATCGATAGGTCTGCTGCCAAGGTCGCACCCACCCGGTAGCGGCACGCTTGCCTTCTTGAATCTGCCGAGCAGCGCACCTAAAAAATAACTGCTTCCTCTTGTGGAGCGGGCAAGCTCATAAGGTACCGTTCCGTCCTTGATTCTTGACGTATCCACCTCTATCTTCGACTTACTCAGCCTTCTTATCTGCGCTCCCATGCTCGAGAGTATCTCAAGAGCAACATCAACATCACTGATTGACGGTACATTTTCCAGTATACACTTATCTTCTGCAAGTATCGCCGCAGGAATTATAGCTACCGCCGCATTTTTCGCTCCGCTTATCCGCACTTCGCCTCTCAGCGGAATGCCGCCTTTTATAATAAACTTTTCCAAAAGTCACACTTCCTCGATTCGCTGAAATATAGAATTCGATATAATAAAACGCCCTTTAAGGCTCTGTATCTCATAAAACAGTGCGTCGGAATGATATTCGGGTACATACCGACACAGTATAAAATTATTATAGCATATCTGCCGTAAAAATAAAAGCATTTTTTTCAGCCGCTTAACATTTCGTCATATTGCACTATATAGCCTGTGTTTTTATGGATTTTTTATACATATAGTCATTTTGCCATCTTAGCGGCTCAATGTCCGGACTTGTCGCCATACTTGTTGTACAGCTGTGTGCAGAACTGCTCGATTTCCTGTTCAAGTTCCTCTGCGCTGTCTGCGTCAAGCATCATACTTCTAAGCTTGCTGTAAAGCAGCTCTCCGCCCTCTTTTTCTTTCGTTTCTGGAGGAGTAACGTAAGACGAGGTCTTTGTCCGCTCACTTGGCAGAAAGGGCTTCGGCTTGTCAACGTTAGTGACATAATGCGGCGAGATCTGGTTTGATCTCAGGTCGTCAAGTGAGCTTTTTGCTTGCCTGCCGTATATCATCGCATAAAGACAGCCGCATTTATAAAGTGCCATTATCATCTGCGGTGACGGCGCTACGCCGAACAGCGTGGCAAGCGAAACAGTGTAATCCTGCAGTTCCGCATATTGTTCGTAATCACCGAATCTCATAGTCAGGCTGTCGCTTTTTGCTATCACCGCCGCTATAGCCTCGCTGACAGCGTTCGTGTATTTGTTTGTCGGGCATATATCTATCGGACGGTAGTATTTCCTGCGGTATTCCGCCAGCATCCGTGCCATTTCCTGCGGACTTTTTCTGAAATCGTCAACAAAGCGTATCATCGAAACCTTGTCAAGCTCAAAGTTCTTTTCAAACATTTCCGTGACCCTCATATAGTCCGACCCGTGCAGACAAAGCTCCGATATAACCGGCCTTTCGATTTTCGGTATAAGGTCGGTCAGGTATGCAGGCACGACAACATAGGCAAAATCGAATGAATTTATATACAGCAAGTCACGCACCGAGGTCATACGAAGTATTATCTTCGACATATCGCTTGCAGGCGGTATCATAATAAAGCTGTCTGCGGTCATTTCGATATAGCTTACCCCGAACTCGTGGAGTGCGTCCGTATAAGCCTTTATTGCCTCAGGCTTCACATCGCTTACAAACGATGAATCACACAAGCTGTTATCAATAATAGAAACCTTCATTCCTATATGCCTACCTTTCAAAAATAAACCGCATATCATTTTCATAATATTTTATCACAAAACGAAAAAAATTTCAATACCGACCGCCGCCTCTTGACATAATCACGTTAATATGGTACGATAATATGATAAAAAATGAAAGGGGTAACTACTTTGCTGGAATTTCAGGACGTAAAATGGCAGCTTCCAAGCGGAGAACCTATTATAAAAGGCATAACCTGTAAGCTTGACAGCAGGCTTACGGTAATTACAGGGCCAAACGGAGGCGGCAAGACCTCCCTCGCAAAGCTCATCGCAGGTGTGGAAAAATGCACATCTGGCAAGATTCTCCTTGACGGTACGGATATAACGGATATGGACATCACAGGCAGAGCAAAGCTGGGCATTGCCTACGCTTTTCAACAGCCGGTACGCTTCAAGGGTCTTACGGTAAGAGATCTTCTTGAGCTTTCCGCAGGAGGAAAGCTGGGTCACAACGAGCTTTGTGCGCTTCTCGGCAAGGTCGGTCTGTGTGCGGAGGAATATATCGACAGAGAGATGAGCGGCGCTTTATCGGGCGGCGAAGCAAAGCGTATAGAGATTGCGACCGTGCTTGCAAGAAACGTCAAGCTGTCGGTATTTGACGAACCGGAGGCAGGAATAGATCTCTGGAGCTTCTCAAGACTTGTGGAAACGTTTGAAGAAATACGCAACGGCACCACAGGCTCGCTCGTTATAATATCACATCAGGAGCGTATTCTTTCGATTGCCGATGAAATAATAGTAGTCGCAGACGGCACAATACGCACGGCAGGACCCCGTGAGGAAGTCCTTCCGAAACTGCTCGGCGGAGAATACGCCTGCAGATGTCCCCAGAGAAACGGAGGCGGTTGTCAGTGAGCAATATAATGGACGTAAATTTCAACGGCACAACAGCCGAAATGCTTAAGATAATCTCCGATTATGACGAGGTATCGGGCTTTGCGGGCGCATACAACATCCGTGAGGACAGCAAGTGCGCAGGCAGAAGATCGTCGGAGAATATCACTATCGAATCAAAAGAGGACAAGCCGGGTATAAATATCCGTGTAAAGCCCTTTACTGTTGGCGAAACGGTATTCATTCCCGCCTGCGTTACTCACAGTGACGTTGATGACCTTGTTTATAACGATTTCTACATCGGCGAGGGCGCTGACGTTGTTGTAGTAGCCGGATGCGGCGTGCATAATGATGGTGAGGAGCAGGCTCGTCACAACGGCATCCACCGCTTCTTCCTTGAAAAAGGCGCAAGAGTGCTTTACAAGGAAAAGCATATCGGAACAGGCAAAGGCACAGGTCTCAGAAAAATCGACCCCGTCACAGACTGCGTTCTTGACGAGGATTCATATCTTGAGATGGATACGATACAGCTCAGAGGTGTCGACAGAACAACAAGAATCACTTCCGCCGTACTCGGCAAGGGTGCAAAGATAGTTGTCCGTGAGCGTATAATGACCGACGGTGACGAGGAGGCTGTAACAAAGTTCCATGTCGAGCTTAACGGCGAGGACAGCGGCGCAGACCTTGTTTCACGTTCTGTTGCAAGAGGAAATTCCCATCAGGCATTTTACTCCGTTGTCGAGGGCAACAACCGTTGCACAGGCCATTCCGCCTGTGATGCGATACTTGCGGATAACGGCAAGGTCGATGCACAGCCGGCTCTCAATGCGGCAAATGTTGATGCCGCACTTATTCACGAGGCGGCTATCGGCAAGATAGCAGGCGAACAGATATTAAAGCTCTGCTCGCTGGGTCTTACAAGAGAAGAAGCCGAAGAGAAAATAATCGAGGGCTTCCTGAAATAACCACGATATACAAAACCACCGTTGCATACACGCAACGGTGGTTTTAGTCTGTCGATAAACCTATTACTATTAAAGCCCACGCAGTGAAATATTTCACCCTCCCTCGCCCCGCACCAACCCTCCCAAAACCGCACTATCCCACCCGCTTTTCGTAATGCCAACATCTATATGCACCGATACGCTTTCACATCCGCACTATCCCTCGCCGCGCACTAAACTTGCCTCCCTTGTCAAAGGGAGGTGGATTGACGGCAAGACACAAGCCTTGATATTGTTGCTTTCTGTTTGTGACACGTCCGCCTTTTTTATTCACCAAATCTTTCTGCCGTCAAGACGGAGGGATTGCCACACCAACCTTTCCAAAACCGCACTATCCAACCCACTTTTCGTAGGGCGAGGGTCTGTGTGTGCTTGTATGGTTTTGCATCCGTGCAAAACTCAGGGCACACACGCTAAGGCATCCTTGCCTTGCTTGCCCCTCCCGTCACGCCCAACCTTTCCATCCCCACAACCTTCTCAAAAGCACCTCAACCGCCTCGCCTCGCACCACCACCCTTGCCTTTTAATGAACGCTCCGGAAGTGCTATCTTGCAAAAAAGAACTATCGATAGCCTGCTATCATAGTCAAAGCTGAACGATATAACACAAGCACATTAAACAAAAGACTTTTTCTACAGCAGAAACCACCGTTGCATACCCGCAACGGTGGTTTTTCATCATCTTATACGTTTTTGAAAATCAACCTTTTCGTCTGCGGAACACTCATCAAAACAACCGCTCCGATAACAGTAAACACTATCTCCGGCAGCATATACGCCCCGTTATAAAGCAGACTGTAAAGACAAGGCTCGTTTACGGTAAAGCCGTTCCACAGTTCTCCGAATGAACCGAATATCAGCACTCCGCTTATATAATGGCACACAAGACGCAGACCCATAGCCATAACGCTTCCGCCAATCACTCCGGGCATTCCGTATTTTCTGAAAATTCCCGCAAGCCCCAGCACCGTAAATGCAAAAATATAGTCTATGAATATGCACGCCACAAGCGACACAGGAGTCAGCCCCCAGCCAAACAGCCCGTCCGCACAGCCCTGAATGAACTGTATCAGAGCAAACACAAACGATGCCGCAAGACCGTTTGCCACACCTCTTTTGATGCTGAAGACAATTATCGGTAGCATCGACAGCAGAGTGATTGATCCACCCCACGGCAGATGAACGATCTTGACAAAGCTAAGCACGGTCGCAAGCGCAACCATCACTGCTCCCTCAACAAGTGTAAGTACCTTTTCGTTTTTCATTTGAAAAACCTCCGTTAAATAAATTTAACCGAATACCTGCTTTAACGTAAAAATTCCCCGGCTGAATACAGTCGGGGATAATACAAGCTATAGAAATATCGTGAAATTCCTACGGCGGCATTATCCGCATCAGGTCAAGGGTCGAAGTCGAACTTCCTCTCAGCAAAAAGCTCCCCTATTCAGTCTTTTAAGGCAATACCGCACAAAGATTGTGTGCATATTGTGAAGTCAGATTTTTCGTCAGATTGTACAATGAGGACACAGCAAGGCTGACGCCTTGCAAGGACGAATTGTGCAAGATGACGGAAAATATGCAAGCAAGATGCACACAAAATACAAAATATGGTCTTTGTGCGGTATTGCCTTAATATTGTACCACCGGTTTTCAAAAAAGTCAAGTGTCATCCTGCCACGTTTTTTCAAGGTACTTCACAGGCACGTTTTCCGTCAACCATACGCCGTTTTCAGACAGATAAAACACATATCCGTCCCTTGCCATCTCTCCACTCTTTACACGGTATATAAACGGCTTGCCGTGCCGCATACCAACCTGCGTTGCGGTTTCGGTATCTCTTGACAGATGAACGTAAAGCCTTGTTTTGCGGATAATTCCGCCGCTGTCAATAGATTCGACAAATCTTGTCGCAGTGCCGTGATAAAGATATTCCGGCGGCACAGCGGGCTTCAGCCCTACGTCAACATTTACCGAATGGCCCTGATTCGCTCTGATGCGGCTTTTATCCTCGTTGAACGAATATCTCTGCTTGCTGTCGTTTTTCACGATTTCGCACAACCGCTCAAAGCTCACCGGCTCCATATTTTCGCTTATACATTTCAGAAGCATATCAACGTCCGCCCAGCCCTGTTTGTCAAGTACAAGTCCTGCAATTTCGGGCTTATGCCTTAAGAGCAGTGCCATATATCTGCTGATCTCTGTATCTGTCATGATTCCACCTCCGTTTAAGTTGTTACTATAATTATACCATAAAATCAAGTCGGTGTAAACCGACACGGCTGTACGCCGTATTTTGCCGTCAGACAAAAGATTTATGGTAAAACGTTCTCGGACTGTTGCGTAAGCAACACCGCCTAAAACTGCTTCCGTACCGACAAGGCATTAATATTTTCGTGAGTATACCGTTACAACTGCACTGACATTAATCTTTCAAAAACCGCACTATCCCTCGCCTCGCACTAAACTTGCCTCCCTTGTCAAAGGTGAGGTGCTGTCGCCCGAAAAAAAATTCGGGCGACTACCGGAGGGATAGTCGCACTAGCCCTTGCCCCTCATCAACCCTTCCAAAACCGCACTATCCCTCGCCTCGCACTAAACTTGCCTCCCTTGTCAAAGGTGAGGTGCTGTCGCCCGAAAAAATTCGGGCGACTACCGGAGGGATTGTCACTCCACCACCCCTCCTCAAAACCGCACTACCCCTCGAAAAGCACCACATTCTTGCCTCCCTTGTCAAAGGTGAGGTGCTGTCGCCCGAAAAAATTCGGGCGTCTACCGGAGGGATTGCCTCCCGTTGCACCAAACCTCTCCGCCCTTACAACCATTGCAAAAGGACAACAACCTCTCGCCCCGTACTAAACTTGCCTCCCTTGTCAAAGGGAGGTGGATTGACGGCAAGACACAAACTGTTGCTTTGTTGCGTTTTACTTGCGATATACCCACCCTTTTTATGCTACAAACTCTTCTGCCGTCAAGACGGAGGGATTGTCACTCCACCACCCCTTCTCAAAACCTCACTATTCCTCGCCTCACACTAAACTTGCCTCCCTTGTCAAAGGTGAGGTGCTGTCGCCCGAAAAAATTCGGGCGTCTACCGGAGGGATTGCCTCCCGTTGCACCAAACCTCTCCGCCCTTACAACCATTGCAAAAGGACAACAACCTCTCGCCCCGTACTAAACTTGCCTCCCTTGTCAAAGGGAGGTGGATTGGCGGCAAGGCACAAACTTTTGCTTTGTTGCGTTTTACTTGCGATATGCCCACCCTTTTTATGCTACAAACTCTTCTGCCGCCAAGACGGAGGGATTGCCTCCCGTTGCACCGAACCTATATATCCCCACGACCATTGTAAAAGAACGATAACCCCTCGCTCGCACCAACCCTTCTCAAAACCTCACTATCCCTTGAAAATTGCCAACACCCTTGCCTTTAAATGAATGCTCCGGAAGTGCTATCTCGCAAAAAGAACTATCGGTAGCTTTCTATCATAGCCGGAACTGAACGATATAGCAGAAGTATATCAGACAAAAGATTTAATCGTTTCTTCCTGTCAAGAAAAGCAAAACGGTCGGCATCTGCCGACCGTTCAGACTGTCGAAAAACCTCTTGTAAATATTAAAAATGGGGTCGCAGGGGCGAAGCCCCCGACAGGGTCTAGGGGCGGTAGCCCCAGTAATATAGCCCCTTTCCTGGGGAAAGGGGTTTGGGGATAGGGATTTAGAACAAGCACTTTTTTGAAAAAACATACTTTTTCTACAAGCTGAACGGTCGGCAGATGCCGACCGTTCCGTATTATTCAATGTTGTTGTGACTGTCTTTTATTTTCCGATTCTCTGGCGTATTTCCTTCAGTGCATCTGCACGATTTGTATTTGCCAGAACCTTGTAGTTTGCGTACTGTGTGTAGATGACGATGGAATATTTATCTTCAGACACATTAGAAATATCGCTGTAAGGGATCTCAAAATCCTGCATTGAACGTATATCCCACTTATTCATTGCTGTTTTTCCTATAATGCAGTTTTCGTGGATTTCACAGTACGATCTGCTTTGCAGACAGATAAGAATAAACATGAATACGGGGTAAAGAATGAAAAATCCTATAAGAAATACAGTAATCATAGAGCCCAGAGTTTCGTTTCTGCACATTTTGGCAAATGTAGCGATTACAGGCTTGCTGTTCGCTATCATAAGAATCGCCAATACGATGAAGAAAAGTCCGCCAATTCCTATTACCGCCTTGCGGACAGCAAGTGAAGATTTCGTTGATAAAATCAGTTTTCCTTTGTTGTTCATATAACTCACCTTTTTAATATTATTTTAAGCATTATCTGCTTAATTTACATCTGTTTCTTGTCTTATAAACGGTCGTTTAAACGTTTAAAAGCATATAGCGCTACTTTTTTCGACAATTAGATTATATACTCATATTGCGTACAAGTCAACAGATATATTTGCATTTCGTGAATTTTAATAAATAATCTGAATTGCTGTTGTATAATTTCTACATGAATATCGGGTATTATTAGAAAGGGAAGGTGATGACATGAATTTTGGGGATTGCCTTAAAAGTATACTTGATGACAGGGAAATTTCACAAAGAGAATTTGCAAGACAGTTGAATATAGCGCCGACAACACTGAACGGATATATCAGAAATACACGTCAGCCGGATTTTGAACTTGTAAAAAAAATAGCTGATAAGCTTGGGGTGTCGGTAGATTACTTGTTTGGTACGGAAGGCAACCGTGATTACACTTTTGAAGAAAGAGAACTGATAATGAATTACAGACAGATGACCGACGAAAACAAAAAGCTGTTTAAGCAACTTTCCGCAGAGCTTGCAAAACATATATAAATCTGAATTTTTCAGGGAAACTGCGGCATAGGTGCTTTATCAGCAGAACAGATTTACACGGTTTTGTATTATTTCTGAATTGTCCGGATTGAACAGCGGAAAAATGCGGATAATATTCCGCAATGTATCGAGTTATAAAAATAAGCACAGCAACCATAGAGTTATACGTTGCTGTGCTTCAATCTATAGAAAACGGGTTATGCCACAGACCCTTTTTCTGCAAACTGAAACGGCCGGCATCTGCCGACCGTTCCTTTATATTCCGTTATAATTACTTGCTTATAACTACATTAAGACCCTCTGCACTTTCAACTGTGAAGTGCTTGTCTGTAGCTGTATGTGTAACAGTGATTGTATCGCCGTTTCTCTCAGCCATAACAGTAAGCTCAAGCTTAGCGTCCTTATCGTAGATCTTGCACTGAGTGTTCTTGCCGTCCTCAAGCTGATAGATAACAAGCTTAGCACCCTCTACATAGTCATATGCGAAGTTACGCTCAAAGTTACCGTAAGCGATTATGCTGTTGGGCTTAGCATACATACCCATTGAGAAGTAGTCGTACTTCTTGTCGTACCAGTTACCGCCCTCAAGGACTTCTCCTGTCTGAATATCGGTCCACTTGCCGCGAGGGAGATAGAACTGAGCGGTACCCTCCTCGTTGAATACGGGAGCGATAAGCAGGTTATCACCGAACATATACTGTCTGTCAAGAGGTAAGCAGGCAGGATCGTCGCTGTATTCCATAACCATAGCTCTCATCATGGGAACGCCCTTTTCGTGAGCCTTTACTGCGTTAGCGAACAGATACGGCATCAGGCGACCCTTGAGCTTTGTGAAGTGACGCAGAACGTCGCACGCTTCTTCGTCAAAGTTCCACGGTACTCTGTATGAGCTGTTGCCGTGAAGTCTTGAGTGTGAAGACATAAGACCGAATGCAGACCATCTCTTGTATAAGTCGGGTGAGCCTGTAGCCTCAAAGCCCGAAATATCGTGGCTGAAGTAGCCGAAGCCGGATAAGCAGAGTGAAAGTCCTCCACGGAGTGTTTCAGCCATTGATTCGTACTGGCTGAAGCAGTCGCCGCCCCAGTGTACAGGGAACTGCTGACCGCCGACCGTAGCAGAACGTGCGAACAGACAAGCCTTATCCTTGCCGTAGAATTCCTCAAGCACCTCAAATACGCACTTGTTGTAGAGATATGTGTAGTAGTTGTGCATTCTGTAAGGATCGGAGCCGTCGCTGTATACAACATCGGCTGTGGGTATTCTCTCACCGAAGTCCGTCTTGAATGCGTCAACGCCCATCTCGCACAGTGTTCTCAGCTTTGCCTTGTACCACTTGCAAGCCTCAGGATTCGTAAAGTCAACGATAGCCATACCGGGCTGCCACATATCGCACTGGAACACACCGCCGTCCGTCTTCTTGATGAAGTAGCCGTTCTTTACGCCCTCGTCAAATAAGGAAGACTGCTGAGCGATGTAGGGGTTGATCCATACGCAGATTTCAATTTTCTTTTCCTTAAGACGTGCGAGCATAGCCTTGGGATCGGGGAACATTCTCTTATCCCAGGTGAAGTCGCACCAGTTGAATTCCTTCATCCAGAAGCAGTCGAAGTGGAATACCTCCAGAGGAATATCACGTCTTGCCATTTCGTCTATGAAGAACGAAACTGTTTCCTCGTCATAGTTTGTAGTGAATGATGTTGTCAGCCACAGACCGAATGTATATGCAGGAGGAAGTGCAGGCTTACCTGTCAGCGTTGTGTAAACGCCGAGTACGTCTGCGATTGTCTTACCGCCCATTACGAAGTATTCCATTCTCTCGCCCTGAACGGAGAAAGCAACCTTTGAAACCGTTTCGCTTGCTACTTCAAATGTAACGTTCTCGGGGTGATTTACAAATACGCCGTAGTTTCTCGATGATACATAGAAGGGGATTGACTTGTATGTCTGCTCGGAGCAGGTACCGCCGTCGTTGTTCCATACTTCTACCGTCTGACCGTTCTTTACGAATGTAGAGAACTTCTCGCCGAAGCCGTAGATGTTCTCGCCTACGGAAATGTTGAGCATCTCTCTTATTCTTGCAGGCTCGTCTGTAGATGCGTGTGCGTAGAAACGCTCCGCCTTTGTGCCTTCCATACGGTAGTCTGTGAGCCAGGGCTGTTCTTCGATATAAGAAGTTGTTCTCCAGCCTTCCTTTGTGAGCAGCTTTCCGTCATAGAAGTATTTTATATCCCACGCTCCGCCTGCCTTGCCGATTCTTACCGAAGTCTTGTTCGAAACAAGCTCCCAGTACTCGTCCTTCTCGTTTATAACAGGCTTGAAGTTTGCATCCTCATATAATGTGAAGTCCGGACCCTTCTTTACAGCACCCTTGTAATGCTCAATCGTAACCTTGATTGAATCGGCAAGCGTAGATGTAAAGGTGATCTCAAGAACAGGACCGCCAAGCGTCATTCCTCTGTTACCGATCCACTGGTTAGTGGCATATACGGTTATCGAGTTGTCTGTAGCCTTTACCTCATAGATCTGAGTTGCATAGTTTACGTCGTAGCCCGACTTGTTCATCCAGAAACCGTCTGAATACTTCATAGATTATACCTTTCCTTTCAAAACGGCGGTCACACTTCCGCCAAAATTTACTTTCCATACGGGTATTCCACCGCTGCTTCTCGCTAAACGACCCTTTGCTCACGGCGCTTTGCGCACCGCACCGCTTCACAAACAGTTATTGCATAATTTGTAACTTGCTATGTTTTTTGCAACCCGTCACAGCCTTCACAGCTCATCGCAACCCGTCACAGCCTGCTTTGATTTATCACAGCTTTTCACGACCCATTTCAGCCTGCCTTGATTTATCACAGCTTATCATAACTTATCACAATCCGCAACGTTTTATCGCCGTTCGTGTAATCGTTTACCCGTTGCTTATTCTAACATATAAATTTACAAAAATCAAGGGTTTTTCAAAAAAATTTTTGAAATTATCAAAAGCCGCCTTTTAAAGCCTTCCAAACCGCATAATAAAGCACTTTTTATCATATACACAGCCCACCGCCACAGAAAATCCCGTAGCGGTGGGCTGTGATATTTAAAACTTACTCAACCGTTTTAACCTTAACGCTTGCATACTCACTGAACTCGGTTGTACTTCCCGTCTTTCTGAACGACTTTATTCTGAAAGAATAAGTAGTGCCCTTTGCAAGCCCCTTCACAGTAAACGTAAGCGTGGTGTTGTTCTTTGTAGTAGCAAGAGCCGTCCACTTACCGCCCTTATACTGCTCGATAACGTAGCCCGTAGCCTTGTCATTCTTGCTCCAGTCAAGCTTTACCTCACTTGCAGAAACCGCACTGCCCTTGAACGTAGCCACATTTGGTATCCTCGTCTTGCCTGCGATTCTCACATAATCGCTGTAAGCTGTAACACCGCCGGCAGTCTTATACGCCCTTATTCTGAACGAATATGTAGTATCATTCTTAAGTCCCTTAACAGTAAACTTAAGCGTGGTATTATTCTTCGTGGTAGCAATTACCGTCCACTTACCGCCCTTGTACTGCTCTATAGAATAGCCTGTAGCCTTGTCATTCTTAGCCCACTCAAGAGTTATCCACGTTCCTGTAGTTGATGTGGCCTTGGCGTTCTTCACCGTACCTAAAAGCGTTGACGCTTTGACAGTCACATAGTCGCTGTAATTTGTCTTGCCGCCGTCATTCTTATACGCTTTTACACGGAATGAATACGGAGTGCATTCCGCAAGCCCCTTAACCGTGAATGTCAATGTCGTGTTATTTTTCGTAACTGCAAGTTGCGTCCACTTACCGCCCTTATACTGCTCGATTATATAGCCCGTAGCACCTGCATTTCTTGCCCAGTCCAGCTTTACCGCCGTAGCCGTAACGCCCTGCGCCTTCAGCCCCGTAACACCTGAAAGCTTAGTCTTTACCGCAAGTCTTGTGTAGTCGCTGTAGGCCGTTCCCGCAAAGGCTCTTATCCTCAGGCTGTAGGTCGAATTGCCCTTGAGAGAACCTACAGTACAGCTTGTAACACTGCTGTCGGAAGTCCTGAACACCTCGTTCCACTTTCCGCCCTTGTACAGTTCGACCGCATATCCGTCCGCACCGGAAACCTTATCCCATTTCAGCGTAGCAGAACCGCTCGTAACCTTATCTACGTCAAAACCTGTCACAGCGTCAATCGTTGTAACCGAAACCGTTTCACAGATAAAGCCGTTGTCATTTGCGTATTTTTCGCCCGCACTGTTCTTATAGCAATATACCTTGAAATCGGCGGTCTTCGTATAACTCTCATTATATCCGAAAGCATGACCGCCTATGGCTGTAACGCTCTCAGGTATCTTTACGCTAAGCAGAGCCGTGCAGCCACAAAACGCCTCTTCGCCGATGGTTGTAACACCCTCCGGTATGGTTACGTCGGCAAGCACTTTACAGCCGTAAAAAGCACTCTCGTCGATTACCGTCACACTTTTCGGTATTATCACTTTTGTGAGTGCTTCACAACCCATAAACGAACATCTGCCTATGCTCGCAACGCTGTCCGGTATGCTTATATCCGTAAGCCCTTTGCAGAATCTGAAAGTATAACTGTTTATCTTCCCAAGATTCTTCGGCAGCTTGACGCTTGTCAGATTACTGCACCAATAGAATGCGTCATCTCCGATGCTCGTAACGCTGTCCGCTATCGTTATATTCTTCAGCAAATGACAGCTTGCAAATGCACTCTTACCTATGCTCGTAACACCGTCTGATATTGTCACGTTTAAAAGCCCGGTACAATTGCTGAATGCGTCTTCCCCGACAGTTTTCACATTTCCGGGTATAGTGACATCGGTCAGCTTTTTACATAAGCTGAACGCACCAAGTCCGATGCTTGTTATGTTTTCCGGAATAGTCAGGCTTTCGAGAGAACTGCAGGAGAGAAACGCTCTCATTTCGATTGTTTTAATACCCTTCGGTATATGCACGCTCGTAAGCGAACTACAGCTTCTGAATGCGTATTCTCCCAAATATGTAACTGTGTCCGGTATTTTTACGTTCACGATAGTGTCACAATCCGAAAACGCCCAATCTCCTATGCTCGTCACGCTGTCCGGTATGGTTACATCGGTGAGCGTTGTACAGCTTGCAAATGCCATTCTTCCTATACCGGTCACCTTTTTTCCGTCAATTTCAGACGGTATGACCAACGCACTTGCATTGCCCTTATATTTTGTTATTTCGGCTGTATCGCCCGAAACGCTGTACTCAAAATCTCCGTACACTTCTGCCCCCGCATTGACAGCAATGCTCTCCCTTATGACAGGAAGCGCCTCTCCGAACGGCGTAGCGAAAACGCCGACCGCCATTGCCGCCGCCACAAATCCGCTTGCTAATTTTCTGTATTTCATATCAAAAACCTCCTTGAATTGTAAAGAATAATGAAAAGCTGCCGTACCCCTGCACTACACTTTCCCTATATAATAGAGTATAACTCTTTCGGCAAAGTTACAATACCCAAAAGGGTAAAATTTAGCCCACCGCCACAGAAAATCCCGTAGCGGTGGGTATAATCGAGTGCATTATAGTATAAGTACAGTATTGATATTTAAAACTTACTTATCCGTAGCAACCTTAACACTTGCATACTCACTGCTCTTGTCCGCACCGTCAACCGTTTTGACAGATTTGATGCGGAACGTATATGCCGTACCCTTTGCAAGCCCCTCAACCGTGATTTCGGTAATATCATTATCCACAGCCTTGATTTCAGTCCACCGTCCACCCTTATACTGCTCGATAACGTAGCCCGTAGCCTTATCATTCTTGCTCCAGTTGAGCTTCACAGCACTTGCAGAAACCGCAGAACCTGTGAACTTTGCAACATTCGGTATATCAGTTATTCCGACTACTCTTACATAACTGCCGAATGGTTTTTATATCTCAACTCCCGTAGGCAAGTTTGTTTATGATGTTGTGGACAGCTATCAGTCCATGCTTAATATCGTGACAAAATAAGCATAACACGGGGCGGTGTCGCCGCCCTTGCAATGTACGTTTCCCCGATGCAGCTTGTAGGCTTTACGGCTGATTAGTTGTCTGATTTGTATAATGTGCACAATTTATTTCGAATCGGAATTGTGCATAATGCAGAAAATGTAATTGCCGGCTTGACTTGATGTTGTCCCAAAAGGTATAATAGATAGCAAGAGAAGTGTTACCACTTGGGTAACGGTTTTTTGGCTGAATTTTTCGGAAAGGATAGTGATCGGTTATGGCAGATACAAATAAAGTAATGAATCCGGGCGAGCGCTTGCTTTCTGAGATAACAAAACGAGGTATGAAGCAATCAGAGCTGGCTATTCGTACAGGAGCAACTCCTAAGCATATCTCTACGATCATTAACGGCACTAAGGAGATTTCTGTATCTTTCGCCCGTAAGCTCGATATTGCACTTGGTGATGAAAGCGGCACATGGGCGTCCTATAAGGCTGAATACGATGATTATATGGCTGAAATGGAAGAAAAGAACGGTATTACTGAGGAAGAAACAACAATATACAAGAAGATGAAAGACATTGTTGACTATTTCATCAAAGTCAAGGTCATGTATAATAACTGCGGTATTCCTGAGAAGATTATGCAACTCCGCAAAATTCTCCGTGTGACAAGCCTGACCGTTATTCCGCAGATTACCTATAACGCTGCCTATCGTGCTCAGGTCAAGACAAGCACTGCTGCCGATTCATATATTCTCTTTGCTTGGCAAAGGCTATGTGAGATTCAGACAGAACAGGCGGAGATAGCTGTTCAGTTCGACAGCAAGAAGCTCTCTGATAGCATATCGGAAATAAAGGAACAGATGTTTGAAACAAATCCGAATACTATGATCAGCAATCTTAAATCTATCTTTGCAAAGTGTGGCATAGCATTTGATGTTGTTCATCATTTCCGTGGTGCGCCTGTTCAGGGGTTTATCAAAGAATCTGATAATGGCAAGGTTATTCTCTGTATTACTATCCGTGGTAAGTCTGCTGATAGATTTTGGTTCAGCTTGTTCCATGAGGTCGGTCATCTTCTCAATGGCGATTTAAGCACCAGATTTGTGGACTTCGATACGGTAAGGTCGGAAATGGAAGATAATGCTGATTCCTTCGCCCGTGATACGCTTATCAAACCTGAACATTACAAGCGAATGCTTGAAGCAGGCAATTACCATGATTTAGCTTATATTAAGCGGTTTGCTCAGTACGAGGGTGTTCCGCATTGGATAGTTATAGGCAGACTTCATAGCGATGAATGGCTTGACTGGAGTTATTTTGCCCATGAGATACCAAAATTTGAATGGGTTGAAGATTAAAAAGCACAAAATATAGTATCATACCACTTGACAAATATTATATATTGTGGTATAATGCAAATTGGAATATTGTTGAAAGGGGTGTTGCCTTTGACTGCATATAGACAAATAAAAAAGCTGTGCTGATTGTTGGAGCAATCAACACAGCCCGATCCAAGTATTGCTACTCGAACCTCGACAAGTTCATTGTAGCATATATTTGGAACGGTTGTCAATAGATTAGGAACTTTTTTGGTGATTTGCACAATTATTTGCGATTATTTTCGCATATTTGTCTGTCGTCACACTCTATCCCTATTCTGTTGGCAATTTTACTATCCTGTTGATTGGAGTCGATGTGGATAGTAATGTTCGCTGATGTTTCCGAGTATTGCTACTTGAACCTCGACACTTCAAATATGCAATACTTCGGAAATATCTAAACCACGGGATAACTGTCCCATGATGTATATGGAGGAATTGTATATAAATGAAATTGAATATGATCCGTAAAGGTATCAAGGACGTATGGTGGAGACCGTACATGGTATCAGGTGCGAAATTTTCGGAAAACGATATTCCGTTCTGTCCGACTACTGCAACCGAAATGCCTGCACTTATCCTCACATACAAGGAAGCCAAAGAGATGTACCGTAAGGAGATTCGCAGACACAACAAGGACTTTATGAGCCTTGCCTATGTGTGCTTCTACGCAGATGACGGTGATTTCGACTCTTTTAAGGGTATATGGTTTCGCAGCAGTCACGCTTATAAGGTTCTGAGCCACTTCGCCGGCATTATCACCCCTGACTTTTCGCTTTATCAAGATTTTCCCCTTCCGTTGAAGTTGTGGAACGTGTATCGTATGAGAGCCTTCGGTTATTGGTTCGGTACGCTCTGCGGTCACGCTGTCATTAACAATGTCCGTTGGGGTACTTCTGAAACCTTTTGGTATTGTTTTGACGGAATCCCTGAAAACAGCGTTGTTGCAATCGGTACGGTCGGCGGAAGTCCCCGTAAGCTCGATGATCGTGAACGCTTTGAGGAAGGGCTGAAAGAGTTAGTAAGACGGCTTCATCCTCATACGATTATCGTGTACGGCTCGGCTAATTACAAGTGCTTCAAAGAGCTTGAAGAACAGGGTATAACGATTCTTGCCTATCCCAGCAAGACAAACAAGGCGTTTGCAGGGAGGGTTAAGAAATGAGTAAGGGTTATAGCGGTATGTTCAGCGGTACTAAGGGGAGCCGTGTCGCCTTTGGTAGTACCGATTACATGAAGCCCACTGATGATTTCAGCAGATATATTAAAAGGCGAAAAGATGCTGACGCAAACGGCTTCTATGATATTATAGCTCACGGGAATCCTATAAGTATCGAAATTCAGCATAATGGTAAAACGATTACTATTGACCATAGAATTGCTGCAAGATTATTTAAGCAGGATAAGCAGTATAAAGGACAAGCAATACGTTTGTTATCATGTAGCACCGGTAAACTTGATACCGGCTTTGCCCAGAACTTAGCCAACAAATTGAATGTTCCTGTACAAGCACCTACTGATATTCTATGGGCAACACCAAGAGGAACATATTATGTTACAGCAGGTAAGACTGTAAATGGGAGACTTGTCCAAGATCGTAGTGCGCCCGGTACATTCAGAACATTTTATCCCAAAAGGAGGAAGAAAATATGATTTGCGAAAACTGCGGAGCAGAGATGAGATTTAAGCAGGACGGTCATTCCATTAGTTGGATATGTGATAATTGCGGCGAGGCTGTTGCTTCAACTTGCTTTGAACCGTATGAAACGGATTTAACCGTGTATCATATTCTGCTTTCATCTCCGTTTAAGACGAATACTAATATGTTGAAATTGGTTTCAGAGATTGCCGGTTGCAACTATATTGAAGCCAAAAAGATGATTGAAAAAGCTCCTGTTGAGATTTTCAGTGGTAAAGCTATCGACATTATGGAGATAAAGGAAAAGCTCGAAGCAGCAAGCATTGATTTCAAGATTGAACCGGAGTTCCCTTATTAACAGATAGATATGGAAGCGCTGACACTATATCAGCACTCCTGAATATCGGAGATTTTAATGATTAGCTTACCAAAATTCAGATAAGTGTTATATCTGTTCTGCAAGAAGCCTTATATTACAAGAATATACGTTGACTGTGATTGTACAGCATCAAAGGATGGTGACATGCTGAATAGCTGAATGACGGATGTCATAAATGCGGTGGTGACATTTTTGTTGTTGACGGAATGCATGAAGGTGTTGACTGGGAAAGTTGTGAACTGATATCAGGTTTTACGATTCATTAAATTTTATTTCAACATACAAAAGCGGACTGCTCAAAATTGCAGTCCGCTCCGACAAAATTAACACGCAAAACAGCAAATTGTGCTGGAAATAACAATTATATTAATATCATTATATTTAGATAGCTATATGATAAAACGCTACTGCATTTCCCCCACCTTCCCCTCAATTTTCAATTTCATCATAATTCATCAACCTGTGCATATTCTGTCTGTTCTGCCAAAACCCCTTGGTAATGCGGAAAAACGCAGTTTTTTATTATAGTCGAATCATCACCTTGATATTTCCATTCACGGAAATTATTATCAAAGCATATACTACTCTTGTATCAACCATAATATACCATAAATTTACATAATGAGGTGATTTTTAATGTGTGGAATAGCAGGTTGGATAGATTGCCGCAGACTGTGCGACAGCGCCGCAATAATGCGTAGAATGGCTCAGACAATGGTTCCGAGAGGTCCCGACAGCGGCGGCTTTTACACCGATGATAACTGTGCCCTCGCCCACCGCCGCCTTAGCGTCATAGACCCCGCCCGAAGTGCCCAGCCTATGACCCGTAAAACCGCCCTCGACAGCTACACTATCGTCTATAACGGCGAACTTTACAACACCGCCGAAATCCGCTCTGAGCTTGAATCTACGGGCATTTCGTTCACCTCCTCCGGCGACACGGAGGTACTGCTCTGGGCATACATCACCTGGGGCGAGTCGTGCCTCGACAAGCTCAACGGGATATACGCCTTTGCCGTGTGGCAGGAAAAGGAAAAGCAGCTATTCCTCGCCCGTGACAGAATCGGCGTGAAACCGCTGTTTTACTACGAATACGCAGGTGGTCTTATCTTTGCGTCCGAAATAAAAACGCTCCTCGCCCACCCTATGATAGAGCCGATGGTCGACCGTGACGGCATCGCTCAGATAATGCTCTTAGGTCCTGCGAGAAAGCCGGGAAGCGGCATCTTCAAAGGGATCAGGGAGCTTCGCCCCGCCGAGTGTGCAATGTACTGCCGATGCGGCCTCAGAAAGCGCACCTACTGGTCGCTCCACGCCCTTCCCCATAAGGAAACCGCCGAGGAAACCGAGCAGCACATAGCCTACCTCCTGACCGATGCCATAAAGCGCCAGCTTGTCAGCGATGTTCCGCTTTGTACAATGCTTTCGGGCGGTCTTGACAGCAGTATCATAAGCGCCGTTGCCGCCCGTGAGTTTGAGCAGAGCGGACGACAGCTCACCACCTATTCAATCGACTACAAGGACAACGAAAAGAACTTCCACAGCAGTAAATTCCAGCCCGATATGGACGCACCGTGGATACGGAAAATGTCAGCGTTCATCGGCTCTAAGCACATAAATGTCGAGGTCGATACGCCCGCTCTGACCGACGCTCTGGAGCTGTCAACCTATGCCCGTGACCTGCCCGGAATGGCAGACGTGGACAGCTCTCTTTACCTGTTCTGCAAGGCTATCAAGGGCAACTTCACCGTTGCTCTGAGCGGTGAGTGCGCCGATGAGATCTTCGGCGGCTATCCGTGGTATCACAACGAGGAAATTCTCTACAAACCGGGCTTCCCGTGGGCTTGCTCGACCGCATCCCGTGCGGATCTGCTCTGCGACGGGATACTGGGTGACATCGACCCGAATGATTATGTCAACTTCTGCTGTAACGAAACGCTGAAGAACACCGAATATCTCGACACCGACAGCCGCAAGGACAGACGTATGCGTGAGATGTTCATGCTGAACTTCTATTGGTTTATGCAATGCCTGCTTGACCGCAAGGACAGAATGAGTATGGCTCACGGGCTTGAGGTCAGGGTGCCGTTCTGCGACCACAGGATCGCCCGTTACGCTTTCAATATTCCGTGGGAGATAAAGGCGGCAGGCGACAGGGAGAAAGGCATTGTCCGCCGTGCGATGAAAGGCATACTGCCCGACGATGTGCTTTGGCGCAAGAAATCGCCGTATCCCAAGACCCACAACCCGACCTATCTCGCCGAGGTTATCCGCAGGATGAGGACCGTGCTTGCCGACAAGGATTGCCGCCTTACTGAGATCGTCAGCCGTGAAAAGCTGTTACGGCTGTGCGACGATCCGACACTGTTTGAGGGCAACTGGTACGGTCAGCTTATGACCTCGCCGCAAATTTTCGCCTACCTCTTGCAGATAGAATATTGGCTAAGGCGGTATGATGTGAGGATTGACAGGCAATAAGCATAGAAAACGGGTATCGGCATTTTACCGATGACCGTTTCAGACTGTCGATAAACCTATATAATTTTTGAAAATGGGGTCGCAGGGGCGTAGCCCCTGACAGGGTCTAGGGGCGGTAGCCCCAGTAAAATCCCCCTTTCCTGGGGAAAGGGGGCAGGGGGATAGGGGTAGTGAGTTAGAAGTCTGTTTTTATAAAATAGAGTGGATTCCATATCACTATAAGAATGCTTTGTTGGCTTTGCGACCACAATCGCAGGGAAGCAAAACAAACAGAGCGTTCATTTAAAGGCAAGGGTGATAGTGCGAGGCGAGGCGGTTGATGTGCTTTTTGAGAGGGTTGTGGGAATGGAGAGGCTGGTGGGTGTAAAGCAATCCCTCCGTCTTGACGGCAAAAAAGTTTGCAACATAAAAATGGTTGGCATATTGCAAGCAGAAAGCAATAATATCAATGCTTGTGCCTTGCCGTCAATCCACCTCCCTTTGACAAGGGAGGCAAGTGTGATGGTGCAAAGCAAGGGATAGTGCGGTTTTGGGAGGGTTGGTGCGGGGCGAGGGATTATTGTCCTTTTACAATGGTTGTGAGAAGGGCTATATTCGGTGCGACGATCCGACACTGTTTGAGGGAAATTGGTACGGTCAGCTTATGACATCGCCGCAGATTTTCGCCTACCTCTTGCAGATAGAATATTGGCTCAGGCGGTATGATGTGAGAATCGACAGGCAATAAATACGCAAAACGGGTATCGGCATTTTACCAATACCCGTTATATTTTACTTCTTTGTTCGGACTGTCAACAATATCTGCCGATTTTCTCAAGAACGGCAATAAACCGCTTGTCATCACGGATAGCGTTATATCTGTCCGCCTGCATTTTATCGTACAATTCCTTGCAGTCCGTGAAATCGTAATTCTTGATAGTATTGAACGGACCATATTCGAGATTATTTACAAGCAGAGATGTGTGCCGTGCATTTTCGGGTAGCGTATCTGACATTACAGCAAATTGAGCCGCTTTTTCAAGACTTGATAACGCGAGCTCATAATCGCCCTCAGACATAGCCAGATCAGCAATATACCTATGCGTAATTGACACTGTACCGCTGTAATTAAGATAATCGCCGTCATCAAATACAAGTTCAAGAATCGCAAGCGCCTTTTTCATTATTTCTATTCTTTCCGCATCGGACATAGTTTCATTCCTGCATCCGAGGTCAGCCAGATTTATTAACGCACACCAAAATATACTTGTATACCACTTTATTGCACGTTTCAGATGTGTTTTCTGCTGTTCTCCCTCATATAAATCCCCGAGAACTACTGTATCGGTACATCCTATATTGGGAAGCTTCTTAGCGTATTCAATCGCCTTTTCCTTTTCTCCGAGACTTGAATAGATATAGCAAAGCTACTGAGTTGTTTGGTTAATAATCGCACCGTCTGTGCAATGCGATAAAATACGATTTCCTATTTCGGCAGCCTCACGATTGAAGCTGATTTTTTCTTCTTCGGACAATCCCCGACCGTCTTTGTATTCACAGAATGCCAGTTGATTGACAAGCCTGAATTGAAGCTCATAATTTGTAGGATAGGTTTTTACCGCATCACGCAGTAGCAGAATATTCTCATAGATCAAGCCCTTTGAGCCATTCTCTTCAAGCTGTCCGAGCAATTTTTTTAGCTGTTCCTCGCTCCTCCAATTCTCCATTCCCATAAGCTCGTCAAGAGTAATTTCAAAGTAGCTCGCAATAGTCGGCAATAGCGTTATATCGGGATAAGTCGTTCCGTTCTCCCAGCGGCTCACTGCCTGTGCCGACACACATAGAACATCAGCAAGCTGTTCCTGTGTAAGCTCACGCTGTAATCGGAATTTCTTTAGGTTTTCGCCAAGTTTAAGCCCTAGATTTAGCATAGTGTTTTCCTCCGTACTGTTCATTTGGAGCTCCTGCTATAATAATATTCGATTTCAGCAGATTTGTCTATAGCTCGTTTGTTGAGAAGAATTCAACTATAGTGAGAGTGATTGCCGGATGCTTACCGAACTTTGTTGATATATTATGAAGTCTAAAGTGCTTTTAATTTATACACATATAAGCTGAACCTAAGTCATATGGAATAAACCGTTCCGCAAATTCTATTACCGACTTTATTTGATTATATCTCAGGTTATCCTCTCCGTTTGTTCCCTCGATTATATCAATGATTCTTTCGTTTTGCATAAAAGTCAGTTTCCAGTGGTATCCGTCAATAAGTGCTTTACCGTGATTATCGGAATCATAGCAAAACAATTCAGAAGCCGCCGGGTTAATAATATGACCTGCCGTTTCTTTATTTATCCGAAACAGAATGTCATCATTGCTTTGGAACAAATCTCTGTATTCAATAAGACCGTTTCTGTGAATACACACTCTGTACCGTTTGTCATAAGCCGCCTCATTGTATATTTCGAGACGGTTCACCATTCTGAGTAACATATGACGTTTACGTCTTGACTCGTAATTGCTCATTATACGCTTTCTGAATTCAGCCGGAACAGGAACATTGTATTTGTCTACATAATTTGTAAAAACATCAGTCCAGTAGTACAGCCCATCCGAATAGATGTTTCCGTAACCGATAATTTCGTCGGGATTTATAATGTCACGCTCTGTACCGGGACAGCAGATTACACAATGCTCTCTCAGATATTCCAGTATTATTTTCTTTTGGCTGTCCGGTTTTTCGCAAACAAGCTCTTTTATTTTCGGAAGCGATTTATCGCCATATTCATAAGCAAATCTCACGTCTATATGACTGCGTTCCATAGTAAGCCTTTCAATATCGAATTTTGATATTATGCAAAAGCGGTCACAGCATATCACCGTGACCGCTTTAGTTTGTAGAAAAAGTCTGTTTTTTCAAAAAAGTGCTTGTTCTCTATCCCTGCAAGAACGTGTGGGCTTTGCGACCACAATTGCAGGGAAGCAAAACAAACAGAGCGTTCATAAGGCGAGGATGTTTGTGCGAGGCGTGGCGGTGGATGTACTTTTGAGAGGGTTGTGGGAATGGAGAGGTTGGTGCAACGGGAGAAGCAAGCTCGCTCCCCTACGAAAAGTGAGGGTGATAGTGCGAATGTAAAGCCATATAAGCACACACAGACGATTGCAGAACGAAAAGCGAGGGTGATAGTGCGGTTTTGGAAGGGTTGGTGTGGGGCAAAGGGCGGAGGTGAGGCAATCCCTCCGTCTTGACGGCAAAAAGTTTGCAACATAAAAATGATTGGCATATCGCAAGCAGAAAGCAATAATATCAAGACTTGTGCCTTGCCGTCAATCCACCTCCCTTTGACAAGGGAGGCAAGGATATAGTGCTTTTCGAAGGGATAGTTTGCAATAACAATGATATTTAAAGCGGTCACAGCTTGCCGCCGTGACCGCTTTATATTGATTATTGCTTTGTGTAATCCCGCCGTTTCGCTATTCTGCGAATAGCTCAGACAATTCCAAAGGCGGAATTTGAAGCAGCACATTGCCGTCCGCTTTATATTGATTACTGCTTTGTGTAATCCCGCCGTTTCGCTATCCTAAGCTGTACTGCAACAGTATTAAAGGCGGAATTTGAAACGGCACATTGCCGTCCGCCGTTTCGCTATTCTGCGAATAGCTCAGACAATTCCAAAGGCGGAATTGTCAGCGGCGACCCGCCGCTTAGCTGTCGAGGGTTTTGGGGTCGTCTATTTTTTCGCCTAAGAATTTGGGAAGCTCCATACCTGCCTGGTTGAACATTTCACCCATAGGCGGAATAGCTTTCATTATACCGCTGATAAAGTCGGCTGTGGCGGTCTTGCCGTTTTCGCCATTTGAGCCACCGTCCCAAACGGTTACCTTGTCTATCTTTATGTTCTTGATAGCTTCTACCTGTATCTTCATCAGTTCTTCCATATTGTTTGCAAGAATCAGCTTGATTGCGCTGTCTGCGTTTCCGCCTGCGGCATTTACAAGCTCTCTCATACCGTCAGCCTGCTTTACGAGTATCTCCTGAGCGCCTCGTGCCTGTGCTTCCATCTTTGCAAACATAGCGTCAGCCTCACCCTTTGCGGTACGGCGTGCAACCTCTGCCTTTGCCTCTGCTTCAATCTCAGCCTGCTCCTTGGCAATCTTAGCCTTAACGATTATATCCGCCTGCTGAGTTGCGGTTTCGAGGGCGGCACGGGTCTGCTCTGCCTGCTGCTGTGCTATGTAGGCTTCTTCCTTTGCCTTAGCTGCCTGAACAGCTTCTGCGGCTGTAGCAAGACGCATTGATTCCGCTTCCTTTTCACGTCTTAAAGCCTCAGACTGAGCGACCTCAATCTTGGACTCGTTCTCACCCTTGATAGCAAGAGCGTTTGCGGCAGCGACCTGTATACGCTGGTCACGCTGTGCGTTAGCCTGACCGATCTCACCGTCACGATCCTTTTCGGCAACGGATTTCTTCGCATCGTTGATAGCCTTTGCGGCAGCTTCCTTACCGAGCGCTTCGATATATCCCGACTCATCGTTAATATCTGTTACGTTAACGTTGATAAGACGTAAGCCTATCTTCTTAAGCTCAATCTCAACGTTGTTTGATACGGCAACAAGGAACTTGTCACGGTCGTTGTTTATCTCCTCAATCTCCATAGTAGCAACTACAAGACGTAACTGACCGAATATAATGTCCTTTGCAAGCTCCTGTATCTCGTTCATTCTCAGACCGAGCAGACGCTCAGCGGCATTCTGCATTATACCCGGCTCTGTCGAAATACCTACTGTGAATCTTGAGGGTACATCAACACGGATATTCTGCTTTGACAGTGCATTCTTCAAGTCTACATTGATAGATATGGGCGTTAAGTCCATAAACTGATACGACTGGATAATAGGCATAATGAATGCCGCACCGCCGTGTACGCACTTTGCGCTTCTTGCCTGACCGTTCTTGTCGCTACCGACTTTACCGTAGATAACAAGTATCTTATCCGACGGACACTTACGGTATCTTGATAAGATACCCATCAATAATGCGAATACGATAACTACCGCAACGCATATTGCAATTAAAATTTCGGGCTGCATGAATATTTCCTCCTGTAACTTAGAAATTGCTTTATTGCTTATTTATCCTTTTCAACCGCCACGACATCGCCACGCACATCTATTATCCGTACCTGCGTTCCCGTGGGGATTGCTTCCTGTTCATCGGTGACAGCCGAAAGCTCTATGAAACGCTCTCCTGCCGCTATTGTCACCTTTCCCTCTCCGCTTTCATTTGCGGGAATCGGGATATATACCCTGCCCTTTTCACCGAGCAGTCTGCGCACGTCAAGGCTTCCGTCCTGAGTGAGCTTTCTTGTAAGCTGAAGCACCTTTGCAACTCCGAGCATTGCAAGGAATCCCAGCACAAGCGCAATTATTATAGCTATCGCAACGTGAAGTCCGAGCGAGGTACATATAATACCAGTCCAGCCGAATACGCACAGGAATGTCATAATTCCCTGCAATGTGAAAAGCTGCATTGTGCCGAAATCCGCCGGATTCGAGCCGTCGCCGATTGCCGTATGTTCACAACCGTCTATTGCGTGCGTCGGCATATCCGTCGGTATATCCGCAGGCATATCGGGAACATCTCCAAGACCGTCTATTCCGCTCGTGTCGCTGAACTCAACGCCTTCTCCTCCGTGACCTATACCTATCATAAGCAGGATAGTCTGTATCACTATAATAAGCGTTGCGGGTATGGCTATGCAGTAAAAGACCTGCATTGTAATACCGAGCGAATTCCACCATTCAAACATATCTTCCACCCTTTCTTTTCATATAATACTGCTGCCAGAACATTTTTCACGGGCCATCCGTGAATGTCGGGTCTGTCACTTGTTGTAATAGCCCAACGTGAGAAGTATAAGAAAATTCTTGTCGGTCAGCGTCCATTGCTCATTTACATATTTGAACTCGATAGTATACTCAAATTCTTTCGATTTGAACTCCTTGTCGCCGATAACGCTGTCTATATAATCCATCTGTGCATTGTAGTCATTCTTGAATTCCGAATTTATCTTTGAATCGGTCTTTTCGTTGAACTTCTCCATATCAAGAGCGGTAAAGGTGCCTGTGACACTGCCTGTTCTGGTTTCCTTGTCAGCCTTTTCGGTCAGATTATCATAGGTAACATAATTATCGAATATAGACGCTAAGGTAGCAGAATATCGTGAGAGCCATTTTGCGTCATAATCGGTGCCTGTATCGGTAAAATAAAGCTCCATACTCATTTTGGAGAAGCTGCGGCAATACTCCGCAAGACTGTCATAATCCTTGCTTTTTGCAAGCGTGAATATCTTTTCAACGGTTTCCTTCGGAGAAAGCTGTACTGCGGAGGTTTCTCCCTTATCAGAACAGGCGGTCATCGCAACCGCTGTCGAAACCGCACAGAAAAGAGCCGCCGCCCTTAATAACGTTTTCTTTAATCTATATGAAAATTTCAATTTTAATATCCTTTCTGCCTATAGCAGATCTTGCTATGTAAATTTAATTTACCTTAATTATAGCACATTTGAACGAAATGTCAATATCAAACTTTGCAATTGTAAAAAATAAGCAGTTTGCACAATATAAGCCTATGTTTTTTGTGCAATACACAGAAAAACGACATTATTTGCGCCTGAGTTCAAAAAATTTCGGCAAATGCACTTGATTTTTTTACGGCTATCTGCTAAACTATCAATATAAAAGGTAAATTAAATTTACAGAGGCTGTTTAAAGGTAATTATCCGTAACCGTCTGAACGATAAATAACTTTATCAATACGGAAGGAGTGAAAATATGAATTCTGAAGAACTGGGAAAAAGAATTAAAGAAGCACGACTTGCCAAGAAGATGACTCAATCAGAGCTTGTCGGAACGTTCATTACAAGAAATATGCTCAGCCGTATCGAAAGCGGAAACGCCTGCCCGTCCGTGAAAACGCTTGAATATCTGGCAGGGCGGCTTGACCTGCCTGCAGGAAGTCTTATATCAGACGAGGTGCAGGGCGAGGAAGATTCCGACAGAAACGCACAACAGCTTATAACGGTAAAGCGGCTGTATAAGGAAAGCGATTATTCTGCCTGCATAAAGGCGGCGGAAAAGCTCAACGGAAGTGAGTTTGAGGACGAAGGGCAAGCGATAACGGCACGCTGTTGTATAGCTTTATCGGAAAAAGCAATGAACAGCGGAGATAAAGCGGCGGCAATAAAATACGCAAAGCAGGCGCTTGAGCTTGCCGACAAGGGCATTTACAAGAGCCGTGAGATAAGCGTTGACGCAACGCTGAAGCTGTCGGAAATCGCAGGAGGAAAGTAAAAGGATATTATCATAGAAATGCTATGCGATATACTTTTCGATACAGGAATGGCGGCCGGCACAAGCCACATACTGCCGAAACCGTTAAGGATAATCTGCTGTGTGCCGGCATTGCTTGCTTTTATCGTGATAATTGCGATACTGACTATCGTTACGGTAAAATGTGTGCAGGATATGCCTGCTGTAAGCATACTGCTCGGCGCACTTGATGTAATAATGATATTTTTGCTTCTGAGCATATTCAAAAGGGCTTTCGAAACAGGAAAAGATAAAAAATGATTGACAAAGCTCTTTTTTTGGTGTATAATATTATCGTTGTGATGTCGGAAGATATCACAGGATATATGCAGACGTATCGAAGTGGTCATAACGGGGCTGACTCGAAATTTTTTGTAGAGCTGGCTGTTTGCTCCGCTTAAAAAGCCCGTAAATACAGGGTTTTCTCCGGTTCGAAAATTAAATATTTTGTTGTTCTTTCCGTCAGTTCTTTCCAAAAGTTTTTGGAAGAAATGCGGAATTACATACACGGAGAGTTGTCCGAGTGGTCGAAGGTGCAGCACTCGAAATGCTGTGTTCCCAAAAGGAACCTAGGGTTCGAATCCCTAACTCTCCGCCAAAAAGTCCAGTAAACAAGCGGGTTTTCTGGACTTTTCTTTTTTGCTCGTTTGCTCAAAATCGGCTCAAAGCTATGGAAAGAACAGCTCGTTTTTTGGAAAGAACAAGGCGATTTTCGGCATTTTGGCGTATTCGAACCGTAAAAATCAGTTCTTTCCGCCATCGTTTGAGATTTCGGTCCACTTGCTGCCGAAATTCACCGATTCGGGAAGTGCCATTCCGCTGACCATTGCCTTTGCCGAGGACAGTTTTGAAGTGTAGTCAAGGTGGGCATAGATGTTAGCGGTGGTGGAAAAATCACTGTGCCCCAACCACTCTTGAATTTGTTTCAGCGGTACGCCGTTTGCAAGAAGCAGGCTTGCACAACTGTGCCTTAAATCGTGAAAACGCATTCTTTTACAACCGTGCTTTTGAATATACTGCGGAAAATAGCTTGTCAAATATTCCGGTCGCATTAAATCACCAAGCTCGTCTACAAAGACATAACCGTCATATTCGTAGTTGTAGCAGTTGCCACAAACCTTTTTATTGACTTCTTGTGCCGCTTTTACTTCTTTGAAGTACTCTGCAAAGCTGCCGACAAGTGGAAGTGTACGCATACTGGATTTTGTTTTTGCAGAGTCCTGCGCGTACATTTTTGTTTTTCCGTCCACTTGCAGCGATGTGACCGTGTGCCTTATGGTGATTGTGCCACGCTCAAAGTCGATAGCGTCCCATTTCAGTCCGCAGACCTCGCCACGGCGAAGTCCGTAAAAGGCAACCACCAGCACCGGCAGCTCCAGCTTGGTTCCCCGAAGGGCTTCAAACATCTTCTGCATCTCGTCCGCCGAGAGAAAGACCGGCTGAAAGCTGTTCTTTCTGGGCCGGTCCACTTTGTCCGCCACATTCTGGATCAGCATATCGGTCTTGACCGCATATTTCAGTGCCGAGTGAATGACGGCGTGATAGTGGATGACGGTGTTGGGCGTGACCCGCCTGAGCATTTCGGAATAAAACATCTGCAAGTGTCGGGCTTCCAGTTCCCGCAGCGTCAGCTTCTTTTTGCGGAAATAAGGGACGATGGTGCTTTTCAGCAGTCCTTGGTAGGCACCGTAGGTTGCGTGGGCCAGCCGTCCCTTGGCGATCTCCAGCCATTCCAACAGATAATCGGCGAACAGCATATCACTGCTCAGGTCGCCCGCCTCTTTGGGCGGTTCAAACTCCGCCCGGAGCCTTGCCAGTTCCGCCTCGGCCTTGCGCTTATTTCCCTTTTCGGAAAGTCCCAGCGAGATCCATTTCGTTTTTCGCTGCCCTCCGGCGTTTTTGTAGTTCAGCACGGCATAATACTTGCCGTTTTTCAAAGTCAGATGTCCTGCTACCATTTTGTTTTCCTCCTGTCTTTCTATTTGCAGAACAGAACTCCAAACCGACAGCATCAGTATACCACCGGTTTGGGGTTCTCTCTATTCTGCGATTTGTTTGATTGCAGCCGTATTGGTACGAATCAGCGGGCGTCCCGGTTCCGTTCTCTCTGCCGTTTCAGCAGTTCCAGACCCTTGATGATATCCCGGCGCATCTGCTCCTCGGTGTAGCCGGAGGGAAAATACTTCCGCAGCTCCTCCCGCTTGAATTTCAGCTGCTCCTGCTGGTTGGGCTTCGTCTCTGCCAACACGGCGTAGATCATCTGGTCATCCAGCACCCCCTCCTGCGCCAGCTTCTTCAGGCGGATGCTTTGGGCGTGGGATGGGGCGCAGTCGTTCAGCGCCATTGCGTCCAACACCGCCCGCTGCTGGTAAGAATCTAAGTAAGAAAGCTCCACCGCCGGGTTGAAGGCGAACTTGCCGTCGTCCACCATTGAAAGCAGTTCTGGGATCAGGTAGGTCAGGCGGATATATCGCTGAATCTGCCGTCCGCTGTCTATGGCTTCATCAGCCATTTTCTCTCTCGACCACTTCTGGCCAACTTGTCCAGAAGTTATACCCTGATGATTCAGTGCATCCAGCTTCATCTTGTAGGCGAACGCCTTTTCGCTGGGCAGGATGGTCTCCCGCTGCAAATTGGCGTCCACCATTGCGATCACCGCTTCATCGTCAGATAGCTCCCGGACGATGACGGGCATCGTCTCGACGCCCAGCACCTGACACGCCGCCAGTCGCCGGTGACCGGAGATCAGCTCGTAACCGCCGTCCGGCAGCGGCCTTGCCAGCGCCGGGGTGATGGCTCCCACCTTGCGGATGCTCTCGATCATCCGCTGCATCTCCTCGTTGTTCTGCACCTTGAAGGGGTGACCCTTGAACGGGTGTAGTTCGGCCAGCGGAATATTCCGCACCCGCTCCAGCTTAGCATCGTCCCGCTCCGCCTGCGTGGAGAACAGATCGTCCAGTGTCGGTAAAGTAAAATCAGATTTTCTCATTGTGTTGTCCTCACTTTCATAGTTTTTTCTTTCGGGGTTTTAGGGCACGCCCTAACGAGTGTTTTTGCGCTCCGGCCCTGCTGGGAGTAAAAACGCACTGCTCGCTAAGATGACGCAGGCATCGCAAGCGGATACACTGTTTGGCTCCGACAGGAGTAAAAACAGTCTGCTCGCTTAGACTGCGCAGGCGTAATTCTCGCTTACTTTAATTCATTCAAAATTGCTTCCAGCCTGCTCAGAAGTTCCTCTTGCTGAAGCTGTGAAAGCTCCGCTTTCAGGCCGTTCAGCATCCGAAACAGGCGGTAATCCCGCTCCGTG
>OIXG01000309.1_pt1 | contig 62508 bp, 52 predicted proteins | sample 1587731 | NCBI WGS metagenome assembly OIXG01 (sample SAMEA3888908, study PRJEB22519) | human gut metagenome | biome: human gut; feature: human-associated habitat; material: faeces | place: Denmark | collected 2010 | reverse complement strand
TCCTCGACAAGCACTTGAACTTCAACTTCACAGCGAAGTATATGTTCGAAAAGGACCGCTATGCCGATCATAGTGGTGCCATCGGTGCAGCGTTGACCATGGATCCAACACAGCCCGTTCGTGTAAACGATGAGGTGTACAATTATTGTACAGGCGGATATTTCGAGTATCTGGACAACAAAGGCGACAAGATTACAGATCCTAACTGGACAAAGATTCCCGGTACTCAGGTTCCTCATAACCCTGTGAATCTCCTCAACAACCGAAAGATAATGGCCAATACTCATGACATATCTTCAAACTTGGAGGTAGATTATAAGGTTCATGGCTTCGAAGACTTGCATTTGCATGCTGCCATCGGTGCACAGTACACTGATGCCAAGCAGAATGATGATATTAACAAGTATTCATCATCAGTCAACGATTATTCAAAAGCATCCAACAACTATTTTGGTTGGTATGCTACTAAACATCAATACAAATACAGCATCGAAGGAAAAGCTTTTGCAGAATATGCCCACAAGTTTGGTGTGCACGACATCGACATCATGGCAGGTGCTGAGCAGAGCCACTTTCACAGAACAACCTATGACTTCGGAAGCGGTATCGATGAGTATTTGAGAGATACCAATCCACAGTTAGTAGATGGAGAATGGAACTACGTGAATAACCCACGATACATGGCAAACACCATGTGGAAGGGTCACAACTCTTTGGTATCTTACTTCGGACGTTTCAATTATAACTTATTAGACCGCTATTTGCTTACAGCAACCTTCCGTGCCGATGGTTCTTCTCGCTTCAGAAAGGGCAAGAAGTGGGGTTACTTCCCAGCAGCAGCCTTTGCATGGAAGATCAACAACGAGTCTTTCTTGAAGAATGTAAAATGGATTGACGAGTTGAAGCTCCGCTTGGGCTGGGGTATGACTGGTCAGCAGAATGGTATAGACGACTTCTACTATACTCCTAAATATACCATCAGCGACACTTATGCACTGTATCCATTTGGTAACCAGTATTATCAGACCATGCGTCCATCCAAGTATAATCCAGACTTGACATGGGAAAAGACCACAACCTACAATGGCGGTCTTGACTTCACCGCTCTCAATGGTCGCTTCGGCTTCAACGTAGATGGTTACTATCGTAAGACTACTGACTTGTTGTCAGAAGTAGGCATCGCTGGTGGTACTAACTTTGGCGACAAGCTCTTGAAGAACATCGGTTCTCTTGAAAACTATGGTGTGGAATTGGCATTCAATGTGAAGCCTATCGTCACCAAGGATTTCGTGTGGGATGTAACCTACAACGTAGGATGGAACCACAATGAAATCACAAAGTTAGAGGCTGGATTGCAAGATTGGGTTGAGACAGGTGGCACGATATCTCGTGGTAACAACACATTGGTACAGGTAAACAAGGTTGGCGAACCTCTCAATTCTTTCTATGTTTACCAGCAGGTTTACGACGAGAACGGTAAGCCTATTGAGGGACTGTATGTTGACCGTAATGGTAACGGCAAGATTGACCCTGACGACCGTTATTGTTACAAGAGCCCTGCACCTGATGTCATCATGGGTCTCACCACCAAGTTCATCTATAAGAACTGGGACTTCAGTGCAGCCTTCCATGCATCTATCGGCAATTATGTGTACTACGATTTCCTGAACAATAAAGCTGAGTTGATGAAAATTAACGATACCAATCTCTACAGAAACACAACTGCTGAAGCCGTCAATCTTGGCTTTATGGGTACAACAGATGATCCCACCAACCTCAGTGACTACTTTGTACGCAATGCTTCTTACCTGAAGTGTAGCAACATGACTTTGGGATATAGCTTCCCTGCATTGATCAAGGCTGGTGCTGAGAAGATTTGCAGCGGACGCATCTACTTCACCGTACAGAACCCATTCATCATTACCAAGTATAAGGGTATCGACCCAGAGGTAAGCAGTGGTATTGACAGTAATCCTTACCCACGTCCAATAAGCTTCCAGCTTGGTTTGAATCTTAACTTCTAAAATACAAAAAGGAGACAATTATGAAAAAGATATTTATAAAGACTGCAATGGCAAGTATGTTGTGCATGGGCTTTGTCTCTTGCGCAGACGAACTGAATATCAAGTCCATTGACCCACAGTCCAACCCAACATATACCGTAGAGGGTCTCTTGGCCAAGCAGTATGCTACTCTTGGTCTTACCGGACAGAAAGGTCCTGCTGGTTCAGCAGACTTGAGTTGCGACGAGGGTGAGAGCGGATTCATCCGTACCATTTTCAACCTGCAAGAGTTGATGACTGACGAGACAGCATGGGCATACCAGAACGATAATGCCATCGCTCCTATCACCAATTTCCATTGGAAAAGCAGTAATGACCGTGTAAACTGGGCATACCAGCGTCTCATTTTCGACATTACCCTGTACAACCAGTTTATTTCCGAGCAGTCAGGCAGCCTGAGCGAAGACAAGATTGCAGAAGTTCGCTTCCTCCGTGCACTGAACTACTATTATTTCCTTGACCTGTATCGCAAGGCTCCATTCAAGGACACCTTCGACAACAATCTCCCTACCGAGAAAAGCGGCAAGGATCTCTACGAATGGTTGGATAATGAGCTGACCACCATTGAGCCTCTGATGGCTGAGGTGGGTGCTTATAATAATAGTGAGAATTTCGGACGTGCCGACCGTGGTGCAGCATACGCACTTCATGCCCGCTTGGCTCTTAACTCTGAAGTTTATACCGATGGTCAGGTAAAGGACTACCAGAAGGCTATTCATTATTGCGACGAGATTATCAACAGCGGTAAATACGATCTTTGTCGTGCAGAAAAGAACGGTTACAGCGGTTATCAGCAGTTGTTCATGGGTGACAATGACTGCAACCCAGAGGCTATGCAGGAAATCATCTTCCCTATCCGTCAGGATGGTTTGAAAGCCCGTGCGTATGCAGGTACCACTTACCTCGTAGCGGCAGCCACTATCGGTGGTATGCCTTATGCAAGCACAGGTGACCCATGGAAATGTTTTTTTGCCCGCGAAAACATGGTTGAGAAGTTCTTCCCAAACAAAGACATCCCTATGGCTACTGTTGATGATGTCTTGAAAAATCCTTCTAAAGAACAGGTGATTGCAAAAGATAGCGAGAAGGGTATCGGCACTGCCGACGTGATCGCAAAGGCTAAAGACGACCGTGCCCTGTTGTATATGGGTGTAGGTGGCTGCGAAACTGGCAAAGTTCGTACAATCAATCCTGGTGAGAATATCACAGGTCCTCTGAATGGTGCGTCTTTTGTAAAGTGGAGCAATCTCCACGCAGATGGTTCCACACAGCATGACCAGAACTATTCTGATACCGACTTCCCAGTGTTCCGTTTGGCAGAAATCTATCTGACCCGTGCAGAGGCCAAGTACCGTCTCAACGGCAGTCAGGAAGGTTTGGCTGACATCCTGGAGGTTCAGGGCCGTGCCCATCGTGAGATAAAAGCTACATCGGTAGATGAGAAGACCCTTATCGATGAATGGTGCCGTGAGTTCTATATGGAAGGCCGCCGTCGTTCAGACTTGGTTCGCTTTGGTTTGTTCACAGGTTCCAAGTATCTCTGGAGTTTCAAGGGTGGTGTGGAAAATGGTGCTGGTATTCCATCATACTACGACATCTATCCTATTCCATACAATGAAATTAAGAACAACCCTAACATGACACAGAACCCAAAATACTAATTGTTAGGAAACAAGATTTAATTTAAAAGAAATCAATTATGAAAAAGATATTCAAATTCATGTTGCTGCCGGCATTGGTACTCCCTTTGCTCTTTACATCCTGCGATGAAGACAGAGACAGCAACCCTACATTGGACTTGAGTCATGTTGCGGATGGATTTGTATTGAATACTCCTGCTCTTGCAGAAAACAATACTTATGATCTGAAAAGTGCTAAATCACTGAAACTGACATGCTCTCAGCCGAACTATGGTGGAATTCCTTACGTAGTCAGATATTATGTACAAGTATCTATCGACCCGAAATTCGTCAGCGATCCTACTGCCACTCACACTGAGTTGGCCACATCTTATAAAACTGCCGAAATGGAAGTTAATGCCTCCGAAGTAAACGATGCAGTGGTAGCTCTTTTCCAGGCAGCTAATCCTGACACAAGTGTACCTGATGAAATGCCAATTTATATCCGCCTTCGTGCAGTCATTGATATCACAGCAGATTCTAACTTGGGCGAGACCTATTCAAATGTCATTACCCTGCCTTCTGTCAAGGCTGCTTACGAGGCTCCTGATGCTAAGTTCACTGACAACCTCTTCTTGATAGGTAGCTCTATCCAGACTCCATGGGAAAGTTGGAAAGCTATTCCTAAGGTCTATGGTATGGAAGGTAACTACTATGGTGTAATCTACTTGCCAGCTGGTGGTGAGTTCAAGTGGGGTACAGAAAACAATGACTATCGCGGCATCAACCGTCTTAAGGAAATCAACGATGAAGCTGGTGCAGAAATCTCTGCAGGTGAGGAACAAAACATCAAGGTAGCCAACGCAGGTTGGTACACTCTCTTGTTCAAAGGCAAGATTACAGAAGACAAGAAGAACATCGAGTGGACACTATCTGTTTACCCAACAAAAGTTTATCTCTTGGGTTCTTGTATGAATCAGACCTGCGATCCTTGGGTATTTGATGAAGCTTATGCTCTGACAGCTCCAGCAGATAAGAATGGCAAATGGGTTTCTCCAGCATTCACTGCCAGCGCAGAGCTTCGCGCAGCTGTCAAGGTAGGCGACTTAGAGTGGTATCGCACAGAGTTCACTCTTTACAATGGCAACGTCTTCTGGCGTAGATATAATATCGTAAACAACTGGGCTGAGACTGAGGGCCCAGATTACTCTGTAACTACCCAAGTTGGACAGAAGTTGTATATCGACTTTGATAATTATACTGCAGAAATTAAATAATTAAGACCAAAGCACAATGAAAAAAACATTATTATATAGCTTAGCAGTCTTGGCAAGTGTTTCACTTGCCAGCTGCAACGGCGACTACGACGATTGGGCTAATCCTCAGACCAATCCACAGGAGGCCTCAGCTGCCAAATATGGAATTACTTTCGCAGCAGGTACTGAAGCAGAATGTAATATGCCAGACGAAGACGGAGTCATCAACCTCGTTACAGTCAACTCGACTGATGCCAATGTTACAGGCTACACAGTGAAAGACTTGAAAGTGAATGGTGAGGCTATCAAAGGCGAAGCCGTCGGCAACAACATTCAGGTAAATGCAGTCGAATTGGAGAAGATTCTCTGCAAACAGAACAATTCACGCGCCAGTGTTGCTCATGACATCAACGTTGAGTCAAAGGTTTCTGTCAATCTGGCATCAGGCGATGCTGTCGCTATCAACACCGTAGGTACGACTACAGCAAAACTTAAGCCAACCCCAACTCCTGCTATCGACCCGAATGGTTACTACATGCTTGGACATTTAAATGGAAAGGATGATTGGGACAATACCGATCCTGTATGGATGAACAAAGTGTCTGATGGTGTTTATCAGGCAAAAGTTACTACTGCAAAAGACAAGAACTGGTTTAAGTTCTTTGAAGGCAGCAAGTTTGTTAGCGGTGATTGGGATGCCATTAATAGTGGTGCCTTAGGATGTAAGGATAATGGTTGTGAAGATGCTTCTGGCTACATCTATTATACTGGTGATAAATGGGGTGAACTCCAAACATTGGTTATCCCTGGTGCTGGTACATGGATTGTAACTCTCGACATGAACAACCTGACTTACTCTGTTGGCAAGCCTATCCTCTATATGGCAGGTGATGCTAATGGCTGGAATCAGATTGACATCCTCAATAGTGATGATGGTGTTAACTATAAAGGTTATATGTACCTGAACCAGAATGGCTTCAAGTTCTGTTCTCAGCCAAACTGGGATGGTACTAACTATGGCGGTGCATTCTTCGGTCAGGAAAGTGACAACATCATGATGACACAAGAAGCAGGTTTCTATCAGGTAGATGTTGACTTGTCTGCGCAGACTTACACACTGACTCCATTTACTATTGGTATCATTGGTAACGCAACTCCTAAAGGTTGGGATGGCGATACAGATATGACATACAATCCGGAAGAGCGCTGCTGGGAACTTAAGAACGTCGAATTGACTGATGGCGAAATGAAGTTCCGTCACACAAACGATTGGAATCTCAACTGGGGTGGTCCACTTGACGCCTTGGTTCATGATGGAGATAACATCGCTGTAGCAGCTGGTACTTACGACATTAAACTTAAGGTTAATTGGGCAGAAGGAACAGCAAAGTGTGAGATGACAAAGAAGTAATATCTCTTTAAAAATAACAATTAAAGGCGGTTTCTATTCAGAGACCGCCTTTTTGTATGCCCTGCATTCTTTCCTACATTTTCCCCAAAAAACATTTGGTGGTTACGAGGAAAAGTCGTATCTTTGCAGAAGAAAAGCTGCACTCGGCAAATTGAAAGCAAGCTTTCTTTGCGCTCGTTTGCATTTTCTTTGCGGCGAATAAGTACAACTTTTATATTTTTGTGAATATGAGAACAGGTGACAAAGTATTAATATCTCCAGACTTGACACATGCCAAAGACTGGACACAGGGCGAAGTGATTGAAGTTGAGAACAATCCTTTCGTAGGAATTGTCATCTCCGCAAAAACCGCAGATGGGAACATCTTCTTTGGATATAAAGACTTATTTGAACCTGCAAAGGAGGCAGTATGTAAGCAATAGCATTTGATATGGTTATTTCTGATTTACAGAAATACTATGGCGAACCTTACAACAAAGCTTACTACGAAATAAAAGAGCTTCTAAAAAAGAATGGTTTCGAGTGGGTGCAAGGCAGTACATACATGACGATGAATGATGATTTGACTGCACTTGTAAAAACAGTTATGGAGCTTTCTAAAATAGAGTGGTTTAAGAAATCAGTCAGAGATCTAAGAGGATTCAAAGTTGAAAGTTGGTCGAACTTTACTGATTTGGTTAAACACTCATAGAATAGGCAACTCTCCAGCCGTTCTGTATGAGACCATCAGGTGGTCTGTCTTGCCCGTCAAGTGGGCACTCAGTGAACAAGCGACGGGCACTCAGTGAACAAGCGTTGGGCATCGACTGAACAAGCGTTGGGCATCGACTGAACAAGCGTCGGGCATTTATTGCCCGTGCGGTGTGCACAGAGTGCCCAAAAGCTTAATTATTAAGATGTTGCCCTTACAGGGCGTACTGTTCAATATATAACTCAATACCCAGGGCGCTGCCCTGGGCTATGTGATTGTTGGGCTTTCAGCCCGCATTAGTTGAGTTTTGACACTCTCTCCTATAATATTTGATTTTCCAAGACTTTTTTGCTTTATTCCCCTTTTGCCAGCCATTTTGCAAAGAAGCGGTCGCTGACAAAGAAGCCTTTTGGGGTCTTGCTGATCAGTTGCTTGTCCACAAGAGCCTTCAGGGCAGTCTTTACGCTGCTCGTGGCAGGTAGGTGGTGGGTGATGATGAACTGTTGGCTAAGTGGGGAGGAAACTATTTGCTCCTTGGCAATTGCTAACAAGAGTAACTGCTGGTTTTCGGTCAGCCATGCACAATAGTTTTGGTATGCCATGGCTTGCTCCTCTATCAACTCTTGAATCACTTCATCCACTAAGTCCTTATTGATCTGCTCATCACGATGTTCGTAAATACCATGTAGGATGGCTTGCACATACCAAGTTACGCTGTCGGCTTGCGAGTAGATATAGGTGAATGTGTCTACATCTACCTCTCGTTTTTGTGATGACAAAAAACGATTGGCAAATGATAGATATCTTGACTCGGCGATACATGGTAGTGACATGACAAGAGAACTCTGGAAGAATGGGCGATTCGCCGACAAAAACATCTCTTCCATCATGTGCTGTTGACTGCCAGAAAATACGAAATATACATTGGGCAGGAATTGGATGTAGGAGCGTATCAATGCTTCCACTCCATCCTCTGGATAGTTCATGATTTGTTGAAACTCATCTATTGCCACGTAGCATCGCTTTCCAGATTGCTTCATGTACTCGAAGATTCGCTTCAAGCTTTCTCGTCCCTCGTTTGGCTTCAAATCCAAAGAAAATGTTGGAATGCCTGTCAGTTCGTCAATTGTTAGCGTTGGTCGCCAATTGCTGAAGAACTCCTGTACTTTACGCAAGGCGGATTGAGAGATTGTATCTAATTTCCCAATGATTTCCGAAGCCATGAGTTGCACCATCTGCTCCAAGTTCTTGGTGGCAAATATGTCTAAGTAGAAGCATTTCACATCATCATATTGCTTTTCCAACTGTTGGAAGACATGATGGATTAATCCAGTTTTGCCCATACGGCGAGGTGCGACAAGCGTGATATTTCGCTCGTTATGGAGCGAAGTCATCATCTTCTCAGTTTCTTTCTCACGGTCACAAAAGTACTCTGCTCCTTTGTATCCATACATCACGAAAGGGTTGTTAATTGTTGCCATAATCTTATTGCGCTTTTTACGTTGCGCAAATTACGCAATAATTATCGAGACAACCAAATGTTTTCAAGTTTTTTAATAATTATCCCATATCATCAAACAAGTCATCCATTGTCAGTTGCACTTGTGCAATTGCTGAATGGGCATTGGGGCGGATGCCGAATGTAGTTATTAGTGTAGGCAAGTTGCCATGCCGAACACCAGTTTCTTCTACAAAATCACGTCTTCTTCCATATACTGCCACAAACTCTGCTTTGCCAGAATTAAAATATTCTGTCAACTGTGTGATTTCTGTCTTTCTGCCTACTATTTGCTCCATAACTGATATTCTTTAGCTGTTTATTGTGTTGCAAATTTAAGGAAAATATTTGAGAACGCTCATATTCCTCACCATCATTTGGTGGTTAAAAAGAAATGTTGTACCTTAGCGGCATCATCCTAATAAATAATAAATATGGGACATCAAGAAGATATAGTAAAAACAGAAAGTAAAATCATAGTCGTCAGGGATACGCAAGTTATTCTTGACAGAGATGTTGCAGAATTGTATGGAGTGGAGACAAGAGATATAAACAAAGCTGTTAAAAATAACCCCAAAAAGTTTCCTCCAGGTTATGTTATTGAACTGAATAGCAGCGAGAAACAGGAACTGGTGGAAAATTATCACCGGTTCTATTCCCTCAAGCATTCCACTGTTGCTCCACATGCATTTACAGAACAAGGGCTTTACATGCTTGCCACTGAAAATGCGCAAGCTTACCTTTGGTGTGAACCTGGGAATCCTCAAGTTCTCTTTGGAAACAACATGATTCTGAACTGAGGTCATGACAGATACTATGAATTTGCACAGAAAATGCAAACGTTTGCGCAAGTCGTTTGCTTGATTTAGGTCAAGAAAAGATTGCCACTACAAAAGAAAATCATAACTTTACCACCGAAAACAAAAAACAAGAAGAATATGAAGAAAGTTTACTTGACACTTATTGCACTCTTAGCAGTAATCAGTGCTTCGGCACAAGGATGGCCGGCAAACTACAATGGAGTCATGCTGCAGGGCTTCTCTTGGAATGCATACGAGGCTGCACAATGGAAAGCTCTTGAGGCTCAGGCAACAGAGTTCAAAGGATTCATCGACCTCGTATGGGTTCCTCAGAGCGGAAAATGTGTTGAAACCGTGCAGGTAATGGGCTATAAACCCTATTACTATTTCAACCACAACTCCAGTTTCGGAACAGAAAACGAGTTGCGTTCCATGATCAAGACATTTAAGAACAATGGTATCGGAACCATTGCCGATGTAGTTATCAACCACCGCAATACCGAGGGTTGGTTCACTTTCCCAGCAGAGACATACAATGGAGTGACCTACCAGATGAAATCTACCGATATTTGCAAAAATGACGATGGTGGCAAAACGGCAACACAAGCTCAAAAAGAAGGTGTCAGCCTCAGCAACAACAACGATGAAGGCTCTGACTTTGGTGACTGCCGCGACTTGGACCACGAGAGCGCAAACGTACAGAAAGTAGTTAAGGCTTATCTGAAATTCTTGAAAGAAGACCTTGGCTACATCGGCTTCCGCTACGACATGGTAAAAGGTTTCAACGCAAGCCATGTGGGCGACTACAACACAGCAACAGGTATTCAATTCTCTGTGGGAGAATACTGGGATGGTGTAGGAAACATCAAGAACTGGATCAACAATACAGGCAAGAAGAGCGGTGCCTTTGACTTCCAATTCCACTACAACATGACTAATGCGATCAAATACAACGACTGGAGAAAGTTGAATGATGCCAGCTTGATGTCTGAATCTACCTATCGCCAGTATGCCATAACCTTCGTAGAAAACCACGACATCCAGGAACGTGAAGACAAGAGCAACGATGGAAGTAAAGACCCTATCCCTACAACATATATTCCGGCTGCCAACGCATTCCTTATTGCCATGCCTGGTACTCCTTGTATCTTCCAGCCTCACTGGAAAGCATACGAGCACGAGCTGAAGAGCATGATAGAGGCCCGCAAATTAGTAGGCATCACCAATACAAGTTCTTATAGCAATTATATCAGCAACAAACAGTATTTTGCTAATGCGGTAAATGGTACTAATGGTCGCAAGTTGTTGGTGGTTGTAGGTATTCCAAGCATGATGACTACCCCATCAAAGACTGAGTACACCTGCATCCTCTCTGGCAAAAACTATATGTACTATCTGTCAAACAACTCAGAGACTGCATGGGCAGACAAGGCTTCTGGCGAATACGAGGAGGGCTTCAAAGTGGCTCTTACTGCAGTAAGCAAGAACACCGCTGCTAAGTTGGTTTACACCACCAACGGCAGCGACCCTACAGCTAACAGCACACAGGTAACAAGTGGTACATCTATCAACATCAGCAGTTCTTGCACACTGAAGGTGGGCCTGCTCATCAATGGTACTGTAAGCGGTATTCGCACTTACAATTATAGCATCAAACGTTTCGAGCCTTACAATATTACCGTATATGTTAATACGGATGGCACCGACTGGAAGAAGGTAAACTTCCACATTTGGAGTAATATGACTGGCGTGAAAACAGACTGGCCTGGAACCACCACTACACAGACCAAGATGATTGATGGCAAGAACTGGTACTATAAGGAATTTACCATCACCCAGAAAGACGGAGTGGTAAACTTTGTATTCTGCGAGCCTAATACTGCAGGAACGGGTGCTAAAACTCAGTCACTCGACATTACTGGAGTCAACTCAACTACCTTCATCAAAGTGGGTCCTGGCAAGGATAGAGGTATGTATGTCGTTAAAAATGTCACTAAAGACATAGATACAGGTATCGACTTGCCTATAACAGAGAACGCAGGCAGCTACACCGATCATGCTTGGTACACACTCAGTGGTATGAAGATGAACCAAAAGCCAAATCAGGCTGGCATCTATATCCACCATGGCAAAAAGGTAGTTATCAAGTAAATAAAAAACCTAACATATAATTCATCTATTCAACTGGCGGCTCACGTTATGCGAGGGTCGCCAGTTTTTCGTATAGAGTAAAATAGCCGAAAAAGAAGAAATATCATTTTTTCGGTAAAACATTTGGAAGCAAAAGAGAAAAAATGTATCTTTGCATAAGATATTCTGCACTCGGCAATTATCATTTAAACAAAAAGGAGGTTTTATTATGGCAGAACTGAGAGATAGATACATCCGTTTCGACTGGGCAATCAAAAGATTACTCCGTCAGAAAGCTAATTTTGACGTTTTGGAAGGATTCCTTACTGTATTTCTGAATGAAGAAGTAAAAATTATAGAAATACTGGAAAGTGAAAGTAATCAGCAGAAAGAAGATGATAAGTTCAACCGCGTTGATATAAAAGCCAGAAACAGCAAGGGAGAAATTATCATTGTGGAAATACAAAACACAAGTGAGCTGTACTACTTAGAGCGAGTTCTTTATGGAGTAGCAAAAGCTATTACTGAGCATATCAACCTCGGCAACAGCTATAAGGAGGTGAAAAAGGTGTATTCTATCAGCATCTTATACTTCGATCTCGGAAAAGGTTCTGACTACATCTATATCGGACAGAACAATTTTACAGGTCTGCACACGAAAGACCAGCTCGTGATAAGTGCCAAGGAAAAGAACAATATCGTAAGAAAATCACCTTCTGAGATTTTCCCTACCTATATCCTTGTGCGTGTCAACGAGTTCAATAAAGTGGCAAAATCACCATTGGAAGAATGGGTAAACTATCTGAAGAATGGCGTTATCTCTCCAGACACTAAAGCTCCAGGTCTGCAAGAGGCTCGCGAGAAGCTAAAATACTACGAGATGTCGGATGCAGAACGTCACGCATACGACGAGCATATCAATGCCATCATGATTCAGAATGACGTACTCGGCAATGCTAAATTAGAAGGATTGGCTGAAGGAAGAGCTGAAGGAAGAGCTGAGGGAAGAGCTGAAGGAAGAGCTGAGGGAAGAGCTGAAGGAAGAGTTGAAGGAAGAGCTGAAGGAAGAGCTGAAGAGAAAAAAGCAATAGCCCGCAACCTGCTTTCACAGAACATTCCTTTGGAAATTATTTCCCAAGCCACAGGACTGAGCATAGAAGACATTCGGTTATGTCACCCTCACTCTTGAAGAGGAAATATTCAACTGTTGTTGGTGCGCTCTATTCTGAGCACCTTGTCGCAATAGTCGACCACAGCAGGGCGATGGGTAATGAAGATAATGGTCTTGTCGCGAGAAGACAGGATGTTCTGCAACAGCTGGCGCTCGGTTTCTGGGTCAAGGGCACTCGTAGCCTCATCGAAGAGCATGATGCTGCGATTGCGCAACAGACTTCGGGCTATGGCTATGCGCTGCGCCTGTCCTTCACTCAGTCCTCCTCCCTGTTCGCTGCAAAGAGTATCCAAGCCTGCAGGCAACTCCATCACAAAGTCGGCGCAACTCTTATGCAGAGCCTCAACCATCTCCTCATCAGTAGCATCGAGCTTACCCAACCGCAGATTGTCGCGGATAGTTCCGCTCATCAGCGTGTTGCCCTGAGGCACATAAACAAAGTTGCATCGATGAAGCGGAGTGAGCGTCTGACTCTTCACCTTATTATATATAGAGAGCTGACCTTGCTGCGGACGAAGCAGAGCCAGGATAAGGCGAACAAGAGTTGTCTTGCCGGCACCTGTCTCACCCAAGATAGCAGTACAGCTGCCTGGTGTGAAATCGAAATCGAGCTGATGAATGACATTGCGGGCATCGGAAGCTGAGTCGTCCTCAGACTGCTCTGCCTTGTAGGCATAACTCACTCCCTCAAGGCGAATGCCGCAAGGCGAGTCTATCTCTATTGGCTCACCCTGTTCCTCCAATGGATTTTCCTCCAACTCCATGAGTCGTTCGGCAGCAGTAAACACCCCCACAAAGGCAGGAACCAGCTTGGCAAGGTTGCGTGCCGGACCCTGTATCTTGTTGACAAGCTGCAGAAAGGCAGTCATGCCACCAAAGGTAAGCGAGCCTGCACTCATGCGCACAGCAGCCCAAAGGAATGCCACCAGATAGCCCAAGGCAAAGCCAAAGTTAAGAACCAAGTTGCTGAACACGCTGAATATGGTCTTACGCACCACTTTGGAGCGAAGCTCGCACTGGGTGTTCTCCAACCGTTCCACCATGACGCTGTTACTCTCCAAGGTCTTGATAAGCATGCGGTGCTGGATGGTTTCCTGCAGCACACTCTGAACCTTACTGTCGGTATCGCGCACCTGACGGGTCAGGAATCGCATCTTGCCCATATACACCTTGCTGAAAGCCAGGAAGATGGGAATCATAACAACGATGACTACCGACAAGAGCTTATCCATGGAGAAGAGATAGAAGAAGGCGCTGAGGAAAAGCGCCAGGACGCTCAAGGTACTTGGAATAGTCTCGGTAAGGAAGCCTACCACTTGCGACACATCCCCCTCAAGCCTGTTGAGCACATCACCCGAATGAAGGCGCTCCCTGCCCTGCCACTCCGAGCGAAGGATGCGGTCGAGCATACGTTGCTTCATACGGTTCTGCGCCTTGATGCCCAGGAGGTTTCTTATCCAGATGCCAGAGATGTTGAGTGCGAAATCGCATAATATCAGTCCACCCATCAATGCCACAGCCCAATAGATATTGCCCTGCACGGCATGCGAAGCCACATCGATGGCATGCTTCACCGCCCACACCTGTCCTAAACTGACAGCAACAGACAGCAAGCCGACAACAGCATTGAGCGTAGCCTGCAGACGGTTGCCACGCCAGGAACGCCAAAGCCACTTGAGCAGGGTCTTGGCATCATACTTGAACTTGGGAACCTTGATTATCTTCATCCATCTCTTCATTTGAATTCTTCACTCTTCGTTCTTCGTTCTTCACTCTTCACTTAAATTCATCTTCCTCTCTGGTCGGCACCCCACATCAACTTCTCTCTCAGAGTGGAGAAGTATCGCTGGTTGCGCTGTTTTACTATTTTAATGGTATGGGCAGCCTTGCGGATAACGAGACGTGTGCCTTCAGTCATTCGCTCACTGCGTCCGTCGATGGCAACAAGGTAGTTGTGGCTACGGCTCTCCACATCGAGTGTTATCTCTGCCGTGTCATTAATGACGACGGGACGAATATTTAAACTATGAGGAGCCACGGGCGTGAGACACAGGCTGCTGCTCTGGGGAATGATGATAGGTCCGCCATTCGACAGGTTGTAGGCTGTAGAGCCCGTAGAAGTGGTCACGATCAGTCCGTCAGCCTGATAGTTAACCAGAAACTCTCCATCCACCTGCGTGCGAATAGAAATCATGGACGCATCGTCACGCTTCAGTACGGCAATATCGTTAAGGGCAAAAGGATTGCCTGCCAAGACACCTCCCTCTGCCTCTACCTGAATGACGACATGTTCCTCTATCTGGCACTCACCAGCATACAAGCTGTCCAAGGCTGCCTCCACCTCGCCAGGCAACACATCAGCCAGGAAGCCCAGTCGCCCCATATTGACACCGATGATGGGTGTTCCCTTGGCTCCCACTCTGCTGGCAGCCTTGAGGAAGGTGCCGTCGCCTCCCATGGAGACGACATAATCCACATCGAAGTTATAATCCTCGAACACTCCTGCCGCCTTCACATCGATGTGCTGACTGCGGGTGAGAAACTCGTAATAGGCATTCTCCACATAGATTTCGGCGTCTTTCTGCGCTAAATAGTCCAGGATCTTCTCTATCGAAGTAGACTTCCTGGCCTGGTACTCATTGCCAAATATCGCAAATTTCAATGGTTGTCGTGTCATTTATTTTGCTGTTTCAATTATTATTCTTACTTTTGCAAAGGTAATAATATAAATCGAATAATTAGACAAAAAGAACATAAAATTATGGCAAAGGTATACGAATTTCTTGCCAATGGCTTCGAGGAAATCGAAGGTTTGGCTCCGGTAGACATACTTCGCAGAGGTGGTGTAGACATCAAAACCGTAAGCATTACGGGCAGCGAATGGGTAGAAACTTCTCATGGCGTAACACTGAAAGCCGACCTGCGCTTTGAGGACGTGAAGGACTTCGGCGATGCCGACATGCTCCTTCTTCCAGGAGGAATGCCAGGCAGCACTCATCTCAACGAGCACGAGGGCGTGCGACAGGCGCTCATCGCTCATCACAAGGCCGGCAAGCGCATAGGTGCCATCTGTGCTGCCCCTATGGTATTGGCAAGCACGGGCATCCTCAACGGCAAGAAGGCTACCTGCTATCCTGGTTTTGAACAATACTTTACTGCCGACACCGAGTATACTGGCCATCTGTATGAGGAGGACGGCAACGTGATAACAGGTGAAGGTCCGGCTGCTACCCTGCCCTATGCCTACAAGATATTGAGTTACTTCGTAGGCGACGAGGCTGTGGCAGAACTGCAGAAAGGCATGAGGTACACACACCTGATGAGCAACAAATAATTCTTAACTCTTCACTTAAATTATGGATTACGTAATCATTGTTGCCGGAGGCAAAGGACTGCGCATGGGAACAGAGACGCCCAAGCAGTTTCTGCCTGTAGCCGGCAAGCCCATACTGATGCGCACTATAGAGCGCTTCTACGAATACAACCCCGACATCAACATCATCCTTGTGTTGCCCGAGAGCCAGCAGGAATACTGGCACCAACTTTGCGAGGAGCATCATTTCGACATCAAGCACCAGATAGCCAATGGTGGCGACACCCGCTTCCAGTCATCAAAGAACGGACTGGCGCTTATTCCCGACGACGCCGACGGAGTGGTGGGAATACACGACGGTGTGCGCCCATTCGTATCAACCTCAGTCATAGACGAATGCTACGAGACCGCCCGCGAGGAATATGCCGCCATACCCGTATATGCTGTGACCGACACACTGCGCTATATAGACCAGCGTGGAGGAGGCAAAAACGTGATGCGCGACGACTATCGTGTGGTACAGACTCCTCAGACTTTCGACATTGCTCTTGCCAAGCAAGCCTTCAATCAGGGTTACAAGGCCCAGTTTACCGACGACGCATCAGTGGTGGAAAGCTTAGGATGCCAGGTAGCTATGGTGGAAGGCAACCGCGAGAATATAAAAATCACGACCCCCTTCGACATCAAGGTGGCAGAAGCCCTATTAGCAGAATAAGAACAAGGGAATTCTTCACTCTTCACTTAAAAAAATGAGTAGTATTTTAGACCAAGACATCATGTACCTGCCTGGCGTAGGTCCCAAGAAGAAAGAGATTCTGAGCAAGGAGCTCGGCATCTGCTCGTATGGTGACTTGCTCGAATACTATCCTTATAAATATGTAGACCGCACCAAGGTGTTCCACATCAGCGAGCTGACACCGGAAATGCCCTTTGTACAGATAAAGGGAAGGATCCTCAGTTTCGAGGAATTCGACATGGGAAAACGCAACAAACGGGTAGTAGCCCACTTCTCCGACGGATTCGGAGTGGCTGACTTAGTTTGGTTTCGCGGCGCACAATACATCTACAAGACTTACAAGACCGATACCGAATACATTGTTTTCGGCAAGCCAACGCTTTATGGCGGACGTTTCCAGTTTGCTCACCCCGATATCGACGACGCACAGTCGCTGCAACTCTCCGACATGGGCATGCAGCCCTACTATGGCACCACCGAGAAGATGAAAAAGATGGGGCTTACATCGCGCGCCATAGAGAAGATAGCCAAGGCGCTGATAGAGAAGCTTCCTGCCCTGCCAGAAACCCTGCCCGACTTTATCACCCATCGTCTGCACCTTGTCTCACGCGACGAGGCCTTCCGCAACATACATTATCCACACTCTCATCAGGAACTGCAGAAGGCACAGGTGCGGCTGAAGTTTGAGGAGCTGTTCTACGTGCAACTCAATATATTAAGGTACGCGAGCGACCAGCGACGCAAATACCGGGGATATGTGTTCAACCGTGTGGGAGAGATATTCAACAGTTTCTATGCGAACAACCTGCCTTTCAGTCTTACCGGAGCACAAAAGCGGGTGATGCATGAGATACGCGCCGACATGTGCAGCGGCAAACAAATGAACAGACTTCTGCAGGGAGATGTAGGATCGGGCAAGACACTCGTGGCACTGATGACCATGCTCATAGCACTCGACAATGGATTCCAGGCCTGCATGATGGCTCCTACCGAAATCTTGGCTGAACAGCATCTGCAAACCATCAGGGAGTTTCTGAAGGGGATGGACATCAGGGTGGAACTGCTGACGGGCATCGTAAAAGGCAAAAAGCGACAGGCCATACTCGACGCATTGGCTTGCGGAGAGGTGCAGATATTGGTGGGAACTCATGCCATCATAGAAGAAACCGTGCAGTTTGCACACTTAGGACTGGCTGTCATCGACGAACAGCATCGCTTCGGTGTGGCACAAAGAGCCAAGCTATGGAGCAAGAGCCTGAATCCGCCGCATGTATTGGTCATGACGGCAACCCCTATACCACGCACCCTTGCCATGACTATATACGGCGACCTGGATGTAAGTGTCATCGACGAACTGCCGCCTGGCAGAAAGCCCATACAGACGCTGCATAAATTCGACACCCAACTGACCTCTCTCTATCAGAGCATCAGACGCCAGATCAACATGGGGCGACAGGTCTACATCGTATTTCCGCTCATCAAAGAGAGCGAGAAGAGCGATCTGAAAAACCTGGAAGAAGGCTTCGAGACTCTCAAGGAAGCCTTCCCCGACTACAACCTCAGCAAAGTGCACGGCAAGATGAAACCTGCAGAGAAGGAAACTGAGATGGAGAAGTTTGTGAAGGGCGAAACCCAGATACTCGTTGCCACAACCGTCATCGAGGTAGGCGTCAATGTGCCCAACGCCTCGGTCATGGTGATTCTGGATGCGCAGCGATTCGGACTCTCTCAGCTACACCAGCTCAGAGGACGAGTAGGACGAGGAAGCGACCAAAGCTACTGCATCCTGGTAACCAACTACAAGTTGAGCGAGGATACAAGAAAGCGAATCGACATCATGTGCGACACCAATGATGGATTCCGAATAGCTGAAGCCGACCTGAAGCTTCGAGGCCCTGGCGACCTGGAGGGAACGCAGCAAAGCGGAATAGCCTTCGACCTGAAGATAGCCAACATAGCACGCGATGGTCAACTTGTGCAACTGGCAAGACAGGAGGCGCAAGCTGTTATCGAGGCCGATCCGCAATGCAGTCTTCCCCAGTACGCACCACTATGGTCGAGGCTCAGAGAGCTGAAGAAAACCAACATCAACTGGGCTGCCATCAGTTAGCGGCAGTCCCCTCAACCAGACAACACAGGCTATCAACATCAAGTAAAACAGAAGCAAAAATGGCAATAAAAGAACAAACATCTGAAGGAAACCTCTTCCCCGACATGCCCACCACGCCAGCCACTGTGCCTGTCTCCACACCCAAGAAGCGTGGTCGCAAACCACTGGTTCGCGAGCCAGAGCCACGGCCCGACCTGACCAAGGAGGAAATGAGAGAAAAACTCATAGGCATCAAAGAGATAGAAAGCGTAACAGGCATCAGATACATCCGACTGCACGTCACCGCCAAGATGATCATCGGCATAAGAGAAAGCTCGGGCAAGGAATTTACCATCAATCTCGATGAACTCTATAAAGCCTATACACAGTGCAACCACTTCACAAGTCCGGAGGTAAAGAAGTACATCTTCATGGGACATTCACCTGCCGTAGCTCTGCTCAGATATCTGAAAAATGGATAAATTACAAAAGAACAGAGATATCCAACAAGAGTAAAAAAAAGGAAAAACGAGAAACAGAAAAAATGTTAAAAACCGCTTTTGACTTTTCTTGCAATAATTATGCCAATTCGCCTATATATAAACTGCATTCGAAAGCTATCCGAGTGAAAACGAGCATGTTAAAGACCGAATAATTTATGTTAATCCATTAGGTTATTTGAATTATTTTTGTTATATTTGCAACGTCTATATAACAAAATCGCATCTTAGAGCACTTTGCATTGCGATTTTCCGTACAGAATTCTTATTGTTCTGTATGCTAAACGACCAACCTAAAAGAGTATTAATTTAGAATTATGAGTTTAAAAAGCAAGATAAGTAAAATCTTTGTAGGAGTATTATTGTCCCTCGCTGCCGTGCCCACTCAGGCTCAAGACCTTCTGGCACGTCAGGCACCGGTAGATCATCGAATGAAGTCGCTCGACACTTTAGCCATCTCTCATTATCGCCAGATGGAAGAGCGCGAGAACCCAGCCAGCGAGCTCTATGAAGATTTCTCCAATAAATACGCTCACAAAGCCACATCGCTGCCTGAGCATTTCCGTATAGACCTTCGTCATTTCTGTATGCCTACCCAGAGCCGCGTGGTAACCAGCAACTTCGGTTATCGTGCGCAATTTGGCCGTAGCCACAAGGGTATGGACATCAAAGTATATATCGGCGACACCATACGTGCTGCCTTCTCAGGAAAAGTACGTATCGTAAGATATGAGAGAGGCGGATATGGCAAATACATCGTTATTCGTCACAACAACGGACTGGAGACTATCTACGGTCACCTTTCTGCACAGCTCGTAGAAGAGAACGAGGAGGTAAGAGCCGGCGAAGTGATAGGACTCGGTGGAAATACCGGTCGAAGCACGGGTTCGCACCTCCACTTTGAGACTCGTCTTTGCGGCGTAGCCCTGAACCCAGCCTTGATGTTCGACTTCCGCAACCAGGACGTAGTGGGCGACTACTATGACTTCAACCGCAACACATACGAGCACGAGGGCATTGCAGCCAACTCGGTTCGTGGAAAAGTGGGCAACGGTGGCTACACACGCGAGCAAGTCAACGGAGGCTCTGTGGGCAGATACGAAGCCAGCGCAAGTGGCGAGAAGCTTTACCACAAGGTTAAGTACGGCGAGACTCTCAACTCTATTGCCGAGAAGCGTGGTGTAAGCGTAGAAAAGATCTGCCGCCTCAATGGTTACAAGAAGGACAAGAAGCTTACTCCTGGACAGATTATCAGATATTCATAATTCTGTCATCATCCGACAGACTGCCTCGGCATAACATAGCAAAATAAACTTTCATACAATAAATACAAAAGCAGGAGCTCCCCAATGGAAGTTCCTGCTTTTTCGTTGTATCTGTGTTTGGAGGAGTTAAGGGAGTTAAGGAGTTAAGGAGTTAAGACAACAGCTTTATTATAATCAATTTCTAAATTATCCGTAAAAACTGTGTTAAACAACTATTATTGTTGTTTGACACAGTTTTTTGCATTATATATCTTCCTTATTTGTTTCTTGATGGGTCTTTGTTCATTCCAAGAATAACACCTGCATTAGAATACCTTTGGAGCTGTTCCGATATCTTCTTGACAAAATATTTATTATCATCTATAGGGATACGGAAAATAACTCTATCACCATTATATTTGGCAGATTCAAAGATAAGTAAATAGTCTGTCAATCCCTCCATGTTTGCCATAATACATATACTTTTTTTCTCATTGTAAACATGCAAGCTAAAGTTATTAATGTCTTGATTTTCATTACCTAATGATGATATCCCCCAATATGAGCCTTTCTGAAAGGCATACCCCTGTCCAGATGTACCATCCATAATCATGAAACACATTTCGTATAACTCGCCTGTGTAATAATCAACGACAGATTCAATTTTTATCGTCTTATTAGTGGGTATAAAGTCTTTACCATTATATTGCAATATGTTATTTGCCTTAATACAATTATCTATTTTATATTGTGCTAAAATCTTTTGTGGCATCAGCAAACTAATGACACTAACTAACATCACTAATGATGCCTTGAAAAATGATAAATGTTTCATCGTTAAATCCCTTGTATGTGTCGGGCGCAACTATAAATCACTTAGATTGTGCGATAGCTAATAAAAATGGCTATTATACTCCTTTATTTTCTAAGTGGAGTCTGCTAAATTAAAGACTGCCATTTCCGTGGCATGTTCCACATCTTCCTGTTCCATAGCAAACAGGACAATCTATTTTCTTCTTATATGAATTTCCTGTATATTGCCCAACTTCTTCCCAATATTTACCAGCTCCACCGCAAGTATTACAATTTCTTGAGCCTCTACAACTTGGACAAGTTCGAGAAGAAGAACCATTGCTACCATTATTGTATGGAGTATTATTGTAGTATCCATTAGAACTACTTGAAGAAGACATATTATAATGATGTACAAACCAGATTCTTGTATTACCATTTTCCAAAGCAACCAAATAATTAATTTCTGTGTTGTTATGCAAAAGTGATACAGCACGAACATTTTGCAGCTTATGCCCAACAGGAAGAAGATAGCCTTGTGTTCCTTCTTTAGAGTCTTCCATAGGAATATAATACTCTCCGTCTACTTTTATAACTCCATTGGAGTAAAAATAAACGGTAAGAGTACCAGACAAAGAGGAATTCTGTCCTGTTGATGGGCACAATGTGAAACTCCCATAGTAAACAATAGATTTTGTCGGGGTGTGACTTTTTGCGAAATCTATCATCTTTGACTGTGCCATCATTTTAGCATATGCACCATTCAAAAATCCTTGTGAAGGTTCTTTTGCAACTAATGACATGCTTGTAACAAAAGCCATTAGCATAACTAATAATATTTTTTTCATGTAACAACAATAAAAAAGGCGGAACCGTTCTTACGCTTGTTTCATCTATCGGTTACCGCCAAGTGGCCTGCACAATAACAAGCACAGAACAGTCCACGCTTTATAAGCGTGGACCTTCTGACTGCTTGTCTTCATTGTGCAAATATTGGCGGTATTCATAGATGAAAGAACAATAGCTAAAAGCTCAATATCCAAAAAGTATAGGACGGAAACGCTTGGTTAATGATTTAGAGGTAAGACCTCATGTTTAGTCTCTATTTCAGGATGGCAACTCCTTGAATCGCTCACTCCTTAGCATCCCATTCTTGTATAATATCTGTTGCTTATTTACTCTATTTTTAGTTTGACAATCCGTGAACTATTGCAATCAAAAGATGGTTTAACGTAGTTTTGACGCACCACCTTGTAAATTGTATGCAAAATTAACCAAAAGTAGAATTTGATATGGAAAATTGACCAAAAGAGTCTTCTATCTTACTCCGCATCAGCACCTCCGCCAGTTCCGCCAGATGAGGAACTTCCACCCGATGTAGAGCCACCACTTGATGAACCGGAGCCTGATGATGAACCTCCACCGCTTGGTGTACTTGTACTACCAGGATTCGCAGAAGAGCTACCCGAAGTAGATGGAGCGGCAGCCTTCCTGCCAAGCACCTCACGCTTGAAGTGGGTAACCTCGGTGTTCACGTAGTCGATGAAGGCGGTGTAATCCTTTTCGCCAAAAACGAGGGCAAGTGCATTCACCATCTTCACCAAAGCACGATAGGCTTCATCACTTGCTGCGCGGGCGGTCTTCAATGCTCCAACTATCACGCCCATTTTCTCGTTAGTGCGCTGAAGTGTCTGTGTTCTTACTCGCTCGTTGGCTTCTTTCAGATTTGTGACAAAGGCGGTCAAGCCTAACTTTGCAACTTGTTCGGAATTCTTGCCTTCAAGGTCTGCAATGAAATTGACCAAGAGACCTGTTTCCTTGTCAAGCTGGCCGGCGGTGCTAATCTTGTAGTCCTTGATGTGCTGTGCGAGAACCTTTGCAGCCTGTGCCATGTCAGCAACAGGCATAGCGAGGAAGCCTTCTACGGCTCTCTTGTAGCCAATATAGAGTGCGTCGCGGTCGCTGTCAGCCTTGGCTATATCATCAGACAAGAGACTTTTCTGTGAAATTTTCAAGGCTTCGTCTTCTGCTGCAACGGCAGCCTTGAAATTACTGACGAGTTCTGATGCCTTGCCTTTGACGGCTGTATCGGCCTCGGCACGTGCAAGAATGTTACTTACAAACGTGAAATGCGCACCGTTATTCATGCGCTGAATGCTGATGTCGGAAATCTCTTTCATGATGTTTAGAATTTAAATTTGACAAAAAGTTATGTGCATCGTCGGATTTCTCCAGTTGCGGTTGCTAAGATATAAAAAAAAAGAGAAAATCGCAACGATATTGCGAAAAATTGACTACAGAACGATAAAAATATGAATTTTTCCTGTAGAATTTGATTTGGATAGTCGTTTTTTATCACTTTTGCATCGGAAAGTTACCTGCAACAGCCTCAAAAGCACAAAAAGTAACCCTTGCAAGCTTGCAACAGCCTCAAAAGCACAAAAAGTAACCCTTGCAAGCTTGCAACAGCCTCAAAAGCACAAAAAGTGACCCTTGCAAGCTTGCAACAGCTCCAAAAGCACAAAAAGTGACCCTTGCAAGCTTGCAACAGCTCCAAAAGCAAAAAAAGTGACCCTTGCAAGCTTGCAACAGCTCCAAAAGCAAAAAAAGTAACCCTTGCAAGCTTGCAACAGCCTCAAAAGCACAAAAAGTGACTGTGGTTTAACGATTTTAGTTGACCACTTTTAGTTTTATTTGTAAGACGAGTTGACTCACTGTATTAGCGTAACAACTCATGACAATAGGGTGCTGAGTAATTACCCCATGTTTGGTCGCGCAGACTCAACAAATCTACTACGATGTTCACTATACTAACTATCGTGAAGCATACAAGGCCCGAGACGAGCACGAGCACTGCATATCGCGAATACCGTCCGAGCGCTACGAGCAGGGCGTTCTCCACGCCGAACGAAAAGAGTGGCTGTTCGGCAGGCATGGCGAGCATAACGGCTATGACGCCTCCTCCCAAGATAACTCCAAGCACGAAGGCTGCGAGCATGGCATAGCGGTAGCGTCTGAGGCAGGCTTCTTCGTGCTGCTTCAGATACTCAACGGCGTCGAGGCGTTTCTCGAGTCTGGCAATGAATGCGTCGCCATCGTCAAAGGTGGGTCGGGCTGCGAGGAAGAGTTCCTCAAGTGCTTTATCTTTCTTCATACGTTCAATATTGTTTTAAGGTTGTCTCTGCCGCGCGAGAGTTGCTTCTTCACGGCGTCTATGGTGCAGTCGGTGATGTCGGCTATCTCCTTCACCGAGTAGCCGCTCATGTAGAACATCACCACTGCAGAGCGCTCCTTGGGCGAGAGTGTGGCGAGCGCCATGTACAGCTCCTGATGGCGGAAGGCGGAGTCGGCTGACGTTGCTGACGCCACGCTGCGCGCTGCGGAGATGTCGTCGAACGTGCGCTTGCTTGCCTTGTGGTTGAGGAAGGTGTTGCGTGCTATCGTGAACAGCCACGCGCGAAACTTGCCCTTGTCCCGATAGGCCGACGAAGAGAGGTAAGCCTTCACCAGCGTCTCCTGAGCTATGTCGTCGGCATCGTCGCGCTTGCCGCAGCAGAGGGCGAGCAGGAAGCCTCGCAACGCCTCCTGCTCACTCTTCACAAGTGCTATGAATTGTTCTCTCGTCATACGTTATTACTCTTGCTTCATGTTCTGCTGCTCTGCCTCCATCTCCTTGGCGAGCATATGGCGGCCTACGAAGTAGCTTATGAGGAAGGCGATGCCGATAGGTATCAGCGCTGCACCTACGATAAGGAGCATATCTGTTCTGGTCACTTCGCAGAAGAAGTAGAGCAATATGAACGCCACGCCCATAAGACAGCAGAGGCAGCCGCGCTCAAGTCTGGCGAGCAGCTTCTCCTTGATAAGCTTCTCCGACTTCTTCATGCCCTTCAAGAGGTCTTCTACGTTGAGGTTGGGGTTCTTCTCCAATGCGGCGAGCACTATCTCCTTGCGGTTGCGGTCTGCCGCCATCGCGCTTCTGAAAATGATTGACACGATACATACCGGGAGGGCTACTGCTACTCCTAACGGAACCAAGATTTCTACTAAATTATCCATATTCTTCTTTCGTTTTTAAATTGTTATACTTGTTGTTTGTTATATCGTTATGTGCAGAAGCGGTGCGTTTGTTGCTTCTTGCAGAACCAGTTCATTTATATAACAAGCGGCACGGGCGAAAGGTGACATTGCTGGAACAAAAATAATTGATTTTATTTGAAAACAGCGCTGATTCTTGTAGTAAGGAGTATTTTGAAATTGTTTAACCTTAATTCCGCAACACTATAATTTAAGAGTCCACTTAAAAAAGTACCATCAAAACATAAGGATACTTTTTAAAGTGGACTCAGTTTATTTATAGTATATTCCTTAAATGATGCCGAAGAGACGCAACACATCGTTGAGGTTGGCAACGACGAGAAGGAGCAAGAGGATGGTAAAGCCCGCATACTCAGCATAAGTAAGGAACTTGTCGCCAGGCTTGCGCCCTGTTATCATCTCGTAGAGGAGGAAGAACACGTGTCCGCCATCGAGTGCTGGGATAGGCAGGATGTTCATGAAGGCAAGGATGATGCTCAGGAAGGCTGTCATCAACCAGAAAGCGTGCCAGTCCCACATGGGTGGGAAGAGGCTTCCCAGTGCACCAAAACCGCCCAAGCTCTTGGCCCCCTCCTTGGAGAAAACGTATTTCATGTCGCCCACATAGCCCGACAGCACATTCCAGCCATACTTGATGCCGGCAGGGAAGCTCTCGAAGAATCCGTAACGGATGTGAGTCTCCTTATAGTCGCGTACAATATTGTAGTTGACGAATCCCATGCGGGTGTATCCCGCTGAGGCATCGAGCTGAACAGATGTGGTAAGCGTGTCGCCATTGGCTTTCAGCACCGTCAACTGGGCATTGAGGATGGCTGCGCTGTCCTTGGCAGTAGTGGCAGCAGCCAGCTGGTCGTCGATGCGGCCCATCTCGTTGGTGAAGGCATTGAAAGTCTCCACCTTCTGACCGTTGATGCTCAGAATCTTATCGGCAGGAGTAAGACCTATCTTGGCGGCAGGTGTGCCCTTTGCCACACTGTCGATACGAAGAGGCTGATAGATTTCCACAAAACGGGGAGTAGCCTTGAACATGCCCAGCATGTTGATGTCGCCGGGCAACTGCAGGCTCATAGGCTTGCCATTACGGATAATGTCGACTCTGTGGGCAGTAGAGAGCGCACGGAACATGTCGCCATCGTAGGTCTTGAAAGCTCCCTCCTCAGTACCTACAAGGATGTCATGATCCTGGAAACCCAAAGCCTTGGCCTCGCTGTTGAACGCCATGCCCTGCTTCATGTCCTTGGTAGCCACGTACTCGTCGCCCCAGTGGAAGAGAATCATCGAATAGATGAAGAGCGCCAGCACGAAGTTGACCAGCACACCACCTATCATGATGAGCAGTCGCTGCCAGGCTGGCTTGGAGCGGAACTCCCAGGGTTGCTCGGGCTGTTTCATCTGCTCGGTATCGAAACTCTCGTCGATCATACCCGAAATCTTGCAGTAACCGCCTAATGGCAACCAACCCATTCCGTAGGTAGTGTCCGAATTCTTGGGCTTGAACTCGAAGAGATGGAACCAAGGGTCGAAGAAGAGATAGAACTTCTCTACCCTAACTCCGAAGAGCTTGGAGAAGAAAAAGTGACCGCCCTCGTGGAGCAACACCAATATGGAAAGCGCCAACATGAGCTGAAGCGCCTTGATCAAGAATATTTCCATTGTTTTACTTTGAACTGTGAAGGCAGAAAACTGAGACTTTTGTGAGGCTCCTCCCGCCGTTCACCATGATTATGATTGATAAACTTTATTGATAATTCGTGATTGACAGTGTGCACACCTTATTATATATAGATATAGCGTCTCTCACACCTTCATTATATTATGACGCACTCTTCATCAGTTCTGCAGCGATGCGTCGGGCCTCGGCATCGGTCTGCAGATAGACGTCGAGATCGGGCTGACTGTCGAAGGTGGCTTTCGCCATTACCTGCTCTATGATGTCGCCCATCTGCAAGAATCCACACTCGCCACGGCGGAAGCCGGCATTGACCACCTCGTTGGCTGCATTGACGATGCACGACATGTTGCCACCTTTCTTGATAGCTTCGAAAGCCAAGCGCAGACATTTGAACTTCTCGTAGTCGGGCTCAAAGAACTGCAAGTCCTTGGTCTTGAACAAGTCGAGACGGTCGCCCTGCAGAGGCAGGCGCTTGGGGAAGGAGAAGGCATACTGTATGGGCAGACGCATATCGGGCACACCCAACTGAGCCTTCACAGCTCCATCGACAAACTGCACTGCGCTGTGCACGACACTCTGCGGATGGATGAGCACCTCTATCTTGTCGGCAGGAACGCCGAAGAGCCATTTGGCCTCAGTCACCTCGAAACCCTTGTTCATGAGCGAAGCCGAGTCGATGGTGATCTTGGCTCCCATGTCCCATGTAGGATGGCGGAGCGCATCGGCAGCCGTTACCTTAGCCAACTGCTCCATGGTGTGATGGCGGAAAGGTCCACCCGAGCAGGTGAGCAATATCTTGTCTATCTCGTTGTCGTCCTCGCCCACCAGGCTCTGGAAGATGGCACTGTGCTCGCTGTCGACCGGCAGGATGGGCGCATGATACTGCTGGGCCAAACCGCATATCAGTTCGCCTGCCACGACGAGGGTTTCCTTGTTGGCAAGACATATCTTCTTGCGGGCCTTGATGGCATGGATTGTCGGCTCAAGTCCTGAGAAGCCCACCATAGAGGCAAGCACCATGTCGATAGGATCGGCCTCCACGATGTCGCAAAGCGCCTGAGCACCGGCATAGACTTTGATGTCTGGCTCATCGCTCAACAGGTTTTTCAACTCGTCATAATGTGCCTCGTTGGCTATCACCACGGCAGCAGGTTTGAACTTACGAGCCTGCTGTGCCAGCTCCTTCACACGGTTGTTGGCTGTAAGACAGTACACCTCATACAAGTCGCTGTGCTGCTCTATCACGTCGAGCGCCTGTGTGCCGATGCTTCCCGTGGAGCCAAGGATACATATTTGTTGTTTCTTCATTTTCTCTTATCTTGTTCTAATTTGCAAGCCTTTGTAGCTTTTCGCCGCCATTTAATCCAACTCGAGGATTCCCTCGGGCAACTGCATCTTGATGACACGCTGCCCGGCATCCACCTCGTGAATGAAGTCGTTGCTGGCAGGAATCAACAGTTCCTTTCCCGCAGGTGTCGTTATCTCGAAGAGCAAGTTGATGGTGCTGTCGTCCACATGGTCGATCGTGCCTATCACCAGACCGGTAGTGGCATCAACAAGCTGGAAGCCGATAATCTCTGCCCACGACATATTCTCCTCATCGCTGTCGGAGAGATGACGGGGAAAGAACACCTCGCAGCCCGTATAGGCACGCACCTGTTCCTGCGTGTCGATGTCCTCGAACTTCACCAGCACATTCTCGTCGTTCTTAAACCGGTATTCCTCTATATAGAAAGGCACCAGGATGCCGTCGATGTCGAGAATGAGATAATCGGCATCCACACGGTCGAACACATCGTCGGTAATGGCAAAGGTGATTTCTCCCTTCACGCCGTGGGGCTTTCCCAACTTGCCTATCTTATAAACGTCGTCTCGTCTTATCATATCGCATAGAATCTTTGAAAATCATGATCAGTAAAGCCATTGAATTTTTCATTCTTCATTTACTCAATCCGTGACACGCGTAATCTTGGCTCCGAGCTGATTGAGTCGGAACTCTATGTCCTCGTAGCCACGGTCGATCTGTGCGATATTCTCTATGCGGCTTGTACCGTTGGCACTCATCGCTGCAATGAGCAGGGCAATACCGGCACGGATATCAGGACTTGTCATTCTGCCGGCACGGAGTCGGATCTTATGGTCGTGGCCCACCACCACAGCACGGTGCGGGTCGCAGAGAATAATCTGTGCACCCATATCGATGAGCTTGTCGACGAAGAACAGTCGGCTCTCGAACATCTTCTGATGGAAGAGCACGCTGCCACGTGCCTGTGTCGCCACAACGAGGAGAACCGACAGGAGGTCGGGGGTAAGTCCTGGCCATGGGGCATCGGCAAGCGTCATGATGGTTCCATCGATAAAGGAATCTATGACGTAGTGCTTCTGTTCAGGAATAAAGAGGTCGTCGCCCTCAATCTTTATCTTCACACCCAGTCGGCGGAAAGCCTCGGGAATGATTCCCAGGTTGCGGACCGACACGTCCTTGATGCGTACACCGGCTCCACACATGGCAGCCATACCGATGAACGAGCCCACCTCGATCATATCGGGCAGGATGCGATGCTCGGCTCCGTGAAGCGACTTCACGCCCACGATAGTAAGAAGGTTGCTGCCTATGCCGCTGATCTGAGCGCCCATGGCGTTGAGCAGATGGCAGAGCTGCTGGATATAAGGCTCGCAGGCTGCATTATAGATGGTGGTGGTTCCCTCGGCAAGCACCGAAGCCATGATGATGTTGGCAGTACCCGTAACCGAAGCCTCATCGAGCAACATATAGCAGCCCCTCAGTTTCCTGGCTTCTATCTGATAGACATTGCGCTCGTCGTCGTGCACGAACTTGGCACCCAGATACTTGAATCCCAGGAAGTGGGTGTCGAGACGACGGCGGCCTATCTTGTCGCCACCCGGCTTGGCGATGGTTGCCTTGCCACAGCGTCCCAGCAGCGGACCAATCATCAGCACGCTTCCACGCAGCGAGGAGCACTTAGCCACAAACTCCAGGCTGTCGAGATAGTCGAGCTTCAGCTCGTCGCTCTGGAATGTATAGTCGTTGCGACTGTTCTGAGTTACCTTCACGCCTATCTCCCTGAGCAACTTGATGAGGTTGTTCACGTCGAGGATGTCTGGCACATTCTTGATGCGCACAGGCTCGTCGGTAAGGATAGTAGTGCAAATCACTTCGAGTGCCTCGTTCTTGGCACCCTGCGGAATGATGGTTCCTGTGAGCGGATGACCGCCTTCTATGATAAATGACTCCATAGACTATTCTTTGGGGGTTATGAATGATAAGGGGAATATAAGTTACTTGTTCTTTTTCTTGCCATTGCGTCCTTGCGACTGCTCACGGTCTACAATTCTCTCGAACTTGAAAGTGTTCAGGTCGAGCTGAATCTTTCCGTCGGTAAAGCGGGCCAGGTCGGAAGCCACCTTCTCGCCGTCGCTCGAACCATGGCTCCACTGCATCAGGTTGCGATGCATCTGGTTGGCAGTGAGTTTCACCAGTTCGTCGCGCTCCCTGCCAGGCTCCATGGTCTTCAGTATCTCGAAAGCCTCGAAGAGCATGGCACCATAGTGGCGCACGGGAATCTTCTTCATCGGATAAGGCATGGGCTCGGGCTTCTGTGCTATCTGCGAGGCACTTGTCACATCGAAAGGATAGTCGATGTCGAGCTGGAAACGGCTCATGATGGCGAGCTGATCCCAGAGCTTGCGCTCATGTCCCTCCACATTCTTGCTCTCGGGGAACATTCGGTCCATGATGGCAATGATGGCCCTGGCGCATCGCTGACGCTCCTCACGGTCGGGCAGGCCGACTGCATAGTCAACCATCTGCTGTATCTCTCGTCCATACTCAGGCAGCACGATCTGCTCTCGCTGCGTGTTATAGTCTAATCCGTCTATGTTCATTAATATATATAATAATAGGTGTAAATATCAAATAAGTTTCTTAGGCATCTTGGCCACGAAGTCCTTCAGATAGAAAGGCACGAAGTAAGCCACATCCTCAAACTTGCCTTCCACGAAGCGCTTCTCGGCCAATGGCGCCATATTCTTTGCCAGCGGCTCGATGTTCTTCACGAGATGGGCGTTGGGATGATTGATGACTTCCATACACTTGGCTGCTCCGTTTCCGAAGAAATAGACAGCACCACGGTCGAGATACTCCTTGTAGGTTTCTGCGTCCACAATGTCGGCCTGTATAGGGCGCACCTCGCGGAGGGCACGGTCGAAGACCTGCGCATACACTTCCATTCGGCGGGCGTCGAGCATAGGCACAATGAGCGCATCTTCCTCGGCAGGATGCTCGCCAAGGAGCACGGGCACAGCCAGCAACTCGAGTGTAGGCACGGCGATGAGCTTTGCGCCACGGCCATAGCAAAGGCCCTTGGCCATACTCACTCCTATGCGAAGACCCGTATAAGAACCAGGACCGCAACTTACTGCCACAGCCTCGAGCGGAATATTGCGGGAATCAATGTAACTGATAGCCTCATCGACGAACACGCCCAACTTAACTGCATGGTTGGGACCGCTGTGATCTTCCTTGTTGAAAATCACGGCTCCATTATCACTAACTGCCACCGAGCACACGTCGGTACTCGTCTCAATACTTAAAATACAAGCCATAAAAATAAATATATTCTTAAATAAGGTGCAAATTTACGCTTTTTCTCGCATTTTTTTGTACTTTTGCAGAAATTTAACGTGAAGAATATATGATACAGTCAATGACAGGCTTCGGAAAAGCTACCGTAGCCTACAAAGAAAAGAAGATCAACGTAGAGGTTAAGTCGCTGAACAGCAAGGCTCTCGACCTCTCCACACGTATTGCTCCTCTGTATAGAGAGAAGGAAATGGAGATACGTCAGTTCATCGCCAAGAATCTGGAAAGAGGCAAGATTGATTTCTCTATCTGGATAGAAAAGGACGTTGTGGCTGACGCCACGCCCATCAACATGGCGCTGGTGGAGAACTATTACCAGCAAATCAAGAAGATTTCGGCACAGACAGGCATTCCTGAGCCTGCCGACTGGTATGCTACGCTGTTGCGCCTGCCCGACGTGACGACCAAGACCGATGTGGAAGAACTGACCGACGAGGAATGGAAGGCTGCACAGCAAGCCATCGACGAGGCTGTGAACCACCTCATCGAGTTCCGCCGCCAGGAGGGAGCTGCCCTGCAGAAGAAGTTCACCGAAAAAGTGGACAACATCCAGGCATTGCTCGCCAGCATAGAGCCTTACGAGAAGTCGCGCGTAGAGAAGATCAAGACAAACATCGTGAACGGACTGCAGCAGATTCCTAATGTCGAATACGACAAGAACAGACTGGAGCAGGAACTGATCTACTACATCGAGAAACTCGACATCAGCGAGGAGAAGCAGCGACTCAGCAATCACCTGAAGTACTTCCGCGAGACAATGAACGAGGAAGGACACGGCGTGGGCAAGAAGCTGGGCTTCATCGCACAGGAAATGGGACGCGAAATCAACACCACTGGCTCGAAGAGCAACCAGGCTGAGATGCAGAACATCGTGGTGAAGATGAAGGACGAGCTGGAGCAGATCAAGGAACAAGTACTCAATGCTCTGTAATAAAGTGAAGAACGAAGTATTCAACGGCTTTACTAATCATAAAGTTCAATGCTGAAGTTTCGCATGTAAGCTCCACACGCCCTGAAAGGGCAGAAGCTCTTAGCCCAGGGCAGCACCCTGGGTATAATGGCAGTCAACAAGGCGCCCTGTAAGGGCAACAGCTTTATAAATTGCCAGGAGTTTTAAAGCTTTTGCCCTTACAGGGCGACAAACTTGCGTCCTTGATTACCCAGGGCGCTGCCCTGGGCTAAGAGCTTCTGCCCTTTCAGGGCGTGTGGAACATACTTGCGAAAGTTCAATTCAATGTATAATATTCAAAGCAAAATGAAGAATGGACTGTTAATATTCAGCGCCCCATCGGGCAGCGGAAAAAGCACCATCGTAAACTGGCTGATGAAAGAACACCCCGAACTGAAACTGGCTTTCTCCATCAGCTGCACATCGCGTGCACCACGTGGAACCGAACAGAACGGAGTGGAATACTTCTTCCTCACACCCGAGGAATTCAAAGCCAAGATAGAAGCCGACGAATTCCTGGAATACGAGGAAGTGTACCAAGACAGATTCTACGGCACGCTGAAATCGCAAGTGGAAAACCAGCTTGAGGCTGGCGACTCTGTAGTCTTCGATGTAGACGTGAAAGGAGGCGTCAACATCAAGAAGTTCTATGGCGAGCGCGCCCTCAGCATCTTCGTACAGCCACCATCGGTAGAAGAGCTTCGCCGCCGTCTGAACGGTCGTGGCACCGATGCTCCCGAAGTTATCGAACAGCGACTGGCAAAGGCTAACTACGAGCTGACCTTCGCTCCACAGTTCGACCACATCGTGGTGAACGACAACCTGGAGAAGGCTGAACAGGAAGTTTACAAGCTCGTTTCCGACTTTCTGAATCAAGAGTAAGACAAGCCGGGCTGAGGTTTCAAGGAAAAGTCCGGGTCGAGTCGTCGGATAAGGCAGGAATTAGTCATTGAAGTTTCGCAAGTGGTTCAAGTACGGGCTGAAGGCCCAGAAGCTCCTATAAGCAGTACGCCCTAAAAGGCCCAAAAGCTCCTATAAGCAGCACGCCCTGAAAGGGCAGAAGCTCTTAGCCCAGGGCAACGCCCTGGGTATAATGGCAATCAGCAATGCGCCCTATAGGGGCAACAGCTTTATAAATTGCCAGGAGTTTTAAAGCTTTTGCCCTTACAGGGCGACAGGTTTGCGTCCAAAATAACCCAGGGCGTTGCCCTGGGCTAAGAGCTTCTGCCCCTTCAGGGCGTGTGGAACATACTTGCGAAAATAGAATTAGCCACAATAGGCGACCGGGCTTGGTCACAATAGGCGACCGGGCTTGGTCATAATAGACGACCAGGCTTGATCATAATAGACGGCCGGACTTGGTCATAATAGACGACCGGACAAAGCCGTCACAGATGCCTCAAGTCAAACATAAAACAAGAGCGAAAGATGCAAAAGAAGAAAGTGGGCATATTCGGCGGGAGTTTCAACCCCATACACACAGGGCACATCGCCCTTGCCAAGAGCCTCTGCCAGCAGGCAGGGCTGGATGAAGTGTGGCTGATGGTTTCGCCCATGAACCCATTCAAGAAAGAAGCCACCGACCTGCTGACAGACAAACTGCGGCTCGAGATGGCAGAACAAGCCATTGCCGACGAGCCAAAACTCAAGGCATGCGACTATGAGTTCCACATGCCCAAGCCTTCCTACACCTGGCACACGCTGCAGGCGCTGAGCCAAGACTTCCCCCACGTCAGCTTCACCCTCCTCATAGGAGGCGACAACTGGGCTTCCTTCGACAAATGGTTTCACCACGAAGACATCCTGAGCCACTACCCCATCGTCGTCTATCCGCGAAAAGGGTGCGACATAGGAAAAGTGCCATCGGGCGTAACCATAGTGGAAACGCCTCTGCTCAACATCAGCAGCACCGAGATCCGTCAACGCATCAAGGAAGGCAAAAGCATACACGGCATGGTGCCCGACTGCATAGAGCCACTGGCCATGCAATACTACTCCAACCAACACCCCTAACAAGAGCAACAACAAATGAACTGGAAAACAAAGACCAAGAGTTTTCTGAAGTTAGCCTTCGCCCCCATCCGCGGCAACGCCAACTTCTTCATCTTTATGTATCTGCTCGGCATTATCTGTGCCGTGGTGACAACTCCACGCTGGGGAGTCGTGTACGACAACCTGGCGCTGGAACTGTTTGTCGACGTCTACGTGGTTTGCGCCCTGCTGATGCTCGTGCCCAAAAAGCGGAAGATACGTTTCTGCGTAAGGAGCCTGCTGTACATTATATTATATATCACAGCACTTGCCGACACCTACTGCTTCGTCAACTTCGGCTCCACGCTCAACCCCTCGATGCTGATGCTCGTGGGTGAGACCAATCCCGACGAGGCAAGCAACTTCATATCAGCCTGCCTCTCGCCTACCGTCATCTTCAGCGCCGTGGGATGGATTCTGCTGCTCATCCTCGTACAGGCCTTTGTGGCAGCCTTCCGCAAGCCCATCATCAAGAGTCTGGGCTTTGCCGTCACCTTCATCGAGCTGCTGTCGCTCAAGAAGAGATGGAACTGGGTGACGCGCGTTACCCGTGCCACACCCTACGCCCTGACCGTGATAGGCATCATCATCTTCATAACAGGAGCCTGCACCTCTTGGCACAACAAGATGGCGACATTCAAACTCTTCGGAGGCAAGAACATAGGCGAAGTGGAGCACGAGCTCACCAACAAGGGACACGCCGAACTCTATATTCCTATCAACCGACTGGCTTTCAGCATCTACGCCAACAAGCTGGCCGCCAAACAGATCACACAGCTCATACATGCAGCCAAAGACGTACGGGTAGACAGTTGCAGCTACCGCTCGTCGAACATCGTGCTCATCATAGGCGAGAGCTACGGCCGACATCACTCCCAGCAGTATGGCTACTTCATGAAGACGACACCACGCCAGGCAGCGCTCGAAAAGTCGCGCAAGCTCACCAAGTTTACCGACGTCGTGACTTGCTGGAACCTCACCAGCTTCGTCTTCAAGAACGTCTTCTCGACACACGTTGTGGGCGAGAAAGGCGACTGGTGCGACTATCCGCTCTTCCCCGAACTCTTCCGCAAGGCAGGCTATCAAGTCACCTTCATCACCAACGAGTTCCTGCCACAGGCCAAGGAAGCAGTCTACGACTTCAGCGGAGGCTTCTTCCTCAACAACCCAGAGCTCAGCAAGCTGCAGTTTGACAACCGCAACACCGAGCTTCATCCGCTCGACGACGGACTGCTCGACGACTACGACAACCACCTGAAACAAAAGCAGGGCGAGCACAACCTCATCATCTTCCACCTCATGGGTCAGCACGTAGACTACAAGTCGCGCTACCGCAAGGAGCAAACCGAGTTCTGGGCAGGCAACTACGAAGACAAACGCCCCGAGCTGAACGCCAAGCAGCGCAAGATGTTGAGCCACTACGACAATGCCACCCTCTACAACGACTCCATCGTGGCACAGATAGTGAAGCGATTCGAGAAGGAAGACGCCATCATCATCTACATGCCCGACCACGGAGAAGAATGCTACGAGGAGAGCCGAGGCTTTATCTGCCGCAACCATTCGGCAGCCATCGACTGGCCCCTTGCCCACTACGAGTTCGAGATTCCCTTCTGGATTTACTGCTCGCGCAAATACATACGCAAGCATCGCGACATCTACAAGCAGATACGCAAGGCCAAGGACCGACGCTACATGACCGATGCCCTGCCCCATCTGCTGCTCTATCTGGCTGGCATCGAAACGCCAACCTATCAGGCCAAATACAACATCCTCAGCCCTGAGTACGACGAGATGCGGCCACGCATCCTGAAAAACTCTGCCGACTACGACAAGCTGAGAGATGAACATATAGCAAAAGAGAAGAAAGCTAACGAGAAGAAGAAAGGAAAATAAGATTATGAGTACACCCACACTAAACCGAACAGAGTGCAACGCCCTGAGAGGACTTGCCATCATCGGCATCTTTCTGCACAACTACTGCCACTGGCTGGGCCCCATCGTCAAGGAGAACGAATACCAGTACATACAGCGCAACGTAGACTGGCTGCACCAGGTAATGGCGTCGCCCGACGGCTGGCTGCCCATGCATCTGCTGTCATTCTTCGGACATTATGGAGTGCCCGTATTTCTCTTCCTCAGCGCCTACGGACTGGTGCTGAAATACGAGTCTGGTCCACGCCTCACACAGGGCGCAGAGCGATTCAGCATCACAGGCCGTCACCTGCCCAATCTGGGTGAAGGGCTGCGATTCGTACGCTATCACTACCTCAAGCTCTTCAAGATGATGATTGTGGGGTTCGCCGCATTTACCATGCTCGACTACCTCACTCCCGGGCCTCATCACTATCAGTCGCTCGACATCATCGCCATGCTGGGCATGTTCAACAACGTATTGCCCAATCCCGACCGCATCATCTGGCCCGGTCCATTCTGGTTCTTCGGTCTGATGATGCAGCTCTACATCATTTACCGCCTATTCATCTACCGTCGCCACTGGGCTTTCACCGTAGTGCTGATGGTGGTCTGTCTGGCGCTTCAACTGTGTCTCTCGCCCGACGGTGAGGCGATGAACCGCTATCGCTACAACTTCATGGGCGGCATGTTGCCATTCGGCATCGGCATTCTTTATGCCCGCTATGGCGAGAAAATTCTCATGACTTTCCATCACAACACAACCAACGCCTTTGGCATTATCTTCTGCGGAGCCATCATCTACAGTCTCAGCGGAAGCATGTTGGGCTGGACCTTCGTGCCTCTCTTCGTCTGTCTGTTCTGCGTCCTGGTAGCAAAGGTGCTGAGCGAAGTGAAATGGCTGCAGGGAGCATACAGATTTCTCGACTGGATGGGCGGAATATCGGCAGCTCTCTTCGTCTGCCATCCTATCACCCGCAAGATATTCATCCCCATCAGCCGTTGGGGCGATATGTACGCCGGACTGTTGCTCTACATCATATCGAGCATCTGCTTAGCATGGCTCTTCTCTGAGCTGATGAAGAAGATTCCGAGTCCAAAGATGAAGTAAGATGAAGTAAAGAGTGTGAGTTTCGAAAGTGAAGACAATTCAACCCCTTTCATTATGATAAAAATCAAAGATATAGAACTTGCCAATATAAGCCGATTCAGAGGCGAACTGATGGGAGCTGCCATGCTTTTCATCATCCTCTTTCATGTGGCGCTGCCCCGCGAGGATGCTTTCTTCGGGCTTCGTCGCATGGGCAATGTGGGAGTAGACATATTTCTCTTCCTCAGCGGTATAGGTCTGTGGTTCTCGTGGACCAAGAATCCTGACGTGCGCCACTTCTTCGTGCGCCGTTATCTGCGCATCTATCCCGCCTGGCTCATCATAGCCTGCCTGTTCTACATTCCGCGTTTTGAGGGAGGAGACCTCTGGGCATGGGTCGACCTCGTGGGCGACATCAGCATCAACTGGGATTTCTGGCTTCACGACGAGTTGAACTTCTGGTACATTCCCGCCACCATGATGCTCTATCTCTTTGCACCAGGCTACATGGAGCTTATCAAGCGCCACCCCATCTATCGCTGGTTGCCTGTGGTCATGATCATGTGGTGCATCCTTGTGCAGTATGTCACTCCCATCCACCGTGCCGTAGGCCATCTGGAGATTTTCTGGAGCCGCGTGCCAATCTTCTTCATCGGCATCAACATGGGCGAGATGGTAAGACAACGGCAAAGCCTCGACGGCACCAGCATCTGGATGATATGGATCATGTTTCTGATGACGCTCACCTCGAGCATCTTCCTCGAACAGGAACGCCACGGCATGTTTCCTCTCTTCTTAGAGCGCATGCTCTATATTCCCCTTACCATTACGAGCATTCTGCTGCTCAACCGTATCTTCCGCCGCACTCCCCAATGGTTCAACCGAGGCTTCATCTTTGTAGGAGCGCTGAGCTTAGAGGCTTACCTCATCCACATTCACTTCGTGCTCCACTACATAGAGAAATATCACTGGGGCTACTGGCCCACCTTCCTCGTCTGCATAGCCATCACGCTTCCTGCAGCCTGGCTTCTCAGCAAGACAGCAGGATGGATCAGCCGACAAATATCCAAGATCATCAAATACTGAGAATATTGAGAATACTCAACTTTTGCAGGGGGAGAGAGTTCAAGAGAATATTAAAGAAAACAGAGAATCATGAAAAAAATAGATTATAGAATGAACGAAAGCCGGGGCTTCTCTGCGCTGATGCGACTCATACGCCCCAAACAATGGATCAAGAACGGATTCGTCTTTGTACCGCTGTTCTTTGGCGGAGCTTTGTTTCACACCGACGCTCTTCTGGCTGGTGTCATCACTTTCTTTGCCTATAGCTTTGCCGCATCGAGTATCTATTGCTTCAACGACATTTTCGATGCAGAAGCCGACAGGCGCCATCCCGTAAAGTGTCACCGACCCATTGCCTCGGGAGCCGTTTCTGTCAAGGCGGCGTATTGTCTGATGATTCTGATGCTCATCCTTTCTATCGTCATCAGCGCTGCACTCGATTCATGGAAGGCCATGGGAATCATCCTTTTCTATTGGCTGCTCAATCTCTGCTATTGCGCCAAACTAAAGCAATACGCCATCATCGACGTCTGCATCGTTGCCTTCGGCTTTGTGCTTCGCCTCTTGGCAGGCGGTGTGGCCACCGATATTGCTCTGAGCAAGTGGATTGTGCTGATGACTTTCCTCATCACGCTCTTCATGAGTTTTGCCAAGCGACGCGACGATGTGCTGAGAATGGAGAAGACGGGCGAGGCGCCACGCAAGAATACGAGCCGCTACAACCTTACCTTCATCAACCAGGCCATCACCATCACTGCCTCGGTAACACTTGTGTGCTACATCATGTACACGGTAAGTCCGGAGGTGATAGAGCATTTCAACACCGAGCATCTCTATCTCACAAGTGTCTTCGTGCTGGTGGGACTGCTGCGCTACATACAGATAGCTGTGGTAGACCAACAGAGCGGCGACCCAACCCGTATCATGCTCCACGACCACATCACACAGTTCATCATCCTGGCCTGGCTCCTCTCATTCCTGATTATTATATACATTATATAATATGGAGGAAAAAGAAAGAATATATTGTTTCGACTTCGACGGAACACTCACCACCAAGGACACGCTCCTGGAGATTATCCGTTACAAAGCTGGCACATGGCGCCTGCTGTGGGGCTTTCTGCTCTACAGCCCCATCCTGGTGTTGATGAAACTTCACCTCTATCCCAACTGGAAAGCGAAGCAGCTCATCTTCACCCATTTCTTCGGCGGCATGAGCACACGCGCCTTCAATCTGCTGTGCCAGGACTTCGCCAAAGAACGCAGCAACCTTCTTCGTCCTGACATGATTGCCCTTGTCGGCCGGGCCGTCGAGGACAAAAAGAAAGTCTTCATAGTGAGTGCCAGCATCGACAACTGGGTTCGCCCCTTCTTCGCCACACAGGGCATTGGGGAAGTCGAGGTGTTGGGAACAAAAGTAGAAGAGAAAGACGGCTGTCTGACCGGGCGCTTCAGCACAGCCAACTGTTATGGCGCAGAGAAAGTAAGACGTATCAGCAAGGCTCTCTCCTTCGACCGAAGCCGTTACCACATTACCGCCTACGGCGACAGTCGTGGCGACAAGGAAATGCTTGCCTTTGCCGACGAAGGGCATTTGGTAAACAGCCATAAAAGCGAATAGTTGCAGAAAGATTTGCGGGATAAAGGGAAAATGATTAATTTTGCATGCTAATCATTAACAAAGACATGAACATCAAGCAAAGAATACAGCAGATGGACGACTCAAAACGCGAAAAGTTGGGCGAGGTGGTAAGGTTTGGCATCGTAGGTGTGGCAGCCACCATCCTGCAGTACGTCATCTATCTCGTCATGATTCCCAGCCTTGCCTGGGGTCTTCCCCAGTTAGGCGGCAACGACCATGTACTGGCCACCACGGCCAACACCATTGCCTATATCGCCAGTTTCGTGTTCAACTTCATTGCCAGCACACGCTACACCTTCCGTGTCAAGGCCAATGCCAAGCGAGGAGCCGGCTTTACGTTCTCTCACATCATCAACTACACCCTGCAGACGGTCTGTCTGAATCTCTTCGTGGGCATGGGACTGACCAAGCAGATAGCCATGTTGCCCACACTCTGTGTCTGCATTCCCGTCAACTTCCTCTTAGTAAGATTCTTCCTGAAGAAGTGAAGGATGAAGATCTGTCTTCCCCAAACAAGCAAGAAAATCAAAAGCAAACATCATGATAAAAAAAGCTTTCGAGATATTCAAAATCAAGCGCGAGGAGAGATGGCAGGCTCTCGTGGCACTGCTCCTGTTCATCGTGCTCAATGCGCTGACCATCATCAAGTACAATAGCCAGTTCACACAGCTCAGCGACAACTATCACAAACTCTTTGTCAAAACCTTCCATGTGGCAGGTTTCGACCCGCTTACCTATGCTGTCGTTTCCTGTTGGGACACAGAGTACAACGTGTATCGCCATCCTCTGCTGGCTTTCTTTATGTACATTCCCAACCTGATCAACCAGGCACTCATTGCCCTTACAGGCATCAACTGCGTGCAGTACATCGTGGCCATTATCCTCGTGTTCTGCGCCTTCTATTCGTTCATCTTCCTCTACCGCATCTTCCGAGAAGTGATAGGCTTGAAGAGCTGCGACGCCACCCTGCTGTCGGCTTTCTACTTCTCCTTTGCCTATGTGATGGTTTCTGCCATGGTGCCCGACCATTTCATCATGTCGATGCTGCTGCTGCTCATGACACTCTACATCAGCGGCATCTGCATGAAGAAAGGACGCCGGCTCACCACCTGGCAGACCGTAGTGCTCTTTGTGCTTACAGCAGGCGTATCGCTCAACAACGGACTAAAGACATTCCTCGCAGCCCTGTTTACCAACGGCCGGAAATTCTTCCGTCCCAAGTATCTGCTCTTGGGCATCATCCTGCCAGCCGCCCTGATGTGGGCTGTGGCTCGTGTGGAATACCGCACCTTTGTATGGCCCAAGGAGATGGCACGCCACGAGATGAGAATGAAGAAGAGCGAAGAGGCCAAGCAGCTGATTTACAAGCAGTATCGCGACACGGCACAGGTGAAAGACTCGGCACAGGTAGAGGCTGCCGTGAAAGCCATCATACAGAAGAAGGCACAGGCGAAGTACGTGAGAGACCATAAGCAGATATGGAACAGAAACACGGGCAAGCCCATTGCCAAAGGCGAGTTTATGGGCTGGACCGACATCACGACCTCGCGCACAGAGACGGCTTTGGAAAATCTCTTTGGCGAAGCCATCCAGCTGCATCGCCAGCACCTGTTGGAGGACGTGCTGCGAAGCCGTCCTGTCATCGTGGGCTACGACTCGGCCATCAACTACATCGTAGAGGGCATCATTCTGCTGCTCTTCGCTTTGGGCATTTTCTTCGGCGTGCGCTCCAAGTTCTTCTGTCTGTCGATGCTTTTCTTCCTCTTCGACATTGCCCTGCACATCGGTTTGGGATTCGGCATCAACGAGATTTACATCATGACGGCACACTACATGTTCTTTGTGCCCATCGCCATCGCCTTCTTCTTGCGCCGCCTGCGAGGAAAGAGCCTCTCGCTCTGCCGTTCTGTCCTGATAGGACTCACCTTCTATCTCATCACTTACAACGGAGCGCTGCTCTTCCGCTATATGCTTAGTTAAGGAGTTGGGAAATTCTTCTGGAGTCAAGGAGTTAAGGAGTTAAGGAGTTAAGACAACAGCTTTTGTGGACTTGAAATTAGAAACAAAATATTAAGCAACAAATATGAACCATATTTTCAAGATAAGAAAAGAAGAAAAGTGGGCAGTCATCGTGGCGCTCCTTGTATTCGCAGCACTCAACACACTCATGGTGTGCTATCACTTCACGCCCTTTACCAAAGGCGGAAACCACATAGGCTACTGGAGTCTCTTCACCCGATACTATCAGATGTCGGGCTTCGACGTGTTCACCTATCTCACCGTGTCGAAGTGGAACGCCTACTACACCGAGTTCCGTCATCCGTTGCTGCCATTCCTCTGGTATCCGTTCTATCTGCTCAACTACTGGCAGATGCAGCTCACGGGCAAGAACATCGCCATCATCCTCGTGGCTGTGGTGATGACGATTCTCTCCACCTACTCGTTTGTCTTCATCCGCCGCACCTTCCGTGAGATACTGCAGCTTGACAAACTCGACTCCAACCTGCTGTCGGCCCTTTTCTTCTCCTTTGCCTACATCATGCTCTCCAGCTTCGTGCCCGACCATTTCGGTCTGTCGATGTTCATGCTCACCCTCACGTTCTATGTGGCAGGCAAGCACATCGTGAACCGTGAGAAGATGCCGGCCTGGCAGACAGCCACGCTCTTCGTCTTCACGGCAGGCATCACCATCACCAACGGAGCCAAGGTGTTCCTCTCTGCCCTCTTTGCCAACGGCAAGGACATCTTCAGATGGCGCCACCTGCTGATGGGCATCGTCATTCCCTCGCTGTTCATCATCGCAGCAGCCATCTGGCAGAACGAGGCTTTCATCATTCCTCACCGCCAGGAAGGACTCCGCATTCTGCATGCACGCGAACAGCGCGACAGCGTGTTCAAGGCACAGGTGGAAGCCGACCAGAAGCGCAAACGCGAGATTCACGGAACCGCCATCAAGGAGAAAGGCATCCTCTCTTGGGCCGACCTCAGCGTGTCGCGTCCACAGTCGCTGGTAGAGAATGTCTTTGGCGAATCGCTCATCCTTCACAAAGATCATCTGCTGCAGGACGTTGGCACCCGTCGCCCCATTTTTGTACGTTACCGCACGCCTCTGCCCTATATTCTCGAAGCCATCCTCGTGGTGCTCTTTGCCGCAGGTCTGTGGATGGGACGCAGGTCGAAGTTCCTGTGGATGATAGGTGCATGGGTGGCGTTCGACGCATTCATACACTTAGGATTGGGCTTCGGCCTCAACGAGGTGTACATCATGACAGCCCACTGGGCTTTCATCATCCCCATCGCCATAGGCTATCTGCTCAAAGGTCTCAGCGCCAGAAACCAGTCGCATCTGCGCCTTATCGTCATGGTGCTTGCGGTATTCCTATTCTTCTACAACGGGCTGCTCATTGCCCAGTATCTATTGTAAATTACTTCACCCATCCAAACCTTTCACCATCATGCCCACAGTATCCATCCTCGTCCCCATCTACGGTGTAGAGAAATACATAGAACAATGTGCCGAGACTCTTTTCCAGCAGTCTTTTGCCGACATAGAGTATGTGTTTGTAAACGACTGTACCAAGGACAGAAGTGTGGAAATACTGCAACAGACTATCGACCGGTTTCCTGAGCGAAAGTCACAGGTGATACTGATTCAGCACGAGCACAACAAGGGTTTGGGAGGCGCACGCCATACAGCTTTCGCTGCCTCGCGAGGCCGATACATCATGCATGTGGACAGCGACGATCTTCTGCCACTCGATGCAGTGGAAAAGCTGGTAAAAGCTGCCGAGAAGAGCGGTGCCGACATCGTAGACGGAGGCTTTGCCGACTGGGAGAACGGACAAGCCACTCTGTTTCATCCTGCCGCCCATGACAGCCATCGCACCTATCAGCGCAAACTGCTCTGCCAGAACATCACCTCCAACCGCATTTGGGGAAGAATCTATCGCAGGGATCTGCTCGAAAGCCACGGCATATACAGCGTCGAGGGCATAGACTACAGCGAGGACTACGCCGTGGTGGCACGAGTCATGTACTTTGCCAAGCGCTATTTCATCGACGATGTGGTGTACTATTATCGCAAAGACAACATCACCTCCTACACCCACGACATCTCGGAGAAAAACCTTACCTCGCACTTCAAGGCCTGCCAGCTTGTGGCATCGTTCATCGAGCAGCATGACAACAAGGGTATTTACCGCACAGCCACCGACATCGGCATGGTGAATGCCTATCGCGTAGCAGCCGAACAGCATCTGCCTCTCGAAAAGGTAGACAGCATCTGCACCTATCGCGTCACCCATCCCGTCTGCCGCCTCTGTATCGCCCTGCTGCGCCGTGGCTGGAAGGTGAAACACGTCAATCTCTTGTATCTGTTGTTCAGAAGAATTTATAATTTACAGATACTCAGAAGATAGAGAAGTTAAGAAAAGTTTGGGAGAAAGTTAAGGGAATGTTGGGAGGAAGTGAGTGAATTGTTTCTTCTCACTTATCAAATTCTCCGTTCCAAATCACGGAACGGACATTCCAAATCACGGAACGGCCATTCCGAATCACGGAACGGACATTCCAAACTACGGAACGGAGATTTCTGCACACTATTTTTTCTTTTTCTTCATGAATGTGAGACATTCTTCGAGTATCTTGACGCGAAGAAGCTTCATGACTGCAAAATAGAGCGAAGAAGCCAGGATGATTCTTACCAGCAAGAGCAGGTAGATGTTCGACAGCCAGCAGGTGAGATAATAAGTTGCCACCATACAGCCTGCCGCACAAAACAGGAAGGGAAGTGTGTCGAGACAGACATCCCTGAAGCGCAAGCCTGTGATGTGTCTGATGGCGCCCTGCCACACCAGCAGCCACAATATCATAAAGGCTGTGTAAGCCACAACCATCCAGTAGATGCCGTAGCTGTGACAACAAAGCACCAACGCCAGCAATCCTACCACCTGCCCCAGATTGCACCACATGTAAACATCCGATCGTCCGTTGCTGATGGCGAGGTTCTGATAGAGTGTGTACAGCGGAACGAAGGCTCCGCTCACGCTGAGAATCTGCAGCAGGGGCACACTCGCTATCCACTTGTCACTGATGGTGATGAGGATGAACTCGTGCGAGACCAATGCCAGTCCGAACATTAGCGGGAAGGAGAGAAAGGAGGTGAAGCGGAACATCTTGCGAAACACCTGCTGTTCCTTACCCCGGTCGTCTTTCACCGACGAGAGCACGGGCTGCGCTATCTGCCCCACCGTGTTGGAGATAAACGAATTGGCCTTGGTGTTCCAGTTGTAAGCCTGCGAGTAGTTGCCCACATCGTCAATAGGATAGAAACGACCGAAGATAAAGGTCAGCACATTGTTGCTCACAGTGTTGATGATATTGGTGATGAGCAGCTTCACGCTGAAGGCGAACATCTGCCTCACCGGTCCGAAGTCGATATGCAGCTGTGGCCGCCAGCCTGTGTAATAGAATCTGCCAAAGTTGAGCACCGTAATAAAAATTACCTGCTGCCATGCGAGGCTCCAGTAGGCCATGCCGCTGAAGGCGAGGCACACGCCCACCACATTCGATGATATGAGCGCCACGAAGCTCACGATGGCTATCTCCTTGTTCATCATATTCTTGGTCATGTAGGCATTCTGCACGATGCCAAACGAGGAGATGAAAAAAGCCAGAAACACGAAGCGCGACAGCCATACAAGGCAGGGCTGATGGAAAAAAGCCGCTATCAGCGGAGCGCTGAAGAAGAGCACCACATAGAGCGCAAAACTCACGATGACATTGAACCAGAACACCGAGTTGTAGTCGCGGTCGGTGGGATGTTTCAGGTTGACCAAAGCCTGCGTGAATCCGCTGCTCTGCAGGTTGCCAGCAATGAGTGTAAAGATGGTGAGTATGCCGATGATTCCATAGTCGGCAGGCGAGAGCAAGCGTGCCAGGAAGATGCCAAACAAGATGTTGAGCACCTGTGTGGAGCCACTGTTCATAGCTCCCCAAAACAATCCTTTAGCCGTTTTCTCCTTTAATGTTTCTGCCATTTTTCCGTTTTTATTCAAATATCGCAAGTCAAGGAGTTAGGGGAGTTAAGAAGTTATCGCTCCCCATGGTCGCTGAGGAGTTAAGACAACAGCATTTTTACTTGGCTTTCAAACAATAATACATTTGTCTTAACTCCTTGACTTCTTAACTCCTTTAACTCCTTGAAATACGATTGTTCTGTTTTATTTTCTGCAAAATTAGCACTATTTGTTTGAAGTTCAAAACATTTTGCTTATTTTTGTCGTATGAAACGAATATTCCATATCATATCCCACTTCGACATGGGCGGAGCCGAGCGCGTGGCACTCAACATTGCTCTGTCCGAGAATCCCGACTTCAAGTATCATATTGTCGAGGTCGTGAGAGGCCGTTCGCCCTTCACACGGCAGTTTATCGGCGAGATGAAAGCGGCTCACATCGCCTTCCACCGCTCACCCGTTCCCGCAGTGCCGTCTCACTACCTCTTCGAGAAGACGGCAGCGCTGCTGTTTCCGTTGTGGTTTGTATTCCTCTTCCTGAAGTATCGTCCTACAGTCGTCCACTGCCACAGCGAGATTCCCGAATGGGCGGTCTATCGGTTTTTCCATCTCTTTCCCCGTCTCACCCGCCATTGCCGCGTGGTGCGCACCATTCACAACACGTCGCTGTGGCACGGCATGCAGAAGACGGGCAGTAAGGTGGAAGCTTGGCTGCAGTCGAAGAATGCCAACATCGCCATCTCCACCTCGGTGCTCGATACTTATCAGAAAGCTTACCACGCCCTGCCACCTATTATATATAATGGCATTGCGCCCTGCCAGGAGCGGAAGACGTATCCCGGGCTTATGGAGGGAAAAGTCAACATCCTCTTTGCCGGACGCATGGAGGAGCAGAAAGGCATCAGCCATCTGGCCGACATCGTGGAGAGGCTGAGCTGCAACGACCGCTACTTCTTCCACATCTTCGGCAACGGCAGACTCAAGGACATGCTCACCCACAGAATAGGCGATGCGCCCAATGCCAGCATCCATCCGCCACTCTTCGGCCTGTCGGCTTATCTCGGTTCGTTCGACTATCTGCTCATGCCTTCAGAGCACGAGGGTCTGGCGCTGCTGTCCATCGAGGCAAGCATGGAGGGCACACCCGTCATCATCAATGATGCCAAGGGGCTCTCCGACACGCTGCCCGCCGACTGGCCGCTCAAGGTGGAGCACAACGACATCGATGCCTACATGCGCCTCTTCACCCATACCATTCCTCAAGGCGAGAGAGCTCTCTGGGCTGAACAAGCCCGACAGTATGCCATGAGCCACTTTTCGCTGCAACAGATGCAAGAGGCTTACGAAAGAGTTTACCGGGGAGAAGATTGAGGATTTATCCGCTGTTTCTGGAGTTAAATTAGTTTCGGCAACAAAATTACGCATTTTCTTTGAGATAGCCTTCGATTTTAGAAATAAAAAATCATTCTCTTCGCTTAATCAGTTTTTTTATTTAACTTTGCAGAAGATTGACTGCATTCGGCAATTTGAAAACAAGTTTTCATTGCGCTCGTTTGTACAATCTTTGCAGAAGATTAACCAGTAACCCTATAAAAAATGAACAGAATTTATCGACTGATTTTCATTCTCTGTGCCTTCTGCGGAATAGCTCAGGCACAACCCGAACGCCCCAAGCTCGTGGTGGGCATTGTGATCGACCAGATGAGATGGGACTATCTCTATCGTTATTATGCCCGCTATGGTGAGGGCGGATTCAAGCGAATGCTCGGCGAAGGCTTCAGCGTAGAAAACTGCCAGATACCTTACATCCCATCCGTCACTGCCATCGGACACTCTTGCGTCTGGACAGGCTCCGTACCCTCAATACACGGCATTGCCGGCAACGCCTTTGTGAAAGACGGAAAGATTGTCAACTGCGTGGGCGACAACACAGTGAAACCTGTAGGCTCCGATGGAAAGGCAGGCTACATGTCGCCACGCAATCTGTGGGTGACAACCATCGGCGACGAGCTGCGCCTTGCCACCAACAACCGCTCCAAGGTCGTTGGCGTGGCGCTGAAAGACCGCGCCGCCATCCTTCCTGCCGGACATCATGCTAACGGTGTCTATTGGTTCGACGACAAGGCAGGACGATTCATCACCAGCACCTTCTATATGGACAAACTGCCCGAGTGGGTCAACAAGTTCAACAAGCGTAAGCTGGCAGAGAAATATCTCTCGCAGAAGTGGGAAACCCTCTACCCCATCGACACCTATCAGCAGAGCACAGCCGACGCCAACAACTACGAGAACGGCATCGTCGACGGCGAGAAGGCACAGTTGCCTCTCGACCTCGCTGCTCTCTACAAGAAGCATGGCTACAAGATCATCCGCAACACACCCTTCGGCTGCAACCTCACCTTCGATATTGCCAAGGCTGCCATCGAGGGCGAGAACTTAGGCAAAAACACCGACACCGACCTGCTCACCATCAGCTGCTCGAGCACCGACTACATCGGCCATCAGGTGGGAGTCAACGCCGTTGAGACCGAAGACTGCTATCTGCGCCTCGACCAGGCGCTTGCCGACTTCTTCGCCTATCTCGACAAGACCATCGGCAAGGGCAACTATCTCACCTTCCTCACTGCCGACCATGGTGCTGTCAACAATGCCGCCTTCCTGCAAGACCAGCGCATACCTGCCGGCATCTGGAACGGGAAATCTATGGTCAAGGAACTGAACCAGGAGCTCAAGGCTAAGTTCAACACCGACAAAGACCTCGTGATGACAATCATGAACTATCAGGTGTTCTTTCACACCGCCACCATCGAGGAGGCTGGTCTCGACTATGCTGCCGTGAAGCAGGTGGTAGTCAACCGTCTGAAGAAAGAGAAGATTGTGCACTATGCCTTCGACATGGAGAAGACCTCGACCGAAAGCATTCCCGAGCAGTTGAAGTTCCGTGCCATCAACGGCTACAACCGCGAGCGCAGCGGAGGCGTGCAGATTGTTCTGAAGCCTGCCCATTATGAGTACGATGTAGCGAAGGGCACCAGCCACGGCGCTTGGAATCCTTACGACATCCACATTCCTTTGGTCTTCATGGGATGGCACATTCAGCATGGTGCCACTACCCAGCCTCACTACATGACCGACATTGCCGCCACCGTAAGTGCCCTGCTCCACATCCAGGCACCCAACGGCTGCATAGGAACACCTATATTCTAATGGAATTTCAGATACAAGTTTTATAAAGTATCAAGGGGTTAAGACATTAGAATGTCATAGCTTCTTACAACATCCTGACTGAGTCATTTTGTTCAAAGTCATTTTGTTCAAAGTCGATTTTCAGTCAGGATTTGTTTTTCTCTAATTCTTGATAAAACAAAAAAATCTTGATAATATTTTCTGTTATCAAGACTCATCATCATCATTGATGATTTTCAGATAGTCATCGTAGCTGATAAACCTACCGCCCATGGAACGGAGATGCGAAGTCTCGAGTTGGCAGTCGATGAGTTTCATTCCCTTACGCTGCATGAAACGGGCCAGATAGATGAGCGCCAGCTTGGAGGCAGAGGGAACGAGCGAGAACATACTCTCGCCAATAAACACAGGGCCGATGGTGACGCCATAGAGTCCGCCCACGAGCTGATCGGTAGCGTCGTCCCACACTTCTACACTCGAGGCAAAGCCCTGACGATGAAGCTCCGTATAAGCCTTGATCATATCGTCGCCCAGCCAGGCTCCATCCTGCTCGATGCGCAGTTTACTGCACTGTGCGATGACGTCGTCGAACGCCTCATTGATGCTGTAGCTGTACTGGTCTTTGTTGATGAGCGTGCGCATGGAGTGGCTCACGTGTATCTCTTCGGGGAAGATGACGAAGCGTTGCATAGGACAATACCACAGAATATCAGGCTGGTCGCGAAAACTGTACCAGGGGAAGATGCCGTGGCAGTAAGCCAGCAGCAGGCGGTCGATACTTAAATCGCCGCCCACAGCAAAGAGTCCGTCCTCATCGCCTGAGCGTGGGTCGGGAAACGTGGGATAAGGCGTTGACTCGTCTATTTGAAATATCATTGTTCTTTTTTTGAGTATTAATTGCAAATGGAGAGTTAGAGAAGTTAAGGAGTTAGAGAAGTTAACATCTTAACTATATCACCAGCTCCTTGCCTTCAAGCTTAACCACTGCCTTTCCACCCTTCTTCAGCTTGCCGAAGAGAAGAGCCTTCATGAGCACAGGCTTGAGGCGGTTGCCGATGACACGATCCATCTCGCGGGCACCATACTCCTTGGTGAATCCCCACTTTAGGAGCTGCTCTCGCGTCTGAGGTGTAAGCTCGATACTGACGCCCTTGGCGCTGAGTTTGTCGGCGAGCTGGGCAAGCTTCTTGTCGAGGATAAGCTCTGCCATGTGCCTGTCCATATCGTGGAACACCACAGTGTCGGAAAGACGGTTGATGAACTCGGGGCGGAAGGTTTTCTTCACCTGTGCGAGCATCGCCTGACCACGACTCACATTGCCTGCGAAACCGATGTTGGCCTGCGAGGCATACTGAGCTCCGGCATTAGAGGTCATGATGAGGATGACGTTGCGGAAGTCAGCCTTCTGACCCTTGTTGTCGGTAAGTCGGGCATAGTCCATCACCTGGAGCAGGATGTTGTAGATGTCGCTGTGTGCCTTCTCTATCTCGTCGAGCAGAAGCACGCAGTTGGGCGTCTTGCGGATAGCGTCGGTGAGCTGTCCACCATCCTCGTAGCCCACATAGCCTGCCGGCGAGCCAATGAGTTTGGCAACGGCATGCTTCTCGGTGTATTCGGACATATCGAAGCGCACCAGCTCGATGCCCAACTCGCGGGCGAGGACACGTGCCACCTCGGTCTTGCCCACTCCCGTAGGTCCTACGAAGAGAAGCGACGCCATAGGCTTGTCGTCGTCGATGAGTCCTGCCTTCGCCATCATCACGGCTTCCACCACCTTGTCGACGGCTGTGTCCTGACCATAGATCTTGTCGAGCATTCGTTGGCGCAGCGATGCCAGGGCAGAGTTGTCTTCGTCCTTGATGGCGGCAGCGTCTATCTTGCACACCTTGGTGAGAATCTGCTGAATGACGGCCTTGGTGACATAAGAGCGCTGGCGGTTGGCAGGATGCACCTCAAGATAGGCGCCGGCCTCATCCATGAGGTCGATGGCCTTGTCGGGCAGGAAGCGGTTGCTGATGTACTTGTCGCTGGCCCGCACCGCATATTCGAGGGCGTCCTTGCGATAGGTGACGCCATGATAGATATTGTACTTATGCTGCAGCCCCTCGAGAATCTTGATGGCTTCGTCGACGGAAGGCTCCTTGATGTCGATCTGCTGGAAACGGCGCACGATGCCCTTGCTCTTCGCCATGTAGCGGTTGTACTCCTCGTAGGTGGTGGAACCAATGAAGCGGATGTCGCCAGCCTCGAGATACTGCTTGAGCATGTTGGAGGCATCAGGTCCGCCATCCGATCCTCTTCCGGCTCCTATCATGTTGTGAATCTCGTCGATATAGATGATGACATTGCCCTCCTTGGCAGCTCCGTCCATCACCATCTTGATGCGTTTCTCGAAGTCGCCACGATACTGCGATCCGGCAAGCATCTGTCCGATGTCCATGCCGTAGATGCGGGCTCCCTTGAGGCGGTCGGGCACCTGATTCTCGTTGATGAGTTTGGCAAGTCCGAAGACGAGGGCTGTCTTTCCCACACCAGGCTCGCCCACGTGCAGCGGATTGTTTTTCTCGGCACGGCAGAGCACCTGTATGGTGCGGTCGAGTTCTTTCTCGCGGCCGATAAGCGGATTGTGCTGGTCTACCTTGTCGGAGATGCAGGTGACGAGCTTATGCCAGTCGGAGGGATGGCGTTTTCCGGTCTGCCAGCCTTCAGGGTCGTCATACTCATCGTTGTCGATGCCGTCGTCTTCATCGTTGTCATCGTCGTCATCATACCAGAAGTCGCCTTCATCACCGTCTTCGTCGTCATCATCGAAGTCGGAGCTTCCGCTTTCTATAAATGCCCTCATCTCGTTCATCAACTCTTCATCACTGAGGCCGCCTTCGCTCTCGTTCGCCAACAGGGGAGAGAATTTGCTAAACTCTTTCATTTCCGGGTCTTCCTCATCGGGAAACTTTTCACCTACGAGTCGGGTGAACTTCTCGCCCTGCTCACCGATGTACTTGTCGATGAGATAAGGAGCCTCAGCGTAGGGAAGCGTCAACATGGCAGTGAGGAAATGAGTCACATTGAGTTTCACCCCAGCTCCGCCAGCCAGGTTGACCAGATAGGCAGAGCTGTGCATCGCCTTGAAAAGCACCGAAGGCTCGGGCTTCACATGAGAGAATTCTTTGGGAATGCGCTCCTGCTGCTTAAGCCACGCATCGAGTTCCTGACGCATGGACTTTTGGTCGATCTTCATCCGGCGCATGATACGGGCAACCTCGGGATGGTCGATGACGCTCAACAGCAGATGCTCGGGCATGAGAAACTCGTGATGGTATAAGACTACATTGTCCATTGCCTTGCAAAAGAAGAAGGACATGGATTGGGTAAGTCCTGGGAATAATTCCATAGCTATACTTATTTTTTACTCAACTTTGCAAAATCAATTTTTCACACAGGCTCAATGGTAAATTCGAGAGGATACTTTGCCTTGTCTATCTTCCTCCTCGCCTTCTCCACCTTGCTCTTTGCCACGTCATAGCTGTAGATGCCTACCGAAGCTTTCCCCTCGCGATGGGCCTTGAGCATGATGGCATTGGATTCCTCGGCGGCCTTGAAGAAGCATGTGTACAGAATGTCGACGACAAATTCCATCGGTGTGACGTCGTCGTTGTGTAGAAGTACCTGATAACGTTTAGGCTTCTTGATCTCAAGATCCTGACGTTCTTTTACTGCTGTTTGTCCTTGTGCCATAATTCAAATGCGTTTGTTTTGTTGCTAAGAGAGAATGAGTCTTCTTGATAGTTTTACTCTGCGTAGGCATGAGTGATTTCCACCACATACACATCGTGGAAGCCGCCCTTGGCGCCATACCACTGCAGAAGGTCTTTGTCGATAAACTTTTCTGCCGACATACTGTCCTTATAGAGTTTTCTGCACTCCAAGGTGAGTCGGGCCTGTTCGAAACCGATACTGCCGCCCTCCAAGACGACGGGCTTGAGTCCTGTGACCTCACACTTGTCGAGGTCGCGTCCGCTCTTTGAACCGCAGAAATTGTATATCTTGCGTGCTTCCTCGCTATGCCCCAAGAAAGAGAGTGTCATGGTGTCGTTGGCCTCTATGAGCTCGTGTGTGAAGCGCTCTGGACGAATGAACACCACTGCCACGGGCTTGTTCCACAGCCAGCCCAGGCAACCCCAGGAAGCTGTCATCATGTTGAACTTATCCTTGTTGCCTGCAGCCACAAGAATCCACTCCTTCCCTATCGTCTCAAAAACATTGTCGTTGATTTGCTTAATGTCTATCTGTCTCATATCTATATTATATTTAATAAGGTGAAACTCACCTTTATGTTGTGTCTATGCCGGAGCCTTCGCTTTTGCGAAAGTTGAGTTACTGCCGCAAGTTTCGCATCTGGTTCAAGCACGCCCAGAAGGGGCAGAAGCCTATAACCCATGGCAGCACACCCTGAACCAACGGTCACCGGCGCGTAACGGAATTGAAAATCGCTGGCCGAAGGGTAAAGCAAAGTAAAGGGCAGAAGCCCATAGCCCAGGGCAGCGCCCTGGGTATAATAGCAATCGGCAAGGCGCCCTGTAAGGGCAAAAGCTTTATGTTTTGCCTGAAGTTTAAAAGCTTTTGCCCTTACAGGGCGATAGGTTTGCGTTCCTGATTACCCAGGGCGCTGCCCTGGGCTATGAGCTTCTGCCCCTTCAGGGCGTGTGGAGTTTACTTGCGAAAGTTGAGTGCAAAGATACCGCAAGCGAGCGCAATGAAAGCTTGCTTTCAAATTGCCGAGCGCAGGATATCTTCTGCAAAGATAATAAAAAAACTGCGTATAATTGTAAGGAATAGAGTTTTTTTTGTATTGTCTTCGTTTTCAGTAAAAAAAATCACACTCAAGAATGAAAAATAAAGTCTCCATCTCTTCGCTTAATCAGATTTTTGCAGTACCTTTGCAGGCCGAAAGCCCATGGCAAAACAGCCAAAGGCTTATTTTTTTAATCTTTTTATACATTCATTTTTAATGTACAAATCAATTTTTAACAAGCACAACAGCCTGAAGTTCAACCACTTCTCCAACAAGGGTTATGCTCTTTTCTCCGTTTTGGGAAAAGAGGTGCTCGTAGGCGCACTCAGCGTTGCCACACTCAGCCATGCCAAGGCTGAAGGCATCAGCACAGAGGGCGTTAAGGCCGACTCTACCCTGTATAAGGGAGGAAAGGCTTACGAGCTCGACGCGGTGAACGTTACCGGCTCACGTGCTCCAATGACTGTTGAGCAGTCACCAAAGATTGTGTCTGTCATTACCCGCGACGATATTCATCGTGCGGCTGCGCAGACCATCAATGATGTTTTGAAATTAGCTACTGGCGTGGATGTCCGTCAGCGCGGTGGCTTTGGTGTACAGACGGATATCTCCATCAATGGTGGAACCTTTGACCAGATTACCATTCTCTTGAATGGTGTCAACATCTCCAATCCACAGACGGGTCACAATGCTTCCGACTTTCCTGTTGCCCTTGCCGACATCGATCACATCGAAGTGCTCGAGGGTGCTGCTTCTCGCATTTTCGGAACATCAGCCTTCAATGGCGCCATCAACATCGTGACTCGAAAAGCGCAAAACGATGGAGTGGCAGCACTCGTAGAGGGTGGATCGTTTGGCAGCTTCGCTACACAGGGACGCCTACAGTCTTCATTCTCCACAGGCAAGTGGACACACGCCTACTCAGCCAGCGGTGGCTACAAGCGCTCGGATGGTGGCACGGAGAACAGCGACTTTGAGAAAGGACAAGCCTTCGGACAAGTCAACCTGAGCTACAACCAACGCTTCGATATCAACGCTCAGGTGGGATATGCCCAACAGAGCTACGGAGCCAACACATTCTACAGCGCCAAGTTCAACAACCAGTATGAGAAGACCGACCACACCATGGCATCGATCAACCTCAACCTGCACGACCCACACCAGACGTGGCAAATCGCTCCACAGTTCTATTACAACAACTTCAAGGACCACTATCAGCTGACTCGCGGAAAAGCGGGCGCTGCAGTGGGCGAGAACTACCACGACCTGGATGTCTATGGAGGCGGACTCAACGCCAATATAACATGGATGTTAGGTAAGACAGCCGTAGCGTTCGATATCAGCAAGGAGCGCATCTACTCCACTGCCCTCGGCGAAGAACTGGCTGCAGAAGACTATAAGAACATTCACGGAACCGACCGACAGTACACACGCAAGGGCGAGCGAACCAATACCAACATCATGCTGGAGCACAACTTCATCTTCGGAGGTTTCACACTCTCGGCAGGTGTCCTCGCCAATAAGAACACAGGACTTGACAACGACTTCCGTTTCTATCCTGGCGTAGACATGAGCTATAGACCTAACAACAACTGGAAGTTCTTTGCTTCCTGGAACAAAGCTCTGCGTATGCCTACCTACACCGATCTATATATCAGTAATGTGGTGCAACAAGGCGACATCACACTAAGCCCGGAGAAGAACTCCACCTTCAAGATAGGTGCACAGTACCGACAGAAGGGGTTGGCTGCTACGATAAGCGGATTCTATGCACACGGCACCAACATGATAGACTGGGTACAGACTTCAGAAACCGAACTCGCCGACAGCAAATATCACGTGATGAATATCGGAAAACTCAACAACATGGGCTATAACCTCGATGCTACTATCTACATGAGAGAGCTCATACACAACTGCTTCATCACACGCATCAAGGTGGGATATGCCTATATCTACCAGGATCATAAAACCGATGCCGACATTCTCAAGTCGCTCTATGCTTTGGAATATCTCAAGCACAAAGCTATCTTCGGCTTGGATCATCAGATATGGAAAAAGCTTTCTGCTTCATGGGCGGTGCGCTGGCAGCAACGCATGAATGGTTACTCTCCCTACACCAAGGTGGATTGCAAGCTCATGTGGGATGAGAAGAAATACAGCATCTACGTGAAGGCCGACAACATCACTTGCCATCGCTACTACGACCTCGCTGCCATCAAGCAGCCAGGGCTGTGGATCATGGCTGGTGCCAGCGTCAACCTCGGCTGGTAATAAACTGGCAATATAATAAAAAACGAGCCTTGAAGCGAACTTTTCATCAGTTACTTCAAGGCTCGTTCCTTTTTTATCGGAAACAAGAAAAAGGGCGATTTTTTACCCATATCTATGTTTTTTTATGAGATATGGGTAAATAATCGCCCATTTTTATAACTTTTCACAAAAACAAGTCATCTGACACAACTTCGCTCTGTACCCGATTCCAATAAGCATTATGCACTACTCCATACGTAGTAACCATTGTAAGCCGTAGGGTCTTGCGACGAGAGATACTATCGCCAAAACGAGCCAGTTTGTGGCGGAGATTCGCATCATAATCCTTATCTATCACAAATTCGTTCTGAGAAAACTTCATTTCGCAGATATTAATGGTGTTATCGGCTCGCTCTATCAGCATATCAATCTGCGCACCAGGACCATAAATCTCATCGTCCTTCACCTGCCAGGAATAAGTATTTGTCACCACTCCCGAAATGCCAAGTGCCTGCTTGATTTGAGGAATATGCTGAAAACATACTCGCTCAAAAGCCAAGCCACACCATGAATAGCGAAGAGGCGAAGTATAATTGTGCGACCAGAACTCTGGGTCATCCGTTCTATTCTCCTTCATAAACTTCAGATAGAACAAAGAAAAATTATCCATCAGGCGATAGATGGCATTATACTTCTTGGCACCATAAGAATTGGTACGGATTATGAAGCCGCTATGTTCCAAATCTTCCAGTACACGAGATAGATTTCCGCTATCCGTAACACCTAAACTTGATACGATTTCCTCCCGGCGCATTCCACCAAGTTTCTTACCCAATACATTCACCACATCTATATATGGTTCTGAATTGCGAAAAAGAGAATCATACAGCTCCCTAAACTCGTAATGCAAAAGTCCCTGGGGTGCAAAGAAAAGAGAATCGATGTTCTGAGCCAGACTCTTCCCCTTCTCCATCAAAGACCAATAGTAAGGCACACCGCCCATCACCATATAAGCCTCCAACAAATCATACCGGGAATAAGCGAAGCCCATAGCCTCACTATATTCCTCACACTCGTGAAGGGTAAAAGGCTCTAAGAAAATCTGATAGTTCACACGATTGTGCAGACCGCCATGATTACGGAATATCTTGTTGATAATCCAGGATGTTGCCGAACCACAAACGATAAGCAGGACATCATTCCGCATCGCAGCCCACCCATTCCAGAAGAACTCCAATGCCGTAACAAACTTAGACCTCGGCGTGTCCATCCAAGGCATTTCATCGATAAAAATAACTTTCTTCTTCGCTGATGACTGACGAATCAATTCTTTCAGCATATCAAAAGCCTCCAACCAATGCTTGGGCGAAGAAGGCACTTGGAGTCCAGCGTCCTCTAAAGAAGAACGCCAACCATAAAGTTGCTCTTGCAAAGATCCATTAGCAAGACCGGAATGAAAGAAAGTAAACTCATCTTTAAACGTCTGTTTAACAAGATAAGTCTTTCCTACACGCCTTCTTCCATACAACGCTACGAATTTAGAGTCATCGGAATTGTAAGCATCCCTCAGCTCAGCTTGCTGTTTCTTTCTACCTATCAACATATTATAATCCTCCTCTATTCATAATTAGCTTATAAAAACAGAGGCAAAGATAATCAAAACTTTCCGTATAATTGTCGGAAAATACATTTTTTAACCCGTTTCCCGACAAATATAAAGCTATAATTGTCGGAAAACGCCTTTTCAGACCTACTTTCCGACAATTATAGCTCACTATTCCCTTTTTTAGGGAAGTACAATCCCTCTCTTATTTTATTCCGGTTTCTGATATTTTCCGTTCACTTTTATCGGTTCGAGATGGATTCCCACATGGGTATCTGCGCCGAAGTGCTGCTTCAGTTTTGTTTCTATATGAGTAGCATGCTCATGCGCCTCATAAAGCGAAAGAGAACCCGGCATACGGACGTGCATTTCTATCGCAATCTTGTTTCCGATGCGACGGGTACGCAGGTTATGAATCTCTCCTACTCCCTGCTCTTCGTTCGCAATCTTCAGAATTTCATCTTCCTCCATTTCCGGAAGACTGGCATCCGTCAGTTCTTTCACAGACTGCATCACCAGTCCCCAGGCGGCCTTGATGATGAAGGCACTCACGATGATGGCAGCCAGCGGATCGAGCACCGCCCACTTTTCTCCCAGGATAATGGCGCCGCCTATACCGAACATCGTTCCGATACTTGATAAAGCATCGCTGCGATGATGCCAGGCATTCGCCACAACTGCCTCGGAATGATATTTCTTTCCGGCTTTTACCGTAAACTGATAAGCCCACTCCTTCATCACGATACTTACGATGGCAGCAATCAAGGCTACAACGCCCGGCTGCTGGAGTGTCTCGCCGCAGATGGCACGATAGGTCTTGGTTACGCCAGAATAACAGATCATCACACCCACCACGAAGAGCGAAATGCCGATGATGGCTGTGGCAAGCGTCTCGTATTTGCCATGCCCATAATCATGGTCTTTATCCTTCGGCTTATTGCCCAGTTTTACGAATACCAGTACCACCACATCGGTAGCGAAATCGGTAAGCGAATGGATGGCATCGGCTATCATGGCGGCAGAATGCCCCAAGATGCCTGCGGCAAACTTCAGCACAAGCAACAGCACATTGATGATGCTGCCTGCTATAGTCACCTTGTAAACTGATCTTAATCTCTGTTTCTCATCCATCATAACATTCATGTTTTTGTATAATTGGGCGGCAAAGATAGCTTATTTTTGTGAAAACGGAAAAGATAAGAGATTAAAAAAGATAAAAAAAGAAGAGTTCAGCTCGGAAGTTAAGAAGTTAACTTCTAAACCTCCTACTCGTTCAGGTCTCTCGGTTTGCCGTTCAGGCTCTGGTCGGCAATCTGTTTCTGGTCCTTGACAAGATAATGCCTGCTGCTGTCGATGGCTATGAACACGCCGTCGCTCACACCTCGTACTCCCTTCTGTGGGGCAAAGGTTACGATGCGGCTGTCGAACTCGCCGATATAGTCGAGACAGCCTGTGGCAGCATCCATCCACCACACATTCTTCCTATCGCCCGACACCTTGCCAAGGTCTATCTTCATGGGCACACAGTTGTAGTTGTACACCATCAGGTAATCCTTGCCACGGGTGGCAAGCAGACGGTTGTAGCGTTCGCCATTCCTGCCCACAATGATGCTCTGGTCGGGCACCCGCTCGAAATAAGGCATGGTGAGCATCAGGTTCTTGAGATGCTTCATCTGATTGAAGCCAGGGTCATCAAGAGCCTGATACCAAGTTTTCTCCGAGCCGCTGATGCCATAACTCGTGGGATAACCAGGCTTCAGCATCTGCATGATGGCGTTATGACCATAGGTGTGACCACAAGAGCCGGCAAAAACACTCCAATAGGCATAGCGACGCACATCGTAGTCTTGCCAACGCTCTTCACAAGGGTCGTGTAGTCCTTTGGGGATATCCTCATAGCTGGGCTCTGCATCGAGCACAGGCTTCATGGGGTTGTAAGCCCAGGTGGAGTCAACATACATCCAGTTGTCTTCCTCGGTGTTGTCGGGTATGGGATAGTCTTTATTGCCCATACGTTGCCCATACTTGCGATGTCCACTCTGAAAAGCATGGAAGTCTATCCACGGAGCTTTGCTCCACCACTTAGCTGAGGTATAACGACCACGAGGATGATAGGTCATCAGGTGGCTGTGGTCAATGCTCTTGATAGTGGTGGCCAACGACTCCCATACCTCGGGGTGGATGTCGCCCTGTATGTCGCCACCCATCACCCAGATGATGTTGGGCGAGTCCTTGTATCGGTTGGCCAGGAAACTGCCGTAAGCCTTGGCTTGCCGGGCATTGATATTGCCAGCCTTCACCTGTGAGCCCCAGATGGCCACCATACCGATATAGATACCATTCTGTTCGGCCTGGCTGATGATATAATCCATGTGGTCCCAATAGCTATACACGCCTGCGGGGTCGGCCTTCGACATATCCCAGCCTGCAGGCAACGAGGGTTGTCCGTAGATGTTATAGGTTGGCGTTCCGTTCATCACCTGTACCAAGACAGTGTTGAAGCCTGCTGCACGACATTTCTGAAGGTAATACTGTACTTCGGAACGATCGAGACGCTCAGGGAGAAGCCAGCCTGTATCTCCCAGAAGGAAGAAGGGGTTACCATATTCCAACTGAAGGTAGCGATGGTTGGCAGACACCATCAGTCTACCATGACTCCAGGGCTTTACATGGGTTGCGGCATGGACTGTGGCAGTGAGTAGGCAGACCACAGTCATGATGGTCAAGGTCTTGAATGTTTTCTTCATTGTTTTTGTAGCTTTAAGTCTTCTTAGACTTATAACGCAAAAAAAGGCTGGTTATTGTGATTCTACGTGCGTAGATTTCTTGCGGGCTGCCATCATGATGTAGACGAGCAAGACGAGGAAGGCAACAAGAATGCTCAACATCTGGGTGACATATTTCTCGGGCTCTACCCAAAACTCATGGAAGAAGTCGAGACGGTCAAGCACTTCTACAGGCACCCAGAATACCACCACCGTGGCTATGGCCATGCGGATGTTGGCGCCCCATGCCGAGAGTTTGAGTTGCTTCTTAAAGATGAAAATGACCAACACACAAAAAAGCCCATCCCGATGATGAACACAGAGAATATTCATCATTAGGATGGACTCTTAATATCGAGATAAAATCACAAAGGAACTATCTGTTAGCTGTCGGCCACTGATACGTTGCCGTACAATATATATCTGTACTTTGGTCAGCTATCATCAACTTGAAATCGCCTTCTTCCAATACCCACTTGCCATCATAACCTACGAAAGCAAGATCATCGGCATTCAAATCGAAAGTAACAGTCTTGGTTTCACCCGGCTGAAGCTCTATTTTATCGAAAGCACGGAGACGACGGCCATCAGGAACCATGCTGGAAATAAGGTCGCTGCTGAACAGGAGAACGCTCTCCTTGCCTGCCACCTTGCCCGTATTCTTCACATCCACGCTCACCTTGATGATGTCGCCGTGGCGGAAGTCAGACTGGGAAACCTTCAGGTTGCTATATTGATAAGAGGTGTAACTCAAACCATATCCGAAGCCCCACTGCTGGGTAATCTTCGCATTGTAGTCGTAAGCACCTTCCATCGTACCCACCTCCTCACTCTTCTTGAAGTCATAGTTGGCGAGCGAATTGATTTCCTTAGGATAGGTGTAAGGCATCTTGCCACTGAAGTTTGACTTGCCCGATACCAAGCCTACCAAGGCATCTCCGCCCAGGTTGCCAGGGATAAGGATGTCGATGATGCCCTGTGCCAATGGTTCGATGTCGGCGATGAGACGAGGGCGACCTTCATTCAATACCAGAACGACAGGCTTGCCGGTCTTGGCGAGTTCCTTCACGAGATTGCGTTGGTTCTCTGAAAGCCAAAGGTCGGTCAGGTTACCCGGAGTCTCTGTGTAAGAGTTCTCACCGATGCAGGCAACGATGACATCAACATTCTTTGCTGCAGCCACTGCGCTCTGAATCTGAGGTTCGTTCTCCTCCCAGTATTTTCCCTTCTCATTGTAGGTAACGCCCTGGTTCAAGATGACATTCTCCTTGCCATACTGATTGCAGAAAGCCTCATAGATGGTGTTGTACTTGCCGGCAAACTCATCGGTACGATGACCCTGCCAAGTATAGCTCCATCCACCGTCCAGACAGCGCATCTGATTGGCATTAGGACCCGTGAGGAGAATCTTCTTGCCATGCTGCAAAGGAAGGATATTACCCTCGTTCTTCAGGA
>OIXG01000306.1_pt1 | contig 62712 bp, 65 predicted proteins | sample 1587731 | NCBI WGS metagenome assembly OIXG01 (sample SAMEA3888908, study PRJEB22519) | human gut metagenome | biome: human gut; feature: human-associated habitat; material: faeces | place: Denmark | collected 2010 | reverse complement strand
GATCGAAACAGGTTAAGAGTGGTTGCGGTTTTACCGCACTGGCAACATTTTGCACTATGTTCCTGGTTGCCAGACTGTTAGCACATCTCTTTTCATAATGCCTGTTTGTGCGTAGCTTAAGATGCATATTGCATTGCTTATAGAAGACTTCGGCGATGACCTGTCTGTAGAAGAACAGATGTGTCTGCCGGAGTCTTTTGCGTATGTCGGGATATAGAAAAAGAAAAGCATGGGAAATATTTTACATAAAGACCTTAATGTGATTTTTAACTTAGAGAAAAACGTAAAAAAGAAAGCGGGGAGAACGGTGGCAAAACCGCTCTCCCTTTGTAAGGCAAATATAAGCCGCACCTTTAATGTAGCTATATTCTATGTATAGAATACACCATATAAGTACATTTGTCAAGCGATTTAAAAATCTTTATAAATGTACACCTTTACACACAAGTATAACAATGGTATAATACACTTGATTAAGGGGCGATGACGCCGAGAAAAGGCATTGCAAGGTGCCTTTTGGTAAATGCATAAATGCGCACAGCGTATTTTGAAGGTATATTTCACTTGCCAACAAAATAATGCAATGTTATAATTTATGATGCAACAGCATTTTATATTCTCATGAGGAAATGTCTATCGCTATATGCGATAGGCATTTCTTTTATAAGGTAAAACAGATGGTTTTGATCACGCGAGAAAGGTGAGATACACATGAAAAAAACAATAAGAGCTATAAGCTTGGTTGTTGGAATTATTGTAAGCTTAAACAGCACTCTTTGCGTACAGGCAAGGGACACAGAGTTAAGTGATAATGTTCTGCATACAACATTGCTACTGGAAGAACTGCTGAACCAAGAATATAATGATACCAGAAACAGTCTTGAATCCGACATTCAGGAAAGCGGATGGAATTATACACTCACAATGGAATCCTTTTATGACAATGGAAATCCATATTCGGATCTTGACTACCAAAAGACGATTGCAGCTGTATGTACATTGATGAACCATAGTAAGAAGACCATTGCTGATATTGATTTTTTGAACTATGATGTTTCAGAAAGTAGCGTAGAAATGCCGCAGCCACTTAAATCGGATAAATATGTGGAAACAGAAAATGGATTGTATGAAAAGCAAGGGACCTATTATATCGTTACTGATGGAGAATATCCGGTTTATGTGCAACGAAGTGACGGATATTTTGAAGAAAATGGGACACAAAGCATAATATTAGATACAGAACCAGTAACATATGGACAGGTCACGCTATCCGTAAAGGATCCGGAGACCTTGTTTGCGGACGCTGGCATAGCATATGCAGACATAGAAGAGGAATATGAATCACGTCTTGATAAGATAATCATAAGTGGAATAGATGAAACCAACCTGGAGCAAAGCATATTTGTGCAAACGCAATGGGAAACAGATCTTTTAAGCGATGACCAGGCTGAACAACTTCAGAATGCATTTGAGTGCGTCACAGGGAATAGATTATGCGTCATTAAAGTCGCCTCCTTTTTAATAGGAAGAGTTCCGTATCAATGGGGTGGAAAATCTACTAAAAGTGGTTATGATACATCCTGGTATACTTTTGAAAATGGAGAGCAGAAAGGGCTTGATTGCTCCGGATTCGTGCAATGGGTATTCCGGACCGCTGGATATAGTGAAGCGACGTGGCAGCAACTATTGTCAACTGATATGATAATGCATACATGTGAAGCCATTCCGCAGAGTGATCTTCAGATCGGAGACCTGGGCATCTTGAATACCGGGGAGACGATCAACCACGTTGGCATATATATTGGCAATGGATATTATATACATTGTAATGCCAGTGATCAAACCGTATCCATATCAAAACCAAATTTTTCCCTTTTCTATAGGGTACCAACGATAAACGATGAAGTTTTGATGCCGGAAACATCAGTCGATGTTGCCTCAAGTATGGATTATTCCGACGAAGATCTGTATCTTATAGCGCAAACTGTATGGCATGAAGCAAGAGGAGAGGGAACAAATGGATGGATTGCGGTTGCAGAAGTAATAAAAAATCGTATCTTGAGTGAAACCTATCCCAACACAGCTAGAGAAGTAATCTATCAGGACGGACAGTTCTCGTATAACGAGGAAATAGCTGATATGGTTCCTGCCGAAGCAGAAATTAAAGTTGTGAAAATGGTGTTGGATGGAAATCTCAGTATTTTGGGAGATGATTCGGTAATGTGGTTCAGAAATCCTACGATCGGGTCTTCGACAGATATGTCAGAAAAAACCGATGAGAATGAAATGGAGGTTACAGAAAGTTCGGAGTATGTGAATGATCCACGGACCGAATCATGGAACGGACGTGAACCTTACAAAATCATAGGACACCATGTTTTTTACAAATAGTATAGTCGCTCACCCTATAACCGTCGACTTTCATGCTTGCCGAACAGGCAACCAAAGAGCCGACGGTTTTTCATGTCCAAAGCCGGTATAAGTGTATAATATTGTGTTATATGCATTTATATGGTATAATTCACGAAATGAAGCAATTAAATTTTCACAAAAGGAGGAAATTATGAAACTCAAAGTCAGCAAAAAGCAGATTGTGCTTTGTGTGGCGATAGTAATTGTCGCCGCGCTCATCGCCACAATATTGCTTGTCGGCAACCCGGCAAATCTTTTTCGTGATAAGGTCGTATCCAGCGATACTTACACCGACGATGTTAATTATGGTGATGTAAGCAGCGTCTTTCAGGATCAGATCGAATCATATCTTGCAAATTATTTAGAACAGGCAAACAGTCTGGGATATGTTACGGAAGATGATATGACCGCTGTAACCGCAGAAATCACTTCCGGTGTTTTAAATTCCATCCCGGAATCGGAAATCAATGAAAAAAACTGGAAAGAAATCCGTCAGTTTGTATCAAATGCGGTAGCTACCGAAATGACGGCATACAATCTGTCCAGCACGAATGACACAACGCAGCAATTTGAACTTACGGACGAGTTCCGTAATTACATCACAAATCAAATCGTTCCGGCAATTACTGCCGAGTATCAGATTTATAACAACGATGTTGAGGATCTGAGAAATTCGCTCACAAGAATTTCAAATGAGTATGCAGCAAACAAAGCCGCTTATGATGCGCTTATCACAAACATCCAGAATAAGTTAAGTTCGCTCAACGTTGACATCACAAGGGTTTCTGATGTGGCGAGCAATACTTCAACTGTAGACAATCTGGAGCAGAAAACAAATGATCTGGACTCAAAAATAAATAATACGGCACAGGATCTGAATACCAAGATTGATGAAAACACAAGAGATCTGGATTCTTCCATCAAAAACCTGTCAAACGTATTAAACGATTATAAGTCGGAGACATCCACAAGCTTTACAACCGTAAATAATGAGATCAAAAACCTGTCTGCGGATATCACCGATATTGTGGCACAGCTCACACAGATCACGAAAGATCAGGTCAAAGAGGTAAAGACAAGCCTTACCGCACAGATCGAAGCAAATACCGATTTGTTAGACAGCCAGAAGAAAGAATATTCTGATTTGATCAATTCTTTGGAAGCATCTACCACAACAGAGCTTACGAAAAAGGTAACAGAGCTGCAGAATTCAATCACGTCCAGCGCCAACAGCAATGCAGATGCTTTGAACTCTGCAATCGACAATCTGTATGGGGATGCGGATGGGAATATCACGATCAGTGACTTGCTTTCTCAAATATCGGCGAGCAATGACTATACAAATGACCAGAAAAACCAGTTGACAGAACTTATAAACAATAAGTATGGTGATTTGCAGTCGTCAACAAACTATGCCATTTCCGATATAAAGTCAGACCTGGCAGACGAGATCCAGAACAGAAAGGACTATACTGATACTGCGGTAAATAACTTAAGAACAACCCTTGCAGGACAAATTGCAAACCTTACGACAGATTTATCCAGCACAAAAGCAAGTGTTCAGAGTTCTCTTGACGATATCAATGGACAGTTGAATGACTGCTCTATCGAATATAAGGACGGACATTTCTACATTACCTATCACAAAGGCGGTGCAGATTCAGTATCAAAAAAATTGGATTATGTACCATAACGTTAAATACGAATGATGGTACATCTCCTTCCGTGAACAGCATCGTATGCTCGGCTACATCTCGCAATGGCGGCAAATATGAGTTTGAGTTGGAAAATGCGAGAGATACAGTTTATATGATGCCGTCCCGAAAAGGATGGAAATTTGTGGACTGGTATGATGACAACGATCAGGTTTTATCCGTTGACAACTTAGTCGATGGACAGACCTATTATGCAAAGTGGGCGGATAATATCGCTCCAACATTGAGTGTTGTTTCTACCTCGGACGTCGCGGAAAAGCAAACAGTGACTCTTTATGGTAGAGACGACGGATCCGGTGTTGTCGGTTACTATGTAGGACAGCAGGATCCGCAGCAAACGGACGTGGCATTTTCAGATTCTACAGCAGATACCTTTTCCGGATCAGTTACAGCAAGCGGGACCTGGTACTTTGCAGTTAAAGATGCAGCCGGAAATATCACAGTAAAATCGAAAGATTATTGCAAGATTTCTTTCGGTTTAAAATCAGGCGAATCAGTAAACCCAGGCTGTGTCGTAATCGAAAAAGGGACTTCGGTATATCTTCCTATCCCGGATAAATCGGGCTATGCTTTTATGGGCTGGAGTGCAACACAGGATCCAACCGATACAGGAACTTTATTTACCACAATGACAGCAGATGAAGATACGGAGATATACCCATGCTTCGTAGACAATATCAAGCCTACCTTTACGGTGAAAGCTACGCCGGGATCCATTGGATATAGTGGAGCCTTATCCTTTGAAAATGTAGTAGAAACCGGAAGCGGCATTGCGGGATATTATATCGGACAAAAGAATCCGGAACGGGAAAATGTAACCTATGGTTCAACAACATCCGTAACAGTAAATGGTAGCGGCATATGGTACCTTGCTATAAAGGATAATGCCGGAAATGTAGCAGTAGAGCAACGGGCGTACTATTTGTTAGCATTGAATGCTGACGGCGCTACTAACTATACTTCTAATTCGGCATATATAAAGGCGAACACGGCAGTTACTCTTCCGACCGGACTCACAAAGGGTGGATATACGGCAAACACATGGACCGGTGGAATCCATACAATTACACTGACACAGGATACGAATTTGTCTCCGGTTTGGGGTGCAAACAAATATACCTTGTCCTTCAATGCGAACGGTGGCAGTGTATCTGAAGCATCGAGAAAAGTAACATACGGTACAACATACGGTACATTACCGACGCCAACGCGTGCTGGATGTACATTCGCGGGATGGTATAATGCACCTTCCGGCGGAACTCAAGTATCAGCAAATACGGTAATGACGGCATCGGATACGACCATATATGCGCATTGGACCGCAAATTGGTATACTCTGTATTTCAATGCAAACGGCGGAAGTGTATCTGAGGGAAGCCGGAGTGTAACTTACGACAGTACATATGGAAGTCTCCCAACACCTACAGCAACCGGCTATACATTCCTGGGATGGTTTACGGCAGCAAGTGGCGGCAACCAGGTATCATCTGGAACGCATATGGGAGCATCGGATACAACCATATATGCACACTGGAGCATAAACACATACACCTTGTATTTCAATGCGAATGGCGGAAATGTGTCAGAAGGAAGTCGAAATGTAACTTATAACAGTTCATATGGAGCACTTCCGACACCAACAAGATCCGGCTATACATTCCTGGGATGGTTTACAGCGGCAAGTGGTGGAGATCAGGTATCTAATACCACACGCATAGGCAGCAGCAATACGACAGTATATGCTCATTGGCAATTAACGCCTATAACGTTGAGAATGAATGAGTCATTGCCATGTGACGTTACTCTTGCAACAACCGCATACAATAACCAGGGCTACCATCACATGAAGATTGAGTTCCACAATTGCGGTAATCATACAGCAAATGGTGGTGAATATTCAAATTCCTATGCTACAGGTATATATGTAAAACAGAGCAATGGATCTATGGCATTCGGATCAAACCTTACGGGTTCCGTATTCACATGGGATCGAAATTATTCGGGAACAACGACCATTGATATTACTGGCTGTAGCTATGTTAATGTGCAGGCAGGAGTCAGCTGCAGCAATGATGCAGGAGCGCATTGGGAATGCCACAACTGTACGATCACTATTACACTTGAGGAGTAATTGGCTAACGCGTTAGTGGTTGAACATGAAAAGAAAAAAGAGAGACGGTCTTGCGATAATGCTTGTCCGTCTCTCTTTTTAAGATCTCAGTCTTGAGGATCAGTAGATAATAATAATTTTTCCAATTCTGCAAAGTCATAGGAACGTTGCGTAAAATTGTTGAATTTGTTTTTCCCATTTTGGCTTTTAGGTGGTTCGGAAGTTTTTTCAAAAGCACGAGTGTATGTTGCGGTGCCACTCGCTTTTTCCGGGGTAAATGTGAAAATGTACCCGCATATGGTTCCGCCGATACCTTTTCGGATAGGTCTTACTGCCAAATCTTCAAAACTTTTTGTTTCGGTCAATTCAGTTATTGCCGGCGTAATGCATCTGGCTGTAATGCGGGAATTGCTATAAGAAGCAGGTATATCCATCATTGCTTTGAATTTATCTAAGTCGTTGATCTCATATTGTCCAACACTTCGCCATTGCTTCAACATGCGATATAGCGTTTTTGAATATTTGCTCTTAAGTCCTACGAACTCTTTTAATTCAAACAGTGTGAAGTGACTGGTCAAATCGTTGAGCAAGAATGCGAAGTCTGGATTGATCCGGATGGAAAGCGTCTTCTTGTTTTCATCAATTATATATGTAGGAAATAGTATCAATGAAAGCGTAATATTGTTTACCTTTGTTTTTGAATTTACTTGCTGCAGCTTCGTGTTCATAGTATTTAAGTCTTCAATAAATCTCTCCTGGGATGTGGATTTATAATCTATCAATCGCTTTATTTCACTAAACGATAGCGTAATGCAAGTGTCCCCCTTTTCCTTAAAAATAGAACACAAGGCAAAAAAGACATTGAAATCTGTAGCCGTGAATGAATCAAAGTTAATAAGATTCATGTGGTTATTGTATTTTACGATCTCATTCATGCTTTTTCATATGTGCATTTATTTCACACATTTCCTTTCACATATTACGTGAATTATACCACCTAAATACCTTTAAATCAACAAAGTTATACCAATAATTTACTGATCTGGCACAACTTTGAAAAAATCTATAAAAATTCACACATACAAAATGGGTACAACTTCACATTTGCAACATACAAAATAGGCATAACTTCCATACAAAACTGGTACAACTTCACATTTCTTAAATACAAAACTGGTATAACTTCCATACAAAACCGGTATAACTTTTATACAAATATGGCATAACTTCCATACAAAACTGGTACAACTTTTTTGCGAAACGCTTGATTTTAGCGGGTTTCCAGACCCGTAAAGAATAAAAAGAAAATAAAAACATATAAAAGGGGCTTCGCAAAATTTCAAAAAAATTGCCGTGTGTATTATGCTTGATTTAACGGTATACGTGTGATATATTACACATAACACAGAAAATTAGATTAGGAGGTTATTAAATGCCAGCAAAATTAAAAGCAGTATCGGAAGATACTGAAAAAGTTGTTACGAAGAAAAGAACAAAAGCGGCGAAGCCTACCGTGGAAGCCACTTCGGAAAACGAGGAGGCTATCGTGGTAGCGGAAGACGGAGAAGATGTTGCTGCTACACAGGAGGAAAGTGTTTCCAGCGTAATGCCGGATGTGGAACCGGAGCCGGACGCGGAACCGGAGTCAGAAGAGATTGATGATGTAACGGAAGAAGATCCGGCAGAGGATGAGAAAACAGACGGCGCAGATGACGCAGACCTTGTTGATTCAAGTGAAAGCGATACATCCGATGAGGAAGAGGAATCGGAAGATGTAGCGCCTGACGCAGAAGACAATGCTACCACAGAAGAATCCGAGAACAATTCCGCAAAGTCAGCCGAGGTGCTGGAGGAAGATGAAATGGAGTTGTTTGAGGAAGTGCTTGGCGATTTACTTGCAGATTCACAGACATACAGAAAGAGACATGTAAGTGGAGCGAGTAGAGAAGAACGTCGTGGAGTCTATGAAGATGACGATCACATCGTGCGTGTTGCCGGACGAAAAGCAAAAACCGAGAGCGATAAACTTAGAGACGAGGTTAATACACTCAAATCGGCAGCAACTTCCGTACCGCCGGCGCAGCTTATGGGTGTGGTAGACAGTTTCCGGAAAACCGATAACGGCATGTGGATCGTAGAGATGCAGCTTAAGGATTCTGAAGGACGTGTTCCGATTCTTGTTCCATTGAACCAATTTCATGTTATTGAAGGAGCAGAATACGAGAATGATACGGTCATCAATAATGATCTGACAAGTCGTATTGGTGCAGAGGTAGCTTTCATTCCGTACTTAGTACATGAGGCAAGGAAAAAAGGTGAAAAAACATTTGCCATTGCATCTTGCGTATATGCCATGGCACAGGAAGCAAACCGCAATTTCGTGAGAATCACAGCAGACGGCAGACCAAAATATGTAAACGGCATGAAACTTCCGGCTGTCGTGGTAGGTGTTCGTAGAGACAAGGTGAGAGTAAACGTCATGGGAGCAGAAGCTACGATCGACTCTCCGGAGTTATCCTGGACAGCACTTGATTCCGTGGAAAAGGAATTTGAGATTGGAGATGAATTCTATGTTAAGGTCTCCGATATTCACGAAACCAAATATACTGCCGGGAATATGACTTACAACATTGTAAAACTCAAAGCAAGCAAGCGGCAGGCGGAGAGCAATCCGGCAAAGAAGTACATAAACGATTTCACCGAAGGAGAAGTTTGCAGAGGCGTTGTGAAAGCATTTACGCCGAATGGTCTTATGTTCGTGCGCGTGAAGAACAAGATGGATTGCCTCTGCCATGCATCTGCATCTGGTGTAAACCTCAGAGGAGACAAAGTGTCTGTAAGGATTAAAGAGGTCAACCGGAAAGATTGCACTCTGTACGGAACCATTCACAGAGGATAAGTTTGCAAAAGGAGAAATTTGTAAGAAAAGATGAGGAAGAAAAAGAAAAATCTTATTAAAGCATTGGTTGTTGCTGTGATCGTTGGGCTGGCTGGTTTTGGCGGCTATGAATACAAACAGAATTCAAACCACACCGAGGAGCTGGCAGCTAAGGAAGCAGAACTTGAAGCAAACAGTCAGACCGTATATGTAGCCACGGCAGATATTGCCAAGGGTGAAAAGATAACAGCAGAAAACGTTGAGATGCAGCCGGTATATACCGGGTTGGATGCGTACTTTTACATTACGGCGGACGATATTGGATCAACGGCTATCGTGGATATAGAGGCTGGCGTACCGGTCATGTATTCGATGATTACCGATGAAGAGATCGCAAATGATACCAGAGATTATGAGATTGCAGCGGTTAATCTCGTAACAACACAGGCACTGAATGATGTTATCGACGTGCGAATCACTTTCCCGGATGGAAGCGATTATATTGTACTTTCCCAGAAGACCATCAAGGATATCAACCTTGAGAACTGTGTGTTTTCAACGAATCTGAATGAAGAGGAAATTTTACGGTTTACGTGCGCTATGGTTGATGCTTATACAACGACCGGCACCCGACTCTACACCACCAGATATGTAGAAAGCAATATTCAGGAAACGGCAACGCCAACCTACCCGGTAAGCGAAGTCACAAAGCAGTTGATCGCAGAGGATCCAAATGTTGTGACGGTTGCGTCGGAAACGCTTAACACAAGCGCCCGTCTGGAACTGGAAAGCCGGTTAGGATTGCTCACTACAGAGCAGTTAGATGCAGTTAATGAAGGATTTGGTCTGACGGATACCGCAAAATCGTCTGTTCTGCAGAGCCAGCAGGATATGAGTGCCGCAGAGCCGACGGACGAGACAACCATGGATACCACAGGTGATGACTCCACAACAAATGATGACTCATCCGATGCAGCTGCCGACGAGTCAAGCACCACCGATGTTGACGCTTCCATAAGCTCTGACGACGTAACAGACGTGATTAAAAATTAAGGAAGGGAGATATCAGATGGTAGTAAATTATGTAGGCACAGAAAGATGCGACATCGTATATTATCTTCTCAGAATTGGCAAGGGTCTCAATGTTAAGACCCTTGCCGTTGATAACAGTATTACAGGAGATTTGTATCACATTTTTGACAAAAGCGAACAGGATCATGTGTCAGAGTACGGGTCCGTAACCGTTGCCAGAAATAAGCTGGTAGGCTTGGAAGAAGCGCAGGAATATGATGTGGTGATCATTTATGAGGGATTGTATCCCCGGTACAACAACTACCGGAACATTACCATTTTTGCCCCGTCGGAGAATGAAAGTGAATGGGAGATGCTTCGACCGTTCCGGGACACATTATTCGACAGCAAGGTATATTGCATTTTAAGAAATGCGGTTACGGCAAAAACATCGGAAAAAGTTCTTAGCGCAGCCTTTCAGTTGGATTTTGAGGAATTCATGATGGATGGCTTGGACGATGGCGGATACAGGGAGTACATTTTGCTCCAGATCAACAAAGATGCAAAGCTTCCGAGAAAAACCGGAATTGCGTCTATCGTAACCGCATTGTTACCGGTTATCTATAAGGTGGACGCAGCGGATGCCAAGTATTTAAAAAAAATTCTGTACAGCTAAAGGAGTGATAGAAGAGTGATTATTACAGTACAGGGAATGAATCATAAAAACAACAAGGCGGTGCAGACGGTTTCAACATTGGCGGGAATGGATTCGCTGATCAACGGCAATAAGACGTTAATCGTTCAGCTGATAAATCCGGATATTGATACGGCGGATAACACGCTTAATAAGAATACGGACATTGCATATGGAATTGCCAAAAACAGTTTTGCAGAAACCGGTATTGACTCTTTGCTCCGGATCTGTGCCGGCACAGTTCTTGGAACAACCGAGTTCGAGCAGTTCTGTACGCCGATGCGAAGGACCAAGTTTGCACTTGACGTGGCGGAAATCAGCAAAAACGTTGAGTTTACCAAAACTCTGGCAAACAGGATCGAAGATATTAAAGAGATTTTGACTGCCGCAGCGGAAGTATACCAAAACGTATATGTTCTGGTAGATTCCAAAGACGATGACCTGCTCAAGATTGTAAATGAAATGGACATTGTGAATCGTTCCGTTTACTGCTTGCGCCAGGGACACATGACAAAGGGAGATGTGTACGGTAAGAACATCCTCTACGTGGTGACCGACTTCCATGGGGATTCGGAATTCTCCATGAAATCAATGAAGAATGCTTATGTGTCCAAGAGAGAACCGATTTACCCACTGACATTCAATATCCGGGCAACGGATGCGGCTATGAAAGGTCGCTTACTGTACTTCTTGCTTCGCAACACGGAAGCAGGAAAAACGGACGTGAATTATGCGTGGTATAAGGATGTCCGAAACATCCTTTCCGGCATTGAGAAAATGCGTGAAGCAAAGGAACCGCGCGTCAAGAAAGATTTAGACGGTTACAAAAAAGAAGACGAAACCGGCGACTTTAGTATGTTTACAGAAAATGCTCCGTTGCTCCCTCACAAAGATGCGGTTGCAAAAGCACATGAGGATCTTCCGCATGAAGAACTGAATACCGAGAAAAAGCCGAAGAAGCATTCTGGATTATTCTCCATCTTCTCAAAGTCACACAAGCCACAAAACCAGGATGCGTTACAGGATGAAACACCCGATGCGGATGAACCCGCTATAGGGCTGGACGGGATCGTCATTTCTTCGGAGATAGAAGATGCCCCGGCAGAAGCGGAAGCGGTGGCAATGGTAGAAGCGGAGGAAAAACCGACAAAGCCGGCAAAAAAAACTGCCGCAAAAAAGACTGCACCCAAAAAGGTCACTGTGGCGGAGGCGGCGCCTGAATCGACAGAAGCGGAGGCGGTAAAAACCACCAAAACGGGGGCAAAGAAGACAACCACCGCCGTAAAAAAGACCGCCAGTACCACAAAAAAGACCACGGTCAGAACGGCTGCCGCAAAAGTTGCGGCGGAAACAGCGGTAGTATCCGATACGGATTTAGAAGTTTCAGTAGCCAATGACAAGAAAAAAGCGTCTACCGCAAAGAAAACCACTGTGAAAAAAGCACCCGCTGCAAAAGACGCAGCTGAAACAGTAGCGCCTAAAGCCAAAACGACACGAGCAAAAAGTGCCAAGGTAGCAGCGGATGATGCCGCTTCTGATGAGGCGATGGAAAAACCTGCTAAAACGGCGACAAAAAAAGTCACGAAAGCAGCCGCCGCAAAAGCCGAGGTCACGGAAGAAAAGGTCAAGAGCGAAGAAACTGCGGCTCCAAAGACAACCAGAGCCAGAAGAACAAAGAAAGTCGAGGCATAGGATGGTTTTAAATTATTTACTAACGATCGGCATCATTGGGGCTATCGTTATAGGCGGCAAACGCTACTACGATGCAAACATTAAAGGCAAGGTCTTTGATGACTTTACTGAAGAAGAAAATCCGCGTGCCGATTTCGATATGATCGTAAGGGAAGTCAACGCAGAATTTTCCCGGATGACCAAAAGGAACATCAATGATGATCGCTTAACCCGCGAAGAGCTTGCAAAGAAGCGAAAACACATCGCAACGTTGAGGGATAACTTGGAGAGAGCTGGCTTTGGCGATACAAACGCAAAGCTTTATGTAAAAAACTACATCAAGGATATTCTTGTTGCAAACAACAAAATCCAGGTATCAGAAGAGAATATCAATGATATTTTTCCTTTTGACGATGTGGACAAGCTTACTCCCAATGATCGGTTCCGGACAGTGTTATACCCATATACACAAAAATATGGGGCGGATGGTTTTTCAGAAATGGCAGCGCCAAGCGAATGGGATCTGATAAAGAAACAAAAAATCGCAGGTGATGAGTATTACATCATTACCCGTGATCAGATCAAGTTGATCTATGAATGCCTTTATGAAACAGATCCTTTCAAGCGCAAAGAAATGGGGCTTGTCGCATCTGCCGATCTCGGCATTGTAACGCTTACCTATGAGGATAAGTTGGAAATCCTTGCTCAGAAAGTATTTGAGAAAAGCCAGGGACTTGGCATCGTGGATTTGCTCAACGAACTCAACATTGATGAAATTGATGGTGGTGTATCCGGCATCCCAAGCGGCGGTATTACATCGAAAACCAAAGCAAAAAATACCACATACTCGTGGGAGTCCATCTGGATCATGGTAAGTGGTATCAATGTACACCTTGAGTGCTGCTCATTTGAATCCCAGGCTGAATTGGAGCGAATATGCAACAATATTTACAAATACGAGCCGACGGAGGTATTAAGCAAGCAGAGTGGTAAAATTGGCGGAACCATGATCGACGGATCACGTATCAACGTTGCCCGCCCTTCATTTTCAGATTCCTACCAGTTTTACTTACGAAAATTTGATTCCGCTCCATCCGTTGCCCCTATAAAACTGATACGCGACAAGAACAAAGTTATTCCAATTGTTATGATGTACTGGGTGATAAAAGGACAGCGTAACACTGCTATCACAGGCTGTCAGGGTTGTGGTAAAACAACTTGGCTTAAGTCGGTAATTCGCTTTATCCCAACAGAGTTCAACCTGCGAATACAGGAATTGATGGGCGAATTAAATTTGCGCTATACATATCCGTTGAGAAATATTTCTGCATTTCAGGAGACAGAAACGGTATCAGAACAGGAAGGTTTGAACTTCCAAAAGAAAACAAATGGTGCTGTTAATATCTTAGGTGAGATTGCAAATGCCGTACAGGCAAGTCATGTTATACAGACAGCGATGGTAGCTTCTTTGTTCGCTATGTTTACCCATCATGCAAAAACGGCGGAAGACCTGGTAGAGGCTATCTCTAACAACTTATTGGAGATGGGATTGTACAAGGATAAGAAAGATGCCGTTGCCATGACGGTAAAAGTATTAAACATTGACTGTCATTTGGACAAAATCCGGAAAGATCGTTTCATTGATAGAATCAGCGAAATCATACCGGTTTCCGCAGTGAAATACCCATCGCAGAAAATGGAAACTGTGGACAAGCTGAGTTATCTTGCCAAAAAGCAGGAGTTACATTCATTCGATGAAGCGGATGCCGAAATTGCAAGAGAACTTGGCATAAAAGCGAATGAAGAAATTTCAGAACGGTTAAAACTTGCCTTGGCTGATATGCCGGAGTATTTCCACCGAGTCACAGACCCGGAACTTTATAGCACAAGGGAGTTGGTTAAGCGCTATCCGATCATCGAAGACGGACATGAAAAGTTCGATGAGAACGGGCATGCACTAGGCGAGTTTAAACTTGTAAATCTTCCGTCAGAAAAAATGATGGAAGAGATTAAATCCAAACTCCAGTATGATGAGATCGCCGTTTTTGAAAACGATATGAAGATGTTGGCTTTAGTATCAGAAAAAGGTGAGGATGCCGAGGAGGTGAGAGAGTGGGTACAGAAAAAATTACAGCAGGCATCTTAAGTTTTATTCGACAAAATGGAATCTTGCTGGCTGTATTTGCCCTTCTTATCGCTGCGGTAATTGCGAATTGGCGAAAAAAAAGGAAGAAAAAGAAAGCCGAAGTCGGCGATATTGCAGTAAGAAAAAACGGAGATGAACGTATCAGCCGGATCGTTCGGATTTTTAAATATCCGCCGCTTAATAGAGTGTACGCAAAAGTACATTCAAGAGTGGTTCTTTATTATCCGGCAGACGATTTTTCCGTAGAAAAAGAAGTCGGCATACTTTTAAAAAAGGGTAGCTCTTTATTTGTCATAGGTATTATACTCACATTTCTTCTTGGAAAAGGAGACTTGCTGTTTACCTGCGCAGGACTTCTTATCTGCTTTGTTGCAGTTAGTTCCATCATAAACAAGAAGCTGGACAAAATGGAAGAGCTGGTCATGATCCAATTCCGTGATGCGCTGGAAAAAGTGAGACACCACTATAGAGAGGTCCCGATCGTAGAGGTGGCGCTGTTAAAAACGTTAAACGATTTGCCCTTTGAGATAAGTCTTCACTTCAAAACGTTGTATGACATTCTCACGAGTACAGAAATGAAACTCGAAATGGATAAGTACATTGCTTCATCCCCGAATAGGCTTTTTACGGAATTTTTGTCAATTTGTGCATCTATAAAGGAAAACGGTGATAAAACACTTGAAAATGGCAGTTCCGTTTTCATTGAAGACACGAATCATTTGAAAGACGATATCAGCAATTTTCTTCTTGAAAACAGGCGAAGGACAAACCTGTTTAAAGGATTGTCTTTTATTGCATTGGCGCCAGTTGTCGCGGTAAAGCCTTTTGAAAACTGGGCTAAAGCAAATATGCCGGAATTAGGGCAGTATTATAACGGAATTTATGGTGTTGTAGCAATGGTAACCATTTTCGTTGTTGCATATGTCGTGTATAAGATCATTGAGCTGTTAAAGGATCGAGATGTCATCGTGGAACATGGAGAAAATGTATATTCCCGTGTCCTCGATAGGGTGAAGCCGCTAGACGACTTTATAGCTAATATTATAAACAGCAATTACATGAAGTATGAAAAGATCAATGATAACATGCAGGCTATGGGAGATTATTCCGGGGTTCGTGTCTAGTTGTTCAAAAAAGTAGTGTATTTTGTCGGGGCATCATTGCTTACTATAGGAATTTTAATCACATCTGATGTCAGCCAGAAAGTAAGTTATTTACATGACTTTTCTTCCGGATTTACAGATAGTGTTGTTCCTAACGACAGTTACAGAGAAATAATGAGAGAAACAGCCGAATTTTATGCAAATAATAAGCTGTATTTTTCAAAAACAGAAGCAAAAACTGACAGTGAAACGTTAAAAAACGATATCTTGCAACACTCAGAAATAAAAAACGAAACATATGCGCAGGAGGTCGCAGATTACGTTTTGGAACAGATGCAGAAGTATTATCACACCTACTTCAAATTCTGGTACATATTTATAGCACTATTGGTTGGCTTCATTACCTGCTATATTCCGGACCTTTTCATGGCAGTCAAAAAGAATGTTATTGAAAACCGGAAGGCAGACGAGGTTATGCAGTTCCAAAGCCTTATGCTTGTACTTATGCACATGAGCGGCATGACAGTAGAAGGAATATTGGAATGGATGGAGCGATTCTCATTCTGCTTCCGCGAAGACATTGCGGAATGTCGTATCAACTTACGACAGGGAGAAAAATATGCTTTGAAAAGAATGCAGGATCAGACAACCTATGAGCCATTTGCTAATTTTATTGACAATCTGTTGGCAATTGACAAATGTGGCGTCGCTGATGCGTTTTCAGAAATTGAAGCAGACAAAACCTTCAATAAAGAGGAGCGTAAAGAAAAGATGAACGAGCGATTGGAAAGCAACGCAAACCTTGCAGGACTTGTATCCTTTATACCTTTTGCAACAACGGCAATTTTATATCTGTTGGTGCCGGTAGCGATATATGCAGTCAATATGATGGCTGAATTAAATCAGTTGTTTTAGTTCAATTCTAAGGAGGAAAATACAATGAAAGAAAAATTATTTGAGTTTTTGGAAAGCGGAATCGGTATTGTCGTAACTTTGGGCTTTATCGCCATGATCTTCGCCGGAATTGCTGTTGGAAAGTATTATTATTCAAGAGGAATGGAAGAAAGTTCAAAGACTGGCGACGCAGCACTGGAAACAGTGTATACAAAATATGAAGGCAGCGTAAAGGGATCTCAGGTGCAAAGCGCTGTGAAAGAATTTGTTGATGATGAAAACATCTGGGTTTCTTATGTGTCTGCCGGCGGATCAACGCAGTCTGTAAATTATGCAGATGGATCAACAACCTTGAATGGTACTCTGCTGACAACGAACAGCACTGTCATGCGAAAAATGAACAAAAAGACCGAGGTTGCCTATTATATCAATCCGAATACAGATTATTATGGTGAAATCGTTAGAGGAGATCAGGGTATTGTAGGCATAAGATTCACGATCGAATAAAGATTTTCAGTCTGCACCTTGTCAGTAGGCAAAGTGCAGACTGTTCTACCAAAAAGGAGCCGCAACAATGAAAGGGAGAATTAAGGATTTTCTTCTTATTTCTGTGAATATTGTACTCTTTGCAATGTCGGTGACAGCGATATTCACTTTTATGGTAAGCTTGTATAATTACACTTCCAATGTACAGGATGCATGTTATTACAACACAACAGTAGTAAAGACAATGCCGGAGAATACAATGTACAATGGATATGTAGTTGATGGGAAGATCGTATATGATGGTGAATTGGACGGTAAACAGGTCTACACGGATGTTTTAAATGGTACAGATACAAACATTGTTATCAAAAATAACAGAGTGCATGATCTGAATGCAGAATTGTACAATGATCAAAATTTATTGTCATATGCAAGAAACGATGACCCAACAATCTTACTTTCAGAAAACGTGGTCAATGTTGATGCTACATACCTGCGAAAGTATCTTCGTGATACAAGCGGGAATGTGACGCAGATAATATATGAAAAACAGTGAGGAAATTTTATGCCTAAAGATATATTGGGAGATATGTTTTCGTACTTTATGTACTTCATGGGAATAATCATTGCCGTAATGCTGTTGCTTATGCGTGTGGATACGGTATCTGCTTCTTATGTTTCAGATATGGCTATTCGTTTTGTGGACGAATGCAGAACGACTGGAAGAATCTCTGCGGATAACTACCAGAAAACTTACGAAAGTATTTGCAAAACGGGGTCATATAATATTTCTTTGTCATGCGATACAGCCGTAGCATTTCCTACAGAAACAGGTAGTGTAACAAAGGACTGGATCACTACACCCAATGAAAAGATTCTGGCTTATATGTATGACATGAATGCCACAGAAACTTACGACTACCCGATGAATGCAGGGGATACGATTACTATATCTGTCACAAGAAAAAATGCGAGTATTGCATCAAATTTGCTTTCATGGATGCTTGGATCTCAAACGGATGCGGGAACGCTCGTTACAACATACAGTGGAACCATCGGCACAAACGGAGGTTGATATATGAAAATCACACACATTTCACTTCTGTTTATATCCATTTTTATTCTGCTGTTTTTAGAATTTGGATTCTATATTAACCAGGTAATATCTGCAAACGATTCCAACTTGAAGGAAGAGCGAACCATGCTCTCCAGCACGGACAGCGCGATAGAATCTGGAGAATCGCAGAAAACAATGATCTTCGATGATGAGGACATCCGTTGGTCAGCAGTAGCAGCATTGCAAAATATTTACGGTAAAAACAACAATACGATCACTGAAGACAAAAAAGTGACAAATAAATATCATTTGTCAACCACTTTCCTTGTCGATTGGAATGGCTATTACATGGAGTATGAGAATTCATATAAAAATGAAAACGGCAATACAGAAAGCAAGGAAGAAATGACCGGCTTAAATACCTGGACGGAAACCTATGGCGACTATGTTGTTAATTTCAGACTGGACGAAGATGTAGTAGTGTACCATGAGCAAACATCCTACGGGGGACATTATGCTGACATTTATGCCTCATTGGGTAGCCCAGAGGAATTAAACTTCATGAGCGATCCGGAGCTGTTCCAGGAAGAACGCAACATAACTATAGCAACGATCATGAATGAGCAGGTCAATTATTACACGAACACCAAGAATGTGTGGTTTAATACATATGATGCAAATTACCTTATTACGATCAACAGTGCATATGATAATGATGAGGTTGGTGTCATGGATATGCCATGCGTGATTGCATTGTCACAGGGGACTCAAACGCTAACGTATAGAAATTATACGGATATATTTGCATTCACAGCGTCAGATCTGTCAGAAGACAAATTATATTACATCAAAGAGGACGCTGATGGAAGCATATATTATCATTCGAGTGACTGCCCTGACGCGGCAGGCAGCACGGACACAGGAACTTTATCGGACTGCGCAAAAGAGGGCGCGTATCCTCATGATTGCGTATACCTTCAGTAAGAGGAAAAATCTTGAATCAAAAGAGAAAGGATCAACTGCTAAACGGAATTACAACCGATGTGGCAAAATATTTGCAACGGCTAGACAAGACGCATCACAACACATGCGTACACAGTATTTGCACCGCATATTATGCCCTTTGGATATTTGAGAACCTTAACTTGGATGTGGCGGAGAGTATTATTATACAAGGCGCTTTACTTCATGATATAGGGAAATCGAGAATTCCATATAGTGTGATCAACAAAAATGGACGCCTTACAGCCGGGGAAAGAGAACTCATCAATAAACATCCACTGTATGGCGCACAAATATTGAATGCAGACAACAACATACGAAAAGAAGTAGTAGAAATTGCTTTATATCATCACGAGCGAATGAATGGAAGCGGATATCCGTTTGGCGTAAGCACGATACCTCCAGAAATAAGTGTGGTGTCGATGGCAGATGTATATGAAGCTTTAACCGGTAAGAGAGAGTATAAAAAAGCATATAGCCATGAAGAGGCAATTTCCGTTCTTGACCTGGCTGCAGCACAAAACATATTACCGGATCAGTTATGCAATATCATGAGAAATGAAATGCCGTTAAATGAAACTGAAAGACAAACATTATACGCTCTGGCAATGAAAACGTGTAGTGCAATGGAGAAAATTTATGGAGAAAAAGACATATAGTTACTATGGCAACACAGTTACAAAAGACGGCAAGATTTTTAATGCAAAGGGGAAAGAACTTATTATTAGTGCTCGCGGTACCGTAATGATACGGGTAGATGGGAAAAAGCATATCTATAAGGCTGGTAGAGTCGTATACGAAGCCATAACTGGCGTACAGCTTACGGATCCGCACAATATGACAAACGGATTGAAAGAGTATATCTTGTCATTTAAAGATGGAAACGAACGAAACATTGCGTTCAATAACTTGGTACTGCAAACAAGAACCGATTATTTCAAGGGTAAAAAATGGGGAACGGAGAAGTATTCCGAGGAAATTCGCAACGCGATTGTTGAAGATTATAATAAAAAGGGGACTGCACATGTAAGCTACCGACAGCTTGCAGAAAAGTATGGCTGCAGTTGCTCTACTATACGAATGTATCTGAGAAAGAGCAGAGAGGAAGCGAAGGCAAAAAATGAAAAGACTCAATTTGGTACTTAGTGTCACGGCACTTATATGCGCTATGATGTTCAGCGGATGCAGCAAAAAAGATTTATTTGTAAATAAGGATGATGTCTACAAGGTAACGGCAGTAGAGCAAAAAGATCTTGAAAATGAAACCTATTATGTGAAAGAGGGTGCATATTTCTATCTTCCATATAAGGCAAAAGAGAACAATAAAATTATCAGTCTAACGAAAGATTTTGATATGATTCCGTCGGCATATTCAACCAGTATCATTGCTATTCCAAGCGTAAAATCTGAAATTGATTCTCAGGAATTGAAAAGGTACAAATATATCGGATATTCTTTTGGTATGTATGGCGGGACCTATAACAGTGATGGCTATATTTCCTTCCCGCAAAGCAATTTGGTTAAAGATTCAGCTGCATACAATTTGTTTTACACAGCAAAATCCAATGAAATCCGCTTAGTGTCGATCAATGGCACTCCGGTAACAGAATCAATGGTAAGCGATTATGGAGTCGTTACCAATTTGGAAGAAAACGGAGTGTATCAGATCGCCTACTATGTCGGAAGCGCATATAAGGAAGCAAACCTTACTGCCGACAACATTATGCTTGAATATCTGGAGTCTTATACAACGGATCCAGCAACGGACACTAAGAACGGGTACATGTCCATTTCCTTGCCACAGGGTATTCCAAGCGGGTATTACTCAATAGATGACGGCTTGTTCAAGTATTACGACTATGAAAAAGGAACGGGCGACGATGCGAGCTGCGATATGAACACTGTGTCACAAGTATCAGAAGTTGAAAAATTAAAGGCAAACTCACAGCAATATCGAATAACCGTAAAGGAAAAGACCACCAATATTTTGTTTTCCGTGACATATGACACAAATGAATGCCCGGACGAAAAAATGCAGGCGATACTCATTGCGCCAGACGATACAATGTATGAGATGGTCGCCGAAGATGGCGTTGCAAGCATTGAAATGGCAGAAGTTATGGCAGGGAATTGGACCATTAACATTAAGCCACAATCTGTTTCTGTCTCCATTTCATATGAAAGTACCATTAAAGAAGCCGATACTATTGCGGAAGACACCACATTTACCTTTGATGAAGATGACCAGGAAATTGAATTTTTTGCCACCTATGACGGAGATGGAACCATATGGGGCATAGTCACATATGAGGACGGGACATCAGAAAATATGGATGTTGACGCCAAAAATCACTTACTATCTGTAGACTATAGCTACTTAAAAGCAGGAACATACACCGTCACGATATATCATTATCTGGATACAGAGATAAAAGAGGTAAATTATCAGGCGAACGAAGGTGCCTTTACGGATGAAGTTGTAATAATCGAGGAATAATCTGTAAGAGCGGGAGAACAATCTTCCGCTCTCTTTTTTCTAAACAAGTTGACCGAGACGTGTATTTATGGTATAATTCACATATGACAGGAAATATAGAAAGCGAGGGCTATGGCGCAATGGCAAATAATATGATCTGCATGTTTGGTATTTCATTGTTTAAGCATACGGGATATTGTGACGTGATGGAGGATGGTATTCAGTACAAGGTTGCGGAATGGGATCTCTGTGACATGAAAAAATACAATGGGAAATATGCCGTTGTGGGCTTTGACGGGTCACTAAGAATCTATGAAGAAACCGGAGAGGAATTGTTTAGTGGATCCTTACTTGACTCGGCAGATTTTGCCAGATGCCTGAAAGGTAGGATTTGAGACTCGGCACTTGCCGGAAGTATATAAAACGGAGAGCGACATTTATGACGACATATGCAATAGCTTATTCAGATAAAAATGGAAGAGATTTTTGCGGTGAGTTACCATGGCTACTAGATGATTTTCGCCTGAAGATGATGTGAAAGAACATGCCAAAAGGCTTGTTCAAAAAGGATTTAAGAGTGTAACTCCATTTAGATTTGAAAAGAAGAGAAAGAAGAATGAAGAATTTACGTGGGATTATGTAAAAGCACATAAAATTTAGAAATTTTGAGGAGAAATAGGGCGTGGAATGGTTAGGAGCTAATGCCATATTATTAGAAGAATATTTAGAAAACAAACAGAAACTTTCTGAATTAAAAGAGAAGAAAAGTTACATGAACTATCGAGGATACGATACCTCTGATGTAGATGCTGAAATAAATAATATAGAAGCTAGCATTCTTGAATTCGTGAGTAACCTTGATGCACAACAGCTTAAAAGTATAATCTATATGTCGCTGGATATGGATGTCAAAATAGGACATCCGGACAAACTAACAGCAAATGAATTTTAGCTTTCGAGTTGATAGAAATGGAGAACAAATATTATGCATGTAAATGTATTTGAGGAAAAAACAAATGAGGAGTTGTCTGTGTTATATTGTCAATTTCTAAATGCGGAAAAGAGCGCTGGATTTTCTGAAAATAATGAATTAGGAAAAATTAAAAAAGAATATGAAAAGGATTTTGGAGCGAATACAGTGCTTATGCTTCAAATTGAATTAACACGCACAATAGCAGACAGATGGTTTGCAGAGGCGGAAATTGGATTCATTCCAAGAATAAGAGGAAAAATGTGATTATAAGTTATACGGAAGTTATAAAGTTCGATAAAAAGGGTAATCCCAGTTCGGCAGGACGTGTAAAAAATGCTTCAAGAGGATCTTGGATAATATGGAGCATACTTCTATAGAAAGGGAAGATTTCCATATCGAAGGACATTATGAAACAATTCGGTATGATGATTAGATTACTGTAGTTGAGGAGGTCATAGATGAGGCAGCAGGATATTGTGTGTTGCAAATGCGGAAAATTTATCCTTATGGAGCAGGAAGATAGCGCAGGTCATATCAAATGCACCAAAGGACGATACGAAGATGGAATTTATGATAAAGTGAATGATAAATTTTTCTGTAAAAAATGCGGAATAAAATTGGAGATATCAAAGTGATAAAGTTAAAAATTGCCGGGAATATATTGGATCTTGATGACAAGGATTTGATTTTAGACAACGAAGCCTGTTACCAGGTAGTTACACAAAAAGCTGGGAAGGGATTTAATTGGTACTATCCAGTAATGAGCAATGATCTCTTCAACGGCTTAAAGGAATTGGAATTAGTTTTTACAAACGAAGAATTAAGACAAAATGCCATAAGAAAATATGGTGATAAGAGTCGATGCACATATTGGAAGTTTGACATTGAGAGAATGCAGAAATTAGGTTATTGAATAATTGCTTTCAAAAGGATTGGAGATGATTATATGCAGTGTAAATGTATAGATAACTCAAGAGATAATGGAAATTTTACACTTGGACGTATTTATAGAGTAGAAGAAAATGTGGGAATATGGCAACCAATATTATGTAGATTTAGAGACTGGGATAATCCTGGCAAGTTATTTGAAGGAACAATTTTTGAATTTGCAATGTGTAAGTTTGAAGTATTATGAAAATTTGGACATATGGTTATATTTGTGATGCTGGCAGCAAATTCAGACAAAAGTATTTAGAAAATCTATAATCAAGATTGAAGGACAGATATCATGAAATATAGAGAATTCTTAGATCTAACGGACGATGAGATCAAGTATATTCTTACGGACATTTTTCACCCAGTTAGCATTGGGGAAATTCGTAGGGATTACACATGGAATGAAATTGTAGTAGAAATGACAACCGGCGGCTGGAACGACGGCGACGGAGAAGACTTCGATATCGAAGATGAGGTTACTTTAAAAATGCCTACCGCATACAGCTGTGGATTAGAAGTAGATTTTTCTTTGAATAAAGACGATATTTTTAGATATCAGCAGTTTTTATTGGCAATGGGTTGCGATTATCGCTTGAAAGATAACCCATACTTGAAATTGTGATAAGATACTAAAAATACGTTGCGCGGATCGAATAGGTGTGGTATTATACACTTATAAACAGTAAACTATTCAAATCATTAAGGGCAAGCGGTAAATCCGCCTGCCCTTTTGTTGTCCCATCAAAGGGAAGAAAGCGAGGGAATGGCTATGGCAAATTACAACAAATCACAGAACGAGGCGGCTCAGAAGGATTTCGCCAGATTAAAAAATGAGGAACTGGAGTTCTTAACGGATTGTTTCGGAATCGGCTCATGCAATTCAATTGCAGCAAAGTATGCAAGTGTACCCGAAATGGAGGGATCAGAATGGACGTAATGGAACCTGTTGTAGAAGATCGGGAAGATCTTCTGCGCAATGAAGTAATTCAACTTTTTGGTAAATATTACCGAAACGTCCGGCAGATGACGCCAGAACAAAGGGTAGCCTACAGATCCCAGTTGTCTTCACTGTTTGCAAGAGCAAATGAAAAGCTGCGAAACTATGTGAACCTAATTGTGATCAGGGAACCACATTTAAAGCTGGAGGATGTCAATAGGCTTATTGCGGAAAATCCGCAAATGGGTGAGAACATACGAAAGTTTGTTACTTCTGAGGATTTTAATGGGCTTGACGATTATCTATATAATCTAAACAGCCAGGGAAGTATCATCCGAATAGAACGTGAGGTAAGGGAGAACGCCAGCTAAAAGCTGGGTTCTCCCTTTTTCTTTTTGAATTGACCGCAAGGTATTTTTATGGTATAATTCACTTGCAACAGGTAAAGAAGGGAGCATTTAGATTAAATGAAAAGAAAAGACAGAGCCATTAAGAAAATTACAAATGATCTGGAGCGACTCCGTATTAGCGGACAAGATGACATGGTTACAGATAAAGCAGAGGCGCTTGCTAAATACACACATAAAATGGCAAAAGATATTTTAGCGAGCCAGCCGGACGAACAAAAACTTCCCCAAAAAAGATGCCATATTATAATCAACATTCTTGAAGAACTTAGATATTCTGAGTTTTTTCAGCTGTTTGTATGGCTTTGCGTATATCTGCCTCTTACTTTAATGGCAGTCGCTGTGATTCTAGGCGTAACTATGGGACTGGCTGACAAGTATGTATGGCAGCCATTGGCTACAATGGGAACCTTTTATACTTTAAAATGCTCATTCTCAGATCTTATTACTGTAATAACGGTAGGAATTTTTGTCTCTGTAGTATTGATCATTATTATGTCAAATATTGATAACCATTAACATTGTATTATGGGAACTGGCTAGTGGTCTCCCTTATTAAAATTGACTTTTTGGTATTTTTATGGTATAATTCACTTATATATAATAAGGAGGAGAAGCTCTTGGGTACTTTGGAGGGATTTTTGGGATTTGTAATGTTAATAGTGATATTGATAACTATTAACATTATATTATGGACATCAGAATTCCAGAAAGAAAAACGGAAAAATGAAGGTGAGAAAAGTGAAGATGAAAAAAAAGCGGAAGAATTATTATATCAGGAGAATTTAGATAGAACATGTAAGATGTTCGTCTTTACCGCTGGCTTTTTTGTGATGATAAAGATGTGCAAGCCGCTGTTTGATCCGGTAAACCCATTTTTAAAAATTTGGGCTGTGAGTTTTTCAACCATAATAGGATTATGGATTCTTGCAATAAAAGCACTCAAAGAAAAAGAGAAGTCTTTAAAAGATTCGTTCTTTGAAATGCGTCATTATATTATCGGAGGTGCGATAGGCGTTTTTATCGTATTGATCAATTTTTTTTGGGTATAACATGTTCCTGGATGAAAAAGCAGCAGGAACCAAAATATTAGATTGTATGGATCGGAGGATCAAAAAATGACACGAGCACAGATACATGAAAAACACGGTATTGTTCGCCTAATGCCGCCCGATGTTGCAAACGAAGAATTGTCAGATGAAGACGCTCAAAAATATGAAGACCTTATAACATATATATCAGGCGCCGCAAATCATGCATTTGATCGGCAGCCAAAAGAAGACCGTCTGGTAGAATTGGTTAGACTATATGTTTCGGACTTAACAGACGAGCAGCTGGATCATTCGCTTGCATTTTTTGAAAAACTGGATAAAAAGCTGAATGTTTAGACGTTCAAAGAAAGGGGACATTGCATGACTAGCTTTAAAAGGTTTGCCATATTAACAATGGCACTTATCATGACGGTTTGCTGCGGGTGCGGTAATAATCTTTATGAAAAGCATCAGGATAATTATACCGTCGTAACATCTGTTGATGGTGTTGAATTTGATATGCCGGAAAACTTCCTTGCACAGGCAACCGCAATCACTAACATCTCAAAAGATGAAGATTACAGCAGCAATACATATCTGTATAAAGATGGGGAAAATACATATTTGCTGTTTAATATCGGACAGGTCGTTGTTGCTGTCGAAAATCAGACTGGCTACAGATTGCAGGATGCTACAGATATGGAAGCCGCGATCACCCAAAATTCATTAGACGGGATCTGGTTTAGTGCAGAAGATAAAAAAATTTCATATGAAACTGAGGAAAAGGGCGAGTCCTACAAATTGCTGGCTACCGTAAAGGGGGATGTATCTGTCACCACAGAAGTATATGGTGTATTTGTTGGACAATTCGCTTACGTGTCCACGGGAGATTACGAATGCTCTATGTTTGTTGGCGTAAGAGGCGAAAGCTATTCGGAGCTGGACTCAAACGCAAAGTCCATCGTCGAACACATCGCAAAATCTTTGACTCTTACAGAAACGGCAGCAACATTGTCTTCTGCGGGTGATACAGAAGAATCGGAATCAACCGTATCAGATACCGAACTCAATGCCGAATCCTCTGCAACCTTGCCAACTGAATCGTCGAGCGAGCAGAATGCAGAATCAACAGAATCGCTTTCTGCTACAGAAGACACGGAGAGTGTATCAGATCCGACCGAACTGCCGGTAGAAACAGAAACCGTAGAAAATACGGAAACTGTAGAAATCATTGCGGCTACCGAGCTTCCGGCGGAAGAAGCAAGCGAAACCGAAGCAACAGATATCAAAGATCAGCCGGCTATAGCTACAACAGGAAAAAAGACCGGATTGGATGTCGGAAACAACCAAGGTGCCGTCGAAAGCAAATACTCAGACATTTACCACTTATTATCCATTGGAATGACCGGAACCTATTTCGCATATGATAAGGATTCCGAAAATTCGCTCTCAAGTGGAGATATTACCATTGAGCAGCTGTATACAGGAGAAGATGCTATCCGCATTATCAAAGATTATTGTGCCTCTGGAGAATCTATGTATGAATATGCAGATGCTCCAAAAGGATATTCGTGGCACGTTGTAAAGTATAGCCTGTCTCAATCTCAAAATGATTTATATACCAACATCAAGATTGAGGGATTGGACGGAGAACGCCTGGTTTATCGTGGGGTATCTTGCACCACAAGAACATATGACATTATTTATGACTGGGATAGTAAAACAGACCTGTATTGCTATTATGCCGTTCCGAATGGCTGCAAAGAATACATGCTGGAGTGCGGAAACCGGTACGAATCCACATCGGAAACAGCTTGTTATCGAATTACAGGTTACCGCTAACGCTTTTTGTGAACTATACCGCATCAATACTTTTCATTATAATAAGCACGACCTCGTATTCTGCCTGCTATTGAAATTTTATTGTAACAGACGAACATTTTATTGCTGACACAATAATGTTTGATATATGGCGAAATACGGCATTACAGACATATATGGGAAATTCCAAATGGTTTCCCATATATTTTTTCCCATTTTTCGCGTATATGTGTGGTGTAATTCACGTATCTAAAGGAGGAGATCTACAATCAAACGTACAAGTTTAAGAGACAGTTACGCCAAAAAAATTGCTTCCGGCGAGAAAGAATACAAGCCATTGCAAAGCAGATCCACGCTAAAAACCAAAACAAATTTTCGTGCTTCTTATGCTGCCAAAGTTGCCGCCGGAGAGAAAAAGCAATACCGCTATAAGCCCAAAGCGACCAACCGCAGTCAATATTACAGTATATTGACACAGGATCTGCATCGCTGCTATATAAGCAACGATGTAAATAACATACATATACATCACATTTTCGGTGGAAGCAATAAAGCCAATTCCGAAAAATACGGATTCTTGGTTCCACTCCGGGCTGACTGGCATGATATGGCTGACTACGGTGTCCACTTCGACAGAAGCTTGGATTACAAGTTAAAAAAACTTTGCCAAGACTACTGGTTAGAACACTACGGATCCCGCGAAGAATTTGTTGCTGCTTTTGGAAAATGGTGGGTGGATTAACAGTTGAAAGTCGCGCGAACATGTGGTATAATTCACAATGTAAACAAAAATAATAATCAAACGAAAAAGAGTAGGTAGCCGCCTGCTCTTTTTTTGTACCCTTAACTGGGAGAAAGCGAGGCTAACATGGCAATTTACAAAGTGACAATTAACACCGACACTTATAAGTGTGGGAGATGCAGCAAAAAAAATTGGGAACCCGGCACGCGGAATGACTACATGCTTGCGATAAACGGAATCACGAGAACCCTTCATAGTATGCGTGAAGTAATGTGGCAACTTGAACTGTTCCACGGAAATTCGTTTTTGTTATCTGAATATGATGACAATAACCCGGAAGAAAATTATGGGTTATCCGACAGATACGTGAAGTTTTTGCAAAAAAATACTATCAAATATCACGATAGATTATGCGATCTTGAGAGAACGCAGTATTTGTCAGGTTATGGATGGATGCAGGGTTATTTCAGCGTTGAAGAAGTGATGGAAAAATTAAAGTTGGAAGGAACCGTCCGAGTACCTTTTTCATGGCTTTATGATATTCGGCAGTATGATAAGGACATGGATGGTTGCTATATGGAAATCACAAAAATCACGCAAGGAGAGTGATGATATGTTAAATATCCAGCTTGGAATGGAGGAAAATCATTATGAAATATAAATGGAAATATGGAGAAAATGACAATCAAAAATACTATGACGTAACAGTCGGAAAAGATTATCTTTGTGTATTTGCAAATAAATGGAATCCTAATACTTGGCTTGGTTTGTACAATAGTATTTGCATTCATAACAAGACAAAAAATGATAGAGTAAGAAAAAAACAAGGTCTTGCAAAAGGTTGTCATCCATCAGAATTAAGAGAAGATTTTATGCTGTGTAGCAATAATCCAGAATATATGATGAAAAAAGTTGAATATTGTTATACACATGGTCTTATGGAAATAAGTCAGTAAATGGTACAAAGGAATGAGTGAAACCCCTACTACCAGAAAGATAAGGGTAAACTGGGAAAATGCAGTTGCGAAATACTGTAATTGAAACGATGATTTCAAGAAAGGATGAGAATAATGAACGAATATAGTATTACATATGAAGAGCTGAGAGAAATAATAGACCTTATCGCATCAGGTTGGCAATGCGATAAACTTGAAGATGGGTACACACTGTATATCAAATTGACAAAGGGCGATAAGAATAAAGAATTTGATTTTGTTCATTGTTAGTGAAAATAGGCAATGAGTAACATGAAACGGCGATTTAGACGGGAGTGATTAGTATGGATATTGAAGAAATGATGATTGATTACATTATGAATAAGGCAACTCAGGAAGAAGTAGAAGAATTTTTCGGGCATACTGCTTGCGGAGTTTGCACAAGAGAAGCGTGTGAAAATAATCTTGCACAGATGCCATTTGAAGAATTTGACATGTTTGTAAAGAAGTTTGGACTTTCCAGCAGATCCACCGTGCTATGTATCAAACGAAGAAGTTTATCCACAATGCAAAGGTAATGGAGAAAAGGAATGTCATGATTGCTGTCTTTTCGAGGATTATGACATGTATAATTCTCCATTCGATGATTAAAACAACCCAGCAAATTATTGTAAAAATGAAGGGTATGTGAAAAGCGCCATGATTTAGAGTTGATCTTGGCGGATAGTCATGGTATAATTCACTATGTAAACAAAAATAATAATCAACCAAAGTAGGAACGGATCTCGGTCTGTTCCTACTTTTTTACCCTTAAAAGGGAGAAAGCGAGGCAAACAAATGACAGATAAGCAAAAAGAGTTGTTATCAAAATACCTAGATGACAAAAACATGCAAAAACTGTTGAATATGGACAAGCAGAGCGAATATGATGTGTCCAAAAATTTTATTGATTTAATCCTACATATGAGATGGTATCATCAAATTTGCGGCGAGATGTGTCATGTTCCATATTTTACCGAATCGCCAAGTAAAGAAGAAAAGGAGAAAATTGAATCAATAATCAATCAAAGTCCAAAACAGTTTGGTCTTCTGGTGGATGAATATGCATCTGTAGAGGAGAAAGATTTCCTTGATGATACGCATGTATGGTATGTTGTAAAACAACAATGGTACAAAGGAATGAGTGAAACCCCTACTACCAGAAAGATAAGGGTAAAATTCATTCCCAGTAGCACAGACTATTGCAGTAAATGTATCCCATTTGAAAATATTTATAATGAGTTATTTGATATGGGAATTTTCTCTTTAGTTGATTTGATGGATTTCTATTACGGCAAAGCTAAGAAAGCGAGGGAGTAAGTAAGGCTTATGACGAAGAAAGAATTGCGAGACAAATTAAATGAAGGTTCACATCTTGAAGATCTTTTCGATTTTTCTGACGGTCAGGAATGTATCATCTACAAAGGCAATTTTGAGGTCTCTGACAAAATTATCTACATTCCGGACATTGATCTGAATCAGATTGATACAGAATGCGCCTTAAGCAATGAGGATATTGAAAATGTTATTCATAATTGCTATACCGGAAACGATTTCGTAGAAGAATGCAGCGGTCATGAAGATTTAGCAAGAGAATTATTTGATTTTGTTGATTGGCAGCATCCAAATATTCAAGATTTGTTAGATGGATATGATGACGAAGAATTTGAGGAAAGATATGGCTTTTCAATGGAAGCGTTAGGGTGAATCAAGAGTTTCTTTAGAAGAATTAGAAAGGAAATGGTGAATGATATGAGTTATAACACATGGCATGATTATGGATATGGAATTTGTACAGATGATTTAAAAGAAGAAATCAACTTGGTTAAGTTGATGAAATTGATTCAGTTAGCACCAAATCTGTATGAGAGAGTTAAAGAATATATAGATACTTATTGTGATGGACAGATAACGGAAACATATGATATTTTGGAATCTTATGTGGAAGAGTGTGGCGAAAATAATTATGGTGGACTTGCAGAAATTATGTATGAAGTCATTAAAGAGGTGGAAGAAATTGAATTATATGTATGTATTGATTTTGATGGTGCAGCATATTTGATTTACCCACCAATTTATCCTTGGCAGTTGAAGAATATGTCAGATAAGGAAAAGAATCTGACAGAAGAAACTTTGTGTGAACTATATGCAAAATATCTTCATGTTGTAACTGATGAAGATTTAGTGGTGGAATACAAATCAGTTGAAATGGCGGTTGATTTACAACCAATGAAATGAGGAATTCTTTACAGAATGGAGGAAGATATATGGACTATGTAAAAAGTAAAGGATATTATGTTGGTTGTTTTGATGAAAATGATATTGCAAACAAATTAGATAAGAAAGCGGTAGAAAAGGCAAAAGAAGAAACAGGTTTAAAATATACGAATCAGGAAATTGTATATAAAAATAAAAAGCCTGTTGGAATTAAGTTATATGTGTGCGATTTACAAACAATGAGAATATGATGATGAAACGATGATTTAGTCGTATTACCCGATTCACCGGGAACTATCAATCGAGGTTCCCGGCAATCGGGAGCCTCTGTTTATCCCTGAATGGGAAGAAGGAGGAAATATTATGTATTTAATTAACACAGGAAACATTCATGTATCAAAAAACATCACCGAAGTTGCCAAAATCCTTGTTGAAGAAGGAATTTATTCTTCATTGGATATGGTTCCGGTCTATGATGAGCAAACGATTGATATTGAAGATGTATATGGCGATATCGAGAGTGAACTCGATAGAGTTGTAGACAGGTGCAATGCACTTGGCGTTGAACTTACCGGAAATATTGATTATGTCGGTGACGCAGAAGGTCGTTACTTAATTGGAAAAAAAGTAGAAAGTCTATCGAAAAGAGACCTTATTATCAGAGATGCCTCTGTTTCGACTCTTTTGAAAGAACTCGAAAGGCGAGGCGTTTACCTTATGAATGAGACATCTGAAAAGCCGACATTGGTTGCATATGATATCAAATGGGATACAGATGGTGATAAGGACGTTCTCGATAATCTTCCAACTGAAATCATAATTCCGGAAGAAATGGTGGATGGTGAGGAAATCTTTGATTATGTATCAGACGAAACCGGATTCTGCCATGCGGGATTTAAACTTGGTATTCGTTTTCGTGGTCAGATCTGTCCATTCAATTATGAGCAGATTAACGAAAACGTTTTTCGATTTGAAATTCATAACTTTTCCTTAGAATCAAATTCACTTAAATATAGTCTGATTGGTGAGTATAACCGGCTTGCAAAAGGGTGGAATTTGATTCTTACAAGTATGACAGTGACGTTTGATTTGGATGTGCTTGGAATAACAAGAAGTGAGATCGAAGCCATCAAGGAAATCTGCATGAACAGAATTATATCAGAAACCGGATCGGATTCTTATGAAATTGATCAGATGCTGACGATTAGTTCTGCACATGTATCTCAGAGCACAAGAGAATTGCTTGATGAAGTCATCAATGACACATGTTGTGTCCCGATGCCACCTGTTTACGAAAAATCAGGTTACGGATGGTTTGTTGCATGTCTTCCTGATTACGACGAGGAATCACTTGGAGTAACATACCCTGCGGATCTTGCTGCAGCAATGAAATTAGCTAAGGAACATGGCTGTATCTGGTTATGCATCGACTGCGATGGTCCAGAAATGGATGAATTAAAATTGTATTAAAATATTATATATAAGGGTATGTGAAAAGCGCCATGATTTAGAGTTGATCTTGGCGGATAGTCATGGTATAATTCACTATGTAAACAAAAAATTATAATCAAACAAAAAAGAGTAGGTAGCCGCCTGCTCTTTTTTTGTACCCTCAAAGGGAGAAAGCGAGGCAAATTTATGGCAAAACAATACAACATCAATGATTATACCATCGAGCATTGCCCCTGGTGTGATAGTGAGCAGGTAATATTTGCAAAAGGCGTTACTGCCTGCCCGTCATGCGGCAAGCCGTTGGCTCCATGTAGTCTGTGCGAAAGTTGTGACTACAGCAAGTGCCCATATGAATGCGATGGATCGGCTAAAGACGAACAGAAACCAATTACAAACCGGGCGATTACCCGCGAAGAACAGCAATTATATCAGTATCTATAGGAGGAGTAAACAATTTTATGAATAACGAAAAGCTTATATTAGGCTTTGTCTCCCCGAGCGGAAAATTCTATGAGTGTCTGCCATTCGGACATTTCAAGTTAGCAAATCAATTGTTGGGCGAACTGTATAAAATGCAGGACGTCAATCCAGTTGATAAACTATGCCGACTAGGTTGGATTGTTCTGAAAAAGGACTTTGTTGGATTTGTTGACGATAACTTGCACAATATTCGTCCTTTAACAAAAGCCCAGAAACAGTGGTTAAGTGAGAACAGGATCTATATGCCTATATCACAGCGATTGTTATTAAATACCTGCCTGGAGATAGATGAAATGCTCTATGGCATTTCCTAAAACATAAGCGGCAGGGAAGATGACGGACTCGCATGGGTCCAGTATGATTGAAAATTAAGTTACCACAATCTCCGAAGCTTTAGCTTCGGGGTTAAGGTAACAAGATACTAGCCGACCTAAGTCGGCGGAAAGGAGAAATTGATATGATTAAAACCAATAGAGCTATTGTTTACAGATTGTATCCAAATAAAAAGCAAGCAGAACTTTTTCAAAAGACTTTTGGATGTATAAGATTTGTATATAATCAGATGCTTTCAGTTCAAGAAGAACGATATAAAAATAATGAAAGTCATCTTAGTAAATATGATATGAACTTGTATTGCAATCACAATCTTAAAACAGAATACACTTGGCTTAAAGAAGTAGATAAGTTTGCTTTAACAAATGCGATATATCACTTGGAAGATGGCTACCAAAGAATGTTTAAACATCTTGGAAAGCATCCAAAGTATAAGAATAAGCATAAAGCGAAGAAGTCATACACTACAAATTTTACAAATAACAATATCGAAGTTGGAGAGAATTATATCAAACTTCCAAAAGTAGGAAAAGTTAAAGCTAAAATCAGCCTTGATACAAGATGTTTAAAAATTAAGTCAGCCACGGTCACGCAAAACAGAGATGAGACTTATCAGGTGTCTATTCTTTTCGAGATTATAGAAGAAGAACCAGTACAAATTATTCCTACCGAGAATAATACAACTGGTTTGGATTATAAATCAGATGGGTTGTATGTAAGTGATACAGGGGTAGTTGCTAATATGCCTCATTATTACAGACAGTCTGCAAATAACCTTGTTAAACAGCAAAGAAAACTTCGTAACAAAGTAATTGGTAGCAAGAATTATTATAAACAACAGAAAAAGGTTGCTAAAATCCATAGACATATAGCAAATCAAAGAAAGGATTATCTACATAAACAGTCTACTGCGATAGCCAAACAGTATGCCTATGTATGTGTAGAAAGTCTTAATATGAGAGCTATGTCTAATAAGGGTTTTGGTAATGGTAAAGCAACATTGGATAATGGTTATGGAATGTTTTTAGATATGTTAGCTTATAAATTACAGGAACGAGGCGGAGAACTTGTTAAAGTAGATAAATGGTTTCCATCAAGTCAGATATGTAATTGTTGTGGTTTTCAAAATCCAATACTAAAGGACTTAACTATCAGATATTGGAACTGCCCTAATTGCGGAGTAACCAATATAGATAGGGATGTAAATGCAGCTAAGAATATAAAGCAAGAAGGATTAAGATTATTAGGTGTAACTTAGTAATCCAAAAATATTATGGTAGGCATGGACGATACCGAACCTAAAAAGCTTGTGGATATTGTGGGAAAACTGCCAAAAGGTGTGACAATAACCGTAATGGATGAAGCAGGAATCCCCTGAGCTTTAGCTCTGGGGAGCGTCAAGACAGCATAGATTGCAAAGAGGTGGAGATGTCTTACAAAGACTATAAGACGGACTACCCAAATTGCAAAACAAAAGCAGGAAGCTATGATGGTGAGAAAAAAACAATCGTTGTTTTTGTACCGGAAGAGTAACCATGCTCAAGTATCAAATTTATTTTGGGATGCACCACATTGGTGCATCCTTTTTTATTCTCCGGTTACTTTACACATTGGTATATATATGGTATAATTCACTTATATCTCGATTAAACGCAGAAAGGCGGGGCGGAAAAATGTACATATCAAGCGTAGTTTCAAAGCGTACAGCAAACGCTTTGCTTAAAAAAAACATATATACAACTGATGATTTTGTTCGGTTTTTTCCAAAAAAATATTATGATCTCACAACATTGTATGATATTCAAAGCGCTCCGCATGACATAGTATGCGCCATTCGGGGAAGGCTGATCAGTGTACGCATGAAAGGAGAATACGGCAAGAAATATATTCAGGGCGAAATGATAGATGAAAAGACAGAAACACCTTTTTCATTTTTTTGGTTTGGAAATTATTATGGTTTTCGGGAACTGCCAAAATATGAAGATATGGACGTAGTTATTTGCGGCATGGTCGCTTTTTCCGAACAATATGGATATTCCGTAAAAAATCCCATTTCCCTGTGCGCAGAAACAGAGTTCACGCCAAGAATTGAAGCTGTAGAGCGTAAAATATCCGGCGTTTCCGCAGAAAACTATGCACAGGTCTTAAAAACGCTACTTACGCAGGTAACAGAGCCTTATGAAAGCGTTTCCCGGAACATCAGCATGGGATATAAAGATGCCGTAACCGCGCTTCACTTTCCAAAATCATTTGAAGAAATCCGGTTGGCAAAGAACAGGCTTGCTCTGGATGACCTGCTTTATTTTGCTTTGCGAATGAGAGAAACAGAAACTGTAACGGAATCTGATATAAAATGGGATAAACATGTATCAACAGAATCATTTATACAGAATCTTCCCTATGAATTGACGCCGGATCAGCAATCAGCTGTTGATTCTATAATGCATACCCACAACCGGATCAACGCTTTGATCCAGGGCGACGTTAGCTGTGGAAAAACAATCGTCGCTATAATCGCAATGTTTTTATGCGCTGAAAATGGGTACCAGGCAGTTTTAATGGCTCCTAAAAAGGTCCTAGCAGTGCAGCATTATAAAGAGGTCTCTTCATATGCTGAAAAAATGGGCTATACGGTTGTTTTCTTGCGTGCCGGCATGACCGCAAAAGAAAAACGGGAGGCGCAAAAACTGATCTCATCAGGAGACGCAAATATTATTGTAGGGACACATAGCTGTCTAAACTATGAGTATAAAAATCTTGGGCTGGTAGTTATAGACGAAGAACATATTTTCGGGACAAAGCAGAAAGAAAGCTTTGTGAGAGAAGCTAATCGAGGCATACATTTTATATCTATGAGTGCCACACCGATCCCGCGGACAATTGCTGGCGCGGTGTACGGAGAATCACGAGAAATTATCCAGATAAAATCTATGCCAAAAGGGCGCATTCCGATACAGACCGCTATATGCAACAACCGGAAGCTTATATTCGATTTTATGGAAAAACAAATTGCGCTGGGGCATCAGTGCTATGTTGTATGCCCGGCAATTGAGGAAAATGAAAAAATGCTGTCTGTAGAAAGCATGATTGAAGAATATAAAAAATTCTTTGAACCAAGGGGGCGCTCCATCGGTGTACTAACCGGCAAGTGCAGCAAGGAAGAAAATGAACAGATCATGACAGCCTTTTCCAAAAACAAACTTAATATCTTGATGTCTACAACCGTGATTGAGGTCGGAGTAAATATACCAAATGCAACCGTGATCGCCATCGAACAGGCGGAAAACTTCGGGCTTGCAAGCCTGCATCAGCTGAGAGGACGCGTTGGACGTAGCAGCTATAAATCCTATTGTATTCTTTCTTCTATGGAGAAGCAGAATCCACGACTTGTGAAGATGACGCAAACAACAAATGGATTTGAAATTGCAGAAGCCGATCTGGAGTTACGGGGATCCGGCAATCTGATTGGTGAAAAGCAATCAGGTTATAATCACTATGTGGATCTGATTCTGTCAAAGCCCGATCTGTATGCAAAAGCTAAAAAGCTGGCAGATGAATTAACGGAATCGGAAAAATTAGCACTGGTAGGCAGATATAAAGAACATGAGGAGTTGGAGGAAAATCTATGAGAAGCAGAAGCGTAGCTAGAGATCCGGACGACAGGGGTTTTAACCTTGCTGCCTGTAGAGCATCCGTAAAGGAAGGACAGGTTATAACTGTAAACACAGGCGCAAAGGAAAAAACCAAAGTCACTATTGTAAGGAAGTATCCAACGTATATGTTATGCAGAAGAAAGGCTAAGTTAGGCAGTTATGATTTCTGTATGACATACGATGAATATTGGCAAGACGCAGAGATCGGTATAAAAATTGAACAGGAGGTATTCTAATATATGGTATATGTAGCTGAATTGGAAAAACTGGATGATAAAGCTTTAGAAACTCTCAAAACAACACAGGAGCAGGACTGCATAGTAATCTTCACAAAGATTCATGCAATGATTCCTATTGCAAAGGTGATCGATTTTAATGCCGTCCGGAGCAAAATGAGATTCTTTGAAACAGAATGTAGCGACGTCAAGGCTTTTTACATTGGTAAGCTGTGCTCCGAATATGAAGATACACTTTCCTTTTTAACGGATATTGATGTATCAGACGAAATCAAAAAACTCTTTTCCGCTCCGCCGGAAAAAAAGAGCAAAACTGCAAGGAAATCCGCAGACTCTACCATTAGAAAACCGCGAAGAAAAACTTCTTCAAAATTTACTTTCCCTATGAACGCTCCGGTAACTGATGAATCCACAAATATTTCCGATGTAGCCTCTGAATCTTCTCACCACACACTGGAAGCGGCAACGCCTTCAGAACCAAAAGATCCGGAGCCGGTTGCTCCGCCGATGGCTGCAACGTCAGATGAAAACCTTGTCATATTCATAAAGCAAATGGCTGTACGCACAGAAGATCTTCCTGACTATGACGGGACCAACGAAGATCTGGCTAAGAAAATTGCAGCTATTTTGAATGGAATCGACAATCCTGGCAACTTGCTTATGATGCTGCAAAGCAATTTCTCCGAAAAGGATGCTCGAAGCGTATACCATTGGATTCATCCCAACATAAAGAAACTCATGGAATTAGCGCGCAATCTATAGCGCATTCTAATTTCCTAATGACACATAAAACCTGGCGAAGCATCGCCAGGTTTTTTTGTTTAGCAGTAGTGTGATAGCGGTTCAGCAATAACTAATCGTGTTGCACTGCACTTGACTAAATGGTATTTATATGGTATAATTCACTTATAAAGTAAAGGAGAACGGAATTATGAAAATTGTAAAAAGAGGATTTGGATACGGTGGATCAAACATTTCAAAGGAAAATATGCCAAAAGTAACTGCAACCGACGTGATCAGCCGGTACAACACAGAGATTTCCAGAACTTTTTCTGTATACAGAAAGGCGTGATTTTATGGCAAAGGATAAAAGGTCAGAAATGTTGACGTTTGACACAGGTCGGATTATTTTTTCTGTCAATAAAGCAGATATCACCCATATGATCGCCGAAGATCATACAGAAAACAATCCGTGGAAAGATCAACCCGTGGAAAATGTAATTCGTGAATGCTCTGCCAAGACATCAGAGAATGATAATATATGCGCAAGCATATTATATGATCTGCTTCACGATGCCGGAATTACTATTACTATATGTAACTTAAAGCCAAGCCGCGTATACGAAGATCCCGTGCAGGACTTTCCGGAAATTATGCGGTAAACAGCCATTGCTAAAAAGGAGTATCCCATGAATGAATCTATCTCAACACGAATAAAAGAAGTTCGCAAGAGCTTGCATATGTCACAGGTGGAGTTTGCAAAATTTCTCGGCATAACACAGGCAACCGTATCAGGCATAGAAAGCGGAAACCAAATCCCTGGCACAGACACTGCACTGAAAATTGCGAAAAAATGCAACGTTTCAATGGATTGGCTTTGCGGATTAAGCAGCAAAAAATCAGCGCCCGGTACGCCGGAAACTTATTCGGATGTTACCAGACTGCTTATTGCGCTCATGGAACTGCCTATCACACAATACAAAATAGTTGATCCACATCAGCTGTCTCTTATTTTCTGCGACGAAAAACTTGCGAAATTTTTTAAGGACGAGGCGGTAATGTCTGAAGTTCGCAAAAAAGAAAACTTTCAGCTTGCATATGACGCATGGATCAATGATGCATATGAGAGACTTAACTATCCCATTGCGAATATTACCCCCAAGTGATGGAAGGAGCGATGAGTAAGATGAAAAAACTTACCGTAATCGGAAAAGCAACCATTAAAGACACCTCTGTCATTAAAGAATGGTTTGAATCAAAAGAAGCAAAACATTGGTTTGATGAAAACTGGGCGCCAACGGCTCCCGGAGAACTTCCATCTGATAAAATTGGCTTTTATGACTTACAGTTGGAGATTCCCGGGCTTTACAAATATCTTGAACGGACATGCAAACAATCCTACAATTTTAATGATCTTATAAGCGCGACAAGCTACTATGAAAATTTGGGACAATCCTTTTCTCTGCTTTATCTGGATGAAAAGAACCGCTTTGCAGTAATTTGCGGTGCAAATATAGAGAACGGTTGGATACTTCCGTGTAAATTTCTCGATGTATCTGTATTCCGCAATTATGATAATGTCACAATGAGTTCGCTTCTTGCAGCAGATGGAATACATGGAGAAAATGAACCAATGTTGGCTTCTGATATTTCTGCAAGTAATATCAAAGATAGTATTCTGGAAAAGAAGCAGGAATTGCAGGCAAAAAAAGATGAACTCGACGCGCTCAAAAAAGAGCAGGAAGAAAAGCTTCTTGAGTATAAACGGCAACTGGAAGCACAATATAAGAAGCAGACCGACTTATTAGCGCAGAAAAGAGAAGAGCTTGATCGAAAAATGGAAGAACTGATGCAGCAGCTGACCATTATTGAAACACAGATCTATGCAATAAGATGTCTGTCCGGGGAAGTCGTTGAATTTTCTACACTTACTTCTGGTGCGCGCGCCTCAGAAGATATGCCGGTCGTAGTGCATCAAAAACTGCGATTTCTTGATGAAGAATTGGGAAAAGCCCTTGCCGTCTATGGTCTGGAGGGAGACAATCGTGAACTGAGATATGTAGAAGATATTCTGAAAACTCGGGAAGACATTCGGGAACTGTTTTGCCCAGGAGAAAAGGCAGTCTCCTTTGTAAAGGTAAGCAGATCTGGGGTCAGATACCAGACGAGCGATATATTTGCCAATATGCTTGAGAGATATAAGAAATATCATGGATCGACAATCGGTATCCTCGTAAAAGATGGAGAAAACTTGTACATGGGATGGACCGATGAAGACAAAATCAATATCTCTAATGATAATATGTTCTATGCACCGAAGAAAGAAATCCTGCAGGAATCTGAGATCTTCGAGAATTCCTCTCAAAATGACAAAGTGTCCAGATTTTACATATTTTCCATTCTGCAGGGGATTATTAACGACGGAAAACTTCTGCGCCTGCCGGAAAAAGTGAAAGTTACGGCGCCATCACCTTATATTGTGTTTTCGATGGCAGATGGATGGATTGAGGACGATACATTCGGATCATGGACAGATATTCTGAACGCAACCGCCGGAGAACTTTCAAAAGGTGACGCAGTTCTTACAATGCAACGGATTATGCGTGATGATGCAATGAATTACAACCGAGATTCTACGCAGTATGCTGCATTTTGTAATAATCGCGGAAGAGGAGAGAAAAATCGGACGCACGATGTTCACATTGCGGACTGTACGATATATCCGATTAACCTCGTTGATAAGGATATTCTTTATCATGTGTATTACCTGGAATATCCGTATACCTCAGAAGAGGAACGGTATAATAAGAGTAAAGACGGGAAAAGTTGGTGTGTAAAATATCACTACCATGAGTTGCAGGGTCCCCCTAAGTTAATAAAAGAAGAACAATGTTTTGAAAAAGGGCTCTATTACCCACAAAATTGTGGGTTTCCATACAAAACGGTAAGTAACGATACAATTGCTGAATGGGTACAGTGGTCTGATGCCTACTATGGAAAAAATGATGTCCGGTGCGAATCAAGGATGTTTAGTGATTCTGTACGGTGCTACAAAAGAATTTTCTTTAAGGCAGAATATATCCGGACAGAAAGTCACATTTTCATTTCCGAAGAAAAGTCTGATTGCCGTGGGGCATGGGATTCTTCTGTGAAAAAGGCGCGCGCCAATATGGAAGTGTGCGGCGATGAGATCCTGAATCTGACATATCTTGATTCTGTGCGGGTGCGGTATGTCATTGTTAATCGTAAAATCAATGGCTTAAGAATCGGTGGACAAATGATAGACTATGCCATGGCACTGAAATACCTCAACAAGGCGCTTGCATATTTACTCGAGAGAGAAAAGGAAGAAGAAAAGATGCTCCGGAAGTACGCGGATGAATTACCAGATAACTGGCAGGTAAAACTTGCTACATGGAGACGTGAAAAAGGATATCATTCGTTGACAAACACCAGAGCGAAAGCATTTGTTGCACATATTTGTGCCCTTGATTGAGCGGTATATGTATGGTATAATGCACATATCGGAGGATATCAAAATGAAATATGGGCAAAACAATCCAACACAAACACACAGAGATAATTCTGCAATTGTCTATAAAAAGTGTTTGAATTGCGGCAAAAAATATCCTATCTGGACACCTCAAAATACGTGTTCTATCTGCAATAGCTTTTTGTATGTGGCGCAATTGCTTCGTTAAGAAGAGTATAACGAAAGGAGTGAAACAGATGCATAAATACATATCCTATATAAAAAGCTTTTTCTTACTGACTTTGGAAAATGCCGCACTTCTTGCGCTTTATGAAAAAGCCTGCAACGGCATAGATTTTGTCATTGTCTGCATTCTTTTGGCAGTAACATGCTTGATGCTGATCATATATGCCGGAGACGGTATAAGAGGCATTTTTGTCGGTTATGGCAAAGCATGTCCGCCGATCGGGCATGCAGTAATAAGGGATCCGGACAAGGATAGCGAAAATTAAGCACGTAAAATCGGGTGACGTATTTTTGCAAAAATGATATTATATGTGTAGAACAAACAAAGGAGAAGGCTTTATGGAGAAAAAACGCATATCAGAATGTGAAGAACAGGTAATGTCCATTGTTTGGAAGTGCGATGAAGCACTGACAATGCAGGATCTTATGGAAAAAGTAAATCAGACTTTTGGACATCAGTGGAAGCCGCAGACGGTATCAACATTCCTTTCCAGGTTGCGTCAGAAAGGCTACCTGCGAATGGAGCGCAAGGGAAGGCTTGCATTTTACTATTCGGAGGTAAGCGTAGAGCAGTACCGAAAAGACCGGCTGCAGGATGTTGTCAGTATGCTGTATGGCGGAAATGTAGATGCAGCAAAAAAAGATTTAGAATAACCGAAGCGGAGGCAGTTAAGCCTCCGTTTTTTTGTAAAAATAATTTGAAAAAGCCCTATATTTGTGGTATTTTAACACGCCGTGAGCAAGAAATCCCCCTCTTCTATAAGTGGTGGGATGAATTGCGATTAACACGGCGCTTTCTTGACTTTTGGGGCTTCCTGTATTACAATGTATTTATAAATCAGTCGTATCTAACAGAAGGAAAATAAAAACAATGCAATTGGATACAAATAATCATTCGGTATTCATGCTACACTATCATCTGATTATGTGTATAAAATACCGTAACAAAGTAATAGACGACACTATCTCTAGTCGTTTGAGAGAGATATTTGAAAAGATTGCTCCTACCTATAACATTGCATTGGAAGAATGGAATCACGATACAGACCATGTCCATATTCTATTCAAAGGGCAGCCGAATACAGAAATCAGCAAGTTTATCAATGCATATAAATCCGCAAGTAGCAGACTCATAAAGAAAGAGTTCCCTCAGATACGTAAGTCTCTATGGAAAGAGATGTTTTGGTCGCAGAGTTTTTGCCTGCTGACCACAGGTGGAGCTACAGTAGATATTATCGAGCAGTACATAATGTCACAGGGAAAGAAAAATGGCAAACAAAGCAATTAAGTATCGCATATATCCTACAACTGAACAAAACATTATGTTCTCTAAGACCTTTGGCTGTTGTCGTAAGGTCTATAATCTTATGCTTTCTGATAAGATAGAGGGCTATAAAGCAACTGGGAAATTCCCTACCGTAACACCAGCCAAATACAAGAAGGATTATCCTTATCTTAAAGAAGTAGACAGTCTTGCACTTGCTAATAAACAGCTGGATTTGCAGGCAGCATTTCGTAATACATTTAGTAAATCCCGTAAAAAGAAAAACGGATTTCCCAGGTTCAAATCTGCAAAGCATAGTCGTAAGTCTTACACTACAAACAATCAAAAGGGCACAGTAACTATCATAGATAACAGATATATCAAGCTCCCTAAAGTTGGTAAGGTGAAGGCTGTTATTCATCGTATTCCTGATGATAATTGGATTATCAAATCTGCTACTGTATCACAGGAATCAGATGGAAAATATTATGTTTCTGTGCTTTTTGAGTTTGATAAAGCCCACAATACTTATATAGCAGATAAAACTAACGCCATTGGATTAGATTATGCTTCTGATGGCTTATATGTGGACAGCAACAGCAATGCGGGTACTAATCATAAGTATTATCGTGAAAGCCATGATAAACTTGCCAAAGCACAGCGCAAACTGTCTCGTATGCAAGGCTCAAAAAAGCATGAAGATAAATCTAATAACTATATTAAGCAACTCCGTAAAGTAAACAAAATTCATAGACATATTGCTAATCAGCGTTTGGATAACTTACATAAAATATCTACTGAGATAGCCAATCAGTATGATGTTGTTTGTGTGGAATCCTTAAATATGCGTTCTATGTCTAATAAAGGTTTCGGTAACGGCAAAGCAACTCTGGATAATGGATATGGAATGTTCTTATCTATGCTTGAGTATAAGCTTTCTGATAGAAATAAGTATCTCGTAAAAGTAGATAAGTGGTTCCCATCATCACAAATCTGTCATTGTTGCGGTGCATTGCATCCTGAGATGAAGGATTTAGCTAACCGCAAAATGATATGTGATTGTGGTCTTACAATAAACCGTGACGAAAATGCTGCTATCAATATCCTAAACGAAGGATTACGTCTACTTAGTGAAGTAGCATAAACAAAATATATATAGTAGGGATGGAATTAGCCCAAACTTATACGCCTGTGGACATTGTGTAAGACATTGAGTTGCGTAACATCGCAACCAATGCAGTAGTGGTTGAAGCAGGAAGCTCCGACTTCTATAAGTCGGAGTAGTTCACGTAAAGCAGAAGATGTTTCAAAGGCATTTTCAGAACTTGGCTCAACAGCAGCGGAACTTCATAGCGCTATCGTGAAAGAATACCTTGTTGATATCCGGCTTGAAAATGAAAATCCATCAATGGATACTGATTTCCAAACACAAATTCTTGAAGCAAATTTGGATGTAGTTGAAAAATGCTTGAATTTGCGGTTTACAGACAGCAAACAGGGCGGATTGATCAAATTCTATTACGACGAATACCAAGACGGATCCCAATCCGCGACACACAGCAAATTCTATTTCTTCTCCAAGGACAAATCAGCATCTCTGACAATTACCATACATTTTGTATAGTTTCACATGTTCTAAAGTTCCCTCTTATTTTACAGGAGCGGGAACTTTTTGAAATTAGCCGCCGCACACTCGTGATTTTAGTAGTGTGCGGATTCACTTGCATAGCGAGATAGTTATATCTCGCTATTTTATTGCTTTTATATAAGGTATTTATATGGTATAATTCACTGTATTAAAATAATATTTTTATCACTCATGGATAAGGAGAAAAACAATGGCTTTTAACTCAACGTACTCGAATTTTCAACATAAGCTTATTATTGCCGAAAAGCCCTCCGTAGGGAAAACATATGCTAATATACTTGGCGTTACGCAAATGAAAGATGGATATATGGAATCTGATACTTGGATCGTTACGTGGTCTGTTGGACATTTAATAGAACTATCGTATCCAGAGGCATATGATCCAGCTCTAAAAAAATGGGCTATGGAAACATTGCCATTTCTGCCAGAACGGTACAAATACAATGTAATTTCAAGCGTGCGAAAGCAATTCAACGTTGTGAAGAGTTTATATAATCGGTCCGATATTGAGTAACTAAAAATAATTAAACATTATATATTTATATAATATATATAGTATATATAATGGGAAGAAGAATAAAGTTGATGCTACAATAAATAAACGGTATAATATGGATAAACGATAAATAAGGTTTATTTTTATGGAGATAGATACCTATGAATAGCATTATCCAGTTCCCTAATAGTGATGTAAAGGAATATAGGAAGAAGTGTTGTTTCATGAATAGAGCTGTACAAGTAGCAGGTGAAGATGGCGAACTTCACAAATATCCTTGTATCGTTCTGTATGAGGAAGAAACAGGTATCCCAATTTTTTATACAGGATTAGAGAGATATCTTTGTCAGCTGGTTAAAAGTGAGATTCTGAATGGAAAGACTTTAGCAGCTAAAGCATATGCCGTTTGTCATCTCTTGAATTATATACTTAAAGAGACAGATATCAATTCTGTGCATGAATGTACTCTTGAAACGGTAAGAAATTTTCTAAAGTTTAGAAAAACTCAAGACAATGGAACTGAGTATAACAAAGGTACATGGCTCCGTTACAGAGATTATGTTGTCGATTTCCTTTTAATGTATTATGACTACAATAGAGACAAGCTTCCATTCCAGTATATAGGCGAGGAATTAAAGTCGCTGACTATTGTAAAAGATGAAGGGAGTCATAAAAAAGCGACCATTGTTCATAATGTATCGCTTCATATCTCGGCTCCAAAGACCACACATAAAAAGAATCGTATTCTTGTAGACGGATATCTTGATTTACTACTTTATGAGGCAAAGAAATATGAACCGGATATTGCGATTGGAATCGCGCTTGGTGCTTATGCAGGACTTCGTGAAGGAGAAGTAGTAAACGTTACTTGTGGTGGTGTACAGACACTCAGAAAAACATTTGGAATGGTTTCAGGTATAGAAATAGACCTAACCGATAAAGCTCCATATTTTAAGAACTGGAGCAAGAAAACAGATCCCGGCACAATAAAGAAAAACCGCACTCAAAAGGTTTACAACGATTTCATAGTAGATATTAGTGAACTGTATGATTATCACATCGCTTTAATGGAATCGAAAGGTCTCGATACAAGAAAAAATGCACCGCTATTTGTAAATAAGCAAGGTAATCCAATGACGGTACAGACGTATTCGGACAGGGTGAAAAATCTGTTTTATGAAAGATTTCTTCCATCCTTAAAGAAAACATGTGAACTGCAAGGTACATATGCAGACAATGCAGCATTTATTGAAGCTTACGAGATCGAATATCCTGGTGCTCATATGTTTAGACATTGGTTCACGATGTATTTGCTTACCAAGGCGAAGCTTACAAGCGGAGAGATTATGAAATGGCGTGGTGATTCCAGTCAAGAGTCAATGAATGATTACATCCACGAGAATGCAGATTTAATAGAGATTTTTAGAGATAGTTCTTATACTTTTCAGTCACAGATTTTGGAGGATATATATTAGTGCCAGATACCGAAATGAAAAGAGACGATTTAATAACAATATATAAAGCTGCTCGGTCCCTTGGCATCAAAGTAGAGGTTATTTTGTACCAGATTGATACCGGAAATATTGAAGCATCAGATGGTATGATATATGAATCTATATGTAAAAAGATTTCACAACAACAAGCCACATATATAGGCGTAAAGACTTTTTTGAAAAAGCATGATAGTGATAAATTTGAGTCAAGGTATGTAAAAAATCGCAATAAATACATTGATTTTCTTGAAAACAATGCATATTTTGGCATTGAAATAGTAGAACCAGAAAATATATTGTTTGAAATTCCTGAAAGAGAGGATTTTTATATCACGAAAGAGGATGCACAATTCCTTGAATATAAAAGCGAGCAATTTTTTATGGAGTTTGGTCTTACTGAAGAAGAAAAGGTTAGACAGATAATTTGCCGTTCAAAAGGACATTCATTAAGTACAGAATATATTAGAAAATATCTTATCTATATAGAGGATGAAGAAAATATTTATACCCCATCACTTACAGCTTTTGTAAGAACTATATTTGACATGTCAGATATAAAACAACTTACCGATGAAGATATTATTTCTGCAATCGATGAAGCTAATACGGTCAGAACGAAGATACTATTAACAGATTTTTTTAAATATGTAGCCAAATATGAGTCAGTAAAATATCATAATATAGAACGAAAGAAAAAAGGAGGTGATTCAGAACCGGCGTATTCATATGAAGATTTTATCAGACTTGCAAAAATACTGTTTAATACAGATTATGATAAACAGCATAATCTTACGTTAAAGGCTCTTGAAAATAGCAAATATGCTGAGATGTGGTTGTTCCTTTCGTGTCACTATATATGCGGCTGGCGTTCTTCAGATATATGCAACAGATGGATTTATCCAGACTTTAAGAGTAATGATAATCCCTTTGGGATTATCATTGATACTCTGAAGGAAGATATTTTAAACGAAAACATTACCGATGAAACCTATGAAAAAGTTGCTCTTTATACTATCAGAAGAATTGAGATGGCAAATAATGTGCCTCAAAAAACTGGATTTGGAAAAATGAGATCTGAGATTGTTCCAGAACTCAGAGCATTTTTTGGAAAAATGATTTTAATTGCTGAATATCACCACATTACATCTGGCGAAGGTTATATGAATTCTCATAGAGCAGCGATGTATCGTAATTGGGTTATATGTAGAAATTTCTTTGGAGATGATATTTTTACTATTACAGGGAAACATTCGTTTTCATCAAGAAGACTGAATAAGTCTTATTTACAAGGGTTGGAACAAGCAGCAAAAGATAATGGCAATACAACTCTTGTGGCTCATGTGGTAGCGTCATTTGCTCGTAATCATTCCAATATTGATACTACTGCTATTTATCTAAAAGATCATGGGCTTACAGGTGAGAGTGCTGAAATAGTCCTGTATATGATGATGCAAAGAGGGGTATTTAGTGTTTCTTTGTATAATGTACTTATTACAGCATATCCGGGGGCTTTTGAAAGGTTATCCGCAAAGGAACAAACTGCGATCATGGAGAAAATACCATTGTCTGCCTATGAACTAGAAACGGTTGGAACATCACTTATTGCGTCTGAGAGAATGGCTGACATATTTATGGAAGGGAAAACAGAAGAACCAAAAGAGATACTCATGGCAATGTTTAATATTGCACAAGGTAAAGGAAGGGCAAAAGATGCTGGGATATATTGCAAAAAGAAAGCTTTGGGGTTCCAATGTGAAAATCCAACTTATGAATCGTGTGTTGCAAATCTTTGTCCTTATCACGTATTTACAAGTGATGGAGTCCCCACCCTTGTAAAAATAATAAAAAATTATCAAATAAAGGAGCTTTCGACCGGTAATAAAAAATATGGAATAGCACTTAAAACAAAAATTATTCCTGCATTTCAGGATATTATTAACGCAATCGTAAAAGAAATGTCTGAGGAAGATAAGGCAGGTATAAAGACACTAATAGAGGAGGTTCTGAATGGATAGTCTATTACGAAAAATTGAATCCAATGAAGTAGTTGTCTATACAGACCAAGTCTATAGTGCAGAAGTTTTGAATAAATGCCGGGAGATACATAAAAAGCTTGTAGTAGAAGGAAAGATGGAGAAAGAGTTCGCTTCTGATAAATGGATAGGATATTCTGGTGTTAAGAAGTTTGGTATTGATTTTTCGATAGATAGTATTCTTTATAACAAACATATAGGAAAAGAGTTTGGTATCACTGTTGAAACAATGAAAAACATGCTCAAATGTTATGCTATTTACTGTAATGGTGTGTATGTGTATCGGACAATTGCAAGGGAGAAGATAGGTGTTGTTAAGGAGTTTTTGCTGAAATATATGAATAAGGAATTCAAATTGACGACTACTGGGATTACTACTATTGAGGATTTCCTTGGATTTATTGGAACACCAGATAAACAGATTGAACAGATTGTTTCAAATATTAAACTTGTAAAATACGATGAAAAAGCACAAAGAAAATTGTCCCCGATTATCAATTATCTCGTAATTGAAAATGAGATAAATTATATTTATAGAGATGGTTGTGATGAAGAAACTTTCAAAAAATGGTTTCCGATTTATTTTTGGGTAAATATCACATTTATATTACCTCTTAGAGCGACAGAGATGCTTCTTACGCCTAAGAAGTGCATTTGCCGGGAAAATGAGAAAACGTTCCTTAAAATACGCCGTACAAGACTCAAGAAAGGTACACGAACTGTTTACTATGATGTGAATAGAGATTACAGGGAATTCACCTATGAAGTACCTGATACAGAAGTTATTCGCAATATTGAAAAATATATAGAAATGACTGATTCTCAGGATAGACGTTTCCTTTTTGAATATAATGAACTGATGATAAATGACATGCTTTCATTACAGTCATTTAATCATCTTGTAGCAGCATTTGTTGAAGAAAATATTATAGGCAACAGTAGATATGATTTTGCAAAATATGCCACTGGAATCAGTGAGTTTGAGCCTGTTACGGCAGGGGATAGCAGACCTATTGCTATGGCTAATCTTTATTTTCAGAAGTCAGGCGAAGATATATGTAGGCAGCTTGCAGATCATATAAAAATCAATACAAGTTCAGGCTATTATACAAATATATCTGAAACCATATGGGCTTCGTCAGTGGTACAACTTCAGAAGAAGCTTGATTATGAATGTAGACATTGCATGGAAGAATATGAACAAAATGGTTCTATGGTATTAGATACTGGAAAATCAGTCTGCACATCCCATAAGCGATTGTTAGATGAAGAAAATCTTGATGATTGTGTTGAACAAGGACATTTAGCTGACTGTATGGGTTGCAAATTCTACAGACCTACAAAAACAGAGGTGGAAACCTTTATGATTTTGCAACAGAAAAAAGCTGATGATAGCGCAAAAAGAGTTATTGAATTTATGAATAATACTATGAGCATAAAAAATAGAGATTTGACATTGGAAGAAATTTTCTTATCCGTACAGACAGATGCTACACGCTACCGCATGGGATGTGATATAAAGGCAGAGGAGAAATTAAAGGAATGGCAAAGACTCAAAAATACTCAGAAGATAAATTGCTAGAAGCGGTTGTTAAATTTTCTGAAATAGAAAAGAAAAAGATAAAGGCAACTGAACTTGCTAAATGGTGTAGGAATAATGTTGAAGGGCTTGAGGAGGTAAGGGATTATCATTTTACCCGCCCTATTAAATCAAAAGATGAGAAGTCAGGAAAGATAATTGAAAGACCAAAACTTTGTACATTAAAAATTGAAGAAATCAATAATTCACGAAGCTTGACTGCCAGTATCAATACAAACCTTCTCCTTCGTGCATCAAATATTGATACCTTTATAGAACAGCCAGATTTAGTCAAAAGAAAGATGATTGTCGAAACAAGAGAAACCGTAGATAAGTTACTTATTCGTAATGGAAACCTTACGAGAGAAAACGAAGCTTTAAAATCTGAAAATAAATCTATAAAATCCGAAATATTAAAAATGACGGACAAGGTAGCTGTTTTAAAAAAAACGCAGGACAAGCTCATAAAGCAAGTAACATATTTGATGAAAACTACGGACGAAGCAAAACGTAAAGAAATTTTATCACAGATGGGAATAGAAGATGGCTTCGTAGACCTAAATATATATTCAGAGAACTTGCAACAGGAATTATTAGAAGTAATGGATATCAATAAATCCTTACGAAAATATCTATCTGGGGGAGATGAGATACAAAGCATAGAAAAAAAGCAAATCAGTATAAAAGATGACATCATGTCTGGGTTGGATTTTTAGGGGTAATATATGGGAGCAAAAATCGAAATTGCAAAGGAAAACTGCATAGCGACAACGCATCCGCAGATTGCAGCACAGTGGCATCCTACTTTAAATGGAGAACTTACGCCATTTGATGTAAGGGAAGGTTCTACTGACAGAGTTTGGTGGCTTTGTGATAAAGGGCATGAATGGAAAACGGAGGTAAGAGTAAGATGTCAGAGAAATAATGGCTGCCCATGTTGTAGTGGTAGAAATGTTATAAAAGGTGAAACTGATCTCGAATCACAAAGACCATATTTGGTTAGGGAATGGGACTTTGAAGAGAACGGTGCTTGTACTCCTGATAAGGTGTCCGTCTATTCTCCGAATAAGGTTGGATGGAAATGTAGTAAGGGACATAAGTGGATTGCATCTATTGCAAAAAGAACATTTCGGGGACAGGGGTGCCCATATTGCTCTGGACGTAGAGCTATTCCAGGAGAAACAGATATTGCAACACAGAATCCGGAAATAATGCACTTGTGGGATTATAAAAAGAATAGTGATGAAGGAATTTATCCTACGAATATTAAACCCAATTCAGATACAGAAACATGGTGGAAATGTGCGAAAGGGCATTCGTGGAAAACAAAAACGAAATATATTGTTAGAGGTCATAGATGTCCATATTGTACTGGATATAAAATTATACAAGGAGAAAATGATTTCGCGACACTTGCTCCCAAAGAACTTTTATTAGAATGGGATTATGATAAAAATACAATTAGTCCAGATATGATTGCATTGAGATATAGTAAAAAAGTATGGTGGAAATGTTGTAATAATCATCAGTGGAAAAGTTCTCCAGATAATAGATTCAAACATTCACCGTTTTCAAGGTGTCCATATTGTACAGGACAGTTAGTTGCAAAAGGTGAAACGGATTTAGCAACAAAATTCCCTGATATTTTAAATGATTTTAATTTTGAGAAAAATCGCAAATCGCCAGATCAAATACATTGGGGATCGACACAAAAAATATGGTGGAAATGTCATATTTGTGGACATGAATGGAGATGCCAAGTATCAAACAGAACAAAGATAGGTTGTGGATGTCCCAAATGTCATGGAAGATAGGAGATATAATTGTATGGCAAACGTTCTTATTATTAACGAGAAACCTAGTGTGAGCAGAGAATTTGCTCATGCACTAGGTGTCAAGGAAAAAGAAAGGCATGATGGTTATATAGAAGGATATTCAGAGTTCTTTGGCTGTACGATATGGATTACATGGTGTATAGGTCATTTAGTTGCTATGTCATATCCGGAAAAGTATGATGAAAAGTATAAAAATTGGAAACTTGAAGATCTTCCCTTTTTGCCATCAGAATATAAATATGAAGTCATTGATAATGTAAAAAAACAATATGATATCGTACATAAATTGCTACATATTGTTGGAACATCGGAGGAAGACAAAAAAGAATTATCGATGTTATCACCCGAAAAAAAAATTTTGGTTCCTATCGACACGGTCTACTGGGCAGGAGATGCCGGAAAAGAAGGACAGACGATCGAGGAAAATATCAGGAAGTTCGGCGGCGTGCGCGAGGGCATGAAGGAGCTCCGCGTCTGGATCGATTCGCAGACCGAGGAGGAGATTCTGCGCGGCATCCGTGAGGCAAAAGACATGTCGGAGTATGACAATCTCGCAAAGTCGGGCGTGATGCGGACGATCGAGGATTATGCGATGGGAATCAATTTTTCCAGAGCCATGTCGGTAAAGTACGGAAAGCTTCTGAATGATGCGGCGGGAACATCGAGCTATACGGCGATCGCGGTCGGCCGCGTCATGACCTGCGTTCTTGGCATGGTTGTGATCCGGGAGCGCGAGATCCGCAATTTTACAGAGACGCCATTTTACCGTGTCGTGGGAACCTTTCATCCCGAAGGAGAGGAAGAATGCCGGATCACGGCGGAGTGGAAGGCAATAGAAGGCTCTAAATATTTTGAGTCGCCGCTTTTATATAAGGAAAACGGCTTTAAAAAGGAAGAGAGCGCGCAGACGCTGATTGCGGAGTTAAAGGGACAGGAAGCGCTCATTGATTCCGTGGAGACAGGGACGCAGAAAAAGCGTGCGCCGCTGCTTTTCAATCTTGCGGAGCTGCAGGCGGAGTGTTCCAAGCGTTTTAAGATCAGTCCGGATGAGACGCTGCAGGTGGCGCAGGATCTGTATGAGAAGAAGCTTACCACCTATCCGAGAACGGATGCACGTGTGCTCTCCTCGGCGGTGGCAAAAGAGATTACAAAAAATATCAGCAGACTGAAAAATTTTGCGCCGGTGGCTCCTTTTGTGGAGCGCATCATGAAGGAAGGGCGCTATCGGAACATTGCGAACACGCAGTATACGGATGATTCCAAGATTACCGACCACTACGCGATCATTCCGACCGGACAGCTCACAGAGCTGGAATCTTTAAACAGTCTTGAACGAAGCGTCTATGAGATGATTGTGCGCCGTTTCTTAAGCATTTTTTATCCGCCGGCGGAGTATCAGACGGTGAAGCTTGTCGTTGCGGCAGGCGGTGAGAAGCTTTACACTTCCGCGAAGCAGTTAAAGGTTCCGGGCTATCTGGAGATTGCAGGCATTCCGAAATCGGCGAAGGAGCGGAATGCAGCGAAGAAGGACGGGGAGGAGCAGACGCAGGGCGGTGATGCTGAGGCTGCACAGGAAGAAGAGGAGAACGCCGGGCTTTTGGCGTATGCCGACAAGCTTCAAAAGGGAGAGACGCTTTTTTCGGACGGCTATGCCATCCGTGAGGGGAAGACCTCCCCGCCGAAGCGTTACACGTCTGGATCGATGGTGCTCGCCATGGAGAATGCCGGACAGCTCATCGAGGAGGAAGAATTAAGAGAGCAGATCAAGGGTTCCGGAATCGGTACATCTGCCACGCGGGCAGAGATCATCAAAAAGCTGGTTCGGGTCGGCTATCTGAATCTGAACAAAAAGACGCAGGTTCTCACGCCGGAGCGGCTGGGGGAAATGATCTTTGAGGTGGTTTCGATGACGGTTCCGGCACTGCTCAACCCCAAGATGACAGCTTCCTGGGAAAAGGGACTGGACGGAATCACGCGGGGAACGGTCGTGATGGAGGATTACCGCTCAAAACTGGAGGATTTTATCCGCAGGGAGACGGTCGCCATGATCGAGCAGGATCTGACCGGCCAGATTGCCACGCGGATCCACCCGCTCGTCGGAAAGGGCGGAAAGGGGCTTGCGGCGAAGCGCAGCCTCGGCATTCCCTGTCCGGTGTGCGGAGGAACGATCGAGACGACGCCGTTCGGTTACGGGTGCAGCAATTATCAGAAAGATGGCGGCGGATGCCGCTTCTCCATCGGTACAATCGCCGGAAGAGACTTAAACGATGAGGAAGTAAAGGAGCTTTTGACCGAAGGACATACCGGCGTGCTGTCCGGGTTTGTCTCGAAGTCGAAGAAAAAGTTCTCGGCGAGCCTCATCCTGGAAAAGGATGATGAGGGAAAAGTTTCGGTTGGATTTGATTTTTCAAAGAACCAGCCGGAAATCCTGGAGGGTGTCGTATGTCCGGTGTGCGGTTCTGCCGTGGAGATCACGCCGTTTGGCTATAGCTGCGTCAAGCACCACGAGCATCCCGATGAATGTTATTTTTCCGTGGGAAAGATCGCGGGAAAGGCGCTGGGCGTTGATGATCTGACGGAGCTTCTTACGACCGGAAAGACCGGTCTGATCCGCGGCTTTACTGCCAGGAATAAAAAGAAGTTCAATGCCTGCTTAAAGCTGGAGCAGACGGAGGACGGAAGAAAGAATATTGCATTTGATTTTTCACAGAACGATGCCGCCGTTGTTCCCGATGTCGTGTGTCCGATCTGCGGCGGGGCGATTGTGGAGACGTCGTTCGGGTTCGGCTGCGCGAATTATAGGCAGGATGACCCGGATAGCTGCCGGTTCGCGATCGGTACGATGGCGGGAAAGGACTTAAACGCAGCGCAGGTGAAGGAGCTTTTAAACCAGGGGAGAACCGGAACAATCCGCGGATTCAAGTCGAAGAGCGGGAAGAAGTTTGACGCCTGTGTCGCTCTGGAACACACGGAAGACGGAAAAATTGAATTGAGATTTGATTTTGAACATGTCGAAGCCAAAAAGATCAAGGATGTGGTGTGCCCGATCTGCGGCGGTGATATCGTGGCGACGCCGTTCGGCTTTGGCTGTGCCAATTATGTGAAGGACGATCCGAACAGCTGCCGGTTCTCTGTCGGGAAGATGGCGGAGAAGGCACTGACGGAAGCGAACGTAAAGGAGCTTCTGACCAACGGAAGAACCGGAACGATCCGCGGCTTTAAGTCGAAGAGCGGGAAGAAATTTGATGCGCGCGTCGCACTGGCAAAGGATGAGAAGGGAAAGGTCACGGGGCTGAAGTTTGATTTTACGGATTTGGAAGCGCCGAAGGTAAAGGATGTAAAATGTCCGGTCTGCGGCGGGGATATCGTAAAGACGATGTTTGGATACGGCTGTGCCAACTATTCAAAGGAGAATCCGGACAGCTGCCGGTTCGCAATCGGCAAGATCGCGGGTGTCTCTTTAAAGGAAGCACAGGTAAAGGAACTTTTGCTCCGTGGGAAGACGGACGTCATCAAGGGATTTGTGGCGAAGACCGGCATGAAGTTCGACGCGCCGCTGAAACTGACGCCGGAAGGGCAGATCGCATTTGATTTTCCGGAGAAGCCAAAGCCTGTCGAGACAACACTTGCCTGCCCGAAATGCGGGAAAATGTTAAAGAAGAGCCAGTGGTATTACGAGTGTGAGTGCGGTTTTAAGGTCTCCCACACGGTGGCGAAGGTGGCGCTGACCGAGGAGGTCATGCGCGAACTGTTAGAGACAGGGAAAACCAAAGATAAAGTGACCGGGTTTGTGTCAAAAGCCGGCAACACGTTTGACACCTGCCTAAAGCTGGAGGATGCCCGCATTGTGTTTGATTTTGACAATCCCGGCACAAAGCGTGAGGGTGCTTCCGGCGGCAAGGGCGGGGAGCGCATGTTCTACGAGGAATTAGAAGAAAATGCACAGCCGCAGCCGCTGGCGGCTGCGGACGGCGCACAGTACATTGAGGAGGACGTGCCTCCGTTTTATGATGCGATGGCGGAGGAGTATGCGGCTTACGAGGAGGAAGAGGCAAAGCAGCAGGCAGCTGCATCCAATTTTCTGGATGAATTTCCTGAATGAGAAACGAATGGGGAAAGAAAGTAAAAATCGGATGGCGTGCGGTGCATGCTTGCTATTGACAGCCGGATAAAATGTCATTAAAATTTGAGTAGTTATTGATAGAATCCGGCAGAAGACACAGGAGGAAACAGGGCATGGAGTACAATGAGCAGGCCTTTAAAGAGAAAGCCAATTTAAAGGCAATGAAAGTATGGCTGGCTTTGATTGCGATTATGACACTGTCATACGGAAGCGACCTTTCCAAGGGAATCTATACGGCGACGCAGTATGTTGTTTTTTTGGTTATGGCGTGGGTGCCGTTTGCAATCGGACTGCTGACGTTGAAGTTAAAGGGGAGAGCGACACCGTATTATAAGGATGTCCTGGCTCTCGGATATGGCTTTTTCTATGCCTACGTGGTGTGTATCACGGACTCGGCGACCGCCTATGCATATATTCTGCCGTTGACGAGTATGTTGATTCTGTTCAAGGATCGCAGTTATATGATACGGTGCGCGGTCACAAACGAGATCGTCATTGTGCTCAGTGCACTGCTCCATGTCTTCCTCGGCCTGAATCCGAATGTGAAAATGACAGACTATTACCTGCAGTTTTCAACACTGCTTCTGTGTTATATCTGTTATATTCTTTCTGTCGACCACTTAAATGAGTCGGACGGAGCGCTGGTGGCATCGATCCGGGATAATCTGAGCCGGGTCGTGACGACGGTGGGACAGGTAAAGGGAGCGAGCAACTCGATTGTGGACGGCGTTACGGTTGTGCGTGAGCTGGCGGATGAGAACCGGCAGGGAGCGGATTCCGTCGTAAGCAGTATGGAGGAACTCACCCGGAACAACGATGTTCTCCACAATAAGACGATGTCCTCCATGGACCGGAGTACCGACATCAGCACGCAGGTGCAGAATGTGGCGGGACTGATCGATGAGATGGTGACGCTGATCCAGGAGTCGGTCGAGCATGCGGATGTGAGTGCGGAAGAACTTGCGGATGTCATGAATACGACGGATACCATGGCGGCGCTTTCCGGCGAGGTCGAGCAGGTGCTCGAGAACTTTAAGCAGAAATTTGAAATGGTAAAGGAAGAGACGGGTACCATAGAGGGAATCACGTTCCAGACGAACCTTCTGGCACTGAACGCTTCGATTGAGGCGGCGAGAGCCGGGGAAGCCGGAAAGGGCTTTGCCGTGGTGGCAGGTCAGATACAGGATCTGAGCATGGGAACCAAGACTTCTTCCGGACGTATCAGGGACGCACTGGATCATCTGGAGGAGACTTCGGAGAAGATGACGGAATCCATCACCAAGACGCTTGAGATGATCCGCATGACAAGAGAGAAGCTCACGCAGGTGCAGGAGAGTGTCACAAGCATTACCGATGATTCCAAAAAGCTGGGACAGAATATCGGGGTAATTGACGGCGCTATGAAGGAAGTGGAAGCTTCCAACAGCGACATGGTGGAGAACATGAAGCAGATCTGCGATACCATGGAGGTCATGACGGAGTGCATCAACCAGTCCGACGAAGCGTCCCGCACGATGCTCAGCAAATACGAGGAGTCTTCCGTCAATGTGGATAAGATTGAGAGTGTGGTAGGAAAGCTCATGGAAGAACTCGGTAGCGGCGGATTCATGGGAATTGGCGATGCGCAGCCGGGAATGCATGTGGTGTTAGTCGCTAAGAACGGAGCACAGGCAGCCGGGACGGAGTTCCACGGGGAAGTGTTTGAGAGTCAGAGCGACGGAGTTCTGGTAAAGATCAAGCCGGAAGCCGGAAAAACGATTGCGATAAAGAAAAAAGACATTACATATGAACTGCAGATCTGTGTCAACAATGCACTGTATACATGGGAGGATGTCAGCGTATCCGCCGCTTCCAATGCGGGTGCCGACAGCTACCGGATTGCTGTGGCGACAAACCCGAAGGTCATCAACCGCAGAAAGTATCCGCGTATGCCGGTTGCCAATGCATGTACCGTGACGCTGAAAAAATCCGGCAAAGCTTACAACGGCAGGATGATCAATATCAGCGCAGGCGGTTTCGCATTCAGCGCACATCAGGAGGATTTCGCAAATGCGATCGGGCAGGATATTTTGCTGGAAATCCCGGACTTCCCGCTGGAGGAGGCACGGACGCTGGACGGACATATCATCCGCAGTACGGATAATGATGGTGAGTTCATTGTCGGATGCCGTATGCCGGAGGACAGCGAAGAGATCCAGGCTTATGTCAATAAAAATTACAGGGAATAGAGAGGAATTTGTGTGATGGAAACAGCAAAAATCAGCCAGTTATATGACTTAGGGGAGACGATTGCGGCGGAACTGTTTGCGGGACTGACCTATCCGTGGGAGGCTCTGCCGAAAATCAGCGGCTTTATAAAGAAGCTGGGACCGACGCTTGACCCGGAGGTCTATGAGCAGCGCGGCGAGAATATCTGGGTGGCGAAGAGTGCGACGGTTGCACCGACTGCTTTCTTAAATGGACCTTTAATTATTGATGAGGATGCGGAAATCAGACACTGCGCTTTTGTCAGGGGGAATGCCATCGTAGGAAAAGGCTCCGTGGTGGGCAATTCAACAGAATTGAAAAACGTTGTGATTTTTAATTCCGTGCAGGTTCCGCATTACAATTACGTGGGAGATTCGATTCTCGGTTACAAATCCCATATGGGTGCCGGCTCGATCACTTCCAATGTCAAGTCGGATAAGACGCTGGTGGTGGTAAAGGATCATGATGAGAAAATTGAAACAGGGTTAAAGAAATTCGGAGCAATGCTCGGCGACTATGTGGAAGTCGGCTGCAATTCCGTGCTGAATCCGGGAACTGTCATCGGAAGCCACACCAATGTTTATCCGCTTTCGAGCGTGCGTGGCGTGGTTCCGGCAAATTCGATTTACAAGAACCGCAGCGAGGTAGTGGAAAAGCGGTAGGACAACAGAAGAGGGACAGAGACAATGAAGAGAAGATGGGTGCAGGGAATGCTTCTTGCAGGAATGCTGATTTTGACAGGATGCGGCGCAAAGAACAGTTCACCTGTGGAGAACGGTAAAGATTATACATGGAACGACATTACAGTGATGCTTCCGGAAGACTGGGCGGACCGCTGTACGATCAAAGAGGATGAGAATGGATTTACCATCTATCAGACGGCTTCCTATGAGAAGATGGAAGGACTTGGCTACCTGTGTTCCTTTGAAAAAAGCGACGCATGGATGAATTACGGTGCGGGAGAGAACCTGATCGCCTACACGGAGGACGGAACGCTGTATTACCTGATGCAGCCGACGGATGTTGCGTGCGATACGGAGGATCAGACAATCGTGGAAGAGTACGGATCCATGATGGAGGAGGTCACGGCCATCGCATCAAGTGTGAAGATCGATGCGGATGACGTTCATTACGATGCCGATCAGTATGTCGTTCCGGTCGGCGCAATACTGCCGGTGACGGAGGAGAATCTGTCGGATCTGTCAGAGCAGGAACTCTATCTGGCGGCAAACGAGATTTATGCCAGACATGGAAAAACCTTTGATGATGCTTACCTGCAGGCGCATTTTGATGTGTGCAGCTGGTATACGCCCGCCGGGGGAGCGACTGCAGGCGATGCGGGATTAAGTGAGATTGAGCAGGCGAATCTGAAACTGATCAAGGCAATGCAGACGGCATATGAAGCGGAACATATATATCCGAAATCCTATTCGGCAGGCGAGACCGCAGAGATCGCTCTTTTGGACAATGGAGTTCTTAACGAAGTCAGCTACACGGTAACCGGTAAGGGAGAGCAGACGGTCTGCACACTCACGATCGACGGAACGGCGTATGACCTTGCCGAGTACATTCAGATGCACGCGCCGGTTGCGGATGCGTTTTATGTGACAGACCTTGTGGAGAACATCGGAACACCGGAAGAGGATGATGGTCTGGAGATTGCCGTACTTGATGAAGGAACAGATGGCATCGGAACGACTCATTTTTTCAAATATGATGGAGATCTTTACTATCTGGGCGAGGTCGGAGGATTCCCGTTCCGGGACCGGAATGCCGGATTTAGCGGTTTTAACGGCCAGGGCGGTGTGATGGATCTGATCCGTTACGACAAGCCGGCAGACTGCATCCTGCAGGGGTATGCCTGGTACAACAGTTCGGAGAAGAAGATCGAGCATGCGGACGGCGGGCTTTATTCCTATTACGAGCCGTGTAAGCTGGAGCATAAGGGAGCACTGACCGTGTATTTTTCGATGGATGAGACATCAGCAGAAAAAACGATTGCGGCAGGGGAGGACATCTACTGTATCCGGTCGGACGGAGACGGTTGGATGTATGTGCGTGCAAAGGACGGAACAGAAGGGTTTTTACCTGTGACGCAAATGTAAGAAAAGCAGCTGTTTTGACAAAAGTGCATAAAATTTGCAGTACCCACTTGTGAAAATCAAGAAAATGTGAGAGAATAAATGCAGTATGTTAAATGTGTAACAATGTTTAACAACTCAGTTCTATTTATGCGAAAGGAGTCTTAAAATGATTTACACTAAGGAAGTTGAAAACATGTGCCCAGTCGCAAAGGGCGCAAAACATGAACCAGCTCCGATTCCGGAAGAAGGCAAGTGGGTTCATTCCAAAAAAATTGAAGATATTTCAGGCTTTACACACGGTGTAGGCTGGTGTGCACCTCAGCAGGGTGCCTGCAAGCTTTCCCTGAATGTGAAGAATGGTGTGATCGAAGAGGCATTAGTTGAGACCATCGGATGCTCCGGTATGACACATTCTGCAGCTATGGCAGCAGAGGTATTACAGGGTAAGACCATCCTTGAGGCACTCAATACAGACCTTGTCTGTGATGCCATCAATACAGCAATGAGAGAGTTATTCTTACAGATCGTTTACGGTCGTACACAGAGTGCTTTCTCTGATGATGGACTTGCAATCGGTGCCGGTCTTGAGGATTTAGGAAAAGGACTTCGTTCCCAGGTTGGTACCATGTACGCAACCAAGGAGAAGGGCGTTCGTTATCTGGAGATGGCTGAGGGCTATGTAACAGGTATCGCTCTTGACGAGAACAACGAGGTTATCGGATACCAGTTCGTTTCTCTTGGAAAAATGACTGACTTCATCAAAAAAGGCGATGATCCGAACACTGCTTGGGAGAAAGCAAAGGGACAGTACGGCCGTGTAGCAGATGCTGTTAAAATCATCGACCCGAGAGAAGAGTAGGAAAGGAGACGGACGAAAATGGCATTATTTGAAGGATATGAAAGAAGAATTGACCAGATCAACGCTGTATTAAACAGCTATGGTATCAGCTCCATCGAAGAGGCAGAGAAGATTACCAAAGATGCTGGTTTGAATGTATATGATCAGGTAAAGAAGATTCAGCCGATCTGTTTCGAGAACGCTTGCTGGGCTTACACAGTAGGTGCTGCAATCGCAATCAAGAAAGGATGCACAAAGGCTGCTGATGCTGCTGCAGCAATCGGTGAGGGTCTTCAGGCATTCTGTATCCCGGGTTCTGTTGCTGACCACAGAAAAGTAGGTCTTGGACATGGTAACCTTGGTAAGATGTTATTAGAGGAAGAGACCGAGTGCTTCTGCTTCCTGGCAGGTCACGAGTCTTTCGCAGCTGCTGAGGGTGCAATCGGTATCGCTGAGAAGGCAAACAAAGTACGTCAGAAACCTCTGCGCGTTATCTTAAACGGTCTTGGAAAAGACGCTGCACAGATCATCTCCCGTATCAATGGATTTACATTCGTTGAGACACAGTATGACTACAAGGCAGCAAAATTAAACGTTGTATACGAGAAGGCATACTCCAACGGACTTCGCGCTACTGTAAAGTGCTACGGTGCAGATGACGTTCAGGAAGGTGTTGCAATCATGCATCACGAGAACGTAGGTGTTTCCATCACCGGTAACTCTACTAACCCGACACGTTTCCAGCATCCGGTTGCAGGTACATACAAGAAAGAATGTATCGAGCAGG
>OIXG01000303.1_pt1 | contig 63058 bp, 46 predicted proteins | sample 1587731 | NCBI WGS metagenome assembly OIXG01 (sample SAMEA3888908, study PRJEB22519) | human gut metagenome | biome: human gut; feature: human-associated habitat; material: faeces | place: Denmark | collected 2010 | reverse complement strand
TCAGCTTGTTTGAAGAATTCTTTTGCTTGTTTTTCCGCGTCTTTCACGCCAACGCCTTTTTTCAAGACAATGGCACCTTTTCCGATATAGTTGAAAGCATATTCTGGATTTGTTTGGATGCCGAGGTCGAAATATTTTTCTGCTTGCGCCAAATCGCCTTTGTGAAGAGCGATGTTGCCTAAATAGTAGTAGGCTACGGCTTTGTCGGTTTCAGGTTTGTCCAAATTGTCGGTAAGCACGATTTCGGCATTTTCATCTTGTCCGACTTGGTAGTATTCCACACCGTCGAGATAGCCGTCGGCATTACCATAGAACGCTGTTCCTGCGCATAAAGCGAGGGATAGAATAAATTTGAATTTCATCTTTGTTTTGGTTTATAATCGTTAGTAATTTGTTAATATTCGTCTTGTTGAATGGCGACGCTTCTTGCCGGTGGCATGTTGGCCGGAAGCACGCCGGTGTTGAGTATCACTTTTTGGCCGAGAATGCTCGACAAAAATACATAAAATCCGTGTTGCGGACTTCCATTGGAGCCTGTGCAAATGGCGTAAATGGTTCGGAAAAGCGGATAGTCGCCCGTGTAGATGTCTTGCTGGTAGGGCTTGAATGCGTAAGGCGAATCGTTTTTCCTGATTGCGACAACTTTGACATCGCTTTGGAAAGAAAGGCTGTCGTTTTCCAAATAGGAAGAAGATATTTCGTGGTTGATCACGGAAGCGTTGTCGATTTTTTCAACCTCTTCCTTGGAGTAGTTGTTGACTTTGGCAAGGTCCGTCAAGTCGCGGTTGAGCCACGACACGCCGATGATGCCGATGGCGCCTTTGTGGGTTTTGACGGCTTTGAAAACTTCGGTGTTTGTTTTTTGAGCGTAGATGTTTTTTCCGAAAGGCTTTCCTCCGGTCACGTTTTTCAGCATATATTCAACTGTGCTCGAACCTTGATGGTCGAAAACGACGTCGATTTCGCCGGTTTTATTGGGTGAAATTTGGTTCCAATCGGTCACTTTTCCCGTAAGGATGTCGCTGAGCTGCGCCATCGACAAGTCTTCGATGGGGTTTTGCCTGTTTGCAATCACGGCAATGGCGTCGACTGCAACGGGCATGCAAAATGCGTTGCGTTTCTGGCTTTTTAAGTAATTGATTTGGTCTTGCGTCAATTCGTGGGGGACTACAATTACTCCCACGCTCAAATTGAGCAAGGAGTCGATTGCAGTTTTCTTGTCGGTGTATTGCGCTTTGATTTTTGTAGCGGGATATTTTAATTCGAACACTTCCACTTCTTGGCGGATAACGTTTTCAACAGACTCGTCGCAGATGACTTTGAGCTCGCCGATGGTAGCCGGATTTGGCGTCCGCCGGCAGGAAGAGAGCGTCAATGCACCCGCTATGGCTGCAAACGTGAATATGTACGAGAATAAGCGTTTCATTTTGATGTCACCTTGTTGTGTAGTCTAATCCTTTGTACTGCCGATATGCGCGATATATCCCATAGACAATGAAGAGTATGCCGAGAATTATGCGCACGTATTGCGGTATGTCGAAAAATCCGTAGAGCAAAAGAGCTCCCATGCCCACATAGACAATAATCATAATTACGCCGAAGATGAGGCGGAGTATTTTTGCGAGGTTGAATTTCTTGTCTGTTTCTTGCATTAGTTTTGGGTTGCTTATTTTATTTTGGAGTAAAGATAGGCAAAAATAGCCAATTGGTAGAAATGGAGTGTTTCGTTTTTGTAAATCTTAACCATTTGGCATTGCGTTTTAGATTTTTAGGCAAAAAAAAGTAGTTGCCATAAAGGAGCAACTACTTTTTTAGAGCCAGAAATGGGACTCGAACCCATGACCTTTTCGTTACGAATGAAATGCTCTACCAACTGAGCTATTCTGGCAAAACACATAGCGTGTTATCGAAAAAGACGGTGCAAAGATACAACAAATGTTTTAAACGAACATTATTTTATGAAGTCTTTTTTGCTGTATGTGACGATAATTTTTGCTTTGGCGGGATCGAACGCCACCATTGTGGGGCGTGAAACCTGCGGCGCTATTTTCTTTGGCGTTGATTCTGATTCGATTCCGTAGTAATAGTAGTATGAGTTGTCGGTTGTCGATTCAAATTCGATATCGACAGGCATGAGCAGAAAATCTTCAATGTTCTCGCTCTCGCTGATTTCGCCATCGATAATTTCTTTCAGATACGCGCGAATGCCTGTAAACGTATAGGATTGCGTATCAGAGTCGTATTTGGCGTAGAACGATTCGACATTGTCGGGCAATTTGTTGTCTTTGAAGAAAGTGTCTTTCATTGAGCCGTTGCCTTCGGGGTCGCGAATCAAAAGGAGATATTGCGGCGGGTCGATGTGCTTGTCGTTTTCGATAACTTGGACGGGGATTTTCAATGTCACTTCGTTGAGCACGGTTTGCCCCTCTTTTGCAAGCGTGCGGAATTTCTCGATAATGTTTGTTGTCGGGAATTTCAATCGTGCTTCATAGCCTGTCGGCGATGTGATTACGATTTTGCCGCTATTGGTTTGCTCTTCGATGCTTTCCGATGGCGTCATCGAAATGTTGTTGTTTGTGACAATTTCCGACGATACGCCGAAATAGGATTTCGCTTGCTGGTATGCCGTGTCTTTTCCTTCTTCGGTTTGGGTGTGTTTCGTGTAGTAGAGGTTCATTGTCGTTTCTGCTACTCTGACTACGCGGCCGTTGCCAAAACTTGTCGTGGCATATATGCCCGGGAAGAATTTCGAGAATGCAACGGGATCTTTGAAAATTTCAGGGTCGGATTTGTATTTGGCAAACAAGTCGGCGCCAAGCGTGCGCGGAAGACCGACGACGATCATTTGGAACACTTGCGTGTTGCCTTTGCTGTCAAGCTGGTAGTAGAGCGCGCTGTCGCGGTTCAGCGTCGTCATGGAATATGATTTCGAGCCGAGCAAGTCGCTTTCGTTGTAATAGTCTTTGGGGTTGAAGTCGCTGTAAATCGGGTATGGCAAATTCTTGTTCAAGCGATAAACGTTGACTTTCATCGGTGTGATCGAGTCGCCGGTGTAGGCGCCGATGGGCACTTTGAACATGATGTCGATGGAGTCGATGTCGGATGTGGAAACGCCCACGGTGTCGAGCACGCTCGACGGCATGAACTCCGTCACGAAGTCGGAACGCAAGGTGCCGTATTCGCTGGCTTGAATCACACCTAACAATTGTGTAAGCGTTCGCGATTGGATTCGTTGCGTTCTGACGGAAGTGCCTTCCAAAACAAAGGAGGAGTCGACTATCAAGTGCGATTCGGATTCGATGGTGGATTGCCCTATGTTGTTGTCGTCGCAAGCTGTTGCCGCAGTCAATATGGCGACAGTGGCGAAAAGCATATAAAAAAGGTTGCGCATTTTTTAGATGTTTTTTTAAAGAGATTTGTAGAATTCTGCGTATCGGTCTACGTCGAACCCCTCATGATACGGGATGCAGGGGATTTTTTTTGTTTCGATGAAATCGAGCAATTCTTGTGATACGGTTTTTGTGTGGATTATAACGCCGTCGGAATACGTCAAGGCAAGTTTTGCCAACGTGTTGAAGTCGGTCGGCTTGCCATCGGAGAGCAATTTCAGGTCTTTGTCGGAAAATCCTTCCATGCGCAATTTCTCTTTGAATCGCCCGTCGAGCGTTTCTTCAATTGAGGATCCGAAAAGCGAATAAACGATTTTTGCGTCGCAGAATGCAGGGTCGTCGGCATAGTTTTTCTTGATGTATAGCGGTGCTAATGCCGACATCCATCCTTGGCAATGCACGATGCCGGCTTCCCAACGAAGTTTTTTCACCGTTTCGATGGCTCCGCGGGCAAAAAATATGCAGCGTTCGTCGTTTGTTTCCGGCGACAAGTCGGTTTCCAATCCTTTGTCCGGAGCGCGTTGGAAGTAGTCTTCGTTGTAGATGAAATATACTTGCATTCGTGCCGGTTGCAGCGTGGCGACTTTGATGATCAGAGGATGGTCGGTGTCGTCGATGATCAGGTTCATGCCGGAAAGACGGATCACTTCGTGCAGCTGGTTTCTGCGTTCGTTTATACATCCGTATTTGGGCATGAATGTGCGCACCTCGAAGCCCCTTTCTTGGATTCCTTTCGGAATTTCCAATCCGGCTTTTGCCATTTCCGATTCGGGGAGATACGGCATGATTTCCTGATTGAGAAACAAAACTCTGTTGTTCATAGACGCGTATAATTAATGGTGCAAAGTTAGCAAAAAAAAATTAGACGGGAAAGCGTGGAGTTGCAAGGGGTTCTAAAAGGAATTAAAAAAATAAAAAACAATGAAATAGGGATGGCATGCCTGTGGAAAGCCGAGCGCGGCGATGGTTTGCGGCAAATTGTCCTTCGTCAGGATAATTTTTTCCGATTGTCGAAGCGTTGATTAATAAATATTTGTTTCCTTTGCACGGTTTTAATGAAAACAGGAAAATGGAAATAGTAAGAACCGTATCTGAATTGGAATCTTTGGTGAAAAGTTTCAAGCAGGCAGGGAAGACAATCGGGCTTGTTCCGACGATGGGCGCGCTTCATGCAGGGCATGAGTCGTTGGTCGTCAGGGCTCGCAAGGAAAACGACATTGTGATTGTCAGCGTGTTTGTCAATCCGACGCAATTCAACAATAAACAAGATTTGGCCACATATCCTCGCACGGAGGAACGCGATTGCGCTCTTTTGGAGGCAGACGGATGCGACGTGGCTTTTGTTCCGGCGGTGGAAGAAATTTATCCGGAGCCGGATACGCGCGTGTTCGACTTGGGGCAGGTGGTTGAGGTGATGGAAGGCAAATACCGTCCGGGCCATTTCAATGGCGTCGCGCAAATTGTCAGCAAATTGTTTGCCTATGCACAGCCGGATCGGGCTTATTTTGGCGAAAAAGATTTCCAGCAGATTGCGGTGATTCGCCGGATGGCAGAATTGGAAGGATTTAAGATGGATATTGTCGCTTGCCCGATTCAGCGGGAGGCTGACGGGCTTGCGTTGAGCAGCCGGAACGTGCGTTTGAGCGCCGCTCAGCGAAAGACGGCTCCCGAAATTTATCGGGTATTGAAGGAAAGTTGTAACTTTGCAGCCTCGCATTCGGTGGCAGAAACTGTCCGGTTCGTAACGGACGCGCTGAATGCCCTGCCGGAAATGCGGGTGGAATATTATGAGATTGTCGACGGCCGGACTTTGCAACCGGTGGCAGACTGGAATGCGTCGGATTATATCGTGGGATGCGTGACGGTCTACTGCGGGGATGTCCGGTTGATAGACAATATCGCATATAAAAAATAAGAAAATGCAGATAGAAGTACTGAAGTCTAAAATTCATCGTGCGACAGTGACAGGCGCCGATTTGAATTACATCGGCAGCATTACGATTGATGAAGATTTGATGGATGCGGCGGGAATTATTGCCAACGAGCGGGTTTTTATCGTCGACAATAATAACGGCGAACGTTTGGACACGTACGTCATTGCGGGCCGGCGCGGTTCGGGCGAAGTGTGCCTGAACGGGGCAGCTGCACGGAAGGTGTATGTGGGCGATGTGATAATCATCATGTCGTATGCGCGAATGGAATTGGACGAAGCTCGCGCGTTTTGTCCGAAAGTCGTATTTCCGGAGCCGGGAACAAATAGAATTGTGAAATAGCAAAAAAAAGATAAAGCCAATGTTTGAGAATTTAAGCGAGCGGCTTGAGCGGTCGTTCAAATTGCTGAAAGGACAAGGAAAAATCACAGAAATCAATGTTGCGGAAACGTTGAAGGATGTGCGCCGTGCGTTGTTGGATGCCGATGTCAATTATAGCGTGGCAAAGCAATTCACGGATACTGTCAAGGCGAAAGCGCTCGGACAGAATGTCATAACGGCTATTAAGCCGGGCGAATTGATGGTGAAGATTGTCCACGACGAGCTGGCGGCGTTGATGGGCGGAGAAGCGGCGAGCGTCAATCTGTCCGGCAATCCGACTGTCATTTTGATGTCGGGCTTGCAAGGGTCGGGTAAAACGACGTTCTCCGGAAAGTTGGCTAAAAAATTCAAAAGCGAAAAAGGGAAACGCCCGTTGCTGGTTGCCTGCGACGTTTATCGTCCGGCAGCTGTCGATCAATTGAAAGTGTTGGGAGAGCAAATCGGGGTGACTGTCTATACGGAGCCGGAATCGAAAAATCCGGTGGATATAGCCCGCAATGCCGTGAAATTTGCGAAAATGCAGGGCTACGATTTGGTAGTTGTCGACACGGCCGGCCGTTTGGCGGTCGACGAGGAGATGATGAATGAAATCGAAGCCATCAAAAAAGCCCTGAATCCGCAAGAAACGCTCTTCGTAGTCGATGCCATGACGGGGCAGGACGCTGTCAATACGGCGAAGGAATTCAACGAACGGTTGGATTTCGACGGTGTCGTTCTGACAAAGTTGGATGGCGACACGCGTGGCGGTGCGGCGCTTTCCATTCGGACGGTCGTCGACAAGCCGATTAAGTTTGTCGGAACTGGCGAGAAACTGGATGCGCTGGATGTGTTCCATCCGGACCGCATGGCCGATCGAATCCTCGGCATGGGCGATATCGTTTCGCTTGTGGAACGTGCGCAACAGCAATACGACGAGGAGGAGGCGCGCCGTCTGCACAAAAAGATAGCGAAAAACCAATTTGATTTTGATGATTTCCTTACGCAAATAGGGCAAATCAAAAAAATGGGAAATTTGAAAGATTTGGCATCGATGATTCCGGGCATTGGCAAGGCTATCAAGGATGTCGATATCGACGACGACGCTTTCAAGGGAATAGAAGCGATCATTCGCTCCATGACGCCGTTGGAGCGACGCAATCCGGACATTATCAACGGAAGTCGCCGCCAGCGCATCGCGAAAGGCAGCGGCACTTCGTTGCAGGATGTGAATCGCTTGCTGAAGCAATTTGAAGGCACACGCAAGATGATGAAAATGGCCACTTCGATGAAGGCCACCAATATGATGAGAAAGATGCGCCGCCGTTGATTGGCAGCGCTTCTTTTTTATTGATGTGGCGATTGCCAACCGGCATGATGGCGAAACCGGAAAATTTCGCAACGTTGGCTTCTGCGGTTTACCAAAGGGAGGAATTGCGGAATGTCGGAGAATTTTGTAATTTTGCTTTGAGAGACTTTTAAAAAGATTGGTTCGATAAAAACAAGCAAAATGAAAGCAAAGGCATTGTTGGTATCTGTATTAAGCATGGTGATGGGACAAGCGGGAACTTTGATGGCTTCGTCGGAAGAGTTGAAAACGATGGAAATGGACGGAATGCGTGTGACGTGGCTGCAAGATATGGCTGCAAGTCATTCGCGATCTATTTTCCCCGATGCGAGCGACGCGCTGATGGACAGTTTGGGCTTGCGCGATGGCGTGCCTTCGTCGATGAGCGCGTTTTTGGTGGAAAAAGACGGCAAGCAAATTTTGTTTGATTCCGGAGTGGGAGGCGAAAAAAGCCGGTTGCTTGCTTTGCTCGATTCGATGGGCGTGGCGCCTGCCGATGTCGATTACGTATGCGTGACTCATTTTCATGGCGACCATATAGGCGGCATGCTGAACGGCGGCGAGGCTGCGTTCCCGAATGCCGTTGTCTATGCATCCCGTTTGGAATACGAAGGGTGGATGTCGATGCCTTCGGGGCAAAAAGCGCAAGTTGTCAAGACGATGGATGCTTATGGCAATCGTGTCCGTTTGTTTGAATTTGGAGATACGCTGCCATGCGGCATTGTCGCGATAGATGCGGTCGGCCATACGCCCGGGCATACGGTTTTCCGAATAGGCAGTTTGCTGATAGTCGGGGATATATTGCACGGAGTGGCGCTTCAATTGCAAAATCCGGACATTTGTGCTTCATACGACATGGACAAGGAGGCGGCAATCGCTTCGAGAAAGCGCATTCTTCGTTGCGCAAAAGCAAACGGATTGATTATGGGCGGAATGCATTTCCCTGCGCCGGGGTTCATCGACTTGAATGCAAGCCGTTAATCACTGCAATTGGCATTTACTTGACGATTATTTCGGGATTTATTTGGCAAAGGAGCCGGATAAATTCGGGCTTGTCGATTGGGGAAATGATCAAATCTCCACCTTTGCGGAATCGCAGCCGGACTCTGTCGAGCGAAGCCGCAGGCGCGCTGAGAAAGGTTCGCGTGTCGGAAATTTCCTTGATGTCCATGATGTTGAATCGGGAGCGGAAGACGAAACAGCATTCGATGTGAAGCATTTGGCCGTCGACAACATAGCGAATGCTGAAAAGTGGAATCAGGCACAAGGCGGCAGTCAAGGCCAATACGGCAGATGTGATTATCAGGTTTGCCGTGCTGTCGGCGAATTGCAATAAAAGCAACGCTACCAAGAGGATGACGGCCAATATGAATATCGTCAATCCGACGCTGATTTTTGAACGGAATGCGCGCATGAGTTTTTGTTGTTAACGATTACAAATATAATGTTTTTGCGTTAAATGCGGAAATGCGAATCGGCAAATTGTTGCATTCTACGAGGCTTTCGTATTAGATAATATGCAAATATTTGATTTTGGGAAAATCCGTGTTTCTGCATGCCTTTATTCTTGATTCGTGAAAATTTCGTAAGTTTGTAGGATAAAAATCAGAATATGGAATTAATAGACGGAAAGAAAATTGCAGATGCGATAAAGCAAGAGATCGCAGACGAAGTTGCCAAAATGGTCGCTGCAGGCGGCAAAAAGCCCCATTTGGCGGCTGTGCTTGTCGGGCACGATGGCGGCAGCGAAACGTATGTGGCAAACAAAGTGAAGGCATGCGAGCGTTGCGGATTTGATTCAACGGTCGTGCGATTTGAAGATACGGTGACGGAACAAGAGTTGCTCGATGCCGTTGCCAAGCTTAATGCCGACCCCGATGTCGACGGCTTTATCGTGCAATTGCCTTTGCCCAAGCATATCGACGAGCAGAAAATCATTGAAGCCATCGACTATCGGAAAGATGTCGATGGGTTTCATCCCATCAATGTGGGACGCATGTCGATAGGGCTGCCATGTTTTCTTTCGGCCACTCCTCAGGGCATATTGGAATTGTTGAAACGTTATCAGGTAGAGACGCGGGGCGCAAATTGCGTCGTGTTGGGGCGTAGCAACATCGTGGGGAAGCCGGTGGCTTCGTTGATGATGCAAAAAGCCGTGCCGGGCGACGCGACGGTGACTGTGTGCCACAGCCGCACGAAAGACATTAAGGAGCATTGCCGCAAGGCGGACATCATCATAGCTGCTCTTGGCGTGCCGGGGTTTGTGACGGCCGACATGGTGAAAGACGGCGCTGTGGTGATCGACGTGGGAACGACGCGAGTGCCGTCGACGGAGACGAAGAGCGGGTTCCGCTTGAAAGGCGATGTGGATTTCGAACATGTGGCGCCGAAGTGTTCTTTCATTACGCCGGTGCCGGGCGGCGTCGGGCCGATGACCATCGTTTCGTTGATGAAGAATACTTTGTTGGCTGCGCAACACGCAATTTATAAATGATGATTGTCGCTTCCGTGCTTTGCAGCCTGTTCGCTTTTTTGGCGAACGGCGACGATGTTTCGCTCGTGTTTGCCGGCGATGCCATGCAGCACGAACGCCAAATCGTTGCGGCGCGGACAGCCGACGGCAACTACGATTATTCCGATTATTTCCGCCATGTGTCGGACTATATTTCGGCAGCCGATTATGCCGTGGTCAATTTGGAATGCCCGCTTGGCGGAAAACCGTATGCGGGCTATCCGTGCTTCAGTGCGCCCGATGCCTACGCGCAAGCATTGAAAGATGCCGGATTTGACTTGTTCTTGCTTGCCAACAACCATTGCCTTGACCGGCGCGATGCCGGATTGCGGCGAACGCTCGATGTGCTCGACGAGTCCGACATCCCGCATGTCGGCACCTATCGCGACGCGCAAGAGCGGCAGCGGGAATATCCGTTTGTCGCGGATGTGAAAGGCATGAAGATAGGGTTCTTGAACTACACGTATGGGACGAATGGATTTGTCGTGCAGGGCAATGCGGTGGTCGATTATATCGATGAGGATGCGATACGGAAAGATATCAGGGATGCCAAAGCCAAAGGGGCGGAATTGATAGTGGCGTGCATGCATTGGGGCGACGAATACAAGTTGCTGCAAAACAAGACGCAAGAGCGCCTTGCCGCCTTTTTGGAAGCGGAAGGCGTGGATTTGATTATCGGCGGGCATCCGCATGTGGTGCAACCGATGGGAATGCGCGCCGGCGGCACGCTTGTGGTCTACTCGCTTGGAAATTTCATTTCCGGAATGCGCACGGCCGACACTCGCGGCGGGGCGATGGTGCGCGTGACGATTGGCCGCCGCAACGGTCGCCCGTATGTGAAGGATGCTGCCTATCGCTTGGTGTTTGTGCAAGACCCTGCACAATCCGGCGACAACTACGAATTGATACCGGCCGACCGGCCGGATTTGGTGAGGGCAGACCAACGGGGCATGTTCAAGCGGTTTACGGACAGGGCGCGCGGCGTGTTGGACCGTCGCAACCTCAATGTGCCGGAAGATGCGGCGGTGTGGTATCCCGTGTCGTTGTTTCCGGCCATTGTCAAGGCCGGATTCGGAGCGGAATAAAAGAAAAGCGTAAAAAACTTTTGAAAAAACGTCTAAACTTTGTGCGGAATCAGAAATAAGTCGTATCTTTGCACGCGAAAATGGTGAGGATAGCTCAGCTGGTTAGAGCATCGGATTGTGGTTCCGAGGGTCGAGGGTTCGAATCCCTTTCTTCACCCAAAGCAAGCCGTTTCTTCGGAAGCGGCTTTTTTTGTTGTGGTTGCCTTTTCGATGGCTTGCCGCGGAGTTGCTTTTGCTTTTTTTGACTGCCGAAACATGGCAATGTCTGCCTTTGTGTCGCCGTGCCAACGACGATATAGAAAGAGCATTGTTAAGTTTCAGCTTTGGATTTCAGTAACTACATGCCGGACGCTTTCGTTTAGAAAGGACATTGCTAAGTTTCAACCTTTGACAGGATTCTGCTGTACACAGTTGCAAGTTCTTCCTATGTTTCATGTCGTCCTTTTACAACTCGCTAAAAATCTATTGGTTCCTCGCTGTTAGTTTTTGATGCGTGGAGTAAGGCATAACAAATGCAGAAAAAGCTGAAATATATTTTGATTCATTGAAAATAGCGCAATCTATAAAGCTAATAAGAGAATATTCTTATTATTGTGAAACAATCATGCAAATGAATTTAAGTATATGTTTTATGTGGTTAGGCGACATATGTAGTTTTTGATATGGAAATCTTCTTTTAGAAGAGGAAGGAATTTTATTTGTTTATATATGTTTTATCTCATGATCAATTAGGCTTTTATAAATATATGCCATATTTCCAATATAAGTTTCAGTTTCATTCGCAATATAAATTATTTTAATTATTTAAATTGCAATAATGAATAATATTACTTAAATTTGCGTCATGTATACTTGTACTATAAAGTGTATGGCAATGTGGATTTCTTTATTTAACGGGGAAAATCAATAGCTAATATGAAAAAATATTCATTGATAATCAGTTCTATTATAATACTATTTCTTTTTTTGAAATTATTGAAAAATTATTCAGAACCTTTTGCATATGTCAGTAATTCGTATTTGGAAGGAGCTTCTGTTAATTTAGAGGCAGGTGTTGATTGTCAAGACATAGAATCAGTGTTGCATGATTATTTAAGTGATGAAGATGATGCTGTTTTTATATCTAAATTATTAACAAGTAAATTAGAAAAAGGTTATGAATTAAATGCAATTTCAGATTTGAATAAACGTATTTGGCAAGTCCCGTCAAATGTTGTTGATAGTATAGGTTCTAATGGGTTTAAGAATAAACTTGTTGAAGCTGAAAAGAATTTGGGGATTGACAGCATGTTTAACGCTGCATCTGCATTAAATCTAAAAAGCAGTATTATTTTAGATGAGAAATATAAGAATTTAGGGAAAATAAAAGTTACAGTTAGAGTTAAAGATGATGCAAATGGCTTTTTCCACAAGATTTTTGGAGATCAAGAAAAGCCTGTTGAAGGCGTTATTGTCAGGTTGTCTGTTCATTCTGTTGATAGTTTGATTAATCCGACTAGTGAGGTGTTAAGCTATCTCAAAACAGGAAGTAATGGACAGGTTGTTTTTGATGGGCTTAACCCGAATTTGTCATACAGTGTTTTACCCATACGGAAAGGTTACGAGTATGGCCCTTCCAAAGGAACAGTTAGCGGAAACTTGTCATCAGTTGCTAAAGACGGATTATTGGAATGCTCTTTTGTAGAGGATGTGCAAACGATTAGACTATTTGATGCAGAAACATTAAATCAAATTAAGGCCGACCGAGTTATGACAGTTCGTACTCCCGACGAATTTAAAAATAAATTGACATTATATGTTGTTTTATTTTTTTGTGCATGGTGGAGCCTGTATTTATTGGCATGTCGACGGAGTAAAAATAATGATAATGGAGTTTTTATCGCAATTCTAATGCTTCTTACGGGCATTTGCATGCTTTCGATGTTTTCATTAAATGACCCGTTGACGGATAAATTATTAGGGGTAGATATGACACAAGGCATTCTATGTGGCGTGTTTATAATGATGCTTCTACTGAATGTCGATTTTGTAAAATTCTATCAAAATAAGTCGAAAATAGGCTTTGATTTGCCATTAGCATGTATTAAGTGGATATTCAAGCCTTTTAGGCAGAAAGTTGCGTATTTAACGAATGCATTGTCCGATAAAAATATAAATGGTTTATTAAAATCGGTTGCACTTGTCGTGATTGTGGCTTGTCTGCCGATGTTAATTTTGGATTTAATGCGAATCACGAAATTAAGTAATAAAGTCGCTCATGATGTTGATAAATTTCCGAAAGGAAGTGGATACTTGTTTTTTGCATTGCTTTTAACGCTTTTGTTGTTTACTCCATTAGGGGCGTCAGTTGGAGGGATGAGAGTTAATTTGAAAATCGGTTTTGTGTTTCAACCGAGCGAAATCGCAAAGTATCTGATAATTATATTCATGGCTGCATATTTTAGTGTTAATGCAAACAATATTATAAGCTACTCAAAGAAGGGTAATGCAATGTTGTTTGGAGCAAAACTAAAAATGATGTTCTCAATACTTATAGGGTTAGCTATTTTGATGGGATTGTATCTTATTTTAGGTGACATGGGACCAGCTTTAGTGTTGGCGTTCACATTCATAATTCTATATTCTATTATAAAATCCAAAGTCGATTTGGATGGTTTAAACGAACATATGCAATTGTATAGAATTATGACTTGCGATTTGGCGATGTTGATTTATGGCATTATCTCGTTTATTGCTTTTTTATATGTTGGCAATGCTGTCGGAAATATGGTTTTGGGGTGTATCGCATGGTTTGTTGTTTGGATTGCCATTGGGGTTGCTAAAAAACAGATATTTGAGTCTCCAATATTTTTCAATCTCATCCTATCAGCTTTTATTTTTGGAGGAGGAATACTCTCAGAGGTCGCTTCATTGAATAGCGTTGGCGAACGATTGGAAAATAGAATAGAAATGTGTACAAATACATGGGGGACATTGCCAATTAATGGACTGATCGCTAATGCAGGGGATAATACACAAGTGGCAGAAGGGTTATGGGGTCTTGCTTCGGGTGGCATTTGGGGACAAGGATTAGGTCAAGGCTCTCCTCGTTTTATCCCAGCATTTCATACTGATATGATATTGGAAAGTATCGGTGAACAGTTGGGTTTCATTGGGATTTTTGCAATTATTGTACTCATATCGCTTTTATTGCGCAGAACTATACTTTTAGGATACAAGACCACACATCCATTTGTGTTTTATCTTTGTCTTGGTATTGCTATTGTGACATCCGTGCAATTTATCCTTATTTCATTGGGTAGTATTGGAATCATTCCTCTAACGGGTGTTACGGTTCCATTTTTAAGTTATGGGAAAGTTAGTATGATTTTAAATTTGGCAGCATTTGGTGTCATTTTATCTGTTTCAAAATATAATATAGATAGTGAGAGCGGAATCAATAAGGAAATAATAAAATTGCAGAAAAAGAATATTGGCAAATATAATTATTCGGTGTCAATTCTTTGTTGGATTTATAATGGCATAACTTCTTTTATATGCATTGTTTTTCTGTATTATCAATTTATAAACAGAGACGATGTTTTAATAAAACCAGTTTATGTAAATAATTCTATGGGTGTGCCAATGATTGAATATAATTCGCGAATTGCTCAATTGACTGATAAAATGTATGCCGGTGATATCTATGATCGTAATGGTATTTTATTGGCAACAAGTGATGTGAGAAAGCTGTCACAAGAGAACTCTAAACAAGTTTATTTAAAATATGGCTTGTTAGACAGCTCTCAAAGAAGACAGAAAAGGTATTATCCTTTTAAAGAACATTTATTTTTCATGTTGGGAGATTTTAATACTAAGTTGTATTTTTCTTCCGATGAAAATACGAATTTAAGAGGGTATGCCGCAGAGTCAAGGCATTTGTCGGAATTGAGAGGGTATGATAATAAATTAAAAAGTGAAGATGGTATGCCAATAAAGGTAGATCTTTATTCAGATGAATATTGCCCCGGGAGATTTTATCCATCCACATATTCCATTTCTCGGAAAGGTGTACAATTAAGGGATTATTCGGCTTTGATTCCTTATTTGAAGGCTGGTATCAATAGCAAAAAATTGACTCGTTTGAATGAGAGGGAAAAAGCATTTTGGGAAATTGGAGCTTTAGAACCTAAGGATATACAACTTACTATTGATGCGGAACTCCAAACAAAATTACAGCAAGAAATGCCGAAATACATCGCGAACCAATTTGAAGAAGGCAAATGGTCAAATAATATGGCTTGGAATAAATTGAGAATTTCAATAGTAATTTTAGATGCAGAACATGGAGACTTGTTGGCATCAGCTAATTATCCTTTGCCAAATTGTGAGATGTTAAAAACTGCTCCTGATATTTACTCGGATTATTTTAAGGAATATTCGTGGAAAGCCTATACAGATCGGGATTTAGGGTTGACTCGTGCAACAGCGCCGGGGTCTACTGCCAAAGTAATGTCGGCCTTGGCAGGGTTGCGAAAATTAGGTACGGAAGTTGCCGATCCAACAAATAATGACTATATCTATTATGTGGATCCTAATGAAAAAGTAGGAAAAGAGCCGACTGGTTATGTTTCTATGCAAAAGGCCATAGTAGAGTCTTCCAATTGTTATTTTATAAATCTTGTCAATGATCATAATTTATATGATGATTTGGCATATATATATAATACGGTGGGGGCAGAACTTAATGGAATTATGCCATATTGTCTTGATTATTCAGAATCTCTTTCAAATTCTACGTTGAAACAGATAGTCGACAAAGCAGAAGGACCTGCTGTCGATGAATATATTAAATATGTTGATCGCGGTATCAAAGAGAAAATGAATAAAAGTCAGACGTGGTTTTGGTGTTGGGGACAAGGAAGTTTGTGGGCAACACCTTTAACGATGGCTCGTGTCGTATCTATTGTGGAAAACGATGGGAGAATGCCGGTGACAAAATTTGTAATGGATCAAAAGGTTGATAATGTTTCAATCGTGTCTCCAAAAGAAGCAGGGTTGTTGAATGCATTTATGAAGGAAGAAGCTATAGCACAGCATATTCATAATAGCGATGTTGGAGGAAAAACAGGAACAGCAGAACGCGATATTCGTGATGCAAGGGGACATTATTCAAAACCGAATGATGGTTGGTTTATTTGTTTTATTGATAATGCCAATATTAGAAAATTAGTGGATGGCAAGGATATGGATGATGCGTCATCTTTGGCTATTGCTGTGCGCATGGAACGTCTCGGCAGCGGGATGTCGGGGCAAGCGGTCAATTTAACAAAAGATGTGGTTTTACCTGTTTTAAAGGAGCTTGAATATATTGATTGATAAAATGTTTTGGTAATTATTGATTGTGAATATATGTAACTTAATTTGATATTTATGGCGTTTCTTGAAGAGTATACATTATTAGATGAGCTTGGACAGGGTGGGTTTGCTACTGTTTATAAGGTTAGGCATAATAAATTAGGATACATACGTGCAATCCGTGTCTTAAACGCGATTATAGCACATGGAGAATCGGATAAGGCTTATCAGAAATTTTTGGAAGAATGTCGGTTGCTTCTTCGTTTGGGCAATGGTAACCATCCAAATATTGTACATGTCTATCAGCCATTGTTAAAGGCTCAACGTGCAATAGTGGAGATGGACTATGTTGATGGAAAAGATTTATATCACTATCTTGAAGCGAATTCATCATTCGTTGGGACCGAAGATGTCATTAAATTGTTGACAGATATAAGTAGTGCGTTGGCATACTGCCATGAGGATATTTACAAATTCTGCATGGATAAAGAGGAAGATAATCTGAAAGATGATCCAAACGATGGCTCAAAGGTATTGCTTGATTTAAAGACGCAAAACTTCCTTATTGAGAAATATCGAGTCATTCATAATGACATACATTCAAGAAATATTATCCGCAGGGAGAATGGGTTGTATGTGCTGTTGGATTTCGGCCTTGCAATTGAGGGCGACAGTGTTGTAAGAAGCAGCCGTCGTAAAAATGGAGCACCTGAGTTTAAAGCTCCGGAAAAATGGGAAAACGACAGCATCCTGACCACACAGTCAGATATATATAGTTTTGGCGTGGTTCTTTATGAATTTTTGTCAGGTAGAGTCCCATTTCAATTCGATAAAAAAAATTCTAATACTGTTGAAGCTGAATATTTATTAGGACAAGCGCATAAAGAACAGACACCGGAACCTATATATGGATTGAGAAAGGTTTCTTTTGAAAAATCTCATCCGGGAGAAGTGTACGAAAAGGATTATCCCGAATGGTTAGAGGAACTAATAATGAAGTGTTTATCAAAAGATCCAAAAAATAGATTTAAAAACGGCAAAGAGCTTTACGATTATGCTCAAAAATATACATCGGCCGATTCCAGATTATCATTAGAGTTAAAAAAAGAAAATTTGGAATTGCAGAACCAAATTGCGGCTTTTAAGGAGGCAGCAACTGCATCAAAAAGAAAGAACGATGAATTGGTTTCAGATTTACAAGGAAGGTTAAAAGATGCGATTAGCTGCCGCTCATTGGTTGAAAATGACATGAATCAATTGCGAATTGAGAATAAAAATTTAAAGGAGAAATTAGATTCTTTGTCTGTATCTCCCAATTCATCCCAAGAGCAAGCACAACAGACCGAAGATTTAGAAAAGGAATTAAGTGCATCAACAAGCCAGTTAGATGCCATTGCGTGTGAATTATCTCGGGCTAATGAAATAATAGATTCGTTGAAAGATGAAAATCAGAAGCTTAAATTCCAAAGAAAAACAAATGGCAATAACTTGTGGAAAATAATAACGATTATAGTCTTTTTTTCTCTAAGTGCGATTATTTCTTATTTCATATATAATGAAGTTGTAGACAATGACAATACAAAGATGTCAATGCAAGAAAAAATTGAGGATGTGATAGGATTATATTATAAAAATATAATTGAAAATAAATATTCTGAGCTATCTTCTATGTATGCAGAAAATGTGCAGAGGTATTATAGTGAAAATAATGTGACGCCGATGCAAATAATTGAAGATATAAAATCAAATGATCAGAGACTTGGCATTGTATCAAAAGAAATCTATGTAGATTGGAATACTTTGGAAATTTCAAATAATAATAACGCTATAAACCTAAGTTATAACATTGTATACATTATCGAAACAAGCAATGACGCTAAATCTTCAATATACGAATTAAAGATGCATCTTGTTTTAGATCAATGTTATAAAATATGTAGCATATATGAAGAAGTGATAGGAAAATCAGATGCTGCCGTTACGGAAAATCGAAAGGAAGAAAATAGTCTGAGAAGTCAAAAACAAGATAAAAGCACTCTAATTAATGATTTGACGTCGCAGGTTCAAACTCTTACAAGAGAAATATCAAGACTTAAGTCATCTATGAACAATAATCAAAGTATTATTGCAGAGCGTGATAAGACAATTGAGCAACTTCATACACGGATTAATAGTCTTAATGCAGAGATAAAAGAAAAAAATACAGAGATAAGTGCACTAAGAAAACAATTATTTAAGAATTAATTATGAGAAAGGATATTTTCGAATATATCGCTGATTTTATTAAAGGACGTCCTAATACGGAATCGGATACTGTTGATTCTGAACGAGAAGAATGTATTCATGATAATGAAATCAGTAAAAAGAGGAAATTATTAGATAACATTATTTCTACTTTGAAAGCAAACTACTTGGGGCAACAGATTACGTTTGAGAAGAATCGTTTGATCTTATGGATACAAGATAATTTATTTTATCATTCGATCATAGAAAGTGATTTTAAAGAAGAATTTATAACAAGTTTATATGCAGAACTTGGATTCGCATTCGGTGCCGTTGAAATTAAATATGATCCGACAAAAATGGATTTGGCATTAACAGAAATTATGCCTAATGTATTTCTTCAAATTGAATCTATGAATATAGGCTCAATGATAAGAAAAGCTACACTCTATTCCGTTGAGGGATATGGCTCTTTATTGAATGCCTATTGTACATTGGATTCCCAAGAAATACAAAAGATTCCCGATAAGAGATATAATATCGGTATCGGAAGATTCCCGAAAATGTCTGATGGGAGTTTCCGTGAAAATCAAATTGCCATAGACGATAATCCGAATTTGCCGCAGTTTGAGAAAAACAAATATGTCAGCAGAGCCCATGCCCATATAGTATTTTCGGAAGAATATGGGTTCCTGCTATATGTTGAACATGGCGGAACGCGTATTGCACAAAAACGAACGCATGTCTACAGAGGGGATGAGTGTATCGAATTGAATAATACGATTATTCCGGAAGCATTGAGAGATGGAGATTGTATCGTTTTAAGCAAATGTGTTAGATTGTTGTTTAAAGAGTCTTAATATTAAAGGGTATGAACAACCGGTTTGTGAATATGATAAAACAACTGCTCGATAAGATGAAGGCAGAACCAGACGATTTTTCGGGTGCTGATCATTTGACAAATAAAGTGCTATTGAATGAACTGACATCGCATTTTAAGACAATGTTAGAGAATGAATCAGTCGGTCAAAGGATGTTGTATCCAATGTCGTTTAATATCCTAATGGCATCTGCCGACTATGAGGAACGAAGACAATCTTTGCCTTTTGTTTTGCCAGAAGTAGTTGCTAATTTTTATAGGATTATTGAGAGTATGAAGACGCAATATCCCAATTATACGCCACCTGCAAAATATTGGTTTTTTCAATTTTCATCATGCCAATTGAGTAAAATTCCAACGGGAAATTCAGCTCCGTTGATTATTCGTCGGGGACATTTGACGACAGTGGCGGCATTAATGACATTTGATATTCGGAAAGCAAACAATACTTCTGTTGAGTCGAATACAAAAGTTTCTATAAAATTGGATGATTCTAATGTCATGAGCGATGTGAATGTTAATTGGGGTGCGATAAAGAATCTTGATGTTATAAGTGATGGCGTGTTTACGTATAATTTCGATATGAATTTGAATCAGGACTCGCAACATATTATGGAGGGTTCAAATATGAGTGAGATTAATGGTTTAGCAGAACTCTCGTATTCCAAAGGAGGTCGGAATTATCGTTTTGCCATGAAAGATAATCTTATTCAGATTTCTGGCTCGAATGAAATGCGAGAAGGACGCTCGTTTTTTATCATAGACAATCCTAACATAAAAGATTCTCATGTACAAATCAAGTATATCCCTTTAACAAAAAAATTCCAAATTGCTGCTTATGGACCTGTGCGGCTTAACAGCAGAGCGTTGAATGAAAGTAGTGGCGGGGATGTTTTTTGGTACGATCTTGCCAATAATTCAAGCATTTTTATAAATGAAGAAGTAAGTGTGAAATTTGAAATTAAATAAAATCATCGCAATATGGAACGAATGACTTTCTTTGGAATTTCGGATGTTGGTAAAGTCCGTAGTAACAATGAAGATGCTTATATAGTGCAGAAAATATGGGATGAAAACCATTTGCTTGCAGTTGTGATTGATGGCGTAGGCGGATATGAAGGGGGAGAAATCGCTTCTGCCTTGGCAAAGCGTACTCTTGTAGAGTACCTTGAGAAATATCCTAATGGGGAACGCTCGGAATTGTTGAAACAGGCTGTCGTGTATGCGAATAATATGGTTTATACGGAAAGGAAAAAATCCAATCTGTATGGCAATATGAGTTGTGTGTTGACTGCCATATTGATTGAAATACAGAATGGACGTGTCAATATGGCTCATGTAGGCGATACTAGATTATATCAATATTTTCATGGAACTCTTACAAAGCTGTCGCATGATCATTCATTGGTCGGTTATAAGGAAGAAATAGGTGAATTGACAGAAGAAGAGGCAATGCATCATCCGCAACGCAATGTCATCGGGCGAGATGTAGGATCGACATATTTAGAAACTGAAAATAATGAATATGTTGAGATTGCTACTTTTCCGTTATTAAGCAAATCAACTCTTCTGTTGTGTTCTGACGGACTGTGCGACATGGTCACGTCATCTCGTATGTGCGATGTGTTGAATCGAAATATATCGCTTAAAGATAAAGCTGTTGCATTGATTGATGCTGCTAATGATGCCGGAGGGAAAGATAATGTCACGGTTGTGCTTGTGGAGTCCAATTTAGAGATGAAATCTCAAAAGCCTGATGAGGTGGTGCATCTTTCCAATGAAGCACAAAATATAGAAGTGGAACATAAAAGGAATACCACTTCTGACGCATCTCATATAAAAAGAATGCGTGTGAAATGGATTGCGAGCATTGTATTTGCATTTGTACTGGGGGGAATCGCAGGCGAATTGCTGAGCTTAAAAAAATGTCCCCAAGTTTTGCCCGACAAGTCACAGGGGGTGAATGCCATGAGCGATATGGCAAATGATGCCGTAATTATGCAATTGCGAAATGACACAGCAATGCTTCACCGTCAGATTAAAAAGAAAGATGTTGAGATTCAAGCACTTTTTGATCAATTAACTGAACATGATTAGGATGCGATGAAATGTATAAAAGGTTCATTGGCAATAGCTTTTTATTATTGTTAATGCAGATAACATCAGCGCAAGATTCTAACAAACCCCGTGATAAGTTTTTCAATTTTTTGTAGACGTGAGAATTATTACAAATCAATAAAATTGTGAGGATATTTAATTTTCTTGAATATGTTTAAAAAATTATTGTTTGCAGTTTTTTGCTTCATGTGTTCTTATGAGGCTATATGTGCACAAAAAGTCAATTATTTGGCGCAAGCATCCAAAGGTGATTTTACATTTCTGTACGATATGTATTATGCTGAAAATGCTACAAAGCAGTTGGGAGCCGATATAAATGTATGGAAACGTAAAACAAGAAAGACATGTGATCGATGTGTGGCGATTGCTAAAAAGTGTTTTTATGCAGTAGCAAATGGAGATGTCTCTGCATTGAAACGTCTCCTTACTTCTGATTTTTATAATAAAAATTTCCCATATAATGATGCTTATATTCGCGAAATGCTGCTTAGTGTTCCTAAAAGTAAACGAGAAAGATTAATAGATCATATAAACCGATCAAAAATCACGACTATTCCCAATAGGGCCGGAGATGTAGTCACTGTAATATTTACGAATACGATGACAGATAAGGATTTTACAGTTCGATTGATTGACGAGTCCGGAAATGGGAATTGGAAAATTTATGAATTTGAATATTATTAATAAGGAGATTAACTATGAAATTTTGTAGAATTGCATGTTTAGTGCTTGTCGGGTTATTATTTTCTTGGAATTATGGTTATGCTCAAAATACCGACTATTTTGAGATGGCGCATACGTTTTTTATGAATGGCGAATATGAAAAAGCTGAAAATGCATTGGGAACGTATGTTGATATAAAGAAGGCGAATGGGCAAGAATTAGAGGCAAATGCTCAAGCTTTGGAGACAAAAATAAAACAATGTTTAAGGTATTTAGAACGGGCGGAAACGGCTAAAAATGAAGGTTTATTTGATCGCGCAATTGATTATTATAATCATATACTTGAAATCAATCCGAATGACCATGCTGTTTTGAATATGAAAAAGCAATTGGCATCGGAACGGCGTCTGTCACAATCGGAGACTACGATAAAAGAAACAAAAGAAAAAAAGAATCCATTAAAACCTTTTGGAAATAACTTCCAAATTAGGTACTTAAGTTCTTTTAGCAGTAAAGGGAAAGTTGGTTTTGGATTCTATGGAAATAAATCTTTTTTTCAAATAGGATTTGATTTCATATGGGCTGATGAACCGAGAGAAGATGGTCTCCGGACGACGACATATCCGGAAGATGGTAATTATTGGCATTTGATAAATAAAACTGAGAATCTTTATACAAATGGGATGGTAAAGGAAAGAACGTCTGAATATGCCCATCCGAGGTTCTTATTGTCGGTTAGTCCGGGGATCAATTTAAATTATTTTTCTATTGAGTGTGGAATAGGAACGGTATTGTGTGAAAATGCAAAATACACAATCGATTCCAAGACATCGGATTGTACAGTAGGAAATAAAGCATATTTTTCGATGCGTCCAACGCTTGTCGGATATTTGCCACTTGGCAGTGGCAGAAGTGGAGGATTATTGTTTAGCGTAGGTTATAACTTTGTGCCAAATGCAAAGGCGCTGAATTCTTATATTTTTGGAGTAGGATTATTTATGAGAATAAGATAAGCGGCATTTCGGCATAATCGCTCAAACGAGTTTGGCGCTTCTGCACTCAATTTGCATCTTTTGATAAGATAGGCTGCGCCTCGGCAAAGCTTTTTCAAGCGAGCTTGCACGCTTTGCACTCGGCTTGCCTGTATCTTTTGATAAGATAAGCTGCGCCTCGGTAAAGCTTTTTCAAGCGAGCTTGCACGCTTTGCACTCGGCTTGCATTATCTTTGTCCGGTGAAAAGGCAAGGATATGAAATCATTTCTTCAAGTTGAGAATTTGTCGAAGTCGTTTGGCGACAAGGTGCTGTTTTCCGATGTGACGTTTGGCATTTATGAGGGCGACAAAATCGGCCTGATTGCCAAAAACGGCGCGGGGAAAACAACGTTGCTCCGCATTGTGGCAGGAGCGGAGGCCTACGATTCGGGCGAGGTGACGTATCGCAATGGATTGCGTGTTGCCTATTTGGCACAATTGCCGGAATTGGACGGACAATTGCCGGTGGCCGACGCTTGCATGTCGCTCGGCGGAGAAGCCGTGGAGGCTGTGCGCGAATACGAAGCGGCAACGGCATCGGGCGACTCTGCGCGGTTGGAACGGGCAATGCAACGCATGGACGCGTCGGGCGGCTGGACTTACGAGGATCGGATGCGGCAGGTGTTGACGCAATTGAAAATTTCCGATTTGTCGCAACGCGTCGGCGAGCTGTCGGGCGGACAGCAAAAGCGGGTGGCTTTGGCGAAAGTGATTTTGGACGAGCCGGAATTGCTGATTTTGGACGAGCCGACTAACCATTTGGACATCGACATGATTGAATGGCTGGAGGATTATTTGAGCCGCAGTCGCGTGGCGTTATTGATGGTGACACACGACCGTTATTTTTTGGACAAGGTGTGCTCCAAGATTTTGGAAATCGACGAGCGGAAAATATATGCCTATGAGGGCAACTATGATTATTATTTGGCAAAGCGGGAAGAGCGAATCTCGGCGCAGAACGCGGAATTGCTGCGCGTGAAGAATCTGCTGCGCACGGAATTGGAGTGGATGCGCCGGCAGCCGCAAGCTCGCGGCACAAAGGCGAAATATCGCATAGACGCGTTTTACGCGCTTGATGCGAAGTCGAAGGAACGCCGTAACGATTCGTCTGTCCGGCTGAAAGGCGGCGCGTCGTATATCGGGTCGAAAATCTTTGAGGCAATCGATGTGTCGAAGCGTTACGGCGACAAGGTGATTCTCCGCAATTTCGAATATGTGTTTGCCCGTTATGAAAAAGTCGGCATCGTGGGTGGCAACGGTGTTGGAAAATCGACGTTTGTTAAACTTTTGCTTGGATTGGAGCAGCCCGATTCGGGGCGATTCGATGTGGGCGAAACGGTGAAGTTCGGCTATTACAGCCAAGAAGGCATTCGATTTGACGAGCAAGAGAAAGTGATCGATGCCGTGCGGAAAATAGCCGAGGTGGTCGTGATCGACGAGAAAACGCGCTATACAGCATCGCAATTCCTTCAATTTTTCCTTTTCCCTCCGGCAGCACAGCAAAATTACATTTATAAATTGAGCGGCGGCGAAAAGCGGCGTCTTTATCTTGCCACGGTGCTGATGAAAACCCCTAATTTTTTGATTCTCGACGAGCCTACAAACGATTTGGACATCACCACTTTGGGTATTCTCGAGGAGTATATCGCCAAATTCAAAGGCTGTGTCATTGTCGTGTCGCACGATCGTTTCTTCCTTGACCGCACGGTCGACCACCTGTTTGTGTTCGAGGGCGATGGAATTGTCAGAGATTTTCCCGGAAGCTATTCCGACTATCGGTCTTGGCGGTGGGAGCGCGATGCCGAAAAGGCGAACGCGGAAGCGGAAAAGAAATCGTCGGCTGCCAATTCGTGGAAGCCTCGCAGGGAAAAAAGCGACAAAATGACTTTCAAGGAACGCAAGGAGTTTGAATCGTTGGCGGGCGAGATTGCCGATTTGGAAAAGGAGAAGCGCGAAATTGAAGAAATGCTCAATTCCGGAAATCTTGGCGTAGAGGAACTGACGCAAAAGTCGCAAAGAATATCGGAAGTGCTTTCTTTGCTAGACGAAAAAGAAATGCGCTGGTTGGAATTGTCGGAAAAGCAGTGAGTGGCAACGTGCTGCTTGTCATTTTAGAATGAGCTGCAATAGGATTTGGTCGACGTAGCCTGCCGGCGTGTGGCACCAATCTTTCAGGATGGCAGTTTGTTCGAATCCCATTTTCTTGAACAGGCTGAGGCTGGGCACATTGTCGGCCGAAATGAATACGGCAATTTGATGCAGGTCGAGCATGTCGCGCGAATATTCGGCAATCAAAGCGACGGCTTGCGTGCCAAATTTCCGGCGTTGGTACTTGCTGTCGACGAGCAAACCGATTTGCGCCCGTTTGTGGAGCGGATCGAAATCGAAGAGGTCGATCATGCCCACGGCAGCGGCATCGGCGGTGCGGCAGATCATCAGGCGCAATTGCTTTTGCGCGTAGATGTCGGCTGTGTAGTCGCGCAGGTATTCCCAAATCTGGTGGCGTGAAAACGGCGCCATGGCAGCGCCGAATTGCCACAGGCGAGTGTCGTTTTCCCATTCAAACACGAGGTCTAAATCGGTGGGCTCTAATGCTCTTAGGAAAATTTGGTCGTTTTTGAGCATGGCTTTTCGGTTAATTCATTTTTGGATAGATCACCCTGTCGGCTTCTGATAGGTAGGTGGCAAAGAATGTGCCGCTATTCGCATTTTTGCAAATGAAACGGATGATGTCCTGATAGTCGCAGGTGCGATTGTCGATGACAACAAAGTTGATACCTTTCGGTATGAGCGCGTTTTTGATATCGTTCCATTCGATGCGCGACGCGGCATTGATGTCTACATGGGCCGTTATCTCTTCCGGATTCGGGGAAATGACGATCAAATTGTCGTAATGGAGGGATGCGATGGCAGATGGTTTTTTATGGGGAAAAATGTTTTTTACGAATCGTTTTGCCAACGACATGTATGCACGCAAATTGATGGCGAATTTGATGAAAAATCCGTAAATCAGGCTATAATGCGGATAGTGTTTGCGGAAGAAGATAATCATTGCTTCGTAGAACACGTGGACATACCGGTATGAATTTTTCTGCGTGCTTTCTCCTTTGTAGTGGATGATGGGAGTGGGGATGTAGTAATTTTTAAATCCGGCTTTCACGAGACGGAAAGACAGGTCGATGTCTTCGCCGTACATGAAAAAGTCTTTGTCGAATCCGTCGATTTTTCGGAGCAAATCGGTTTTGACAAAGGTGAATGCTCCGGAAAGGATATCGATGTTGTGTGTTTCGTTGGCAGACAAGTAGCGGAGATGGTATTTCGCGAAAAATTTCGAATAAGGGAAAATCTTCGACAAGCCGAATATTTTGCAGAACGACACCCACGGAGTCGGGAATGAGCGCTTCGATTCGGGGAGAAACCGTCCGTTTCCATCGTGCATGTTGACCCCGATTCCGCCGCATTCCGGATGCGCTTCGTAGAAGCGAAGGCAGTCGGCGATTGTGTCGCGGCCGATGATTGTGTCGGGGTTGAGAATAAGCGTGTAGATGCCGGATGCGATGGCAAATCCTTGATTATTGGCGTTTCCAAAGCCGACATTTTCGGAGTTTTCAATAAAAATCACGTCGGGAAACCGTTCTTTCAAATATTCCACAGATCCGTCGCCGGAATTGTTGTCTACAACGATGATTTCGCCTCTCAGGTTTCGCAACGCTTCTTTGGCGGAGCGAATAGTTTGTTCGAGAAAATATTTGACCCGATAATTGACAATGACGATGGATATGTCGATAGGATTTCCCATTAGTGTTCTCCCGTTTTTTGATTGAAACTATCTGTGAAAAGCGTCCTGTTGACGATGGAACGTCCGAGCGTCACTTCGTCGGTGTATTCTATTTCGTTGCCGACCGCTACTCCTCGTGCGAGCATTGTGATTTTGACATCGTAAGGCGATAATTTCCGGAATATGTAGAAATTGGTGGTGTCGCCTTCCATGGTTGCGCTAAGAGCCAAAATCACTTCTTTGATTTTTCCTTCCGACACTCTTTCCACAAGGCTGTCGATTTCCACGTCTTGCGGTCCTATTCCGTCCATGGGCGATATCAATCCGCCCAGCACATGGTATAGCCCGTGGTATTGGCGCGTGTTTTCCACGACCATTACGTCTTTCACGTTTTCCACGACGCATATTGTGGAAACGTCGCGCGTCGGATCGGCGCAAATGGGGCAGATGCTGGTTTCCGAAATGTTGTGGCAGGTCTTGCAGTAGCAAATCTCGTTGCGCAATTTGATGATGGATTCGCCCAAGGCGATGGCTGCGCTTTTGTCTTGTCGGAGCAGGTGCAATATGAGCCGGAGAGAGGTTTTTCTGCCAATTCCGGGCAGCTTGGCCAACTCATTGACGGCATTTTCCAACAACGATGACGAGAATTCGGTTTCCATACGGCAAAGATAGTGCAAGCCGAGCGAAGAACAATCAAACTTGGTTTGAAATTGTTCTTCCGAGGCGCAGCCTTTCTTATCGAAAGATATCGCAAATTGAGCGAAGAACAATCAAACTTGGTTTGAAATTGTTCTTCCGAGGCGCAGCCTATCTCTTAAAGATGCAGAAAAGAAACCGTCTTCTGTTGAAGTTGGAAAGCAGAAAGGCTTAAATTGATGTTTTCAAGCATGGCGGATGGTATAGTCGGATTATCAGCGAGTTAGAGGATTGTTGGAAAATGTTTGGCAACTTTTTGACACATACTGAGGGAAAAAACGGTTTTCAATGTGTAATTTTACAGAATAAATTCGATTGAAATGAATCCGTTCGTACATCTACACGTCCACTCGCAATATTCTGTGCTCGACGGCCAAGCTTCGATTCAAGCGCTTGTCGACAAGGCGATAGCCGACGGCATGCGTGGCATCGCTTTGACCGACCATGGCAACATGTTCGGCATCAAGGAGTTTTTCGATTATGTGAAGAAGAAAAATTCAGATACCGACAAGAAAATAAAGGAATTAAAGAAGCAAATAGAAGAATTGCGCCAAGGCGGAAGCGATCCGGCAGAAGCAGAAGCGGCTCTTGCGGAAGCGGAAAAGAAAATATTCGTGCCGATTTTTGGGTGTGAGATGTATGTTGCCGATGGCGACATGACCGACCGGTCGTCGAAAAAAGATACCGGACGGCATTTGATTGTGCTTGCAAAAAACGAGAAAGGCTACCATAATTTGATCAAAATCGTTTCCAAGGCATGGACCGATGGCTATTACTACCATCCACGGACCGACAAGAAAGAACTTGAAACGCATAGCGAAGGTTTGATTGTTTGCTCCGCTTGCTTGGGCGGCGAGATTCCGCGATTGATCATGCACGACCAAATAAAAGAGGCGGAAGAAGCCGTTTTGTGGTTTAAAAAGGTTTTTGGCGACGATTATTATTTGGAGTTGCAGCGACATAAAGCCACGGTGGCGCGTGCCAATCATGAGACCTTCCCGATGCAGGAGAAAGTGAATGCGGTGTTGATGGAATTTTCCAAAAAGCATGGCATCAAGCTTGTTTGCACGAACGACGTGCATTTCGTGAACGAAGAAGATGCCGAAGCGCACGATCGCCTCATTTGCATTTCGACGGCCACTTTCCTTGACGATGAGAAACGGATGCTTTACACGAAGCAAGAGTGGATGAAAACACAGGCGGAAATGAACGACATCTTCGCAGACGTGCCGGAAGCGCTCGACAATACGGTGGAAGTGCTGGAAAAGGTAGAACGCTATTCAATCGACCATGCCCCGATTTTGCCAAATTTCCCTTTGCCGGAAGGATTTACAGACAACAACGACTATTTGCGCCATTTGGTTTACGTGGGAGCAGAGAAGCGCTGGGGCAAAGACTTGTCGGACGAACTTCGCGAACGCATTGATTTCGAGTTGGCGACAATAAAGAATATGGGATTCCCGGGCTATTTCTTGATAGTCCAAGATTTTATAGCGGCAGCGCGGAAGATGGGCGTTTCGGTAGGTCCGGGACGTGGGTCGGCAGCCGGTTCGGTGGTGGCATATTGCTTGGGCATCACGCAAATCGATCCCGTCAAATACGATTTGCTGTTTGAAAGATTTTTAAATCCGGATCGCATCTCGTTGCCCGATATTGATATCGATTTCGACGACGACGGCAGAGCCGACGTGCTTCGCTATGTGACGGAAAAATATGGAGCTGAAAAAGTGGCTCACATCATCACTTATGGCACGATGGCAGCCAAATCGGCCATAAAGGACGTGGCGCGCGTCACCCGCGTTCCATTGGCAGAGAGCGACCGGTTGACAAAAATGATACCTGACAAGTTGCCGGAGGTGGACGGAAAATCGCCCAAGGTCAATTTGAAGAATTGCTATACCTATGTGCCCGAATTGCAACATGAATTGAACTACGGTTCGCCGATGATACGCGAAACGTTGAAATACGCATTGTCGCTCGAAGGAAACGTGCGCAATACCGGTGTTCATGCTTGCGGCGTCATCATCGGCCGCGACGATATTACGGATTGGGTGCCGGTGGCTACGGCGACCGACAAGGACAATGAAAAAGTGCTGGTGACGCAGTATGAAGGCTCGGTTATCGAATCGACCGGATTGATCAAGATGGACTTCCTCGGGTTGAAAACGCTGTCGATTATCAAGGAAGCTGTGGAAAATATCAAGGAACGTCGGGGAGAAACCGTCGACATCGACAATATTCCAATCGACGATCCTGCAACTTATGCGCTTTATTGCGAAGGCCGAACAACAGGCACATTCCAATTCGAATCGTCGGGCATGCAAAAATATTTGCGAGAGCTTCAGCCTTCGACGTTTGAAGACTTGATTGCCATGAATGCGCTTTATCGTCCGGGCCCGATGGAATATATTCCGCAATTCATCGCCCGAAAAAGGGGCGACGAGCCAATTACTTACGACATCCCCATCATGGAGAAATATTTGAAAGACACGTATGGCATTACGGTCTATCAAGAGCAAGTGATGTTATTGTCGCGCTTGCTTGCCAACTTCACACGCGGACAGTCGGACGGTTTGCGGAAAGCGATGGGCAAAAAGTTGAAAGACAAGTTGGCGGAATTGAAGCCGTTGTTTATCAACGGGGGAAAATCCAACGGATATGACGAAAAAGTGCTTGAAAAGATATGGGGTGATTGGGAAAAATTCGCGTCGTATGCATTCAACAAGAGCCATGCCACCTGCTACAGCTGGGTGGCGTTTCAAACAGCCTATTTGAAAGCCAATTATCCGGCAGAGTATATGGCAGCCGTGTTGAGCCGGAATTTGAACGATGTCACGAAACTGACAAAATTCATGGACGAATGCAAGGCGATGAAGATTCGCGTGAAGGGACCGGATGTCAATGAGAGCCATGCGAAATTCAGCGTGAACAAAGCGGGGGAAATACGTTTTGGCCTTGCCGGAATAAAAGGCATGGGATTGAATGCCGTGCAATCGATTCTCGACGAGCGTGAGGCTCATGGCGAATACAAGTCGATTTACGATTTCGCGGAGCGAGTCAATTTGTCGACTTGCAATCGGAAAGTGTTCGACAATCTTGCGCTTTCCGGAGCATTCGACTGCTTCGAAGGCGTTCATCGTGAGATTTTTAAGGCCGACGACGACAAACCGTCGTTTAGCGAAGCGTTGATACGCTACGGGCAACGCTACCAAATGGGAAAGGCCAATCAGGAATCGTCGCTTTTCGGCGCGATGGAGACCCTCGACATGTCGCGGCCGGAAATGCCGCACTTCCAAGAATGGCCGGATATTGAGCGGCTGAATTATGAAAAAGAGTTGGTAGGCATGTATTTGTCGGCACATCCGCTCGACAAATATTATATGGAATTGAATTTCGGGTGCAATGTTCAAGCCAAAGATTTCGGAATGGAGGACATGGCAACCGAAAAAGATTTCACCATCGGCGGCCTTGTGATCGAATCGAAAACGTTGACATCGCGCACCGGCTCGCAATTTGGCGTCATCAAGATCGAAGATTATTCGGGTTCTGCCGAGTTGAAACTTTTCGGACAGGACTTTGTGAACTTTATCCGTTATGGCATTGTAGGAAGTGCAATCATGGTGACGTATTGCTATAAAAAAGGGCGTTATAACGATAAGATGTATCGCACAATTAAGGATGTCCAATTGATGGAGAATGTTCAAGGAAGTGTGATAGAGGGAATCAAACTGAATGTGACGGAAAGCGATATGGAAAATGAGTCGTTGTCGGCTGTGCTGGACGATTATATCAGGACAAACGATTCGGAGGCAAAAATGCTGTTTATGACTTTGCAAAACAAACAACACAATAGGTCGATTCCGATGTCGTCTTCCGACAGAATTATTTTGAATAAGGAATTGATAATGGATTTGGAAGAACTTGGCGTGGACTACGAGGTTGTGAGAAAAGGATCAGTAGGGTAAGGTAGGATAAGATAGGATGCGTCTCGGCAAAAGAAAAATGAATGAATTCTTTTTCTTCTGCGCTCGACTTTTTGTATCTTTGTCCACAAAGAATAAAAAATATCATAAAATGGCAAAAGAATTAACGGACAATGACTTGCAGGATGTATTGGCATCCGATTCCCTTGTTGTCGTCGATTTTTGGGCAGAATGGTGTGGTCCGTGCCGGAAAATATCGCCGATCGTCGACGAACTTGCTTCTGAGTATGAAGGAGTAGTGGATATTCGCAAATGCGATGTGGAAGAAAATCCCGATTGTTGCGAACATTTCGGGATTATGAACATTCCTACTGTGGTGTTCTTGAAAAAAGGAGAGGTCGTAGACCGCCATGTCGGGACAACGCAAAAAGACCATTTGAAAGAATTGATAGAAAAAAATAAATAGGCAACTCTGCTTTTTGCCGGTTGTCGTCTCAGGCGTGAGAAAACAGAAGAGCAACCTCCATGCGGGGGCTGCTCTTTTGTTTAAGAATTGTGGCTGAACGATTATTTGATAATATCGTATTTTCGGAACACTTTTCCAATTTTGTCGAGCGCGATGTCGACTTGTTCGATGGTGTGCGTAGCCATGAGGCTGAATCGAATCAGCGTGTCTTGCGACGGCACGGCAGGCGACACGACCGGATTCACGAAGATGCCTTCGTCCAACAGATCGCGAGTGACTGCAAAAGTTTTATTGTTGTCGCGAATGAACAATGGGATGATTGGCGTCGACGTGTGTCCAATTTCGCAACCAATGTTGCGGAAACCGTCGAGAGCGTAATTGGTCACTTTCCAAAGGTGCTCGATGCGTTCGGGCTCGCTTTCCATGATGTCGAGAGCTGCATTGACTGCCGCGGTTGAGGCAGGCGTGATGCTCGCGCTGAAAATATACGAGCGAGAGTTGTGGCGCAAATAATTGGCTGTGACGGAGTCGGTAGCAACAAATCCTCCCAAAGCGGCAAACGATTTGCTGAATGTGCCCATGATGATGTCGACATCGGATGTCACACCGAAGTGGTCGCATGTGCCTCGTCCTTGTCGCCCGAACACTCCGATTCCGTGAGCTTCGTCGACGTATACGGCCGCATTATATTGTTTTGCAAGTCGCACGATTTCGGGCAGGTTTGCCACATCGCCTTCCATCGAGAACACGCCATCTGTGATGATGAGCTTTACTTTGTCGGGATCGCACATTTTGAGTTTCTCTTCAAGGCTCTGCATGTCGTTGTGCTTGTATTTGATTTTTTGAGAAAACGACAAGCGGCAACCTTCAATTATGGACGCATGGTCCAATTCGTCCCATAAAATATAATCCTCTCTGCCGGTGAGGCAAGAAGCTACGCCAAGATTCACTTGAAAACCTGTCGAATAGACGATTGCTTCTTCTTTCCCGACGAATTTTGCAAGTCTGTTTTCCAATGCGACATGGATATCGAGCGTGCCATTGAGGAATCGCGAACCTGCACATCCGGTGCCATATTTTTTTGTTGCAGCGACAGCCGCTTCGATCACTTTTGGGTGGTTGGTCAAACCCAAGTAGCTGTTAGAACCGAACATCAACACTTTTTTCCCGTTGATGAGCACTTCTGTGTCTTGTTCGCTTTCTATTTTGCGGAAATAGGGGTAAACACCTGCGGCTTTTGCTTTTTGAGGGGCATCGTATTTTGCTAATTTAGCTTGTAATAGCTTCATAGTGGTTTGAAATTTTTCTTGTTTTTTGAGCTATCTGTATAGATTTTTTATACAGGCTGCAAATGTACGAAAAATTATTGTAAGTTGGTTGCGACGCGAAGCAAAAAATGCACATTAAAGCATAAATGTGCATTAAAATGGTTTTCGGTATTTGTCGGGATTGCAGTCTTCCAAAATGCTTAGGTATCCTGCATAGCGCGATTGGCTGATGCGATGCTCTTCCAATGCCTTTTTTACGGCACACCCCGGCTCTTGCAGGTGTTTGCAGTTGGAATATCGGCAATGGCGAGATTCCGCAAAAATTTCCGGAAAGTAGTGGGACACTTCTTCCTCTTTGAAGTCGATAGTTCCGAAGCCTTTGATTCCCGGCGTGTCGACGATGTATCCGCCATCCGGAAGCGGGTACATTTCAGAAAAAGTGGTGGTGTGCATTCCGGTGTGGTGCACGGCCGACACGGAAGCGGTTTTTACGTTGAGCCCGGGAATCAACTTGTTTAGCAATGTGGATTTTCCCACGCCTGAATTTCCGGAGAAAAGGGTGATTTTTTGGTTGAGCAATGGTCGCAACGATTCGATTCCGTCGCCCGTTTCGGCCGAAATTGCAATTGTTTGGTAGCCGATTGTTTCATACAAATATCGAAAGGCTTCCATGTATTCGCGGCCTTCGTCGTCGAGCAAATCTATTTTGTTGATAACGATTGTTGCCGGAATCCTATAAGCCTCGGCTGTGGCTAAGAATCGATCGATGAAAACAGTGGGAGTCAGCGGTTCTGCAAACGATATGATGAGAAATGCTTGGTCTAAATTGGCGGCAATGATATGCGATTCCTTCGAGAGGTTTGAAGCGCGCCGGATGATGTAATTGCGCCGAGGCTCTATTTCTGTGATGAATCCCGTTCCGTCGGTGTTTTCTTCGACTGTCACATGGTCGCCTACGGCAACAGGGTTTGTCGTTCGAATTCCTTTTAAACGGAAATGCCCTTTGATTTTGCAGTTTATCGAAGCGTCTTCGGTTTTGACAACGTACCAGCTTCCGGTGTTTTTGACTACTAATCCGTTCATCTCTTGATGGATAGTTTAAAGTTCGGAAACGAATTTGTCGATGCGCGTTTCGAGGTCGGTAGAACTTAAACGCAATGAGAGTTTTCCATTATGGGCAACTGAAATATTGCCTGTTTCTTCGGAAACAATAATGGCAAAAGCGTCGGTGGCTTGCGACATCCCTAATGCTGCACGGTGGCGCAATCCAAGTTGTCGCGGCACGTCGGAATCGTGGGAAACCGGCAGGATGCATCCTGCGGCTTTTATTTTTCCGTCGGAGACAATCATGGCACCGTCGTGCAACGGGCTGTTTTTGAAGAAAATGTTTTCAATGAGCCGCCCGTTTACGTCGGCATTGATGATGTCACCCGATTTTTCGTAAGAATCGAGCGGGACTTCGCCTTTGATGATAATGAGGGCTCCTGTTTTCGTTTTCGACATGTTCAAGCAGGCATAGACGATAGGCAAAACCCAAGCTGCTTGTTTTTTGCCGTCGGCGGATTTGCGACGAAACAAATTGTGCAAAAAGCGCCATCTCCGATGCGATCCTATTTCGATCAGGAATCGTTTAATTTGGTCTTGGAAGATAATGACAAGTATGAGCAATCCGATGCTCATGAATTTGTCGAGGATTCGTCCGGTTAGCTCCATTCGAAGGAAAACGGAAGTGACAAGCCAGATTACGACAAATGTGAAAATGCCGATGAAAATGGCAAGCGTTCCGGATTCTTTCATGATTTTATAGATGTAGAACAAGATGGTTGCTACAATCAGTATGTCGATGATGTCTTTTATTCCGATGAAATCCATTGTGTCAAATATTTTTGGCTTGAAGAATAGTCGTGTCGTATATTTTTACAGTTTCGACGGCTTGCCTGACGTCGTGCACGCGCAAAATCGCAGCGCCTTGCATGAGGGCTATCATGTGGGCGGCCGTAGTGCCGTTCAGCGCATGGTCGGGATCTGTCGCGAGCAATTTGTAGATCATGGATTTTCTCGACAAGCCTGCTAATATCGGGCGATTGAGTATGTGGAACAAATCGAGATTTTCCAGCAGTACATAGTTTTGTTCAACGGTTTTCCCAAATCCGAATCCGGGGTCTATGATAATGTCGGCAATTCCGGCTTGTGCTGCTTCGTCGGCTTTTTGTCCGAGGAATTGGAGAATTTCCGCAACAAGGTTGTCGTATTGGGTCAATGCGCCCATCGTTTGCGGATTGCCTCTCATGTGCATCATGATGTAAGGCACGTGGAGCCGTGCTACTGTCGGAATCATGTTGGCATCGAGCGTTCCGGCAGAAATGTCGTTGACGATGAGCGCCCCGAATTTTTCGATGCAACGTCCGGCAATTTCGGAACGGAAGGTGTCGATGGAGATGATTGAGCAGGGGGCTTCTTCCGTGGCGATTCGCAATCCGAGCGAAAGTCGGTCGAATTCTTCATCGGGGGAGACGTCGTCGGCGCCCGGGCGCGACGAATAGCCGCCAATGTCAATGATGTCGGCTCCTTCGGCAACAATTTCCCTGATGCGTTTTCGTATGGCCGATTCGTCGTTCCCGCATCGGCTTTTTGCAAAAAAAGAATCGGGGGTGACGTTTAGTATCCCCATGACTAACGGGCGATTGAATATTTTGAGCTGCCCGTCGATATTAAGCGAGAACGGATGGAATTGCCGCATGAATAGAATTGATAGTGTAACTTCAATGCGAAATTACGTCAATAATTTTCTGCATCAAAACTTTATGGGCGAAAAGTGCGATTAATTGCGTTCGAGCGGTTGCCTTAGCGGATTTATGGGATTCGGATGCGTCTTTTTTTCTTTTGCTTTTTTCGTAGCCGGAATGGTGTCGGCTTTAAATTTTTCAGCTTGTTGAATGAATTGCTCGACTTCCGATTTTGATGTTTCCGTGGCGTTGCCGGCGGAGCAGAGGCGGAAAATGCAGGCTGCGCCAAGAATCAGAATTGTGGCGATAATGGCGGCGACAAGCCCCGCACGTTCTGTTTTTGTCAGTTTTTCCATCGTCAAGCAAATATTTTTCCTGCTAAAACGGCGGCAATTAAAAATGGCGCGATGTAGCGAATGAATAGAAAAAATAGCTGGATGATTTTGGTTCTCAATTGGCCTTCGTTCGACGTTTCATTGATGAAAAAGTTTTTTGGCAAGACAAATCCGACGTAAAGGCATACGCCGATTGCAATCACAGGCAACATGATGTTGGAAGTGAAATAGTCGATAAGGTCAAAAATCGTCAAGCCGAATATCGTATAGTCCGACCATGGACCTTGCGACAATGAGCAAACAGAACAAAAGAGCAACATGGGCACGAGAACCACGAGGCATGCTTTGCTGCGCGAAAAGTTGAATTTGTCGCATAAAAAGGCGATGGGAACTTCTGCAACGGAAACGGTAGAAGTCAAAGCTGCCACGACTAAGAGGAAGAAGAACAATGCCGACCATAGTTGAGGCAGGGGAAGTTGCATGAAAATTTGCGGCAATGTGACGAAAATCAATGTCGTGCCTTGCGTCGAGCCTTCGATTCCGAAAGATTTTACGGCAGGGAAAATGATTAATCCCATCATGACGGCAACAAAAAACACCAATCCGGACACGATGCTTGCCGTGCGTGGCATGTTGGTGTCTTTTGGGAAATAGGCTGCATAGGTGATAAGGATGCCCATGCCGAGGCTGAGCGAGAAAAACGCTTGCCCGACTGCGCTAATCAATACGCCGCTATCGAGCTTCGAGAAGTCGGGGCGAAGAAAGAAATCAACGCCGGCCGAAGCGTTCGGAAGGCTTAGCGACACGCCGCAGAACACGATGAGGATGACAAACAAAAGAGGCATTAACATGTTGGACATGCGTTCTATTCCCTTTTTAACGCCATTGAGGAGGATGAAAAGATTTATGAAAATCATGATGGCTGTCCATAGGATTGGACGCCATCCGCTCGAAAGCGAGTCGCTCATTATGTTGCTGAAAAAGGCGGTTTCGGATGTGGCTGTTTGCAGTCCGTCGAAGAGTTCGCCGGTAAGCGACATCCAGAAATATTCCAAAGTCCAGCCGGCCACGACCATATAGTACATCAAGATCAGGTAGGGGGCCAATACGCCCAATACGCCGATGATCCACCACGGCTTTCGGGGCGTTAACTTTTGAAACGCGCTGACTGTGTCGGATCGGCTTCCCCTGCCGACGGCAAATTCTGCGAGCATGACGGGAATGCCCATCAATACGACGCTGATTAGATATGCCACTAAAAAAATAGAACCGCCATTGGCTTGCACTTCATTCGGGAAACGCCATATCGTTCCGAGCCCGACAGCAGAGCCTACGGTTGCTGCAATTACTCCCAACTTGGAAGAAAAACCTGTTTTTGCACTCATTTTTGTTGCAATTTGTCACAAAAATACAACAAATATTTTACAGAATAAAATACGGTTTGAAAATGGACATGCCTTGTCTTTTCTATGGCAATTAATGTTATTTTGTGAGAGCAAGTTGCATTTTTTGATATTTCTTTTGCGATTTGCATGAGGAACTGGTTATTTGTTGTATCTTTACATAAGCTTATAAGGCAGGCTGCCATTTGTCGATTGGTTTGAGATGGCAGGTTGATGGCTTCAAAAAGAGATGGTGAAATTGTTGTATAAAGTCCCTCGATTTTTATTGTCGACCATTGTGATTGCGGTGGTGCTTTATCTTACGTTGTTTCCTCGGCCGTTTGGAAGCGTCCATATTCCTTTGTTTGCCGGTGCGGACAAGGTGGTGCATGGCGTGATGTTTTTGGGCGTGGCGTTTTCTTTGGCGATTGATTTCAGTCGAGTAAGCCGGAAGGTCTCTATAATTTCATTGGCCGTCGCAAGCATGGCATTGGCATCTTTTTTAGGCGGCGCGATAGAGATAGCCCAATGGCAAATGGATATGGGGCGTTCGGGCGATTGGTTCGATTTCGCAGCTGATTTTATCGGTGCTGTGATTGGTGTTGCAATTGCCGCTGCCATGTTGAAAAGGAATTAAACTATGTCGTCGGAGGAAGAAAACATAAATGTTGAGCAAGCCGATGCGCAGATTGCAATGAAAAAACGCGGAGGGAAATTGCGTCGTGCCTTTAAATGGGTTGCGATTGCCGTAGTTTTTTTATGTTTGCTTCCGACGCTTTTGTATATTCCTGCCATACAAAATGCAGTGGTTGGCTTTGTGTCGGAAAAAGTATCGGAATCGACAGGTTATTCCGTTACAATCGGACGTTTTTTGTTGAAATTTCCTTTTCGTGTGTCGGTGAGCGATGTTCTTGTGCTCGATGAGCAGTCGGATACGCTCATGAGCGGAGAGTGCATGGAGTTGAGCGTGCGGTTGCTTCCATTGATAAAAGGCGAAGTGGCGGTAGACGGCGTGGCGGCGCGCAATGCTTTTTACAAAATGACAAGCAGCGATTCTTCAATGGTTTTGACAGCGCGTCTTCGCAAGTTCGATTTGCAGCAAAGCAAGGTGGGGTTGTTGTCGGAACATATTGATTTGTCGAGCGCGGCGATTGACGGTGCGGATGTGGAAGTCGTCATGGATGCAACGCGTGTACGCGATGATGAGGAAGAAAGCGAGCCGGCAACGTGGCTGGTGACGCTTGGCGATTTGCAGTTGTCCGATGTGCGCTATCGAATGTCGATGATGCCGGCGATTGACAGTCTTGACGTGAGATTGGCGAAAGGCGGATTACAAGGAGTTTCGGTCAATATGGCTGTGAATCTGATTCGTGCGAAAACGGTTGAAGCAGAACGGTTGTCGGCGGTTTATTTGATGCCTGATTCTGTTGCTGCTGCGGAGTTTGCTGCTGCTGTCCCTGCCGTGGCGGATGAGAAAACCGAAGAAGCGCAAGCCAAGCCGTGGACCATTCGAGTGGAGCGTTTTCGCGTGCGTGGCAGCGATGCGCAGTATGCTGTTCGTGGCACGCCATCGACAGATGAATTTAATCCGGAAAATATACGCATAGGCGGAATAGATATTCGCATTGACGACTTTTATAACCATGGCGGAATTTTGCAGGTGCCTATTTCAAAAATTGCGATGCGCGAGCATAGCGGTTTGGAGATTAAAGATGCATCCGGCTTGTTGGAAATGACAGATTCTTTGTTGTCAGTGAGACGGTTGCAATTGGAAACGCAGGAATCGTCGATTGCCATCGACGCGGTGGCCGATGCTTCGATTTTGTCGAATGCTCCGGATGCTTCCTTGCGGCTAAGTGTCGAATCGGATGTGGCTATGTCCGATGTGGGGTATTTCGTGCCGGGCTTTAAGTCGGCGTGGGGGGCATTTGAAGGCATGTCGGCTTCTCTTGCTGTGGATATGTCGGGCACATTGCAAGAATTGGAGGTGAAAGAAGTTTCGGCCAAAGTGGCGAATATGATTTCGGTTAAAGCCAAGGGCACGTTTTTCGATTTGAATGATGAGAAAAAAGCCGGTGGAAAATTGATTGTCGATGGCAGGCTTTCCGGCGGCAGGTCCATTCGTTCATTGCTTGGCTTGGGGAAGAATGTGAATGTTCCATTGGTCCGGTTGAAAGGCATGGCCGAGTACAAACAAAAATCATTGGCAGGCGATTTGACGGCGTATGTCGACAGCGGCAAAATCGTAGCCGATGGACGTTGGAACATGTCGCGCGATTCATATCGGGGCAAAGTCCGCTTTGACGGGCTTGATGGCCGTTCGGTCCTTCCGGAAGGACAATTTGGACGAATTGTCGGCGATTTGGAATTTGAAGGAGCCGGTTTCGATCCATATCGCATGTCGGCAGATGCTGCCATGGCTCTTGAAAGCATCGAATTCGACAGTGTAGAATATCGGAATATTAATCTGTCTGCAACTTTGCGGAAAGGGGATTATGACGTTCGTTTGGCATCGGACAATGAATTTGCCGATTTGGATTTGTCGTTGAGAGGAAAAATCACGAAGACAATTTATCAAATGGCAATCGCCGGGCACGTGGAAAATTTGGATTTGACCGAAATGAATTTGTCTGCCGATCGATTGTCGGGCGGCATGGATGTGAAAGGATTCGTTTTTGCCGATGTCGGAAAGAATGATTATGGAGGCGTGCTGAGATTGTCGGATTTGTTTGTGTTGTTGCCAGCCAATACATTCCGTACCGACAGTATCGACTTGGGCTTCCGTTCGGACTCGACGCGTACAAATTTCAGGCTGCGGAATAATGATTTTACGATGCGATTCCATTCGACGGCAAGCATGTTTGCTTTAAGCGACTCTGTGTCGCGAATATTGCCGGAATTGGATACGATGATGACGAAACAATATGTGGATGTGGCAAAAATACAAGCAAAATTGCCACAATTTGACGCTGATGTCCAATCAGGGAATCGAAATATAGTGCATGCCTATTTGGAAGGTTCGGGCGTGTCGTACGATCGTTTCGATTTGACCTTGCGCAATGCGGATGAATTTGATGCCGCTGGACAGTTAGACCGTTTAATCATCGGGGAAGTTTTGTTCGACACGTTGACTCTCGACATGGCTGCCCGCGACAAATTGCGATACCGCATAGGCGTGAACAATTCGGCAAAGAATCAAGAATTCATGAAGGAGGCATATATTGAAGGCAATATTGGCGGCAACAGCATGGATGCTTTCTTTTTGCAGAAAGACCAATTCGATGAAGTCGGGTTTGAGTTTGGCGTGAAAGCGGAATTGTCGGATTCAATTGTTTCGGTAGGGTTGTTTCCTGAAAAGCCGCGCATAGCTTTTCTCGATTGGAAACTCAACGAGGGCAATTATGTAGCATACAATTTGTCGAATGGCAAGATAAAGGCGGATATGTCGATAGAAAATGCGGAGCGCGGATATATAAATATTTATACGGCACGCGATAACCAATTTCATAATGGCGTCAACGTAGAGTTGTCGGGAATAGAATTGAGGGATTGGCTTGTGATGTCGCCATTCTCGCCTCCGATAGAAGGAGCTCTTTCGGCAAAAGTGTCGGTGAATTACAATGAAAAACTGTATTGGGGAACGGGCGAGGTGCTAATCGATGATATGCGTTACGGGAAGCGCCCTGTCGGCGATTTGCGATTGGATACCCGTCTTGCGTTGACCGGCGAACGAGGGAATGTGTATGCGCTTGCCGGCATGGATATTGACGGCCATCGCTTTTTGTCGATGCGCGGATATCGTTTGGATTCTGTTCCGGAGCCTCAATACGATTTGCATTTGGAAATCGACAGTTTGCCGCTTTCCACAGTCAGTGCATTCATGCCGGAATCGGCGGGCACATTGACAGGCGCGTTGAATGGAAAAATTGCCGTGAGCGGCAATTTGAGCGCCCCGAAATTAGATGGATATTTGCAATTTGATTCGGCAAGGATAAAAATGCCGATGTTCGGGACATCGTTGGCTTTCGACGACGAGAAGATACCGGTGGAGGACGGCGTTGTCAGGTTTAATGCTTATGATGTGGTGGGAGCAAACGGCAATCCGCTGACTTTCGATGGATTTGTGCGTTTGTTTCCGATGGAGGAAATGTATACGGATTTAAAAATAAAAGGTCGCAATGTGCAAATTGTCGATGGAAAAAAGACCGGAAAGTCGGAATTGTATGGCAAAGGGTTCATTGATGCGAATGCGTCGATTGTAGGGTCTGCCGATATGCTCGACATGAAGGCAACGCTGAGCGTGCTTGCCGGCACGAATCTGACTTATGTCTATCAGTCGGGGGCGGTCGCCTTGTCGGAAGCCGGCGACGATGACATGCTCCGATTCGTGAATTTTAGCGATACGACAACAATCGTTGCCGACACTTTGGCAGTGCGCCCGTTTGGCATGAAAGTGAAAGCGGCGTTGATCGTGCAACCGAATGCGTTGTTTACTGTGAACTTGTCGCCGGATGGAAAGAATTGTGTCCAAATCGACGGCGACGGTATGTTGAGCTATTCTCAAAACGATCAAGGCGATATGAGTTTAATAGGGCGCTATACGCTTCGCGACGGTTTTGTGCGTTATTCGCCTCCGATGATGTCGGAAAAATTGTTTAAGTTTCAAGATGGCGGCAGCCTGACATGGACCGGAAATTTATTGAATCCGTCAATCGATGTGACTGCAATCCAATCGATGAAAGTAAACATCGGAGGAGGCAATCAAGGGTCGCGCACAGTGCCGTTCGATGTGATGCTGAAAGTCGGGAATACGTTGAGTTCGTTGGACGTGTCGTTTGATTTGGCATCGGAAGGCGATATGACGATAGCCAATGAATTGGCCGGCATGTCGGCAGAACAACGTTCGACACAGGCTATGAACTTGTTGCTCTATAACACGTATACAGGACCTTCGGCTTCTGCGGGGGCTGCCGGCTTGCTGTCGGAAAACATGGCTTTTTCATTCCTTGAATCAGTTGTGAACAATTGGGCGGCAAATAATATTTCGGGCATCGACTTGTCGTTTGGAATCGATCAATACGACAAAGTGGTCGATGGGGCGACGTCGACTACCACGAGCTATTCTTATCAGGTTTCGAAGAGCGTGTTTGACGATCGGTTTAAGATTGTCGTTGGCGGCAATTATGTGTCGGATGCATCGGCGGAAGACAATTTGTCGCAAAATCTTCTGAACGATCTTTCGTTTGAATACAAGCTGAACAAGACGGGCACGATGTATGTGAAGTTGTTCCATCACAAGGAATATGAAAGTATTCTTGAAGGCGAAATCACCGAAACGGGAGCCGGATTCGTATGGAAACGCAAAATCGCTTCATGGCGCGATATGTTCAGGTTCTTGAAACCTCGTCGGGATTCAATGCAACGAGAAGGAAAAACAGGGCAGCAATGAGAAAAACAGGATTCATATTATTCTTGCTTGGGTTGTTCGTGCTTTCGTCGTGTTCCACCACTTCGAGGCTCGGCGAAGGGGAAGTGCTATATACCGGCGTGAAAAAATTACATGTCGAAGCTGTGGCAGATACGATAGAAATACCGTCGGGGGTGTCGGACAATATTAAGGAAATTATTAATGTGCCTGCCAACAATTCGTTGTATTCTCCTTATGTGCGATCTCCTTTCCCGTTGGGATTGTGGCTTTATAATCATTGGCCGGAGGATTCAAAAGGCCTGAAAGGGTGGATATATCGCAAATTTGTGGAAGAACCGGTTCTAATGTCGGATGTGCGGCCGGATTTGCGGATGAAGATGGTGGAAGACATGCTGGATAAAAATGGTTATTTCGGTTCGACTACATCCTACGAACTTAAATACGACAAGAAAAATCCTCGCAAGGCGCGTGTTATCTATAATGTGGAAGTGGCTGCTCCGAAACGGTTGTCGGAAATCCGCTATTTGCCCGACACGACAGAACTTTATCGTGAACTGAATGCCTATTTTAAACGCGACAAATATTTGCAGGTGGGAGAAGTGCTTTGCAATGATTCGTTGTCTGTTTCTCGCACGCGAGTGACGAACAGAATCAGAAATCATGGATATTATTATTTCCGGCCGGAATATATTAACTACTTGGCAGATACGATTATGGCGGGAGAAAATGGCGTCGTGCTGCAAATTGCGCTTTCTTCGAAAGCGCCTGAAAAAGCTTTGCGAAAGTTTTATGTCGGCGATGTGACGACTGTGGTGATGCGGGCAGAAGGCGGAGGAACGCCCGATACATTGCAAACCGACAGAGGCAAAGTGATACAGATGCGTCCGTCAAAATTGAGAAAATCCTTGATACCTTCGTGCATAACATTTAAGGAAGGCGAGCCGGTAAATGTGAGGCGGTTGTCGACAACGCAATCCTACCTTTCGCGGTTGGGCATATTCAGTTATATTTCCGTGACGGCGACTCCGCTCGACGAAGCAGTTTCCGACACGCTGGATTTTCAAATTGCTTGCCGGTTTGATTCTCCATTGGAGACGCAATTGGAAACAAATCTAACTTCTAAATCGAATAGTTATTTGGGACCGGGGCTGTCGTTCCAAGTGACGAACCGTAATTTGTTTGGCGGGGGAGAACGGCTCACTTTGAAATTGGATGGCGCTTACGAATGGCAAATAGGCAAAGTAGACGGCCGGCGTTCGGACTTTAATTCCTATGAAATAGGTCTTAATGCTGAGCTTGCTTTTCCGCGCCTGTTGGCTCCGAAATTTATTCCATTCACCAATAGGGAATTGGCATGGACGCGATTGTCGTTGGGCGGAACGTTGATGAACCGGCCGCATTTTTTCAAAATGGCGCAATTCGATTTCGGATTTAATTACGAATGGAAAGCGTCCCGATATTCACGAAACCAAATCACATTGTTTGGATTGAAATATAATAAATTGCTGGCGACGACGCCGGAGTTTGATGCCACGATGGCAGAAAATACGGCGATTGCTTTAAGTTTTGAAGATCAATTTATTCCAAAATTAGGCTATACGTACACTTACGACAGAAGCTTCGGGCGGCATCGCGACGATAATCACTTGACGTTGCAGGCTTCGTTCACGGAGGGTGGAAATGTGTTTTCCGGTTTGTGGTCGCTGTGTGGGACAAAAGGAGAAAAGCAGCTTTTCGGCACGCCGTTTTCCCAATTTGTGAAAGGGACTGTGCAGATTGTTTATTCGCGGCGATTGAGCGGCGAACATCGATTGGTGTCGAGGGTATTTGCCGGAGCTGCGCACGCTTATGGCAATTCGCAGGAAGTGCCTTACGGCGAGCAATTTTATGTCGGGGGCGCCAATTCCATTCGGGCGTTTGCCGTGCGGTCGATAGGTCCCGGAAGCTATCATGACGGGGATGTTTCTGCCAATGGCTATTATGACCAAACCGGAACATTCCGCTTCGAAATGAATTTGGAATACCGCTTCCCATTGTTGGGCATTTTAAAAGGCGCTGTATTTATGGATGCCGGCAATATCTGGTTGCTAAAAGACGATCCGATGCGCCCGGGCGGAAAACTTTCCGCACGCAATTTCTTTGACGATCTCGCGCTCGGCACAGGCGTCGGGCTGCGTTTGGATTTGGGCATGATTGTAGTCAGGGGCGATTTGGGCATAGGATTGCATTTGCCTTACGATACAGGAAAAAGCGGCTATTACAATATGGAAAAATTCGGGAACAGCCTTGCATTCAACTTGGCAATCGGATATCCATTTTAGTGCGCGTTCATTCGCTTCGGAACGATGCGATGTGTAGAGAGACGAGCACGGCGATGCAGAACAATAGGATGTCGATTGCTACCGCAAAATTACCTAAGATGATGCATAAAAGCATAGAAGCCCATAGCAATGAAATGGCATAGGCTTTTGCTTTCAGGGGGATTACTTTTTTATTGATGAAATTGCGTATGTAGTTTCCCAAGTATCTGTTTGTGATCAGTTTTTCATACAGTTTCTGCGAGCTTCTCGCATATAGATATGCGGCAAGCAGAAGCAATGGCGTTGTGGGAAGCAACGGCAGGAAAATGCCTAAAATGCCTAATCCGACACATATCGTACCGGCAACGATGTAGAAATATTTCATCGATTGCTGGCTGTCGATTTATGTGAACAATTCCATTTGCTCGGGCGCATTTGGATTGCCGGCGTGTCGTTTCTCTTGCTTGTTGGCGGGTTTTTCTTCCGGTTCTTCGTCTTCCTCTATGGGGATGGAAACTGAAGGCGGAGTAGGCAAGAGCCAATCCGTGTATTCGGAAGAATAGTCGATGGCAGAGACGGTAGTTTGCTTTTTCTTTTCCGGAACGACGTGTTTCGGTTCGCTTTCTTCGACTGTGTCCACGCTCATGTCGATGGATCTTTTCGCCGTCTTTTTTTCTAACTGCTTTTGAAGCGACGCGTTTTCATTGCGTAATGATTCGATTTCGGTACGCAGTTTTTCTTCTTCATCAGCGTGTTGTTTTTGAGTCCTTTCTGCGGATTCTTTCAATTGTCGTGCAAGTTTGTCTGTTTCTTCCGCTTTTTCTGCAAAAAGTTTGGCTTCATGAGTTTTAGAGGCAAGCTCGTTTTTCAGTTCGTTTATTTCGTCGCGTAGCGACATGTCTGTGCCTTTTTCGGCAAGTTGCCGGTTCAAGGCATACATTTCGTCGTTTTGTCGTTGGATGGATGCTTGCAAGCCGGAGATAACAGTTTTGTATTTTTCAATTTCTTCGGCAAGAGTTGAATCGGCTTGTTGGTTTTCGGCTGCCGGCTGATTTTTCAAAGTCAATATTGTCTCATCCAATTGCTCAATTTTTTTCAGCAAAGCGTCTTTTTCGATTTTGAGCGCTTCGCATTCTTCCTGCACAACTTTTATTTCGGCTTCATTGACGGCAGACACTTTCAACTTGTTCATCAAGCTCTTTGTTTCCAATTGGAATTGCTCTTTTTCGGCTTCTGCCGTTGCCGTTTTTGCTTCCAATGCTGCGATTCGCTCGTTGAGCGCCGCTTTTTGGCGTTCGAGGCTCATCATGCGGTTTTTTTGGCTTTCGTTTCTTTCGGAGGCTTCCTTTGCTTGCTTGGCAGCGTCGGCTATTTTTTGCTCCATTTCTATCCTGTCGGAAAGCCATTCCTTTTTTGCCGACTCTTCGCATTTTTTGATTATTTCCGACATGGCTTCGTCGAAGTCGGCAGCAATCAGTTGCCGAATGTATTGAATTTGGGCATTTCTGTCGATATATTTTTTTGTATAATCGGGCAAAGATGTGTTGAGTATGTCGATGAGCTTTTCAATGATTTTCATGCGCATTTTTTCATCGATGTCGGCAATGGAGAGCGACGGCCGTTGATTTGCCGGCTCTTCTGACGGCGCAGGGACATGATGAGTTTCGTCTTTGAACGGGTTGATGTATGGAGTCCGTTCGACGGATTCTTGCATGTCGGCAGTATTTTCATTTTCCGTTTCCGGAAAACCCAATATGTTTTTTAAGTTGTTGAATAACGACATAATTCTTATGGTTTATATGCAGGTTTTACAATTAAGCCTAATCCGGTTTTCCCGTTTATGCTGATGGATAATGGTTCTTCGAAAGCGACAACTCTGACAAGCTCGCTTTCGTAGGCGGCCGGCAAAGCGTTGAGATAGTCGTAGTCGCAAATCTCTCCGGCTTTCCCGATGGTGAGGTATCCGACTCCGAATGAAGTCAGATTTTGGAAAAAATGCGTGCCTTGGCTCGGCTCGATTTTGTATCCGGGCAGGGCGGTTTCTGCTATTATGCGTGCGGCAGATATGTGTTGCCATTTGACGGGTACGCCCAATGCCGGATCGCTTGTGCCCCACCGTCCGGGCCCGATAAGCGCGTAGCCGGCATTTTCGTCAATATATTTTTTGTTGAGTTCGGCAATCTCGTTTGCAATTTGCGGCGTTTTAAGAGATGAGAAATTTTGCGGCTTGACGTAGACAATGGCGCGAACATCGTCCATTGTGCCATGTCCTAATGCCGACAGGCTTTTTAAGATGATTTGATTGTCGGGTGTTTCGGCAATTTTCTCGTCGAGCATCTCTTTGCGGTCGACAATGGGTCGGATTTGCAGCCAATACATGGAGCCTTTTTGCGTCCCGTCGGGCGCGATAGAGCCGGCAAATTCTATTTCCACCGGCCGCCGCATCTCTTTTGCTCCTTCGGTGAGCATGAAATCGACTATTTCTGCCAATGGGAATGCTTTGTGCTTTAAAATATTGGCGAATGTGACAACGCGTCGCCCCTTTCCATAGTCATTGTCGCGAATCACTTGGTCGGCAGGGTCGTAGGTCGACACCATATATTTGAGCGAGCCATTGGCTGCGGCGTCTTGTATGTTGCATTTCTTGATGTTGAATCCGTCGTCGATGCGAAATGAGTTGTTGATGTCGTGCGTGTCCAATGCGTAAAATTGCGTTTGCGTGTCGCGCAGCGCTGTGTCGATGGTGCTTGTTTGCAACACTTTGTCCGGATGGCGCGGCGAGAATCGCAACGCTAATCCGCCGTCGACAATATATTTTCCGAGACCCACGGCAATTTCGGCAACTCCGTCGTCGGGGCGCTCGTCGTTGATGGGATAGTAGTTGAGCGAACGGCCTACCCCTGAAAACGAGGGATAAAAACAATCGCCGTATTCTTTTCCCACGACTTCTTGGATAATGATGGCCATTTTTTCTTGGTCGATGAGGTTGCTTGTCGCAGTCATGTAGGCTTTGCTGTCGGCGAAATAGACGGATGCATAGACGCTTTTTATGGCATCGCTGAGCAGCCGGTACATTTCATACTTGTCGGCAAGGCGGGGAATCATGTAGGTGGAGTAGACACCCGCGAATGGCTGATAGTGGGAATCTTCGAGCAGGCTGGAACTGCGAATAGCCAATGGCTTGTCGATAACGTCGAACAGTGCGAAAAAATCATCTTTCAAGCTGTGCGGCAGGTTTGCTTCGATGAATTTGTCGAGGATCACTTCGTCGGGCGCGTCGGAGAGTGCAATCGGGAAGAGGTTGTTTTCTTCCATGAATTCATCGAAAATGTCCGTGCAAAGCACAACGCTTCGCGGGATTGACACCGTGACCCCGTCGAAGTTGTCGCATATCGGATATTTCTTTATGATAGAATCGATGAACGCGAGTCCGCGTCCTTTCCCCCCGAGCGAGCCTTGCCCGATGCGGGCGAAATTGGAATAATAGTCGAACCTGTTTTTTTTGAATATCGCTACGATTCCTTTGTTTTTCATTCGCCGGTATTTCACGATGAGGTTGAAGAAAAATTCTTTGACCTTCGGGGCTTCTTTGATGTCGCGGAAGCGGTGTGCTTGGATGATTTCCGCAATGGGAAACATCGCCCGCGAGTAGAGCCATCGCGAGATGTCGTTGCGAGATGCGTGGTAGAGCAACGAGTCGTCGGGAATCTTGAACATGTTGTCTTGAAATTCCTTCAAGTCGTTGACGCGCATCACTTCTTCTCCTGTCGACGGATTTCTGAAAACAAATGCGCCAAATCCGAAATTTTCGGAAATGATATTGCGCAAATCGACCGGAAATTTTTTGCTGTTTTTGTCGATAAACGATAGCCCCAATTCGTCGGCGTGTTTTTGGTTTTCGCTTTCCGACGATTCGAGAATGATGGGCACGTAAGGATCGGCGGCTTTGATTTCTTTTGCCAGCTTCACTCCGGCGAGCTTGTCTTTTTCCCCGTTGCGAGAGAAAGAAATATCGGTGACGACGCCTAATATCTTATTTTGGTATTTTCTGTACAAAGTCATGGCTTCTTCGTAGGTGCGGGCCAAAATGACTTTGGGGCGGCCTCTCATGCGCAGCATCTGTTCGTGCTCGTTGAGCGCTTCGGTCGAGAAAATGAGCGATTGTTTTAATAGGAATTTATAAAGGTAGGGGAGAACGGATGAATAGAACCTTACGGAATCCTCGACCAAAAGAATTGTCTGGATGCCCACTTCGAGAATGTCGTTGTCGCTATTCATCTTGTCTTCCATCAATTTGATGATGGCCAGCAGCAAATCGACGTTGCCCAGCCAGCTGAAAACATAGTCGACACCCGAAAAATCTTCATTTGCCAATCGTCTCGACACTTCTTTGGAAAATGGAGTCAATACGACAAATGGAATTTCGGGATACATTTGCTTGATGTTTTTTGCTTCTCGGAAAGTTTCGCCAATGTCGATGCCCGGCATGGCGATAATGAGGTCGTATTGCTTCGATTTGAGTGTTTCGTATGCGCCCGCGTAGTCGCTTGTTCGTTTCACTCGCGGGGGCGAGCTAAGGTTCAACGCTGTATATTCGAGATACAGTTGTTCTTCCACTCGGCCGTCTTCTTCCATCATGAAAGCGTCGTAGGGCGACGCGATCAGCAAAACGTTGTGGATGCGTTTTTGCATCAAGTTTTGAAATGCGGTGTCGTGCAAGTATAATTGACTTAGCTTCGCTTCGTTCATTTTTTTGTTTCTTAGGGCAAAGATAATGCAAACCGAGCGCAGAAGCGCCAAACTTGTTTGAGCGATTATGCCGAGGTGCAGCTTATCTTATGCAAATTTAGTGAAAACTAATTGTTCTTCCAATATTGCATTGCTATAATCGATTCACTTGCTTTTGACGTTTTTGGAAAAAACTGATGAAACGGCATATTATGGCAGCAATCAGCATGGTTGCGAGATTAATACAGAATGTGAATGGCAGTGCTGTGTTAAAAGAGTGTTAAATTAAATGGAATACTTTTGATTTCACATACGAATAAATAAATTTACAAAAATTTATTTCTAACATAAAACTACCGGCCATGATAAAATCTGTATTGTTTACGGGAATGCTGCTATGCTTGTCGGTTCCTGCATTTGGACTTGAAGTGAATGAGAAGTTTGGAAAACCGACGATGGAGGAAATGGAAATGACGGTTTATGATGCCGATCCGGAGGCAGATGCCGTTGTTTTGTATAAAGAGGGCAACGTGAACTATCGTTTCGACGCATCGTCGTCAAGCGGTTTTATTATAGAATACGATGTCGTGGAGCGTATCAAGGTGTTGACTTCCGACGGTGTGGATTTTGCAAATGTCAGTGTGGGGTATTACGATTCAGGCTTGGCCTCCGATTGGACAGAGAAAATTATCAATGTCAAAGCAGCGTCGTTCAATCTTGAAAATGGGAAAATAAAGAAGACGGATTTGGACAAAGACATGATTTTCAAAGAAAACGTGTATGAAGATTATTGGCGATTGAAATTTTCGATTCCGGAAGTGAGAGCCGGTTCCGTCATAGAATACAGGTATAAAATCGTGTCCGAACGGCTTGCGACATTGCGTACATGGCAATTCCAGCATAGTATCCCGACATTGTGCAGCCGGTTTGAAGTGGCCATCCCCGAGTATTTCATTTTCAATATATCCAAGAAGGGTTATGAAGACCTTGAAATCGAGCAAAACAATGTGCCGAAGAAATATTCGATTGTGATTCGCGGCGATATGGGATACCATGAATGCATGGCTCGGGAAATCAAGGCGGAAGGCATGAATCTGCCGGCGCTTAAAGAAGATGAGTACATATTTGATATCGACGAGTATATGACGCAAATAGCGTTTGAAATATCGGGCGTCAACTATCCGTGGGACACTTATAAAAGTTTTAGCACGACATGGGAGGACGTCGATAAAATTTTCAATGATAGCGGAAGTTTCAAAAAGGGCTTGCGTCTCGACAATCCGTATAAGGGCGAAATTGCTTTCGACTCATCTGCCAATGTGCTTGCCAAGTCGGCAGCCATTGTGCGCCATGTGGGCAGTCGCTTGAAATGGAATGGCGAGTATCAATTTACCGACAAGGATATAGACGACAGAATTAAGGAGGGAATCGGATCGAATGCGGTGATAAATTTTGCCATTATGAGCATGATGCGCGAAAATGACATCCAATGCTATCCGGTGGTTTTGCGTTTGCGTTCCCACGGAATGTTGCCTTTCGTGCATCCGACTTTCGACGATTTGGATACATTTGTGGTCGGCTTTGAGGACGAGCAAGGCAAGCAGCATTTTATCGACGGGTCGTATACGGATTGCGGCGTGGATATATTGCCTGTCGATATGCTTGTAGACAAAGCACGCATCATAACGCCTGACTATGAGGGCGAACGGTGGGTTTCGCTTTCCCGACTGTCGTCGAATATGTCGCGGACCAACATTCTTGTCAATATTTCCGGCGACACACTGCGTTGCATGGAGCGGCAAATGTTGTCGGGACAATATGCGGCCGCCTTTAAAAAAGCATACAAATCGACTGCCGACAGCGCTAAATTCGTGGATGCGCTTGCCACAAGCATGAATGCAACAATATGCGATGTTCGCTTCAAAGGGATGACAGACAATACAGCTTCTATTGTCGTCGACACACAATATGAATTGACTGCGGAAGCGACAGATTCGTTGATTTATATTTATCCGACGATTACGCCTGCAATGCTGGAAAACCCGTTTGTCGAAGAAACACGCGAATTGCCTGTCGAGTTCGGCTATCCGACGGAGCGGGTGACGATGGTGCAACTGACGATTCCCGACGGTTATTATTTGGAAGAACTGCCCGAACAAATGCTGCTTCGTTCGGAAAACAATGAAATTGAATTTTCTTTTGTGTCCAATCTGACAGGGAATAATCTGACGATGATTTACAAGCACAAAGTAAATGCCACATTGTTCCCATACGATTTGTATCCGTTATTGCACGAGATGTATACTCGCATTGCGGACAAAAACAACGAGATGATTGTGTTGAAGAAAAAATCGTAGCCGATGGGACGCTTTTCTTTGACTGCTTGCGTGTTGATGCTTGCCGGAGTTGCGCTCCATGCGCAAGGGCAATTCGTTGTGGTTGCAACAAATTTTGCATTGGCAGAAGGAGCGAATTCGATCGTGTTGAATGAACAGACAGACGTGAAGATAACGTCGGTCGAAAAGGGGACAGTGAAATATGTCCGGACAGTGGCGGTTCTTTCTCGAAAAGGAGCAGATGCCGGTTTGTTCAGTTGCGGGTGTGACAAGTTTACCGAGCTTGCCAATTTTAAAGGGACGGTTTACGATGTGTTGGGAAAGGAAGTGCGAAGCATTTCCCGCCGCGATTTGGAGCGAACGGCATACAGTCCCGACTTGGCATCCGACAGTTATGCTTATTTTTACAATTTGCAGATGCCCGATTATCCTTATGTCGTTACTTATGAATGGGAAATCGACTTGAAAAACGGGGTGGCTTTTTTGCCTTCGTTTTTCCCGATAGAGGACTATGAACAATCGTTGATACATGCCGAATATTCTGTGACGGCTCCGGCCGAAGTCGGGTGCCGGTATAAATTGTTTAATATACCGGATAGTTTGGTGGAAAAAACAAATGCAAATGGGATGGAATCCATAACGATTGCGATAGACTCTGTGGAAGCCATCGAGAAAGTGCCTTATGCCGGCGGTTTGGACTTGATTGTTCCCCATGCCCTAATTGCGCCGCGAACATTTGCTTTGGATAAAAAAGAAGGCACGTTTGAGTCGTGGAAAACGATGGGAGAATGGTTCTACAAGCTCGGCTTGGGAAGGGATGAATTGGATTCCAAAACAAAGGAACTGGTGCACGAACTTACCGATACATGCCGGACAAACCGCGAAAAGGCCAAAGCATTGTACGAGCATTTGGCGAAGACCACCCGCTATGTGAATATCAGCCTTGGCATCGGGGGACTTCAGCCGGCAAAGGCTTCCGACGTGGCAAAATGGGGTTTTGGCGATTGCAAGGGTTTGTCGAACTACATGTGTGCCATGCTTCGCGAAGCGGGCGTTGCTGCGCGATATGTGCTTATTTCCACGAAACAAAAGGATTTGTATCACGATTTTCCATCGCATGGACAAATGAACCATGTGGTGGCGGAAGTGCCGCTCGAAGGCGATACGATTTGGTTGGAATGTACGGCTCCGACGTTGCCGTTCGGGTATGTTCATTCCGACATAGCCGGACACGAGGCATTGGAAATTTCTGAAAATGGGGGGCGAATTGTGCGTTTGCCATCCTATCCGGATTCGTTGTCCATGACAAGTAAAAATTATCATGCTGTAATCGATTCGGATGGTTCGGCGACGCTGAAGGTGGAAGAGCGGTATACGCTCGATAATTATGAATGGAGCTCGGAGTATGCGAAATTTCCTTATGCGGAATTTGTCAAACGTACGCGAAGGCAATCCAGCATTAGCGACGGAGAGATTGACTCGCTGGCATACGACGACATAAAGACGGGCATCCCAGAATTTCGAATGTCGTATGTGGTTGAAAGCTCGCGTTTTGCACGCCGTTCCGGCAGCCGGTTGTTTGTTCCGCTCAATGTGTTTCGTAGCGGGAACGACAAAATTTCGTTGGAAAAGAATCGCAAGCGACCATTTGTTTTGACGCACGATATGCGTAGCGATACGATTACGGTGGCGATACCATCGAACTATGTCGTTGAGTCGATGCCTGCCGACAAGGTCGTGAGAAACGAATTTTTCGATTTCACTTCGAAATGCACGGTTGAGGACGGCAATATCGTAATCGTTCAGCGGTTTTGGGTGAAGCGTGGAAAATATCCTGCGGAAATAGCGGCTTCGTTTGAGGAAGGCCTTAATGCAGCAACCGATGCGTATAACGACAGAATCATTCTGAAATGCAAGTGAGATACTAAGGCAAGCTGAAAAAGCAACGGGAAACATTCGCAATCTGCGTGCAAATGTTTCCCGCCGTTTTTTGCAGAGGCTATGTTGCTATGCAATGCCTTTGCCGTGGCAATTTTTGTATTTCTTGCCGCTACCGCACGGACATGGGTCGTTGCGCCCAACTTTCGGGCCGACTTTGATGGGGTCGGTGCGTTGCATGCGTTGCGGGCCTCGCGCGGCACGGCGCTGCTCGTCTTGTCCCGGATATTCTTCTTTGTGAGCGGTGTATTTGCGATAGTCGTCGCGTTGGCTCTGCAAAGGCGGTTGTACCGGTTGCGGCGAAGGCATCGTCGGCGAAACCGACACGTTTCCGGAGGGTTGCTGCGCAGCTGCTTGCGCTTGTACGGGGATTTGGCCTCGCATCAGGGAAGCAACGGCTTTGGCATTCATGGCATCGAGCATGGCATCGAACATTTTGAATGATTCAATTTTATAAATCACCAACGGGTCTTTTTGTTCGTAGCTTGCATTTTGAACGGATTGACGCAATTGGTCGAGTTCGCGCAAATGCTCTTTCCATGCTTCGTCGATCGACATTAAAAGGATGGCTTTTTGCCATGCCTTGGCTATGTTTTTGCATTTTTCGTTGTAGGATTCTTCCAAATCCACAGCAATGCCGTAGACTCTCTTTCCGTCGCTGATAGGCACGCGGACGAGCCCTTTGCCTCCATGGTTTTCCACGATGTCGGCAATGACCGGCATGGCTGTTTCTGCCATTTTCTCCGTGCGGCGGTTGAATGTTTCGACTGTTGCTTTGTAGATAGCTTCGGTGCGATTTTGTTGATTCATCGATCGGAATTCTTTTTCGTCGAAAGGCGGTTCGATTCCGAACGTAGTCAATACGTCCATGCGAAGATCTTCATAGTCGTCCAAGCTGCCATAGCGTTTCACGATGTTTTCGGCTGTTTCGTAAATCATGTTCATGATGTCGATGCCGATGCGTTCGCCCATTAATGCGTGATGGCGGCGTGAATAAATCACTTTCCGTTGGGCATTCATCACATCGTCGTATTCCAACAGGCGCTTGCGGATGCCGAAGTTGTTTTCTTCGACGCGTTTTTGCGCGTTTTCAATGGAGCGTGTCACCATGTTGGCTTCGATCGGTTCGCCTTCTTTCAATCCGAGATGGTCGAGCATTTTTACGACACGGTCTGTCGCAAACAAACGCATGACGGTATCTTCAAACGACACGAAGAATACGGACGATCCGGGGTCGCCTTGGCGGCCGGAACGACCGCGCAACTGGCGATCGACGCGTCGAGATTCGTGGCGTTCGGTGCCGATGATGGCCAAACCACCCGCGTCTCTCACTTCCGGCGCGAGCTTGATGTCGGTACCGCGTCCTGCCATGTTGGTGGCGATTGTCACGACGGCTTTTTGTCCGGCTTTTGCCACAATTTCGGCTTCTTTTTGGTGAAGTTTCGCGTTTAAGACGTTGTGCGGGATGTGGCGCAGGCTCAGCATCCTGCTCAGCAATTCCGAAATTTCTACGGATGTCGTTCCGACTAAAACCGGCCGACCGGCATCCACCATGCGCTGTATTTCTTCGATGACAGCATTGTATTTTTCTTTTTTCGTCTTATAGACACGGTCGTTCATGTCGATACGCATGACCGGCTTGTTTGTCGGGATTGTAACGACATCCAGTTTGTAAATATCCCAAAATTCGCCTGCTTCTGTTTCTGCCGTACCCGTCATGCCGGCGAGCTTGTGGTACATGCGGAAATAGTTTTGCAGCGTGATGGTGGCGAAAGTTTGTGTGGCGGCTTCCACCTTGACGCCTTCTTTTGCTTCAATTGCTTGATGCAGCCCGTCGCTGTAGCGGCGTCCTTCCATGATACGTCCTGTCTGTTCGTCGACGATTTTGATTTTGTTGTCGTCGATGACGTATTCGATGTCGCGGTCGAAAAGGGTATATGCTTTCAGCAATTGATTGACTGTATGCACGCGTTCGGCTTTGACGGCATAGGTTTGCGCGTATTGCGCTTTCTTTTCTGCCTTTTCTTCGGGCGACAGCTGCTCGTTTTCCAGTTCTGCCAATTGCGTCGTGATGTCGGGAAGGATGAAGAACGACGGGTCGTCGCTGGTGCCGGTCAGCACGTCGATACCTTTGTCGGTCAATTCGATGCTTCTGTTTTTCTCGTCGATTACGAAGAAAAGCGGATCGGTCACGATGGGCATTTGCTTGCTGTTGTCCTGCATGTAGAATGCTTCGGTTTCGAGCATGAGCGGTTTGATGCCTTCTTGGCTGAGATACTTGATGAGCGGTCCGTACTTAGGCAAGCCTTTGTAGGCGCGGAACAACAGCAATGCGCCTTCTTTTCGCGTGTCTTTGTCGTCGGATGCGATTTTCGCTTTTGCTTCGGTCAGCAAGGAAGTGACAAGTTTGCGTTGCGCGTTGACAACCTTTTCGACATTCGGCTTGAATTGTTCGAACATTTGGTCGTCGCCTTTCGGGACTGGCCCTGAAATGATGAGCGGCGTGCGGGCATCGTCGATGAGCACGGAGTCGACCTCGTCGACAATGGCGTAGTTGTGCGACCGCTGAACCAAATCGAGCGGGGAAGTTGCCATGTTGTCGCGCAGATAGTCGAAACCGAATTCGTTGTTTGTTCCGAATGTGATATCTGCATTGTAGGCTTTGCGGCGTTCCGGAGAGTTCGGTTCATGCTTGTCGATGCAATCGACCGACAATCCGTGGAACATGTAAAGCGGTCCCATCCATTCGGAGTCGCGCTTCGACAGGTAGTCGTTGACGGTGACCATGTGGACGCCATTTCCCGTGAGTGCATTCAAGAACACGGGGAGCGTAGCCACGAGCGTTTTACCTTCGCCGGTTGCCATCTCCGCGATTTTGCCTTGATGCAAGACGATACCTCCGATGAGCTGCACGTCGTAGTGTACCATGTCCCATGTGATTTCATTGCCGCCGGCCATCCAATGGTTGCGGTATATGGCTTTGTCGCCTTCGATGGAAAGGAAGTCTTTTCCTTCTGCTGCCAATTCGCGGTCGAAATCGCTGGCTGTGACTTCGATTGTTTCATTTTCTTTGAATCGCCGTGCTGTTTCGCGGACGATGGCGAAGACTTCGGGCAAATGCTTGTTGAGCTCTTTTTCGAGCGTTTCGAGTATTTCTTTCTCGATTCCGTCGATTTTTTCCCAATAGGGTTCGCGTTTCTCGTATTCGAGTGTCTCGATTTGAGCCTTGATGTCGGCAATTTCTTTTTTCTTGTCGGCAGTGCTTTCTGCCAACGCTTCTTTGATTTTTGCGACGCGTTCACGCAACTCGTCGTTCGACAGTTCGGCGAGGGTCGGGTATATCCGGTTTATTTGATCGACTATCGGTTGGATTTCTCGCAAATCGCGTTGCGATTTATTGCCGAAAATCGATTTTAGAAAATCATTAAATCCCATAATAGATTATAGTTATGAGGTGAGAAAATTTTATTTGTGATTTGAATTTATAATGCGGTTCGGGCGATGCGCCCTTGAAGTCAAAGGCCGAGCGGCATTTGACGGGCAGCATTTGGCGAACGTATCCTTAACGTCCGGCAAATGGTCGGCGCCAACAAATCTGCATCGATTGGCGTAGAAACTTTTTGCGGAGCAATGCCCGGCGCGATGATAAAGAAGGGTGCACTCACGGCATTGACTACGGAATGGGTAGTTTTGCCGGTGTTGAAATCGTCCAATATTTGCCATCCGGGGGCAATTTCGAGGAAAACGTCTCCGGATTCTTGCGAGTGGACCGACTTGTGGAGTCGAGCCAATTCGTCGCTTGCCGGATTGTTGAGTATTTCATCGAAAGTGTATGCCTCAACCACGCCTGACATGCGGCGAAGGAAATCGCCGGCAATTTTGCGCAGCTGCTCGATTGGTATGTTTTTTTCTTTTGCGAGTTTTTCGTTGAGATATACAATCTCGTTGTGATAGCCGTTGACCCAATTGCCATTGCCGTACAAAGCCATAAGGTACATATTGAGCAATGAAACGGCTTTGCGCGACGAAAATTCTCCGGTCGGGATGTTGAATCGCGGTTCGGTGGCGTATATATTATCAAAGTAGCCGGTGGACGATACGAAGATGCATACGTTTTTTCCGACTTCCTTGTCGATTGTTTCAAACAATTTCGCCAGTTCGCGGTCGAGCCGGATGTATTTGTCTTCCAGTTCGATACGATTGTCGGGATCTACTGCGTATCTGTACGGTTCGGCAGAATAGGCGATATTGATCATGTCGACGGCAGCTCGTCTTCCCAGCGAAAGATTTTTAATGCAATCGATGGCGACGGAAGTAACGTCTTCATTGACTAATGCGGAATTTTTGTATTGTTTGATTCCGTTTTCTCCGTTGAACGTATATTTGAATGAATATAGCGTGCGGTGGAGCGGAATGTCTGGATATTTGTTGATGTCGAGGAGAGGCCGCCATGTGAGCGTGTCCAATCGTTCCGGAATGGGATGTGTCAGATTCCGGTTGGTGATGTTTATGGGATAACTTTTGTAGAATGTGGTTGATGCCCATTTTCCGGTATTGTCGCTAATCCAAAAAGCTCCGTCGGCGGCGTGTCCTGCCATGATGATGGCTTGTTGGGCATCGGGAGCAATGGCGTAGACGCTGCCAATGCCATTGTTGTCCATTTTGAGCTCGTCGCTGATGGTGGAAACTTTGAGCGCCATCGGCGACAGTGTTTCGTCTGTGGCATTTCCGATGAAAGCCGGATCGTTCAGTACATGGAAAATGCGCTTTTGCTCATCGTCGTAGCGCTCATAAGCGGATATGCCATTGACGTTTGGATAAGCTCCTGTGTAGATGACGGCAGTCGTCGTGGCTTTGTCGAGCCGCGACATGTCGAATACTAAATTTTCAAAATGGGCGCTTTCGCGCAGAAGCCGCTTGAAGCCGTTTTCCCCGAAGTGGCTTTGAAGCAAGTCGATATAATCGCTGCGAAGCTGGTCGATGGTTATGCCTACGATAAGCGTGGGGCGTCCGCCAATCGTCTGCGATAGCGCAGACATGGCGACCAACGAAAAAATCATCGACGAAACGAATCTATTTACTTGTTTCTTTTTGCGCATTTTCGATAAATTACGACATTACTTGCGGAAAGTACGACCGTGCAAAGCATCAGCGGGAAAAATGCAATGTTTGCGCATTGCGGCAGCATTTTCCAACATGCCATTAAAATCAAAACAAGCGCAAAGTTAATAAAATGATAGAAATAAAGATACCTTCTGCATGATTTTATCCAAACGGCTATTGCCGGAAATAGGCAAAACGGGTTGAGCCAAAAGGCAAGATAATTGGGCGATACGGCTTCATGCTCGGATATGAATATCAGGAAAAATAGCAGACATCCGGCCAATCCTGTCGCGGCAAACCAAATGGAATTGAGCCAACGGGAGGAAACGCCGCGCCGAACATCCCGCCATGACGCATAGCAAATTGCGACGAGGAGGAACAGTGAGATCGAAAGAGGCGAGGCGTACCATGGGGTAGGGCCTAAAATGGATGAATCTGTTCCTTCGTAGAGAATGTTCGTGTCTTTGACGATGGGGCGGTGTTTCCCATCGGGTGTGGTATAGGTAGCTGTTTGCAAGGCGTTCATTAAATAGATAGGTGCAAACATTTGTTCGCGTGTGCTTATTTTCCTGTCGATTCCCGACCCCAATGCCAAATCAATTCCAAATTGATACCAAGGGTAGTTTTTGCTGTATTCGCGCATGATATTTCGGAACGTAAGGGTTGTGTCTGCCGGAGTGGCATAGTCGAGCCCTCCGACTGCTTGTTCGATCATGTCGCGAGGCCGTGTGGCGCAATTGTCGAGTACATAGTTATAGCGATATTCTCTGTTTTGCGGCAAACTTTGCCAATTTAGGCGCATTTGGAGAGACTTCGCCTGTTCGGGGCTGAGGTCGAGTATTTGTTCTACAACTTTTGAGCCTCGGGCTATATAGTCCGGCAAAAAATATGAGAAAGGGTATTGCCCTAAGGCATAATCTGTTTCGCCTTTGACAAACCGATAGATGAAATTTGGCTTGTTGAATGAAAACATGCCGAAATTATAGGCTATGTCGGTTTTGCCATCAACGATGCGTATGGCAGTATGTCCGTAGAGTTCATAGACTTCCGGCCCGGGATAGCAGGTGATGAGGCTGACAGTGATGCTTGATTCTTGCGATTGCATTCTCATGCCGAAAGAGGAAAGCAATAGCAACAATAATATTGGCAGGTTTTTCATTTTTGTGGTCAGTTTTATTTTTGCAAAGGTAATATTCTAACGGCAAGTGGCGCAAATATTTTTTGCGGGAGGATAAATGTGTCAGTGTGTATGTCAGTTTGTCGGATTGAGGGCTCTTTTTTGTCATGGTCTCTTTAAATGTGCATTTGGCATGGATTTAGCTATTCGACAATTGGATTTTATTTTGAATTACTACTAAAAACGGAACATTATGATGACAGAAAGACTTCAAAAAGAGATGAATGTGCAGATCGCAGCAGAGTTGTGGTCGGCTAATTTGTATTTGTCGATGTCGTTTTATTTGAAAAGCGAAGGTCTCGACGGATGCGCGCATTGGTTGAAAAAACAGTCGGAAGAAGAAATCGGCCATGCTTGCGAATTGGCAGACTATATGGTCAAGCGTGGTGCAAAACCGTTGGTCGACAAGGTGGATGCCGTGCCGCAAGGCTGGGGTAGCGTGCAAGAAGTTTTCGAGCATGTATACGAGCATGAATGCAATGTGTCGAAGATGATCGATACGTTGGTCGACGTGGCTTCGCAAGAAAAAGACAAGGCTACTCAGGACTTCCTTTGGGGCTTTGTGCGCGAGCAAGTGGAAGAGGAAGCTACGGCAGCTGGCATTGTCGATAAGTTCAAAAGAGGCGGAGATGCCGGTGTCTTGTTTATCGATTCGCAGCTTGCCGCACGTGAATAAGGTTTTGAATGATGAAGAGAAAGAAGGTGTGTCGAAAAAGCGCACCTTCTTTTTTTGTGCAAAAAGGGCGCATCGCTCATTGCGGCACGCCCTTTTTCTTTATTGTGTCCAAAATGGAGTTTGTCAGTTCATGTGAACGTCCAATTGCGGGAATGGGAAGTGGATTCCGGCTTGTGGCAATTCTTTGTAGAAACGCGCATTGTTGTCGTAGAAAACGCCCCAATAGTAAGGAGCCGGCACCCAAACCCTGACGGTCAAGTCGACGCTGCTTGCGCCCAAAGAACTAAGCGCGACAAACGGCGCACAATTTGTTTTTGGCTTGATTACAGCCGGTTCGTTGTTTGCTTCATCGGCATTTTCATCTTTTTTTCTCTTTCTTCCGCGTTTTTTGATGGCTTTGACTATTTTGTTGTCGGTATCTAATTTAAGCAGGGGCGCAAGAAGTCCTGATTCTTTTTCTTCGTGCGCCATTCGCTCTTCGCGATCGTCTTCGAGAAAGTGTTTCACGATGCGTTTGTCTTCGTTCAGAATCCTCAGTATTTCTTGTCTTGCAATGTCGTAGTCGTCGCCGTATGCGATGCTGACGGTCCAATCCACTCGGCGATAGTCTTCTTTGCTATAATTGTTGATGCTGCCCGACGAAAGTCCGCCATTGGGGATTAGGATGCATTTGTTGTCGATGGTGTTGAGTACCGTGTTGAAAATTTGGATTTCTTTCACTGTGCCGGTGAATCCTTGAAATTCGATGAAGTCGCCGACCTTGTATGGTTTAAGCAATAAAATCAACACGCCGCCTGCAAAATTTTGCAAAGTCCCGCTCAATGCCATACCGATGGCAACACCGGCTGATGCAAACAGTGCGATGAATGAGCTGGTCTCGATTCCCAAAATGGATATGACAATAATAATGAGAATGAACAATAATACGATTTTGACAAGGCTCAACACGAATGTTGCCAACGACTTGTCGACTTGTCGATGTTGGAATATCTTTTTTAGGCTTCGATGGATTTTGTTGATAATCAGTTTGCCAACATAGAAAATGACTACTGCGATGAGCAGTTTTATTACCAAGTCGACTGCTCCGGAGACCAATTTGTCAATGATTTGGTCGACGGGCAAATTTTCGAATTTGTCGGCCCAAGAGGAAGATTTTTCGGTGGTTGGCGCGCTGTTGCCTGCTGTGGCTGAAAGGGAAATAAAGTCGAGTATATTCATAAGAAAAAACTAAATTTCCGTAAAGGTAACAAATTTTGTAGACATATTTGCAAAAAACAATGTTTTCGAATAATGGGGTAAATGCAGATTTGGGATGCATTTGCAGTTAGGACCTCGCTTTGGCTGCGAGTATCGTCTTTTCTGCATCGGCATTTTATGAGAATTTATGTTATTGCAAAAGTAAAAAAAGTTGTTGGATTGCATTTTTTACCTGCGAAATTTGTGGATTTGAGCCGGGGATTGCTAAGTCACTTATATTTTTTTATTGGGCGGAATGACATGTGTTTTTATTTGTTCTGATTTTTTCGTGATAGAAATAATTGACTATGACGGGCTTGCCTTTTTCTGAACGACCGTAGGGCAAGTCGTTTATTCTATAGGGAAATCCATGCTTTTTTGCATATTGGGAAATGTCACATTCCAATGTCTGCCAATAATTAAGCTTTTTCTTGTTGTATATTTTCTCGTATAACGGAAAGAGCTCGGGATATTTCTCACGGATGTACCTTATTATTCCAGCTTTGAACTGTCCTCGCAAATTTAGATTTTCGAGCCAGATCAAATCGGCATATCCTTTTACTTCTTCGATAATTTCTTTCACATTGGTTATTTCGGGAAATATGGGCGAAACGAAACACACGGTACGGATGCCTGCCTCATAGACTTGGCGCATTGCTTTCAGGCGGCGTTCTATGCTCACGGCGT